>Ga0307516_10006321_pt1 | contig 13915 bp, 10 predicted proteins | sample 19_EM_MG_FD_203310 | JGI IMG/M metagenome (GOLD analysis project Ga0307516, IMG submission 203310) | Populus trichocarpa ectomycorrhiza microbial communities from riparian zone in the Pacific Northwest, United States - 19_EM | ecosystem: Host-associated > Plants > Roots > Unclassified | place... | reverse complement strand
TGTCACCATCGCCTTCACGCTCTTCGGCCTCGTCTGCGCCATAGCGGCGGCGGATGTTGCAAATCCGCCAAACATGACGCGGGCGAAGAACCTGTCGCCGGAGGTGGTGGACAAGAACGGCGTGCTGCTACGCGCCTATCTGACGAAAGACGGCTACTGGCGCATCAAAACGACCGTTCGCGATGTCAGCCCGCGTTATCTCGCGCTGTTGAAAGCGTACGAAGACCGCCGCTTCGATGACCATCACGGTGTCGATCCGCTGGCGATGGGGCGCGCGGCGCTGCAATACGCGAACGCCGGCCACGTCGTCTCGGGCGGCTCGACACTGACCATGCAGGTCGCGCGTCTACTGGAGCCGCGGCCGCGCGGGATCGGCGCAAAGCTCGTCCAGATGATCCGCGCGGTACAGCTTGAAGAGCGCTATTCGAAAGAGGAGATCCTCTCGCTCTATCTCACGCTCGCGCCGTTCGGCGGCAATCTTGAGGGCGTGCGCGCGGCCTCGCTGTCCTATTTCGGCAAAGAGCCCAGCCAGATCGATCTCGCGCAGGCCGCACTCCTCGTCGCCTTGCCGCAATCGCCCGTGAAGCAGCGCCCAGACCGTCACGCCGTCCGCGCGCTCAAGGGACGCGACAAGGTGCTGCGCCGCATGGTGGACGAGCACGTCGTCACCGCTGCCGATGCATCGCTCGCGATGCAGGAAGGCGTGCCGTTCGCGCGCCAGCCCATGCCGCTTACGGCTCCGCATCTCGCCGACCGGCTGGTGGCGCGGAACGCGTCGTACCGCATCGTCACCACGCTCGATGCCGCGCTGCAGGGCGCGGTCGAGCGCATGGCCGTGCAGGAAGCCGGTTATTTCGACGACGGCGCAACGCTTGCCATCGTTGCGGTCGAGAACAGGACACGCAATGTCCTCGCTTATGTCGGCGGCACGAATTACTGGGGCAGCGCCGGGCAGATCGATCTCGCGCGCCGCGCGCGCTCGCCGGGCTCCGCGCTCAAGCCTTTCATCTACGGCCTCGCCTTCGACGATCTAATTTTGCATCCGCTCTCGCGCATGGAGGATGCGCCGGCCAATTTCGGCGACTATGCGCCGCGCGATTTCGACGGCGGCTTCCAGGGCGAGATCACGGCGCGCGATGCGCTCCGCATGTCGCTGAACGTTCCGGCGGTGACGGTGCTGGACCGCGTCGGCCCGCTCGCCTTCACGCTCACGCTTCAGAACACCGGCGCCCATCTCGCTTTTCCCACGCACAATGACGCGCCGAGCCTGCCGGTGGCGCTCGGCGGGCTCGGCATTTCACTGAGCGACATCACCATGCTCTATGCGGGCATCGCGGAAGGCGGCCAGGTGCGGGCACTGCGCACGCTCGCCGATGCGCCGGAGGCGCCGAAGCATCGTCTGTTCGGCGCGGTCGCGTCGTATTATCTGCGCGATATCCTCGACGGTGTGGCGCTGCCGGAGGGTTGGGCGATGGGGCAGGGGCTCGACCGCAAGCGCACCATCGGCTTCAAGACCGGCACGTCCTATGGCTTCCGCGACGCGTGGTCGGTCGGATTCTCGAACGACTATACGGTCGGCGTGTGGGTCGGCCGCGCCGACGGCACGCCGCGCCCCGGCCATATCGGCCGCGAAAATGCAGCACCGATCCTGCTTAAGGTGTTCGACCTCTTGCCGCCCGACAAACGCGCGGCGCCCGTGGTTCCCGCAGGCGCCATCATGGTCACGAACAACGACCAATTGCCGCCGCAGCTTCGCGTCTTCACACGCGAGACCGAGCCCAAGCCTGCTGCTGCTATCGTCGTCCCACCGCCATCGATCGCATTCCCGCCGAACGGCGCGACCGTGCCGCTGCCGGAAGCGAGTGCGAAAGACAAGACCATCGTGCTGAAAGCCGACGGCGGCCGTGCGCCGCTCACCTGGCTCGTGAACGGCACGCTTGTGGGATCATTCGACCGCTTCCAACCCGCGCTTTACGCACCGTCAGGCGAGGGCATCGCGCATGTCACAGTGGTCGATGCGCAAGGCCGCAGCGACACCTCCGAGATCCGCTTTAAGCGCATGCATTCGTAGCCGCAGGAAACGAATTCAGCCCGGCGGTAGATCGATCAGATAGGGATAGCCGTTGTTGACGCCCGCTTTCTCGCGCCAAATATTTCGGTCGAATCCTTTCGGCAGTTTGTCATCGAATTGCGCCGTCGTGAGACCTTTGATACCGGGATCGTTCTGCACATTGCCAGCGCCCTGCGCGGGGTCGTCAATCCCGCTGCTGTCCAAATCCCAATAACAATTGGCAATCGCGCTGACGTTCGAGTCGAAACCTATCAGCCCGCCTGCCGCCTCGCCGCTAACGAGCGTGACTTTTCCGGTCGAATAGCTGGTGGAGACGGGGCCGTAGTACCTTCCGATCAATCCGCCGGCATAGTCGCTGCCTTTCGATGTCACGGCTCCCGTGGCGTACGAGTTGGAGACGGTCATGGCCTCTCCCACGAGTCCCCCGACGAAGCCGTCGCTTGTAACGCTCCCGGTGGCGTAAGAACGGTCTATCGTTAAGCTTGAGGCCCCAACAAGGCCCCCGGCCCAATCAACGGAGGTTCCAGACACGCTGACTTCAGCGCTTGAAGTCTCTATGGGGCCCTGACTTTCGCCCGCAAGGCCGCCAATAGCGTTTGATCGCGTGCCGCTCACCGTTCCGCGGGCCGAGCTGTAAGCAATCCTTCCGCCATTCCTGCCCACGAGTCCGCCGACCCTGGCGTCCAGTCCGGCTGACACTGCACTGTCGTCAGCGCGAACAAAGGCAACAGATCCCTCATTTATTCCGGCAAGCGTACCCACCAGCAATACGATGTTGCTGTATCCGTCTCCGCCGTCGACCGTGGTGCTGATCATTGCCAGATCGCGGACAGAGCCACCATAGATCTCGGCGAATAAGCCCACCATTGAGTCCTGCGTACGCCGGTGCCGCCGCGAGACAATCGTCAGATTGGAAATCGAATTCCCCAGGCCTTCGAATGTGCCTCCAAAGATCTTCGTAATAGGCGCCTCGTCATAGGTCCCATCGATGGAAGCATCGAGATTGGCCGCCAGCGCATATCGCGCGGTTGCGTTTCTATTAACATCGGCCGCGAGCTGGCCAAGCGTGTTCACCAGAATGTAGCTGTTTCCGTTTATGATAAGGCTGCTGTTCATGTCCCAGAACTGAGCCTGCCCCTTATCGTTGAATCGAAAATCGCCGCCCGAGCCTCCACCATTGGTGGTAATCGTGAGCCCACCTTGCCCAGTCACCGAAAGCGGGCTGTTGAATGCGATCGAGTGGTATGCATCAAGTGTAAGGGTTTGACCGCTCGCCCAGATGACGGCGCTGTCGATCTCGATATCCTGCGCAAGGCTACCACTCGAAATCTTTACATCTCCGCTTCCAAGCATGGCTGCGAGGTCGTTGACGTTGAGCACGGCTTTTTTGGCAGTCGGCGTGCATACCCCTGCGGAGCAGTTCATGTTGTGGGTGGGCTTGCTGGAAATCTTGACCGCTGCACGCGTAGACGTGGTCACCAGGAGGGCCGCGGCTGTCACGGCCAGGGCAAATAACTGCGTCGATCTCATTTTTAGGTCTCCGGGATCACGCAACTTATAGATGCTATGCTCATGATTTGCCACGCTTGACGCCCGCGTCACTTTGCTGTGCTTTCGTCCGTGTATGACTGATCCGCATCTCGCGCGCGACGAGCCGCCATTCCTGCACACGACGACGCCGGAGGAGCGCAACCGCGCGCTCGCGATCCTGTTCGTCAGCCTCGTCTGCATGGGCGCAGGCCAGTCGGTGATGTTCGCGATCCTGCCCTCGCTGGTGCGCCGGCTGGGCTTGAGCGAATTCCAGGGCTCGCTGCCGTTCGTCGTCTCGGCCACGATCTGGCTGTTCTCGAGCGGCTATTGGGGCCGTAAGAGCGACAGATGGGGGCGCAAGCCGATCATGCTGCTCGGGCTGATCGCGTTCGGGATTTCGTTCGCATCGTTCGCCGGCATCGCCGATCTCGGTCTGCACGGAATCCTGGCCGTCGCCATCGCCTATCCCCTGATGATCGCGGCGCGGTCGCTCTACGGCATCTTCGGTTCCGGCACGTCGCCGTCGGCACAGGCCTATATCGCCGACCGCACGACGCGGGCCGAGCGCACCTCCGGCGTCGCTACGCTGAACGCGGCGTTCGGGCTCGGCACGACCATCGGTCCCGGCATCGGCTCCGCGCTCGTCGTGTTCGGACTGTTCGCACCGTTTTATTTCGTGGCGCTGGTGGCGTTCGCGAGCGCGGCGGCGATCTGGCGTTTCCTGCCCGAGACGACCGCGCCGCATATCCACGCTGCGCAGAGGCGGCGATTGAAATGGCACGACCGGCGCATCTGGCCGTTCGTCGTCTTCGGTATCGGGATCTCGACGGCGGGCGCGGTGCCGATCCAGACCATCGGTTATCTCTTCATCGACGTACTGCACTATTCGGCGAAGCAGGCACCACAATATACCGGCATCGGCATGATGGCAGGCGCGGCCGCCGCGATCTTCGCCCAGCTCGTGGTCGTGCAGCGCTTCAATCTCTCGGCGCGTACGCTGATGCGCTGGGGCGGTGTCATCTGCATCCTGTCGTTCGCGTTGTTTTCCATCGGGCGGCAGTTCGGTCCGCTCGTGTTCGCGCTGATGATCAACGGACTCGGCTTCGGCATGGTGCGGCCGGGCTACGCGGCGGCGGCCTCGCTCGCGGTCGATCCGCACGAGCAGGGTGCGATCGCGGGGCTGACAGGCGCGACCAGCGGCGCCGGGTTCATCTTCGGCCCGATGATCGCAACCGGGCTCTATCGTATCTCGCCCAGCGCACCTTACATTTTCGGCGGCGCGCTGATGCTCGCCTGCTATCTGTACGCGCTGCTCTCGCCGCACCTGAAGAACGCCGGCCTCGCGGCACCCGAAGCAGAGCAGATCGAAGAAGCCGCGGAATCCCAGATGCCGAATGCCTGATTCCGAACGGTCTACGGATTGAACAGGAAGGCGTGGATGGTGCGTGCGCCGACGAAGTACAAGCCGGCGACCTCACCGTGCGTGTTGATGGCGTAGGTCTGGGTTTCGCTCGTGTCTCCGACGTGGAACGTCTTGATCGTGCCATTGGGCCTGCGCACGAAGCCGCGCCGGATGCCCTTGCTGTCCATGTAGCCGCCCGCGATCACGCCCTCGTCGTTAATGACATTGGGCTCGGTAGAGACATCCTCTGCAATGTCGAAGCGCGTGATGGTGCCGTCAGCCGCGCGCAGGAATCCATGGTTCATTTCGTTCGTGTCGATATAGGATCCGACAACCGTACCGCTGTTGTTGATACGCCACACGAGCGTCGGCGATCCCGAGACCCGGAACCGGGTTATGGAGCGGTCCGCCGCGCGAATGAATGCGCGATACGCGCCGTCCTGATCCTTGAAGTACCCGCTGATGGTACCCGCGGCATTTATTCCAAGCGGCTCCGTTCCGGTCGATCCCTTCGGGTCGAACGTGGTGAGTGTGCCGTCGGCACTGCGCGCAAATCCATGCCAGATGTAGTTTGCGTCTTCATAAGAGCCGGCCAGTGCGCCGCTATCGCTGATGGCATACGGTTCGGTATCGATCGATCCGTCGGGATCGAAGCTAATGAATGTTCCGTTGGCGGCGCGCACGAAGCCATGGCCCGGCATTCCCGCCGGGCCGAACCAAGTTCCGGCCACCGTTCCCTCGTTGTTGATGCAGTAGCCATAGGTCACCGACGATCCCGGAGGATTGAACGTTGTGACGGTTCCATCGGCCGTACGGATAAATCCGTTCATCGGTCCCAAATCACCGCCATAAGCGCCGGTGATCGATCCCGCATCATTGATGCCATACGCCACCGTTTCGGACGAACCCGGAATGCTGATCTTGATGAGCTTTCCGGCGGCCACAGCGGGCGGGCAAGATCCGAGAAAATACAACGCTATCCCAAGGATAGAGGCGCACGTGCGCAAGCCCGTATTCAACGGTTGCCGAAAGTCGTCATGGCATGAGTTTGACATTGCAGATGTCCTTTCTGGAGCGCACCGGAACGGCGCTCCCGGTCATGCAGCAAGGAAGATCAACTATAGCACAACCGGATCAGTTCCGACACGTCCTCAGTCAACGTCGAACATGCGGGAGCCGACGCCGCCGAAACCTGGATGCCGATGCCTAGCGCCGCTGTTTTGGCCGCATCTTGCGTTCGGGTTCGAGGCTGCAGGCGACGACGCTGGCGTCGAAGCTCGCACCCGTGCCGTACTGGCCGTAATCGCCATAGCCGCTGCCGCGTGCCGAGTTCGGGGGGAAGAACGTCACGTCGATCTGGCCTTGATCGGCGTCGGCGAAGAAGGTCGCGCCGAGTTCGACATAGGTGCCGTCCGTCGCGACCGTGGCAGTGCCGAACACCGGGTCCAAGCCCGCGACGCGCCCTTTCAGTGTCATGATCCTCCCAGCAGTGGTTGGCATGTTGCCCTTGAAGCGGAAGAAGCCGAGGTCGCCGCTGAAAGGCCCGCCGTTCAGCTGAAGACAGAAATCGGCCTGGGCCGGAAGCGCCGTGGCGAGCGCGAACAGGGGCAGGGTTGCACAGGCGAGAACCAAATTGCGATACGCGTTCTTCGTGACCATGACAGTTCCCTCTTAGGTTCAGCCAGTATAGCCGAGAGGCTTCTTCGACGACAGCACGCGTGCCGCTATCTCACTGCGCGCTCCCCTGCGCTTCGGTAGCAACGCGGGTGAGGAGGTCTTCGGTAGGAAAACCGTCGGGCGGTATTCCATGCTTCTGCTGGAAGTCGCGTGTCGCGGCGCGTGCTTTTCGTCCCAGCACGCCATCGACGGTGCCGATGTCGTAGCCGAGTTTTGCGAGCGCGGTCTGGAATGCGATCCGTTCATCGCGGTTCAACGGATGTTCGTCGCGCGGCCATGAGGCCAGGATCGGCGCGTCGCCGCGAATGCGCCCTGCCAATGTGCAGACCGCCAGCGCGTAAGACGCCGCGTTGTTGTACTTCAGGATCACCTTGAAATTGTCGAAGACGAGGAACGCCGGTCCGCGCGCGCCGGCGGGCAAATAGATAGCGCCGTTCTCGGGTGCGGACGGAAGTGCCGCGCCGCTGGCGGTTCTTACGCCCAGCTTACGCCACTCCGCGACCGGCTTCACGGTATCGAGATCGGCCTGCTCGTATGGGAAGTCCTTCGGTAATACAACTTCGGTGCCCCAGCGCTGTCCGCGCTGCCATCCGGCGTCGGCGAGCACCGCTGCCGCCGAAGCGAGGGCATCGGCAGAGGAACGCCAGAGATCGATTACACCATCACCGTCGCCATCGACCGCGTGCGCCAGGAAGGTCGACGGCACGAACTGCGTCTGCCCGAAGGCGCCCGCCCAGGACGATGTCATCCGCTCAGCCGTGAAGTTCTGCTGCTGCATGATCTTGAGCGCCGCGATCAGCTCGCGCCGCGCATAGTCCATGCGCGGGCCGTCATAGGCGAGCGTCGCCAGCGCATCGAACATGTTGAACGGCTCGCTGCCGCGGCCGTAGTCGCTTTCGTTCCCCCAGATCGAAACCAGAAACTCTTTCGGCACGCCGTATTTCGCCTCGACGCTCGCGAGCATCTGCACATTGGCCGCGAGCGCCTGCTGGCCGTCCGCGATACGCCGGTCGGACACGGCGCGGTCCAGATAGATCCAGACCGGCAGGGTGAATTCCGGCTGGGCGAGGTTCAGGTCCTCGATGCGCTGCTTGCGCGTCACATGCGCCATCGCGGCGTCGTAGGTCGCGTGGTGGATGCCGGCATCGTGGGCGGTGTCGCGGAAGTCCCGGATGAAAGCGGCGAACTTGATGTCCTGGGGCGAGGGCGGTTTCGGCGCCTCGGTATGGGGCCGGCGGGTATGGGCTACCGCCTCCGGCACGGGGCTCGCGCAGGCGCAGACCGTCAGGGCCAGCATGGCCAGAACCGGTCTTGCCGCCGCATTCCAGTTGAAGCCCATGGCGAATCCCTGAAATCCAAGGCTTTCTAGCATGCCCGGACCGGCCGATTTGTGGCGGAAATCGCCGGTTGACAGGGAAAAACCCGGCCACTAGGTTCCGCGCCTCTTTTTGAGGCCCGTTGGGCCAAATACAGGCTTGGCCCATGAAAATCCGTAACTCGCTCAAATCGCTCAAGAAGCGCGACAAGGACTGCCGCGTCATCCGCCGCCGCGGCCGCACCTACGTCATCAACAAGAAGAACCCCCGCTTCAAGGCGCGTCAGGGCTGATTTCACCCGTCGTGCTAGGCTTGGCGCGGTCCTCAAACCGGATTCGCGCGTGGAATTTGCTCCGCCAGACGCTGCCATCCTCGCCCGCCGCACGGAGATCGTCGCCGGGCTGAAGGCGCTTGTGCCCGATGGCGTGGTTTCGGACCGCTCTGGACTTGCCGCGTTCGATGGCGACGCGCTCACGGCGCGGCGGCAGGCAGCGCTTGTCTGCGTCCTCCCCCGTACGAAGGAACAGGTCGCGGCCGTCTTGAGGTTCGCCAGCGACAACGCCGTTCCCATCGTGCCGCGTGGCGCGGGCACGTCGCTCTCCGGCGGTGCGTTGCCGCGGGCGGACGGGATTCTGCTGGGATTGTCGCGTATGAACCGGATCCTCGAGATCGATTTCGAGAATCGCTGCGTCGTGGCGGAGCCCGGCGTCACCAATCTCGCGATCACGCGCGCGGTCGAAGGCCGGGGCTTTTATTACGCGCCCGATCCGTCGAGCCAGATCGCCTGCACCATCGGCGGCAATGTCGCGGAAAATTCCGGCGGACTGCACTGCTTGAAATACGGGCTGACCACCAACAATCTGCTCGGCGTCGAGTTTGTGACGATCGACGGGAGTTTCGTGCGCCTCGGCGGCAAATGTGGGAGCGCGGGAGGATTCGATCTGCTGGGCATCGTTGCGGGTTCGGAGGGGCTGCTCGGCATCGTGACGGAAGCGACGGTTCGCATCCTCCCCAAGCCGCCCGTGACCCGCACCTTGCTTGCCGCATTTCAATCTGTGCCCGATGCCGGACAATGCGTCGCCGACATCATTGCTGGCGGCATCGTTCCGGCCGCGATGGAATTCATGGACCGGCGCTGCATCGAAGCCGTCGAGGCGTACAGTGCGCCGGGCTATCCGCGCGGCGCCGAGGGCGTGCTCCTCATCGATGCCGACGGCATCAAGGCCGAAGTCGACGACGCGATTGCGCGCATGGCTGCCATCGCCCGTAATTGCGGCGCCGAAGTGCGCGAAGCGACCGATGAAGCCGAACGCACACGGCTGTGGGCCGGTCGCAAGGCGGCGTTCCCGGCGATGGGGCGGCTGGCGCCCGACATGCTCTGCATGGACGGCACGATCCCACGCCGCATGCTGCCCTTCGTCCTCGCGCGCATGGCGGAGATGTCCGAGCAATACCAGCTCGGCTTCTGCAACGTCTTTCACGCCGGCGACGGCAATCTGCATCCGCTGATTATCTTCGACGTGATGAAGCCGGGTGAACTCGAGCGCGCCGAGCATTTCGGCGCGGACATCCTCAGGCTCTGCGTCGAGGTCGGCGGCGTGCTCACTGGCGAGCATGGTGTCGGCGTCGAGAAGCGCGACCTGATGCCCGTGATGTTCTCCGACAGCGATCTTGCCCAGCAGCAGCGCCTCAAATGCGCATTCGACGGTGCGGGCCTGCTCAACCCCGGCAAGGTCTTCCCGACGCTCTCGGCCTGCGTCGAGCAGGGACACATGCATATGAAGAGCGGGCGCATGCCGTTCGCCAATCTGCCGCGTTTCTGATGGCCGATATTTCCGTCCGGTCCGAAGCTGAGGTGGTCGATGCCGTGTGTGAGGCGCGAGAACGCCGCCGCACGCTCGAGATCGTGGGTGCAGGCACCAAGCGCGCCTTCGGCCGGCCCACGCAATGCGATGACATCCTCGACGTCTCGGGTCTGCGCGGAATCGTGACCTACGAGCCAGAAGAACTTCTGCTGACCGTGCTTCCCGGGACCCCGGTCACCGAGATCAACGAACTACTCGCCGCGAACGGCCAGCGCCTGGGCTTCGACCCCGGCGACTGGGGACCGTTGCTCGGTGCGAGGGCGAATTCGGGAACGATAGGCGGCGCGATCTCAGCAGACGTGTGCGGCTCGGCGGCGGTGCGCTACGGACGCGCGCGCGACCAACTGCTTGGTTATCGCGCAGTGAACGGTTTTGGCGAGGCCTACAAGGCCGGCGGCAAGGTGGTGAAAAACGTCACCGGCTTCGACCTGCCGAAACTCATGTGCGGGGCGTTTGGAACGCTTGGCGTGCTGACCGAAGTGACGCTGCGCGTTTTCCCCAAACCGTCTCTCTCCAGAGTTTTCACGGCGCGTGCCGAACGGCGCGAAGGACTCGCGCTCCTGCGCAAGATCTGGTCGAGCCCGCTGGAAGCAACCGGGCTTGGTTATGCCGATGGTACGGCTCTCATTCGCCTAGAAGGCGAAGAACTGCCGCTCTCGGAGAAAGCCGCGCTGCTCCGAACGATCGGCGGCGAGCTTGTGGAAATCGCGGATGGCGACCCGCGATTTCACGAGATCGCCGATTGTACCGGGTTCTCGAGCATGTCTTGCGACGTATGGCTTCTGACGCTGCCACCTGCCAATGCGGCGGATGTCGTCCGTGATCTCGGTCCGTCGTTATGGTGTGCCGATCAAGCCGGAGGAACACTTTGGATCGGCACTGACCAGCCGATGCACGAAATTGCAGCGCGATTTGGCGGACGTGCGCGGCTTCTGCGCGCGAGCGAGGCTAGGCGCGCGAATGCCTCTGTGTTTCCGCCGGAAGAGCCGGCGCGCTTGGCACTGACACGCGCAGTGAAGGCGGCGTTCGATCCGCTTGGGGTTTTCAATCCCGGCCGGATGGTTGAAGGCCTCTGATGCGCACGCATTTCTCGCCTTCGCAACTGACCAATCCGCATCTAGCTGCTGCAGAGGAAAATCTGCGCGCCTGCGTGCATTGCGGCATCTGCACCGCGACGTGCCCGACCTATGTGCTGCTGGGCGACGAACGCGATGGGCCGCGCGGGCGTATCGTGATGATGCAGCAGATGCTCGAGGAGAATGCGACACCGTCGCCCGAGACGGTGCTGCATGTCGATCGCTGCCTCTCGTGCCTTGCCTGCCGCAGCGCCTGTCCGTCGAGCGTCGATTACGCGCGGCTTGTCGACACGTCGCGCATCCATATCCAGACACGCTACCGAAGGCCCATGGGCGATCGGTTGCTGCGCTGGCTGATTGCGAAAGTGCTGCCGCGTCCCGGATTGATGCGTCTGAGCCTTACATTCGCGCCGCTCGGCAGACTGCTGCCGGGACGGCTTGGCGCCATGGCGCGCATGAGCACGAGGCCAAAGCATCGAAGGGGCACCGCATCGTTAACGCACGTGCGAGCGATGACTCGCCGCGTGGCCATCATGCCGGGCTGCGCACAGTCTGTGCTTGCGCCGGAGATCGACGAAGCGGTCGCGCGCGTGCTCGCGCGGCGCGGAATCGCGCTCGTGCCGCTCGCCGGTGCGGGTTGTTGCGGGTCGCTGGTTCATCATCTCGGCCGCAGCGAAGATGCGAAGGCGTGGGCGCGCCGCGCCATCGAGGCGTTCGAACAGGCAAAAGATTGTGAAGCCGTTCTCATTACCGCGACCGGCTGCTCGGCCTATCTCAAAGACCTCGAGCATGTGTTCGCGGGGGATCCGGTCTGGCAGCCGCGTGCGGCGGCGTTCGCGGCCAAGGCGCGGGATTTTCTGGAACTGGCGGCGGCGCAATCCGCAGCGCCCCCCCGCCGCCTGCGGGTCGCCTGGCAGGCGCCATGCTCGCTCCAGAACGGCCTCAAACTCGCCGATGCTGGCCGGAAATTGCTCGCAGATAGTGGGTTCGACGTCCTGGACATCCCCGAAGGCCATCTCTGCTGCGGATCGGCGGGGAGCTATGCCATCCTCCAGCCCGAGATCGCGGGCCAGTTACGCGAGCGTAAGCTTGCCAACATTGCGGCGCTGAAACCCGACGTGATCGCGACGGCCAATATCGGGTGTCTACATCATTTGACAGGCCCGGATGCGCCGCCGGTCGTCCATCTGGCGGAACTGATCGATTGGGCAGAGGGCGGTGCGACACCTGCATTTCTGGAATCGCGACGGCGGGCGGAATAGGATCGCCCGATGCGTTTGATCGCCGCTCTTCTTATGCTGCTTCTGCCGGCTTTTGCCTTGGCGGCCAAGAAACCGCATGCGCCGCCGAAACCCACGCTCGACACGCTCTTCGCGCAGCTTCAGAAGGCGGAGTCTGCTGAGGAAGCCAAGCCGATCGAGGACCAGATCTTCGCTATTTTCGTGCAGTCTGGCAGCCCGACCGCCGACCTCCTGATGACGCGCGGCGCAGCGGCGCTTGGCGGTGGCGATGAGGACACGGCGAAGAAGCTGTTCGAGTCGGTGACCGAGATCGCCCCCAATTTCGCCGAAGGCTGGCACGAGCGTGCGCAGCTTCAGGCGTCGCAGGACGACGACGAGGGCGCGATGCTCTCGCTGCAGAGAACGATCGCGCTCAATCCGCGCCAGTTCGCGGCGATGAGCCAATTGGGCGATCTGCTCGAATCCTATGGCAACAAGGCCGGCGCGCTGAAGATGTACCGGCGCGCGCTCGCGCTCGATCCTCAGCTTGAAGGCGCCGCACGCCATCTCCGCGCGCTTGCGCGCGACGTCGAGGGACAGGGTATCTAACCGTCCTTCGGCTGGCCCACGAAGGCCACGCGCAGCATGTTGGTGGCGCCCGGTGTCCCGAGCGGCACACCGGCAGTGATAACGACCCTGTCGCCCGGCTTGGCAAAACCTTCCTGGAACGCAATGCGCGAGGCGCGGTCCACCACATCGTCCATGTCGTGGGCGTCTTCGGTGTGTACGCTGTGCAGTCCCCAGACCAGCGACATCCGGCGCGCCGTGGTAATGTTCGGGGTGAGGACCACGATGGGCGCTTCGGAACGTTCGCGCGCGGCGCGCAAAGCGGTCGAGCCCGATCCGGTCCAACAGACGATCGCGCGCGCATGGATGGTCTGCGTGACCTCATGCACCGCCGCCATCATGGCGTCGGGGGTGGTCGCTTCCGGCGCGAAGCGCTGGGATTCGATGATTGCCTGATAACTCGGATCGGACTCTACTGCGAACGCGATGCGATCCATCATTGCGACGGCTTCGACGGGATGCGCGCCCGATGCCGTCTCGGCTGACAGCATCACGGCATCGGCGCCGTCGAACACCGCCGTCGCGACGTCGGAGACTTCCGCGCGCGTCGGCGTGACGGCGGTGATCATCGATTCCAGCATCTGGGTCGCGACGACGACGGGCTTTCCCGCCTTGCGCGCCAGGCGCGTGATGTATTTCTGCTTGCCGGGCACGGCTTCCAGCGGAAGCTCCACGCCCAGATCGCCGCGCGCCACCATCAGCGCATCGGCGAGCTCGAGGATTTCCGGCAGCGAGTCGAGCGCCTTGGGCTTCTCGATCTTCGCCAGCACGCCTGCGCGTCCGGCCACGATCTTCTTGAGCTCAGCCACATCCTCCGGCCGCTGCACGAAAGAGAGGGCGACCCAGTCGACACCAAGATTGAGGGCGGCATCGAGATCGCTCCGGTCCTTCTGCGTCATGGCCGGAACCGGAAGCAGCGTGTCGGGCAGGTTGACGCCCTTGCGATCCTTGATCTCGCCGCCGACCTCCACGAACGCCTCGGCCGTGTCGTCCTTGACGCCGAACAGGCGCAGGCGCACGCGACCGTCATCGATCAGCAGACTGTGCTTCTGCTTCATCGCCGCGAAGACTTCGGCGTGCGGGATCGGAATATCGATATCGTTGTCGGACTCGACCTTGCGCACCAGCCGC
>Ga0307516_10006320_pt1 | contig 13915 bp, 16 predicted proteins | sample 19_EM_MG_FD_203310 | JGI IMG/M metagenome (GOLD analysis project Ga0307516, IMG submission 203310) | Populus trichocarpa ectomycorrhiza microbial communities from riparian zone in the Pacific Northwest, United States - 19_EM | ecosystem: Host-associated > Plants > Roots > Unclassified | place... | reverse complement strand
TGCAGGCGTACGGCTGGAACCGCACGCCCCTCGCCGAGGCCAACCCCCTGGCTGTCGAGTGGGGGCGGGTGACGGCCAACCGGATGTACGCCGACGACACCTCGTTCACCGTTACGTACCTCCGGCGGTACTGGAAGAAAATGGTGGACGAACTAAGGGCCTACGCCCGCCGCCGAATCCTGATCACGTCGAACGGGCTGCTCCCGTACGTCGACTTCAACAGCGTCGGCATGTACCCATGGAACCCGGACGAGCAGACGCCCGACTACCGGGGAGCGGACTACGTGCCGGTGATCGACGGCCACCTGAACGGCGCCAAGTCGCTGCAGGCAAATTACCGATACCTCAAGGACAAGAGCAGCCAAATCGCGGGCGATGTCCCGGTGACGGTATTCATCGACTGGCCGAACGACATGATGACCGGCTATCTGAACCTGCCGCTGGAAGAGAAGAAGGACTACTGGCGAATCTTCGGCGCGGAGGCGTACGCGAACGGTATCTTCCCGGCCTTCCACCTGAAGGACACGCTGAACCCGCCCGCGGAGCAGTACGGCATGCTGGACTTCCTTCGGGCGTACAGCCAGTTCTACAAGGACCACCGATCGCTCTACCACGACAATGAAGCTGAAGTGCGGGAAATGCGCGTGGGGGCGAGCAACGTGGCGGCAAGCCTGCTGATCCAGCGCGGCAGCGGAGCGCGGACAATTCACCTGATCAACCACAACTACGATCGGGAAATCATCCCGCAAACGAGCTTCACAGTGGAAATCCAACTGCCGAACTGTGTACGCAGGCCCTTCGAAGTCTCCCCGGACATCAGGGGAGCGAGGGCGCTGACCTCTACATGCCACGACGGCAGGCTGAGCATGACCGTCGACCGGCTCGACTACTACAACGTGATCGTGCTGAGGTAGGGCGCTTGGGTGCGGCTAAGTGGTCCGCTCCGTAAGTCCTTCGGGGGTTATGCGGCGAGGGCGAGTGCGGCAGGCTGGTGATCGCAGCCGGGAGGTTGTTGGGGGTTCTGCTCTTTCTGTTCGTGTCGCTCGATCCGGGCCATGAGGTCCTCGAGGTCGGCCGGGGTGAACTTCCATCTGAACGGCCGGGCGGTCGCGTTGTAGCGCTGCTCGAAGGCGGCGAGTCGGTCTTCGACCTGGTCAAGACTGGTGAAGTCGTTGGGTGTGACGACCTTGCGCTGGACGATGGAGAAGAAGATCTCCACTTGGTTCAACCACGAGGCGTGAGTCGGGGTGTGGACCATGACCGCGTTCGGGAACCGTTTCGCTAGGCGGTCGATCGCGGCTTGACCGCGGTGCGACGAGCCGTTGTCGACCACCCAGAACACCCGCTTCGCCGATGCGTACGGCTCTTGGGTCATGACCTGTTCGACCAGGGTCATGAACGGCACGATCCCGGTCTTGGCCGCGCAGTGGGAGTACACGTGTGCCCGGTGCACGTCGTAGGCGGCCAGATACGCCAGAGCACCGCCGCGATCGTATTCGTGGTTGACCCGCATCATGCGGGCCGCACCTGGTGGCAGAGTCGGGTGGCAGCGGCAGCGGGCCTGGATGCTGGTCTTCTCGTCGCTGGAGATGACGTACTCGTCCGGGCCGAGCGCGACGCCGTTGTAGGTGCGGGCGTAGAGGTCGAGCACGCGGGTGGCTTTGGCGGCGAAGTTCGGGTCACGGATGAAGATCCAGGACTGGTACTGCCAGGGTTTGAGGGCTTCGGCGGCCAGGATCCGACGGATCGTGGAGGCGGAGATCGCTGCGATGATGCCGCGGTCGACGACTTCGCCGGCCAGGTCCGGGCAGCTCCAGCGTGACAGCGGCAGTCCGGTTTCGGCCGGGAGCTGGCAGGCCATCGCTTTGACTTCGGCGATCTGTACGGGCGTGAACTGCGGTGGTCTGCCGGTCCGGCGCCGGTCGGCCAGTCCGGGCAGGCCCTCGTCGGCGTACCGGCTGCGCCAGTAGCGCACGGTGTCGACGTGCACGCCCTGCCGGGCGGCTGTCTTCTGGTTGGAGTAGCCATGGGCGGCGTCGCGGATGATCCGGGCGCGGATGACCTGCTGATATGCGGCGGTGTGGGAGTAGGCCAGGGCTTGAGCTTTCGCCGGTCGGTGGCGGTCAGCGTGATCTGGCGTGCGCGGGGCACGGGCACGGGCGGGCCTTCACGAGGTGATCATGTGTCGGGGGCGCGCCGAGGCTGCCGTGTCGTGTGCCGCCGCGGATATCGACACGCCGGAGGGCAGGATGTGATCCATGCCCGCGATTCCCGAGTCCACCAAGATCTCTCTGGCGCAGCGACTGCGTGAGCACGCCAAACGGAAGTGGCCGCAGCTGGCCGCGGTGGATGTGCGCTACCGCGGCCAATTCGCCTACGTCACCGGTGAACTTGCCGACGGCGACCAGATGCCGCTGATGCGGCTGCGCTACGGCGGGTCCGCGCACCGCTGGGGCACCGCGATCTACGTGGCCAGCAGCGACAGCTACGAGAGTCAGGTCTGGTTCAGCGGCAGCACCGAAGAAGCCTTCGACTTCGTCTGCGACATCCACATCGGCACCATCACACCCTGACCCCACCCGTCACCCGTCAACCCCCGACGGACTTCCGGCTCGGACCACTAAGTTTGCCGTTCAGGGGAGCGCCGCGGTGCTGCTCGGCTCGTCCGGTCGCCTGGAGGAAGGCCGAACTGTTGGGCCGGGCGGGCGAGGTGGGGGCGGCTGGCCTCCCGGCGCCGGAGCGGTCGGGTAACCTGATGCCCGCGGGCTGCTAGCTCAATGGCAGAGCTGAGGACTTTTAATCCTTAGGTTCGGGGTTCGAGTCCCCGGCGGCCCACTCATCTGACCTGCGGATATTCACCACAGTCATCGTCGCTTGTGGACGATGTGAGGCAGTTGTGAGGCAGGGTTCTGCCTCACTTGTTGATCTCGCATTTGCCGCTGGCGACAGCCTCGCCAGTCCATATGGATCTTGGGGTGCTCCTCTTCACAGAGGGAGCAACAAGATCATGATTGGTGCAAACCGGTGCCGCTCTGGAGCGGCACGCATCGATGACCGCCATCTAGTCAACGCAGATGAGCTGCGGTTTTGCGCCCGCGATGGGCGGTGGTCGTGATGGCCGCCGCTGGTGCGGGCAAGACTTACCGGCGCTGTTCATGCCGATCGGCGCATACGGGTCGGCAGTTGGGTGCCGGGTGTCCGCGGTTGGGTGAGCGGGGCCACGGTCGGTGGTATTTCGTGGTGCACGTTTCCGGTGTTGATGGCCGGCGGGTACGGCTGCGCCGCGGCGGGTTCACGTCGCGGGCGGCGGCGGAGCGCGGGCTGGCCGAGATGCTCGAGGTGCCAGGGCCGGAGGCTTTGGCGGCGACGTGGACGGTGCGGCGGTGGATGGAGTGTTGGTTATCGCAGATGGAGGACCGGTTGCGGCCGTCGACGGTGCGGGCGTACCGGTCGGTGGTGTTCCACCATCTCATTCCCTACCTGGGCGTTCGCCGGTTGGCGGAGCTGGATGGGAAGGCCGGGGTGCGCACGGCGCAGCGGGCGGTGGACGCGATCAGCCGCCGTGAGATCGCCGACGGGCAGTTGATCGCGGCGGGCACGGTGCACCGGGTGGTCGCGGTGCTGCGCAGCGCGCTCAGTGAGGCACGCCGTCAGGGCCTGGTCTCGACGAACGCGGCGTGGCGGCTGCGGCTGCCTCAGGGTGGCCGGCCGCACGCGGTGGCCTGGAACCGGGAGCGGGAGGCGTTGTGGCGGGCGACCGGCGTCCGGCCGAAGGTTGCGATCTGGGATGTCGAGCATGTCGCCGAGTTCCTGGAGGCGGTGCGCGACGATGCACTGTTCCCGCTGTGGTGGCTGATGGCGTTGCGGGGATTGCGCCGTGGTGAGGTGGTCGCGCTGCGCGGTGAGGACTTGGACGACCGGCTCCGCGAGCTGCAGGTCAGGCGGCAGCTGCTGGTCATCGATGGCAAGGTGCACGTCGGGCCGCCGAAGTCGGCCGCTGGGGTGCGGGGGCTGGCGGTGGACGAGTTCACCAACCAGTTGCTGCGCGAGCACCGACGGTCGCAGCAGGGCCGGTTCGCCGGTACCAACCGCAACCTGGACGGCTATCTGTTCACCCATCCGGATGGGCGGCAGGTGCGCCCGGACTGGCTCAGCTACCGGTTCCGCACGCTGGTGCGTCGGCTGGGGCTGCCGCCGGTGCGGTTGCACGACTTGCGGCACGGTGCGGCGAGCCTGGCGGGTGCGGCCGGTGTCGAGTTGAAGGTGATCCAGCACGACCTGGGGCATTCGAGCGCGGTGACGACGGCGGACACGTATTGGACGGTGTTCCGGGAGCTCGAACATGGCGCGGTGGCCGCGACGGCGGCGTTGTTGCGTTCGCATGCCCGGGTCAGGCTGAGTCTGGTGGGCGCCTCTCAGGCGTGATCGTCAGGCTGAAGTGTTGGGCTCGGCGCGGAGGGCGGTCGCTCATCCCGGCCTGTCCGGACGTCGCGAACCCGGTCGGCTGGCGGAGGGGCCCGCGTTGTCGGCGTTCAGGTCGGTCGGCTTCGGGGTTGCAGTCGGTACCCGGGTACAGGTTTACCGTCGAGTGGACGGCGCCTGTCCCGGGTGCCGGAGCCGCCTGGGCGAAGGAGCCTGTGATGTCGTTTGTCGTTCCCGAGGCGTGCACGCTGCCCACGGCCGAGCGGCCGGTGCGGCTGGCCGAGTTCGACGACCTGTTCGCCACGGCGGTGCGCCGGGTCGACCCGGTCAGCGCCGCCCACACCCGGTTGCACCTGACCGGCCCGGCCGGATTGGCGGCCTGGGTACGGGACCTGACCGCCCGGGAGAGCGAGTGCTGCTCGTTCTTCACCTTCACCACCACCGCGCAACCGGCGACCGACGGCGAGGCGGTGGTGCTCGACATCGAGGTACCGGCCGCGCACGCCGACGTCCTGGAATCGCTCACCGAGCGGGCGAACGCGGTGTCCGCAGAGGCGGCGTCATGACCGCCGGGCTGCTGACCCTCACCGACCTGGCCGCCGAGTCCGGGGTGCCCGGGCCGCGTCTGCGGCGGTTCGCCGAGGCCGGGCTGCTGCCGCCGGCCCGCCGCGACGGCGACCGCCTCGGCTACCCGCCCGCCGAAGTGAACACGGTGCGGGTACTGGCCGGCGCCGAAGACCTCGGCCTCGGCACCGACACGCTCGTCACGCTGGCCGCCGGCCGGCGCGACGGCGACTGCACCAGCACCCAGCAGCGGCTGGCGGACGCGGTCACCACCCGACTCGACCAGGTGCAGGCCGACATCGCCGAACGGACCCGGCAGGCCGCCGCAGCCGGTCCGGGCACCGCCGCCTGGGCGACGCAGATCGGCGGGAGCGCGTCGCTGTCCGAGGATGCGGCTCGGCTGCAAGCCGTGTCGGCCGCCCTGACCACCGCGACGCATGACGGGCCGTGCGGCGATGACTGCGGCTGCACCATCGCACTGGCCGCCGCGGGCACGACCTACCACTTCCCGCACGAGACCACCTCCGACGCGGCGGCACTGGCCTGCGACCTCGCCGCCGACGGCGGCGACATGCACCACCGGATCGGCGTGTGGCAGCAGGCCCTCGCCCGCGTCCAGCGCCGCGACCCGCTCCCGGACACCCCCGACGGCGTGGCGTTGCGGTTCCCGTTCGACGTCGACCTCGCCGGCACCCTGGCCCGGCTCGCCGCCGCGGAGTACCGGTGCTGCTCATTCGGCAGCTACACCCTCGTCATCGACGGCACCGGCCTACGCCTGGAGGTCCGCATGCCCGGTGAAGCCGCCGGCATGCTCGCCGCAGTCGTCGGCCTGCCCGACACGGAGGCCAGCGATGCAGCGCATCAACCGTGACGACCTCCGCGCCCTGCTCGACACCGGCGACGTCACCCTCATCGAGGCACTACCCGCACCGCACTACACCGCCGAGCATCTGCCCGGTGCGGTGAACCTGCCCGGTGAACTCACCGCCGAACTGGCCGCCCAACTCGCTCCGGACCCGGCCCAGACCCTGGTCACCTACTGTTCCGGCCCGTCATGCGCCCGGTCCAAGGTCGCCGCCGCCACATTCGGTCGGCTCGGCTACCGCGACGTGCGGGTCTACGAGGGCGGCAAGACCGACTGGGCCGCGGGGCTGCCCTTCGAAGGCAGCCGGACCGCTCCGGGAGCGGCCCGGTGAGCGCAGCGGAGCAGGCCGGGCTGCGCACCGGCGAGGTCGCGGAACAGGCCGGCGTCAACATCCAAACCCTGCGCTACTACGAACGCCGCGGGCTGCTCGCCGAACCACACCGGTCGAACGGCGGACACCGGCTCTACCCACCCGACACCGTCGCCCTCCTTCAGGTGATCAAGGCGGCGCAGCGGCTCGGGTTCACCCTCGACGAGGTCGCCGACCTGCTCGACACCGGCCGACGCCGGCACCCGAACCCGGACCTGCGCGAGCGGGCCATCGGCAAGATCGCCGAGATCGACCAGAAGATCGCCGACCTGACCACCATCCGTACCTCGCTCACCGAGGTAGTCGACGCCCGCTGCGACAGCCTCACCAACTGCACCTGCACCGACTGCCCGATCCCGTACCTGACCATCGGCACCACACGACCCACCGGAGATTGCGCATGAGCCAGCCCTTGCCGACACCCACCCACACCGGGCACCAGGCGCCGGTGACCGACACCGCGCCGCCGCGGCGCAGCAAGGTCACCGGCGGGCTCGCCGCCCTCGCGTGCGCCGCCTGCTGTGCCCTGCCGCTGCTGATCGCCGCCGGTGTGCTCACCGGCGCCGGCGCGGCGATCCTGGAGAAGACCCTCCTTGCCGTCGCCGCCAGTCTGGCTGCCCTGGCGCTGGGCATGTGGTGGCTGCACCGGCACCGAGCCGCCCAACGCGCCGCAGCGTCCGGGGTTGGCTGCGGGTGCGGCGGCAGCGGATGCGGCTGAACGGCGCCCGAGTGCGGCGCCCGCACGGTGGCGCACCCGGGCGGTTTGGTGGCATACGCCGGTGACGATCCTCCGTTCCGTCCTGCTGTTCGGTCTGGCCGCGCTGGCCGAGATCGGGGGTGCCTGGCTGATCTGGCAAGGTGTCCGCGAGCACAAGGGTGTGTGGTGGATCGGCGCCGGCGTCGCCGCGCTCGGCGCCTACGGCTTCGTCGCCACCCTGCAGGCTGATGCGAACTTCGGTCGGATCCTCGCCGCCTACGGCGGGGTGTTCGTCGCCGGATCCCTGGCTTGGGGCATGGTCGTGGACAAGTTCCGGCCCGACCGCTACGACCTCATCGGCGCGCTTATCTGCCTGGCCGGGGTCGCCGTCATCATGTACGCACCGCGCTCATAGCCCCGGTCCGGTGTTGTAGTGCATGCCGGTATCCCCGGCCTCGGGACGCGGCGCCGGTCGGTGCGGTGAGCCGGCCGATGCCAGGCAGGAACCGGCCGGTGCCGGCGGCGTAGGTGGCGCCGTGTGATCTGACCCGCGTCAATCGCGGCGCAGGGCGGTGCCGACGATGTGCAAGGAGCTGGGGGTACGGGCGTCGGGGAACCGGAACCGGTCGATTCGCTCGATGGTGAATCCGGATCGGTCGATCGCGGCGGTGGTGTCGCGGCCGGTGTGACATCCGCCGGCCAGCCGTGGCCAGATGGTGGCGTCGAGGAGTCGCTGAACCCGGGCGAGGCCGGGTGCGTCGGCGCGGACGTGTTCGAGGAATCGCAGCTGCCCGCCGGGCTTGACGACCCGGTGGAATTCCCGCAGCGCCGCGTCCTGGTCGGGCAGTGAGCACAGCACGAGCGACACCACAACCGCGTCGGCGCTGCCGTCGGCGGCGGGCAGCCGTTCGGCGAGACCGTTGACGACCTCGACCGGCACCGGCGCGTACCGGGCGGCAGCGGCGGCGAGGCCGCGCAGGTGCGATTCGGGCTCCACGGCCAGAACGCGGGTGATGGTGGGTGGGTAGTGCCCGAAGTTGAGCCCGTCGCCGGCACCGACGTCGATCACCTCGCCGGCCAGTCCTGCCAGGAGCGCCCGGCGGTGCCGGGCCATGCCGCCGCGGTCCATGGCCTTGCCCATCTGCGGGTAGAGCCGGGCGAAGATCGGATGGTGGACCGCCATCGTGGTCACCACCGGATCGGCAGTGCCGTCAGCCCGCCGGTCAACACATCGCGGCGCATCGTCAACTCCTGCACCGGCACGGCGAGGCGCAGCGCCGGGAAGCGGGAGATCAGGTGGGAGAACACCGCCTGCAGCTCGATGCGGGCCAGCGGCGCGCCGATGCAGTACCGGGCGCCGTACCCGAAACTCAGATGCGCCGCGGCCGAGCGGGTGACATCCACCCGGTCCGGATCGGGGAACACCGCCGGGTCGTGGTTGGCCGCGCCGTTGTCGAGCAGCACCAGCTCACCCGCCCGGACGGTGACGCCGGCGATGTCCAGGTCTTCGCGGGCGTAGCGGGGGATCCCGCCGCTGCCGTCGCCTGGGGCCCGCAGGATCTCCTCGACCGCGTTCGGAACCATCCCGGGATCGTCCACCAGCGCCTGCCACTGGTCGGGGTTGGTCAGCAACAGCAGAGTGCCGAGGCCGATCTGGACCACCGTGGTCTCATGCCCGGCGAACAACAACGCCATGGACAGGCCGGCGGCCTCGTCGTCGGACACCCCCTCGCTCGCGCACAGCCGGGAGATGACGTCGTCGCCGGGACCGTGCCGCTTGCGGGCGACCAGCCCGAAGCAGTAGCCGAACAGTTCCGCGAGGCCTCGTTCGGAACGGGCCCGGTCGACGGTGTTCGCGGCGTCGGTGCTCCAGGCACGGAACTGGTCACGGTCCTCGTACGGCACCCCGAGCAGCTCGCAGATCACCAGGATCGGCAACGGCAACGCCACCGCGGCGTGCAGATCCGCCGGCGGTCCCTGGTGGACCAACTCGTCCAGCAGGCTCACGGTCAGGGCCTCGATCCGGGGGCGCAGGGCCCGCAGGTGCCGGGGCGAGAAGTGCGGCCGGAGCAGGGCCCGCATCCGGGCGTGGTCGGCCTGCTCGGTGGCGAAGTCGCCCATCGGGCCGCCGAACAACACCGACTCCCCGGTCCGGGCCGCGGTCTGCGGTGCGGGGTGGGAGCGGCCCAGCCGGTCGTCGTCCAGCAGCCGCCGCACCTCGGGATGGCCGGTGACCAGCCACGCCTGGTCACCCACCGCGGTGCGTACCCGGTGGATCGTTCCCTGGGACTGCAGTTCCCGCAGCCTGGGGCCGACCTGTAGCGGGTCTGTCAGCTCGAACGGCAACTGCACTGGGGCTTCCATCGCGACCTCCGCAGGTCTAACCAGACTTGTATAAGAAGACTTAAACAACGTACTTGTATAGTCTGCCTTTAACAAGAGAGGCTGGTGGAGATGGTGGGGGTCGGGGAAACCGTCCGAGGGGGGGCGGCGGGCGGGACGGAGCGGGTCCGGCGGATGCCGCGTGCCGAGCGGCGCGAGCAGATCCTCGACGCGGCCACCAGGGCGTTCGCCCGGACCGGTTTCACCGCTACCGGCCTGGATGACGTGGCGGCCGAGGCCGGTGTCACGCACGTGATCCTCTACCGGCACTTCGCGTCGAAGACCGACCTCTACCGCGCGGTGCTCGACCGGGCCTGCACGCGGCTCGACGAGACCGTGGGCACCGGCGACTACGACGACGACAGCCTTCCCGCACTGCTACGCGCCGCCGCCGCCGACCCCGAAGGGTTCCGGCTGCTGTTTCGCCACGCGGCTCGGGAACCGCAGTTCCGCGACGTGATCGACACCATCCGGAGCGCCTCGACCGACATCGCCCAGCGCCATCTCGCCGCGGCGATCCCCGCCGGTCCGTGGCAGAGCTGGGCGGCGCATCTCGTGCCCACGCTGACTCTGGAAGCCGTCATCGCCTGGCTCGACGCCGGCCAGCCCGACCCCGAGCACGCTGCCGAACGCATCGGCCGCGTCATCCACGCCGTCATCCAAGCCGCCCAGTAGCGCACCACCTGCGACTGCCGCAGCTGCCGCACCGGTCAGACTGGCCGATGCGACGGCGTTCTGATCGGCCGCCAGGGTCGGGTCGGATGGGTGCCGGCTGCGCCGCCGGTGACCCGCACCGCGTAGGTGGGCCGGTCGGCGGTCGTGACCGGTCCGAGGTAGGTGTGGCCGGTCAGGTGGCACCAGGCCGGTAGATCCAGTGGTGCGGCCGGGTCGGTGGCGATCAGGTGCACGACGGTGCCGGCCGGCTCCGTGAGGGTGAGCCGGCGTAGTGCGATCAGCAGTTGCACGCAGCGGCGGTCGCCGCCGTCGAGCACCACCGGCTGCGTCATGCGGCGGTGGTGACGGGCAGGTCGGCCAGCCGCCATTCCAGCATTCCGTCGACCAGGCGGGCGGCGCGGCGGCCCCGGGCGGTGAGCAGCCGGACGGCGTCGTGGGCCAGGACGCAGTACGCGCCGCGGCAGTAGGCCACCACGTCGATGTCGCCGGGCAGGTCGGCGAGCCGGTCGGCGAGCTCATCGAGCGGGATGGACAGCGCGCCGGGGATGTGGCCGGCGGCGTACTCCTCGGCCGGGCGTACGTCCACGGCGACCACCTCGCCGGCGGCCAGGCGCCGTTGCAGTTCGCCGCGATCGACGGCCTCGGTGTCGCCGCCGCCGAGGTAGGCGTCGCGGGCGGCGGCGGCCTGCGCGGACCGGTTGCCGGCGACGTCGCGCAGCAGCGCGTACAGGGCCGCCACATCCTGCCCGGCGAGCCGGTAGTGAATTTTGGTGCCGTCCCGGCGGGTCGATACCAAGCCGGCCTGACGCAGGATCTGCAGGTGCGCCGAGCAGGTGGTCAGCCCCAGCCGGGCCGCTGTCGCCAGGTGCTCGACGCTGCGCTCGCCCTGCGCGAGCAGGTCGAGCAGTTCCAGGCGTTTGCCGCTGCCCAGGGCCTTGCCCACCCGGGCGAGGGAGTCGAACAGCTCAGTCTTCGCGACCGGATCACCCACACTATCCTCCAAAGTTCTATGGAATAGTGTAGGAGATTGGTGGTGGTGTCGCCACCCGCAGACGAAGGGTGGTGTCATGGGCGTCGAAACGCAGCTGGTGCCGGTGGTCGACGAAGGGCTGGGCAACAGTGCCTACCTGCTCGACGTCGGTGACGGCCGGGCCTTGGTCGTGGATCCGCCCCGCGACCTTCGGGCGCTGCGTGCCGCCGCCGGCAAACGGGGCCTGACGGTGGTGTGGGCGGCCGACACGCACCTGCACGCCGATTTCCTGTCCGGCGCGGTGCAGCTCGCGGCGAGCGACGGCGCGCAGATCCTGGCCTCGGCGGCCGGGATGCGCGCGTTCGACCACCGGGGTCTGGTCGACGGTGACGAGGTCGACCTCGGCGGGCTCACCCTGCGCGGGCTGGCGACGCCGGGGCACACCGACGAACACCTGTCCTTCCTGCTGTTGGACGGACCGGCTCCGGTCGGGGTGTTCACCGGCGGGTCGCTGATCGTCGGCTCCGCCGCGCGCACGGACCTGCTCGGCGACGACCGCACCGTCGAGCTGGCACGGGCGCAGTACGCGTCGCTGCACCGCCTCGCCGCCCTGCCGGACGTGACCGGCGTGTGGCCGACCCACGGCGCCGGATCCTTCTGCTCCGCGCCGCCCGGTGCGGCCCGCACCAGCACCATCGGCACCGAGAAGTCGACCAACCCGCTGCTGGCCGCGCCGAACGTCGACGCGTTCGTCGCCCAGCTCGTCGGCTCCCTCGGTTCCTACCCGGCGTACTTCCGGTGGCTGGCCGAGACCAACCGGCGCGGCCCCGCCGTCATCGACGCCGCCCCCGCCCTGCCTGCACTGTCCGCCGACGACGTGCGGCGGCTGCTCGCCGACGGCGCGGTGATCGTGGATGTCCGGCCGGTGGCCGACGTCGCCGCCGGGCACATCCCCGGCGCGATCGCGATCCCGCTGCGCGCGCAGTTCGCCACCTGGCTCGGCTGGCTCGTCACCCCCGGCACCCCGGTGGTGGTCGTGCGCAACCCCGACCAGGACCCGGCCGACATCCTGTGGCCGGCGCTGAACATCGGCTTCGACCGGCTGGCTGGCGAACTCGCCAGCGGCATGGCCGCCTGGACCGGCGCGGTGGCCACCACCCGGCTGCTGCTCCCGCACGAGGTGGACGTACCGGTGCTCGACATCCGGCAAGCCGGCGAATACGGCGCCGGGCACCTGCCCGGCGCCGTCCACCTCGAACTCGGGGACCTGCCCGGCACCGCGCACGCCGCGCCGGACGGGCCCGCGGTGGTGATGTGCGGGCACGGCGAACGCGCGATGACCGCCGCCACCCTGCTGGAACGTGCCGGCCGCCGCGACCTCGCGGTGCTCGTCGGCGGGCCCGACGACTGGGCCGCGGCCACCGGCCGTCGCCTGCAGGAGGGCTCATGAGCACCGTCAGTGGTGCGCCGCGGCTCGGGCTGGGCGCCAACGCCGCCCAGTTCACCCTGCTCGTGGTCGTCAACGCCCTGGTCGGCGGTGTCCTGGGCGCGGAGCGCACCGTGCTGCCGTTGCTCGCCGAACGCGAGTTCGGGCTCACCGCCTATACCGCGGCGCTGACCTACATCCTCGCGTTCGGCCTCAGCAAGGCCGTCACGAACTTCTTCGCCGGCACTCTGTCCGACCGCTACGGCCGCAAACCCGTCCTGCTCGCCGGCTGGGTGGTCGCGATCCCGATCCCTGCCATGCTGATCTGGGCACCGAACTGGGGTTGGATCGTCGCGGCGAACGTGCTGCTCGGCGTCAACCAGGGCCTGGCCTGGTCCACCACCGTCATCATGAAGATCGACCTCGCCGGCCCCGCCCGCCGTGGCCTGGCGATGGGTCTCAACGAGGCCGCCGGGTACATCGCCGTTGCCGCGACCGCGATGGCCACCGGTGCCCTGGCCGCGCAGTTCGGGCTGCGCCCGGCACCGTTCCTGCTCGCCGCCGCCTACATCGTCCTCGGCCTCGGCCTGTCGGCGGTGTTCGTGCGCGAGACCCGCGGGCATGCCCGCCACGAAGCCGCCGGTCACAGTGGCGGCCACGGCGGCGACCTGTCCACCCGGCAGGTGTTCGCCTTGGCCAGCTGGCGCGAGCCCGCTCTGTCGTCGGCGAGCCAGGCCGGCATGGTCAACAACCTCAACGACGGTCTGGCCTGGGGCCTGTTCCCGATCCTGTTCGCCACCGCCGGCCTGTCCTTGACCCAGATCGGCGCCCTGGCCGCCCTGTACCCGGCCGTCTGGGGCCTCGGACAACTCGCCACCGGCCCGGCCTCCGACCGGTACGGCCGCAAACCGTTCATCGTCGGCGGGATGCTGCTGCAGGCCGCCGCCCTGGCCCTGATCGCCCTCGCCACCGGGTTCGCCGCCTGGGCCGCCGCCGCGGTGCTGCTCGGTGCCGGCACCGCGATGGTCTACCCCACCCTGCTCGCCGCCGTCTCCGACGTCGCCCACCCCACCTGGCGGGCCCGCGCCGTCGGCGTCTACCGGCTCTGGCGCGACGGCGGCTTCGCCGTCGGCGCCCTGCTCGCCGGCATCATCGCCGACCTCGCCGGCATCCGCGCCGCCATCTGGGTCGTCGCCGCCCTCACCGCCGCGTCCGGGCTGCTCGCCGGGAAACGCATGTACGAAACCCACCCCCGAGCCTGACACTCAACTGCTCCCGTTCCGGCCTCGCTGGACGCCCCACTGTTCCTGCACCGGGAAGGACCCCACCTCCGCATGGCTGCCACCGTCTACACCGACTCGCCCGCCGCCAGCCAAGCCCTGCACCGCAGAACCCTCACCGTCGTGATGGCCTCCCAGGTCTTCAGCGGCGCCGGGCTCGCCGCCGGAATCACCGTCGGCGCGTTGCTGGCCGCGGACATGCTCGGCACCAGCAGCCTGTCCGGGCTACCCGTCGCCCTGTTCACCGCCGGCTCCGCCGGCGCC
>Ga0307516_10006319_pt1 | contig 13917 bp, 11 predicted proteins | sample 19_EM_MG_FD_203310 | JGI IMG/M metagenome (GOLD analysis project Ga0307516, IMG submission 203310) | Populus trichocarpa ectomycorrhiza microbial communities from riparian zone in the Pacific Northwest, United States - 19_EM | ecosystem: Host-associated > Plants > Roots > Unclassified | place... | reverse complement strand
ATCCCCCCGGATCAGTTTATAGGAGAACACTTCGAAAAAATCTTTGCCGGCACAAAGGTCAACCCCCTCCATATGTTGTTCGCCCACGGAAACGATGCCTTTTGCGCTCGTTAACCCTCCCGGATGGATCGTGGCTACCGCAGCCTCCACCTCGGGCATTTCGTCGGCCAGGGCCTTTGCCAGAAGTCCCTCTGTTTGGTCGATCGTTTCAATCCCCCCGGGATTGGAGAAATTCTGCATTACCTGGAAAAGCCGGTCGTCCTTCCCGTTCAGGCGGCCCACCTGTTTCTCATCCTTTACCCACAACCAGATCAATAAAGTACAGGCGAGCCCCATGGAGAGGCAGAGCAAATTAAGCAGGGCGGACCTGCGATCTTTCAATAGCCGACGCCAGGCGATCCTGAAGCTGTTCTTACCCATAAGATAGTTTTAGTTTTCCGGAAAAAGGTCCCCTATCCATGGAAAGACAAGAGATCCTCCTGCCTGTTGCATAGACCGGCCCATTTCCAAAAAATAAAAGGCCCCCACATAAATGGGGACCTTTTACAACTATTAACACCTTCTTTAATCCTGATACTTGTCTCTTTATATGAAAATTCGCTTAAGAATGTCTGATCAGTAATTTGTTGATCTCGCTCTTGCCATCATCCCCCGTTACGGAAAGGATATACATCCCGGTATTATATTGCTGTATCGGGAAGGATACTACCGAACCATTTCCGGAAGCCATCCTTTTTTCCTGCAGCACCTGGCCGGCCTGGTTAACAAGGCGAACCGTCATTTCCTTACCATTATTATCTCCCAGGCTGATATTTACATAATCACGGGCTGGATTGGGGTAGAAGCTGATATTGTTTATCATCGAATACCGTACGATCTTGAGCTGGGTATATCCGTACCGGTGATCCAGGTCTGTCATTTTTATCCGGTAGTAATTCACGCCTGCCAAAGGAGCTTTATCCGTATAGACGTAATCGGATTGAACAGAAGAGTTCCCTGCTGGCTGGATGGTACCGATCGGGCTCCACACGCTGCCATCGGCACTGCGTTCGATCGTAAAAAGACTAAAATTCGTTTCCTCTTTGGTATCCCAATTCAGGGAGATCGTTTTATCATTGTTCATTCCCGCAGAAAAACCAACCAATAAGATCGGCAGGATATTTCCCTGTGAAGGGCCTGCAGAGCTCAGCGTGGCGGGGCCATAAAAAGAAAGGCTCGAACAGTTGTGGGAATAACCCGCCCCGCAGTTGATCGTACTACCGGCGGTAGTAAATGATTTTAGCGCGGCGCCGGAGCTCGTAGCCGTCTTATACCCCGACCAGTTATTATAAGCATTGTTATCATTTCCCAGCACAACAGAAGAATTATCGTAGGCATCAAGGGTCGGGCCGTTAACGGTCATCGTAGCGGTGCTGGACTTAACGCCATTCCCGATCATGATCTGGCTGGACTGGCTCATGCTGATAGCTTCGCTGCCGGTGGACAGCATGACGGCGTTATCATAGATGTTGATCCTGCTCGCCGTCATTTCAAGGGCATAGATCGTTTTAAAAGAAGTAGTATTACTAAAAGTAAAAGTGGAATTGCTGAGAGAAAGAGGCGAATTTGCCTGTACCGTGCTGTTATCACCATTGACCAGCAGATTGGTCCCGTTAAAGGAAGTGGTAAGGGGACTGTTACCCGTAAATTGCAGATCCAGGTTACCGCTCTTCATGGAGATGGTACCGCCTTTAAAGCTACAGTTCTGACAGACCACGGTCTGATCGATCGTAAGTACGACGCCCGGGGACAGGTTGATCGTACAATTCGTACAGGTACCCGGAAGACTGGAAGCCCAGGTACGGCTCGATCCGATATAAACCACCGATTGAGCTTTAGCTGGTGCAGCAGAAACAAGCATTGCAATAGCTACAAAAAGGACGAGGGCCGCTTTCTGGCCGTTTATCTTCTCAGTGGTTTTTGTGAATACTTTGCGGTTCATACTTATTAGTTTTCTTAGGGTACCCTTTATTGGGGTGACTATACCTTAACCAATGCAGTGCCAGTCTTTAATTCACTTATAATCAATGTCTTGCGTCAGTGCCAGGACCGATTTCTTTCCGATTTTTGGAATTTTTTTGATTTTATGGGAAAACCACCTGATCCCATCGTATTTCTACTAGCGGCCCTTCGGTGCCGGGTACCAACAAGATATAAAATACCCCAGAACATACACTACCGGAACTGAACAGTTTTATTCGATTCAGGACATCAGGTGCCTTGTTCGGTAGGTATTTCCCCTTATGGGATCGATAAGCCTTTGGGGGAACTGTTTTCTTCGGTTTCCTGCTTCGGCCGGGCGGCGAGCTCGCTGATCAGTTGCGCTACAAGGGAAGTCCATCCCGTCTGGTGGCTTGCGCCAAGCCCATGACTGGTGTCTCCGTGAAAATATTCATAAAAGAGAAGAAGGTCTTCATTGCCGGGCCGCTGGTAAAACCAGTTGTATTTACCATGTAAGGCCCTCCTGCCGGCATCGTCCTTTTCGAACAGGCTGATTACGCGGCGGGTCAGTTCGTCGGCGATCTGTTCCAGGTTGCGTTTCTCGCCCGACCCCACCGGGTATTCCACAAGCAATCCCTCTCCGTAGAATTTCCCGAATTGCCGGATCGATTGAATGATGAGGTAGTTGATCGGTATCCACACCGGCCCTCTCCAATTGGAGTTGCCCCCGAAGAAGTCGGAGGTGGAATCACCCGGATCATATTTAATGGTATAGTCGATGCCTCCTATATTAATGGTATAGGGATGCGCTTCATGGTATTTCGACAAAGCCCGGATCCCTCCTGAGGACAGGAATTCCGCTTCATTCAGGAGACGGCCTAACAGGTACACCACTCTTTTCTGAGGCACCAGCGATAAAAGGATCTGTTCCCCGTCACTATGTTCTTCGTTGGGCCAGTATTTTTTATTCTTCAGCCGGTAGTTTTCAAACCAGTTCATCCGCTTCTTAAAATCGGCCAGTTTGTGCAGGGTTTTTTTCTCTATGATAGAAACGGCAAATAAGGTGGTCAATCCTACGATGGATTGAATGCGTAACTGCACCGGCGTGCCTGCAATGGAAAGGGTGTCGTAGAAGAATCGGTCTTCTTCGTTCCACATGCCTTGTTCGTTCAGCGCTTCCGCGATCAGTACAAAATGTTCGAAGAATTTGGTGGCCGCATCTTCAAAGGACTCGTCCTTCATGGCGATCTCCAGGGCCATATCCATCATATTGAGCGCATACATTCCCATCCAGCTCGTGCCATCCGCCTGCTCGAGTTGCATATCGTTGGACAACTGGTGGCTCCGGTTGAAAACGCCGATATTATCCAATCCCAGGAAGCCCCCTTCGAACATATTGTTCCCATTGGCATCCTTTCGGTTGATCCACCAGGTGAAATTGATCAATAGTTTTTGGAAGATCCTTTTCAGAAATCCGATATCCCCTTTGCCGCTATGTTCTTTTTCTATGCGGTAGACCTGTAAAGCCGCCCAGGCCTGTACGGGCGGGTTGACATCGCTGAAGTTCCATTCGTAAGCCGGGATCTGCCCATCGGGCTTCATATACCACTCCCGCATGATCAGCAGTAATTGATGCTTGGCGAACACGGGGTCCACGAGGGCCATGGAGATACTCTGGAAGGCCAGATCCCAGGCCGCATACCAGGGGTATTCCCATTTGTCAGGCATGGCAATGATATCCTGGTTCTTTAAATGCTTCCAGTCATGGTTACGGCCGTATAGTTTTGCCGCATTCACCGGCGAGATCCCATCACCGGTGGTCAGCCATCTTTCCACGTCAAAATGATAGTATTGTTTGCTCCATAACAATCCTGCCAGCGCCTGCCGCTGTACGGCAGCCATCTGCGGGGTGATATTGGCCGGAAGGATCGATTCATAGAACGCATCGGCTTCCTGCTTACGACTCGCAAAGACTCCTGCGGTACCCTGCGTAAAAGGGGTTTCGATGATCTTATTGCTCAGCCGCAGATAGATCGTCTTGGTTGCGCCGCCTTCGATGGTATACTGGTAGACCGGTGAGAATTTAGTCCCTGACTTTTTTTGCCGCAGCAGATCCAGGTTCGTGCCCTTGATCACCGCATCATGGAACGCATCTTTTACAAAGGGGGTCTTATTGGGCTCTCCCGATACTTTTTCCGTGTTCGTCTCATTCTCCGTAAAAAGGCAATACTGGGGCGGCTGAAAATAAAGATAATAGGACCCCAGCCGGCTATGCGAGGCTTTCACGGAGTTTTTGTCCCGGCCGGTGATGATCGGTTTCTTTTCCAATCCATCATAGTTCCACCGGTTGTAGAACCATAGGGTAGGCAATACCGTGATATCGGCGGCGGTGTCGGCGCGGTTGTGGATCTGGATGCGGATCAAAATGTCCTTCGCCGTTTGTTTGGCATAGCTGACATGGACATCGAAGTATTCGTTCTTGTCAAACACGCCCGTATCCAGGATCTCGTATTCCGGCTCTTCTTTCGAACGTTTGCGGTTCTCTTCCAGTAACGCTTGGTAAGGGAATTCCTGTTGAGGGTATTTGTACAGGTATTCCATATAATAATGCGTAGGGAGATTGTCGAGATAATAATAGAGCTCTTTTACATCCTCCCCGTGGTTGCCTTCCTTATTCCCCAGGCCGAACAGGCGTTCCTTCAGGATCTTGTCTTTCCCGTTCCACAACGCCACGCCAAAGCAAAGGTTCTGGAAAAAATCGGAGATCCCCGCCAGGCCGTCCTCGCCCCAGTAATAGGTACGGCAATGGGCCTGGTCATAAGGGAAATAGTTCCAGGCATCGCCATGGGCGCTATAATCCTCCCGGACCGTTCCCCATTGGCGCTCACTTAAATATGGTCCCCATTGCTCAAGGGGTATCTTTTTAGCGGCATTTACTGCCAGTCGTTGATGTTCTGCCGTCATAATTCGCCAATTCCGGCGGGAAGTTACTAATTGTCCGCCCATTTAGCTTAGTTTTGCACATTATTTCAATACATTACCCGGTTCTCCCCAAAAGAGGTCCTGGTCATATTAACTACTAGCATTTTGACTTTTAAAGAATTTGGCCTCCATGAAAGCCTGCTGGAAGGCATCAACGCCTCCGGCTATGAGAACGCCACCCCCGTACAGGAACAGGTGATCCCTCTTATCCTTGCAGGCAAGGATATTATCGCTTCGGCCCAGACGGGTACGGGCAAGACAGCCGCCTTCCTCCTGCCGATCATTAACGGGTTGCTGGTCGATCGTATCGAAGACGTGGTAAATTGCCTCGTCATCGTGCCCACCCGGGAACTCGCCGTGCAGATCGCGCAGAACCTGGAAGGGCTTTCCTATTTTACCAATATCAGCTCGATCGCGGTCTATGGCGGCGACGGCGGTAATTTCACCAATGAGAAGCAGGCCCTCTCGCGCGGCGCCGATATCGTCATTTGTACCCCGGGCAGGATGATCGCCCACCTGAACATGGGCTATGTGAAGCTGAAAGGACTGCATTACCTGGTGCTGGATGAGGCCGACCGCATGCTGGACATGGGTTTTTATGATGATATCATGAAGATCATTTCCTTCCTGCCCCCAAAAAGACAGAACCTCCTCTTCTCCGCCACCATGCCCACGAAGATCCGGGACCTGGCGCGCAAGATCCTGCACGAACCTACGGAGATCAATATCTCCATTTCAAAACCGCCCGCAAAGATCATTCAGCAGGCTTATATCGTATACGAAACACAAAAGATCCCCCTGGTAAAATTATTGCTCAGCTCCAAGGACTTCAAGAGCATCCTCATCTTCTGTTCGAAAAAACACAATGTCAAACAGCTCACGATGGAGTTGAAGCGCTCGCGCTTTAATGTAAAAGAGATCCATTCCGACCTCGACCAGCAGACAAGGGAACAAACCCTGATTGAATTCAAGAGCCGGCGGCTGACCATCCTCGTAGCTACGGATATCCTTTCCCGTGGGATCGATATCGATAATATCGACCTCGTAATCAATTACGATGTCCCCAATGACGGAGAAGACTATATTCATCGTATCGGCCGTACGGCCCGCGCGGAGACAGATGGCCAGGCTTATACTTTTGTCAGTGAAAAAGAACAGAATAAGTTCAAGACGATCGAAGACCTCTTAGGCTCCCCCGTCAACAAAGCTTCCATACCGGAACAATTCGGTCCCGGTCCGGAATACAATCCGCGAAAAGGAAAGTCCGGTGGCGGCGGAGGACGTGGCGGTTATGGCGGAGGTGGTGGTAGTCGCAGTGGCGGGGGCGGTGGAGGCAACAGGAGAAGCAATCCCCGTTCCAGTCAGGGAAGAAGCCAGCGTTAAAGAAAAGCCCATCCCAATACGAGGAAGAACAGCACGATCACCGGCGAAGGCAGTTTGGTAAAATTCAGCAGGCACCAGGTCCCCGTGATCGCGGCCATATTTAACGCGATCTGCTCCCAGCTCACCATCGTAAGATCCCTCATCATATATAAGGCGGCAGCGATCATGATACCCACTACCACCGAATTGATCCCCTCCAGGGCCCGGTAGACGGCCGCATATTTTTTCAAATTATACCAGATAGGAAAAAAGAATAACACCAATAAGGCACTGGGTAGGAAGATCGCCGTTGTTGCAATAAAACATCCCAGTAATTGCATGGACGGTCCATCCTCTTTCAACGCAATGCCCCCCATAAAACTCGCCACGGAAAACACAGGTCCCGGGATCGCCCTTACCATTCCCGCACCGGTATAAAAATCATCCTGGTTTATGCGGATGAAATGCGGATTGCGCTGGATCAGTTTTTGAGATTCGCTGCGCGCGACAAATTGCTCATACATCATCGGTATCAATACCTGCCCGCCCCCGAAGACGAGGCTGCCAAAACGATAGGTGTTTTCAAAAAGGCTGAGGGGGCGACGGCTGGGCCAGTTATTCTTCCGGGCCAGTTCGCTGCCTGCTCCGGCAAGAAGGAAAATGATCGCGAACAACCAGATATTGCCCCATTTGATTTTTTTAGGTAGCAGCTCTTTTTGCGGAATACGGCGGCTGCTAAGGTTCGTGACAAAGCCGCCCAATACGATCAGGATCGGAAAGATCCAGGGAGTTTTAAATAAAAAGAAGGTGGCCGAGGCGCTCACGACCAGGATCACCCGCGTGATCGTATTGTGAATGGACAACTTAAAAGCCTGTTGGGCGGCATAGGCCAGGAAGCCAACCGTCATCGGTGCAATAAAGCGAAAGATATCGGCCGTCTTCAGGGCCTTTTGGTTGATATGCGCGACAAAGAAAGAAAATCCCCCCATTAAAATACTGGCAGGAAGGGTCCAGATAATAAGGGTCAGCATGGCCAGGACAACGCCTCCTTGTTTATAACCGATGAGGGTCAGGGTCTGGGTGGAAGAGGCGCCGGGGAGCAATTGACAGAACGCATTATAATCCATCAACTCCTCTTTCGTAATGTCTTCCCGCTTGATAACAAATGTTTTCATCATCATTCCCAAATGTCCCTGGGGTCCGCCAAACGCGGAAATACTGTGCAGGAACACGGCCTTTAAAAAAGCAATATGTCGGGAGAGGTCTGTCACTTGCATTAAAGCCTACAATTTATCGAAAATCACCCGTTATTTGTATCTTAAAGGACTAAAACAACTTTTTATGAAGAAAGGTTTTTTCCTTCTTGACCTCCTTATCCTACTCGCCGTTTCCTCGATCGCTCAAAAAGAAAGTATTCGCTCCCGGGTGGATGATGCGGCAGATAAAATAGAATCGAAGACCATCGCCTGGAGAAGAGACTTTCACGAACACCCCGAATTAGGCAACAGGGAATTCCGCACGTCAAAGATCATCGCCGACCATCTCCGGTCGCTCGGTCTCGAAGTAAAAGAGGGTGTGGGTAAGACGGGCGTCGTCGGGATCCTGCGGGGCGCTCTTCCCGGGCCCGTCATCGGGCTAAGGGCCGATATGGATGGACTACCCCTGGTGGAAAGAACGCCGGTGCCATTCGCATCAAAAGTTAAGACCACTTATAACGGGCAGGAGACGGGCGCCATGCATGCATGCGGACATGATTCACATATGGCGATCCTGATGAGCGTTGCTGAAATATTATCCGGTATGAAAAAAGAGTTGAAAGGAACGGTAAAGTTTATTTTTCAGCCTGCGGAAGAAGGCCCGCCCACCGGAGAAGAAGGCGGTGCACCATTGATGATAAAAGAAGGAGCTCTCGACAATCCTAAAGTAGAGGCCATGTTCGGTCTTCATATTAATTCGGCCACGGAAGCAGGAAAGATAAAATACCGCAGCGGTGGAGCGATGGCGGCCTCCGATTGGTTTACCATCAAAGTGAAAGGGAAGGGATCTCATGGTTCGCAGCCCTGGGGAGGGATTGACCCGATCGTAGTATCGGCCCAGATCATCGAAGGCCTGCAGACGATCATCAGCCGGCAAACAGAACTGACAAAGAATGCGGCCGTGATCTCGGTATGTGTACTGAAGGCCGGGTTAAGACCGAATATTATCCCTGAAGAGGCTGAATTGACGGGTACGATCCGCACCCTGGACACCGGCATGCAAAGAGAGATCCATGAGAGGATGCGGCTCACCGTTACAAAGATTGCGGAGAGCGCCGGGGCTACAGCAGAGCTGGTCATTGACAAGAAGACCCTCATCACGTATAATGATCCTGCGCTCGTGAAAAAAATGCTGCCTTCCCTTCAAAAAACGGCCGGTGAGGAAAATACGGTGTGGATGGACGCGATGACGGGTGCGGAAGATTTTTCTTTCTATGGCGAGAAAGCGCCATCGTTTTTCTTTTTCCTGGGAGGAATGAAAAAAGGACAGGACCCGAAGACGGCTTTTCCGCATCATACCCAGGATTTTTATATCGATGAGAGTGGATTTAAATTGGGCGTAAAGGCCTTTTGCAACCTGGTATTCGATTATATGGCCGTAAAGTGATCTTTACTCCTTCCATTTATATTTTATTTATTTTTAATATAAAATAGTCTTTCTCTCTTAATTATTCAAAAATGGATATCGAGACCTTGCGTGAATATTGCCTCGCAAAAAAAGCGGCAGCAGAAGGTTTTCCTTTTGGAGACTCGACGCTTGTTTTTAAAGTAAAGGGAAAAATGTTCCTATTGGCCTCCCTGGACAGTCCCCAACTGCAATTCAATGTGAAGTGCGATCCTGAAATGGCCATTGAATGGAGAGAGCAGTTTGCGGCTGTGCTGCCGGGTTACCACATGAATAAAAAGTTATGGAACACCATCATTGTGGATGGAAGCATACCGGGAAAGATCATCCGGCAAATGATCGATGATTCTTACCGGCTCGTGGTAGCTTCTTTACCAAAGAAGGATCGCGAAGGGCTCTCCTAGCCTTCCTATCGGTAATAGCCATTCCTTTCAATCTCTTCCCGGACACTCTCCGGTACGAGGTAGCGGATCGATCTTCCCTCTTTTATATTCTTTCGGATATGCGTGGCTGATATAGGAAGGAGCGGCGCTTCCAGGACGATGATCTCCTTTGCTTCCGGGTAATTCGGAAGGAGTTCATGTTGTGCCCGCTTATAAACGTAGATAGGATAATGCTGAAGGATATACCTATAGTTCTTCCATTTAGGAAGGTTCTCATAACTATCACTCCCCATGATAATGCCGAATTGATGTTCCGGGTATTTCTCCTGTAAATAGGCAAGGGTATCCGCCGTATAAGAAGGCTTGGGTAATTTATATTCAATATCCGATGCCTTTAATTTGTTCTCTCCCTCGATGGCCGCGTTCACAAGGTAAAGGCGATGGTATTCATTCAATAAGGATCCGGCCGGCTTTAAGGGGTTCTGTGGGGAGACGACAAACCAGACCTGGTCCAGCCCTGTATTTTCCAGTATGTAATTGGCAATGATCAGGTGACCATGATGGATCGGATTAAAGGAACCGAAAAATAGTCCGACTGTCATCAGAGTACCTCCTCCTCGATAAAGATGGTGGAAGCCTCATCGAGCCTAAGGCTCAGGTTGTATCCGGCTACCGAGATAGAAATAGGGTCTCCCAGGGGAGCTACCTGTTCCACTTTTATCAACTCTCCGGGCACGCACCCCATTTCCATAAGTTTCAGGAACAGATCATTTGTCTCAAACGAATGGATCCGCGCTATGGATCCTGGCTCTAATTGTGATAATCTCTTCATTTTTAAATAATAAACAAAATTATGCTTTGTAAAGTCAAATAAGCTTACGATTTTCGGAAATGCCTTCTGCTGTCTTCAAATCAGTTGTTCAATTTCATTTTCTCCGGGAGAACTTTAGCCTCAGGGATCGGAGATCTTTAAAGCTATTTCTGGAAGGTTTGTTCAGGAAAGAGAAGAAAAAACTGGCTTCTCTAAGCTATATCTTCTGTTCTGATCCCTATTTACTGGAAGTTAATCGACAATTCCTCCGGCACGATTTCTATACGGATATCATCAGCTTCGATCTATCCGACAAGGGGGAGCCCACAAATGGGGAGATCTATATTAGTATCGACCGGGTTAAGGAAAATGCCCGCAGCTTTGATACCTCCTTTAAAAGAGAACTTCACCGCGTTATCTTTCATGGAGCCTTACACCTTTGCGGGTATAAGGACAAGAAAAAGGAAGATCAACAAAAAATGCGGAAGATGGAGGATAAATACCTGGATCTCTATCTCTAAGCTATTGTTTCACGTGGAACAAGAACTTTATACCTCCTGATCTGTCTTAGGTAGTTCCACGTGAAACAAGTAGAATCTACTTTCAAAAAATCCGCGTGGAATCCCTTAACTAGGGTAATTTTGCAGCATGTTCCCAGAATACGATATCATAGTTGTTGGTGCCGGTCATGCCGGTTGTGAGGCAGCCGCAGCCGCGGCCAATCTTGGTTCAAAGGTCCTCCTTATCACCATGAACATGCAGACCATTGCTCAAATGAGCTGTAATCCGGCCATGGGTGGCATCGCTAAAGGCCAGATTGTTCGGGAAATAGATGCCATGGGTGGCTACTCCGGGATCGTTACGGATAAAAGCATGATCCAATTTCGGATGCTCAACCGGTCAAAAGGACCTGCTATGTGGAGCCCCCGTTCTCAAAATGATAGAATGCTCTTTGCCACAACCTGGAGAGAGATGTTAGAGAATACCCCCAACGTCGATTTCTATCAGGACATGGTCTCCACCCTGCTCATTAAAGACAACAAAGCCTGCGGGGTGATCACCGGTCTCGGCCACCACATCCGGTCCAAAGCCGTCGTTATTACCAGCGGAACCTTTTTAAACGGCGTCATTCATATCGGTGAGAAAAAGTTTGGAGGTGGGAGAGTAGCGGAAAAAGCAGCCACCGGGATCACAGAACAACTCGTTTCCCTCGGTTTTGAAAGCGATCGCCTCAAGACAGGAACTCCTCCCCGGGTAGATGGAAGAAGCCTTGACTATTCAAAGATGGAAGAACAGAAAGGGGACGACGAAATTGTCGGCTTCTCTTATATGGATACACCGAAGATAAAGGAGCAGAGAAGCTGCTGGATCACCTACACCAGCCAGGCCGTACACGATATTCTCAAGACGGGTTTTGATAGAAGTCCTATGTTCACCGGAAGAATAGAAGGCATCGGCCCCCGGTATTGTCCCAGTATTGAGGATAAGATCAATCGCTTTGCCGAAAGAGAACGGCATCAATTATTTATCGAACCCGAAGGATGGAATACCGTAGAGATCTATGTCAATGGATTCTCCACCTCCCTGCCGGAAGAAGTACAACACCAGGCCCTTCGCCAAATAGCAGGGTTTGAGAACGTCCGTATCTTCCGCCCCGGCTACGCTATCGAGTATGACTATTTTCCACCCACCCAGCTCACTCATTCCCTGGAAACCAAACTCATCTCCAATCTTTTCTTCGCCGGTCAGATCAACGGAACCACCGGGTATGAAGAAGCAGCCTGCCAGGGATTAATGGCCGGGATCAATGCTCATCAAAAGACAAGACAACTCGACCCCCTGATCCTTAAAAGAAGTGAAGCCTATATCGGCGTTTTGATCGATGATCTGATCAGCAAAGGCACGGAAGAACCTTATCGCATGTTCACTTCAAGGGCAGAGTTTCGAACCCTCCTTCGCCAGGATAATGCCGATCTTCGCCTTACCGAATTAAGCTATCGCCTGGGCCTCGCAAGTCAGGAAAGAATGGATAAGACCCTCGCCAAGAAAACAGGCGTAGAAGAAATAAAAAAATTACTCAAGGAATTTTCTCTGGAGCAGGAAGAGTCGGACGCTTATCTCCTGGAAAAAAACTCGGCTCCCCTTACCCAAAAACAAAAAGCCAACCAGGTGCTTCTTCGGCCAGGCATCGATCTGCCTTCCATGTTAGCCGCCATCCCCCGCTTACAAGCGTCGATGCCTTCCTCTACTACGACAGATATGATCGAGCAGGCAGAGATCCAGGTGAAGTATGAAGTTTATATCACAAAGGAAAAAGAGCTCGTCAATAAAATGTCGCAGTTGGAAGATCTTATGATCCCCGACAATTTTAACTACGACCGGATAGCAGCCCTATCCAACGAAGCTATGCAGAAATTTAAACGGATCAAACCCCGTACCCTTGGCCAGGCAAGCCGTATCAGCGGCGTCAATCCCAGTGACGTACAGATCCTAATGGTCTATATGGGCAGATAGGCTAAAAATACACAATATACTATAAATCAGTTAGTTATACCTCTATAACATGCCATTTCTGCTCTATAAGCCGTACTTTGCGCTAATCTCCAGCATCCGCTGTATCGGCTTTTTAGCAGCTTCCCGGATCTTTTCATCCATCAGCAGCTCAGGCTCCTCATATTTCATACAGAGATATAACTTCTCCAGCGTATTCAATTTCATATGCGGACAGTCATTACAAGCGCAACCATTATCCGGGGGAGCCGGGATAAACGTTTTCTCCGGAGAAGCCAATTGCATCTGATGCAGTATTCCGGTCTCTGTTGCCACGATGTATTCTTTTGACCCATCCGTCTGCGAAAACTTTAATAAGCCCGTGGTGGACCCTATATAGTCCGCTAGACGCAGAATAGGTTCTTCACACTCCGGGTGAGCGATCAATTTTGCTTCCGGGTGCCGGATCTTCAATTTCGTGATCAGCTCCAGGCTGAATATTTCATGCACCATACAAGCCCCGTTCCACAACACCATATCCCTCCCTGTTTTCTTCACCAGGTAAGCCCCAAGATTCTTATCGGGTGCAAAGATGATCTTCTGCTCCGGCGGAAGGCTCTGCACGATCTTCTCGGCATTCGAAGAAGTACAGATGATATCGCTTAAAGCTTTTATCTCCGCCGAACAGTTGATATACGAGATCACAATGTGATCAGGGTACTTCTCCCGGAAGGCCTTGAACAAAGGCGCGGGTGCTGAATCCGCCAGCGAGCAACCCGCCTTCAGGTCCGGTAACAATACCTTCTTCGTGGGATTCAGGATCTTCGCGGTCTCCGCCATAAAATGCACCCCGGCAAAAACAATGATATCTGCATTCGTCCTTTCTGCTTCCTGTGCCAGCCCAAGGCTATCCCCGATATAATCCGCCACGTCCTGGATATCCGCCTCCTGGTAATAATGCGCGAGCACGATGGCGTTCTTCTCCTTTTTCAATTTTTCGATCTCCGCAAACAAGTCCAGCTCCGGGTCAACATCCAGATCCAAAAATCCTTTTGCATTCAGTTTTTCTTTCGCTGCTGCAATGTTCATAACTGCCATAGTATTTAATAATAATTATTATTTATAAATAAAAGCTATTACTATTAGGAGCGTTAATAAGTGGATAAACATATTAAATGACTGACACAATATTCAAAGTTCCTTGTTTATCCACATCGATTCACAAATAGCTAACAATAAAGAACTGTG
>Ga0307516_10006317_pt1 | contig 13922 bp, 14 predicted proteins | sample 19_EM_MG_FD_203310 | JGI IMG/M metagenome (GOLD analysis project Ga0307516, IMG submission 203310) | Populus trichocarpa ectomycorrhiza microbial communities from riparian zone in the Pacific Northwest, United States - 19_EM | ecosystem: Host-associated > Plants > Roots > Unclassified | place... | reverse complement strand
CAGAGGACCCGGGCGCGGCGCCGGCTCGCCAGAGCCGGCGCCGCTCACTAACTCCTCAGGCTCCTCGGTCGACCGGTACGGCGACCGGATCACCCGATCAGTCGACCCGGCCCGGAGCAGGACGTGGATATCTTGGTAAAGATGCGACCCGTCATCGGCATCACCACATATGTGGAGCCCGCAACCTGGGGCGTCTGGCGCGACCTGCCCACCACGCTGGTGCCGCACGACTATGTCGCCGCGGTCACCCAGGCCGGCGGACGGGCGGTCCTGCTGCCGCCCGACGACCTCGACACCGACGTGCTGCGGATCCTCGACGGGCTGGTGCTCAGCGGCGGCGCCGACCTGACCCCCGAGCTGTACGGCGCCCCGCCCGGCCCGCAGACGGTCACCCGGCCGGATCGTGACGCCGCCGAGATGCTGCTCGCCCGCGGGGCCCTCACCCGCGACCTGCCCGTGCTCGGCGTGTGCCGGGGCATGCAGTTGCTGACCGTGGCGGCGGGCGGGAGCCTGCACCAGCACCTGCCCGACGTGCTCGGGCACGAGCGGCACCGCCCGGCGCCGGGCGTCTACGGCGAGCTCGCGGCCCAGTTCACGCCCGGCAGCCTGATCGCGGAGCTGATGGGCGACGACACCCGGGTGCACTGCTTCCACCACCAGGGCATCGACGACCCGGGCACGCTGACGGTCACCGGCCGGGCCGCCGACGGCCTCGCCGAGGCCGTGGAGGACCCGGCGCACCGGTTCGTCCTCGGCGTGCAGTGGCATCCGGAGGTCACCCGGGACAAACGGCTGTTCGGTGCCCTGGTGGCCGCCGCTGCAGCCTAAAACGGCTGCGGCGACGGCCAATGAGTGGCCGCCGCTGCAGCCTAAAACGGCTGCGGCGACGGCCAATGAGTGGCCGCCGCTGCAGCCTAAGACTTTCGGCGCACCGGCCGATACGCAGGTTCTGAAGACGAAGGAGGACGGCACCAGCATGCGCAGGCCCTTGATCGGACTGACCGCGTACGCCCAGCAGGTCCAGTACGGCAGCAACGAGCAGATCGTCGGAATGCTGCCGATGTCCTACGTCAGGGCCGTCCACGCCACCGGCGGGCGGGCGGTTCTGATCACCCCCGACGATCCCGGCACCGACGTGCTCGAATCGCTCGACGGGATCGTCTTCGCCGGCGGCGGCGACGTCGACCCGGCCAACTGGGGTGCCGAGGCGCATCCGGCCACCGACGCGGACCCGGTCCGGGACGCCTCCGAGCTGATGCTCATGCGCGCCGCCCTCGACGCCGACCTGCCCGTACTGGGCGTCTGCCGGGGCCTGCAGGTGATGGCCGTGGCCACCGGCGGCTCCCTGCACCAGCACCTGCCCGACCTGGTCGGCCACGACCGGCACCGGGCCGCGCCCGGCACCGACCCGCTCGCCGTGGACTCCTCGGCGTTCGGCCGGCACGAGGTGGTGCTGACCGCCGGCTCGTCGGCGCGGGCCCTGCTCGGCGCCCGGCTCACCGTGAACTCGTTCCACCACCAGGCGATCGACGACCCGGGCGGCTTCCGGGTGTCCGGCCGGTGCCCCGAGGACGGGGTCATCGAGATCATCGAGGACCGCGGCCGGTCGTTCGCGCTGGGCGTCCAGTGGCATCCGGAGCGCACCGGGGACCTGCGGGTCTTCGCGGCGCTGGCCGAGGCCGCCGCGCGCCGCAGCGGTCTGAGCCGGAGCGCGCTGGCCGCCTGAGGTCCAGGGCCTAGGCCGCGATCGGGTGGGCCGCCTGGAACGCCAGCCGCTCGTCCGCCCCGGCGGCCAGGCCCTGCAGCACGTCGTCCAGCACGAGAAACGCCTCCCAGGGCGCGCCGCCCAGGTGCCGGCCCACCCGCTCCTCCAGGTCGGTGACCCGGGCCGCCTTCCACACCTTGTCCGCGAGGCTCACCAGCAGGTCGTCCAGTGTGGCCTCCGGGGCGTCCCAGGAGCCGTGGCTGCCCGCGAAGCGGGCCAGGTGCGCCGGCACCCCGTACCGCAGCAGCAGGTCCCGGCCCGCCTCCTCGTGCCGCCGGCCGGGCCCCGACAACTCGGCCACGTGCACGACCTTGCCGATGTCGTGGGTCGCCGCGCCGAAGAGCACCGCGGAGGTGTCGAACCCCAGGTCCGGCCGGCGGCGTCCGAGGGCGTCGGTCAGGGACCAGGCGACGTCGTGCACGGCCCGCAGGTGCGCGCCGAGCCGCGGCGGTGCGTCCAGCGCCCGCAGCAGCTCGGCAGCCGGGGCGGGCAGCGGCCGCAATGAGGATTCGGTCAGGGCGCGATCGAGGGCAGGCGACGTCACGCGGGCAAGGTTAGGGGATGCCTCACGGGGCATCTCCAATGGCGACTCCGGGCCGCGAGCGGTCGGTGTTACCGTGCAGAGCTTGTCAACCGAAACTTCCGCGGGAGGATGCATGGGGTCCAGCGCGGAGGCGCTGCCGCGCCTGTTGCGGACGGCCTTCGAGCGCGGTGGCGAGATGGGCCGGCGCATGCTCGCGCTCGACTGGGCCGCGACCCCGCTCGGCCCGCCCGCCGGCTGGCCGCCGGAGCTGGCGGGGGCCGTCGCCAGGATGCTCGCCTCCAAGGCGCAGATCATCATCTTCTGGGGCCCGGAGCGCTGCGCGCTCTACAACGACGCCTACATCCCGACCATGGGCAGCAAGCATCCCCGTCACCTGGGCCGGCCCGGCCAGCAGATGTGGGCCGAGACCTGGTCGGTGCTGCAGGAGCTCTTCGACGGCGTGCAGGCCCGCGACGAGTCGTTCTGGGCCGCCGACTACCTGTTCATGCTCGAGCGCTTCGGCTTCCTCGAGGAGACGTACTTCGACATCTCGTACGACCCGATCCGGCTCGCGGACGCCACCGTGGGCGGCATCTTCTGCATCGTCAGCGACACCACGGGCCGCGTGCTCGCCGACCGTCGCCTCCGTACGCTCAGCGCTCTCGGCTCCCTGCTGGCCGACTCGCCCGACCAGCTCGCGCTCGGCACCCGGGTCGCGCGGGTCCTCGGCGAGAACGACGCCGACGTGCCGTTCGCGGCCCTCTACCTGGACGATCCGGCCGGCGGGGGTGAGCTGACCCTGGCCGGCTGCTGCGGGGTGACGGCGTCGGCCTGCTGGCCGCTGAGCCCGGTGGCGCGCGCGGCAGTCGGCGCGGTCATGCGCTCCGAGCGGCCGGGCACCCTGCCGGTGGCCGACGCGGCCCATCCGCCGCCCCGGTCGGCGGCCGACGAGGCGCTGGTGCTGCCGGTCGGCGCCGGCACCAGCGGCGTCGGCGCGCTGGTGGTCGGAGTGAGCAGGTTCGTCGCGCTGGACCGCGGCTACCGGGACTTCCTCGACCTGGCCACCGCGCAGATCTCCCGCGCGGTGGCGAACCTGCGGGCCTACGAGCAGGAACGCCGCCGCACCGCCGAACTGGCCGCGCTGGACACCGCCAAGACCAACTTCTTCTCGAACGTGAGCCACGAGTTCCGCACCCCGCTGACGCTGATCCTGGGCCCGCTCGAGGACCTGCTGGCCGGCCCGGGGCTCACCGCCGACCAGCGCGAACGGCTCGTGCCGATGCAGCGCAACGGCCTGCGGCTGCTCAAGCTGGTCAACACGGTGCTGGACTTCTCCCGGCTGGAGTCCGGCCGGCTGCACGCCGCCTACCGGCCGACCGACCTGGCCGACTACACCGCCCGGCTGGCCAGCACGTTCCGTTCCGCGGCCGAGCGGGCCGGGCTGCGGCTCGACATCGAGGCGCCGCCGCTGTCCGCGCCGGTCTACCTGGACCGCGAGATGTGGGAGAAGATCGTCTTCAACCTGCTCTCGAACGCGGTCAAGTTCACCCCGGCCGGCGCGATCACGGTCCGGGTCCGGCAGCGACACGGCGTCGCGGTGCTGGAGGTGACCGACACCGGTGTCGGCGTGTCCGCCCACGAGCAGCGGTTGCTCTTCGACCGCTTCCACCGGGTGACCGGGGCCTGGTCGCGCAGCCACGAGGGCACCGGCATCGGCCTGGCGCTGGTCCGCGAGCTGGCCGAGCTGCACGGGGGCACGGCGACCGCGCGCAGCGAGCCCGGCGCCGGCAGCACGTTCACGGTCACGGTCCCGCTCGGTACGGCCCACCTGCCCGCCGACCGGATCATCGTGGACGGCCCGGCCGACCTGCCCGAGGACCAGTCCCGGCTCTACGTCGAGGAGGCGCACTGGTGGCTCGGCGACAGCGCGCCGGCTCCGGTGGCGCCGGGAGCGGTGCACGCGGGGCGGCGTGGCCGGGTGCTGTTCGCCGACGACAACGCCGACCTGCGCGACCACGTCGCCCGGCTGCTGCGGCCGTCCTTCGACGTCACCGCCGTGACGGACGGCCGGCAGGCACTGGAACTGGCCCTCGTCGAGCAGTTCGACCTGGTTCTGACCGACGTGATGATGCCCAGGCTGGACGGCTTCGGGCTGATCAAGGCGCTGCGGGCGGACGAGCGCACCCGCGACGTGCCGATCGTGGTGCTCTCCGCCCGAGCCGGCGAGGAGTCGTCCGTCGAGGGCCTCTCCGCCGGCGCCGACGACTATCTGGTCAAGCCGTTCTCGGTGCGGGACCTGACCGCCCGGGTCCGGGCCAACCTCGAACTGGGCCAGAACCGGCGGCAGATCATCAGCCGGCTGCGCGGGCTGGTGGACGCGGCCGCGGCGGTCAACACGGTCAGCACCACCGCCGAGGTGCTCAACGTCGCCGCCCGGCACGTGCAGGCGATGACCTCGGCCGGCCGGGTCGTGCTGACCGCGTCCGGCGCCCGGGCCGAGGTGGACGGTGGCGCCGGTGGCTCGGCCGTCCCGGACGCCGTCCTGCCGCTGCCGGACACCGCCGGTGCCGCCCTCGGCGAGCTGAGCGTCTGGTCGGGTGCGGACGGTCCGCCCGAGCCGGTGCTGCTCACCCAGCTGGCCCGCCTGGTCGGCCTGCGGCTCGGCAACGCCCGGCTCTACGAGGCGGAGCACCGCATCGCCAGCACGCTGCAGCACAGCCTGCTGCCACAGTCGCTGCCCCGGGTGCCCGGCGCGATCGTGGCGAGCCGCTATCTGCCGGGCAGCAGCGAGGCCGAGGTCGGCGGCGACTGGTACGACGTCATCCTCGCCCCCGGCAACCAGCTCTTCCTGGTCATCGGCGACGTGGTCGGCAAGGGGGTGCAGGCCGCCGCCGGGATGGGACAGCTGCGGAACGCGCTGCGGGCGTACATCCTCGAGGGGTTCGACTGCGGCGAGGCGCTGACCCGGCTGAACCGGCTGGTGGACAACCTGGGCCGGCGCCAGTTCGCCACCGTGGTCTGTGTCCGCTTCGACCCGCGCAGCCGGGAGCTGCACTACTCGTCGGCCGGGCATCCGTCCCCGATGGTCGCCGCGCCCGGCGAGGAGGGCCGGCTGCTGCACTCCAGCGCGCTCGGCCCGCCGATCGGCGCGCTCAGCGACGTGACGTACCCGACCCGGGCGGCGGCCCTGGAGCCCGGCCACCGGGTGCTGCTCTACACCGACGGGCTGGTCGAGGACCGGCTGAAGGGCATCGACCAGGGCCTGGCCGAGGTCCGCGCGGACCTGGCCAAGCCGACCGAGCACGTCGAGGACCTGCTGGACACCCTGCTCGCCAAGGCCGCGCAGCAGACCCGCCGCGACGACATCGCCCTGCTCGCGTTGCAGGCCACCGAGCCGCGCGAGTTCGTGCTGCGGCTGCCCGCCGACCCGGCCCGGCTGAGCGTGCTGCGCCGCCGCCTGGAGGACTTCCTGACGGCGCACGGCGTGCCCGACACCGACATCTTCGACCTGACCGTGGCGGTCTCCGAGGCCGCCGCGAACGCGATCGAGCATCCCGTCGATCCGTCCGAGCCGGTGATCACGATCGAGGTGTCGCTGGACGACGACGCGGTGCGGGCGACGGTGCGGGACACGGGAAGCTGGCGCCCGGCCGGCGCGGCCGGCTTCCGCGGCCGGGGGCTGGCGCTGATCGGTGCGCTGTCGGAGCTGTCGGTGGCACGGACGGAATCCGGCACGGCGGTGACGCTGCGCCGCCCGCTCAGCCGGTCTTAACCCTGCACCAGCCAGGGTTGGGTGCTCAGGCCCGAGATGTCGAGCACCCGGTGCACCTGCGGCGACGGGATCACCTCGAAGCTGTCCGGGAAGCGCTCGGCGAGCCGGATCAGGGCGTGGATGGCGGCGGAGTCGAAGAACGTGACCCCGCGCAGGTCGATGGTGGCGCTCTGCACGCCGTCGCCGGTGGCGGCCCGCACCATCGCGTCGGCGGTGGACATGTCGACCTCGCCGCGCACGACCACGGTGACGCGACCCTCCGTCACCGAGGAAGTGGCCGAGAAGTCGGCCCCGGCGTTCTCTTGATCCACGCTGACACGATTACACAGGCGGTCAGAGGCGGCAACAACCGGTCGCCCGGTGCGGCGATAAGCTGGCCCTATGACCGTTCGTGCCCCTCTCGTTCCGGGAAAACTCTCACCCTGGCGGGCGGTGCCGCCGCAGATCACCCGCCCCGAGTACGTGGGCAAGAAGCGCCCGAAGGAATGGCGCGGGTCGCACGTGCAGACCCCCGAGACCATCGAGAAGATGCGCGTCGCCGGGCGGCTCGCGGCGCAGGCCACCCAGCTGGCCGGGGAGCACTGCAAGCCGGGTGTCACCACCGACGAGCTCGACCGGGTGGTGCACGAGTTCCTGATCGACCACGGGGCATACCCGTCGACGCTGGGCTACAAGGGCTTCCCCAAGTCGTGTTGCACGTCGCTCAACGAGGTGATCTGCCACGGCATCCCCGACACGACCGTGCTGTCCGACGGCGACATCGTCAACGTCGACGTGACCGCGTACCTGGACGGGGTGCACGGCGACACCGACGCGACGTTCTGCGTCGGTGACGTCAGCGACGAGGCCCGGCTGCTGGTCGAGCGCACCCACGAGGCGATGATGCGCGGCATCCGCGCGGTCGCGCCGGGCCGCCCGATCAACGCGATCGGCCGGGTCATCGAGGCGTACGCCCGCCGCTTCGGCTACGGCGTGGTGCGCGACTTCACCGGCCACGGCATCGGCGAGACGTTCCACAGCGGGCTCTACATCCCGCACTACGACAACCCGCGGCTCGACACGGTGATGGAGCCGGGCATGACCTTCACCATCGAGCCGATGATCACCCTGGGCACCCACGAGTACGAGATGTGGAGCGACGGCTGGACGGTCGTCACCAAGGACCGCAGGTGGACTGCTCAGTTCGAGCACACGCTCGTGGTGACCGAGGACGGGCACGAGATCTTGACCCTGCCGTGACGCTCCCCGAGCACCACGCGGACGTCTCGGGCGGCGGGCTGCGCGCGGCCACCTTCGGCGCGATGGACGGCCTGGTCACCAACATCGCCCTGATCGCCGGCGTCGGCGGTGGCGGCGTCAGCCGGCACACCCTGATCCTGACCGGGGTGGCCGGCCTGGTCGCCGGGGCGATCTCGATGGGCCTCGGCGAGTACACCAGCGTGCGCACCCAGAACGACCAGGTCGGCGCCGAGCTCGACAAGGAACTGCGCGAGCTGCGGCTCAACCCGGAGGGCGAGGCCGACGAACTGGTCGCGATGTGGACCGCCCGCGGGCTGCCCGGCCCGCTCGCCCGGCAGGTGGCCGACGTGCTCAAGGCGCACCCGGAGCAGGCGCTGCGGGTGCACGCCCAGGAGGAGCTCGGCGTAGTCCCGGACGAGCTGCCGAGCCCATGGACGGCGGCGCTGTCCTCGTTCGTGTGCTTCGCGGTCGGGGCGGTCGTGCCGCTGCTGACCTACCTGCTGGGCTTCGACAGCCTGCTCGCGGCGCTCACCGTCGGCGGCGCCGGGCTGTTCGCGGCCGGGGTGCTCATCGCGCGCTTCACCGGGCGCCCGTGGTGGCGCAGCGGGCTGTGGCAGCTCCTGCTCGGATCCGCCGCGGCGGGAGCCACCTACGTCGTCGGCGCGCTGATCGGCGTCGGGGTCTCCTGACGCGGGCGTGCGGGCTCACTCGAAGAAGGCGCCCAGGGTGCCGTCGACCGGTCGGCCCCGGGCGGTGAGCTCGTCGGCCTGGGACTTGAGCACCGAACTCAGCTCGGTCATGTCCGCCCCGGCCAGGCCGGTGCGCTTCACGGCGTCGGCCCGGTTGCGGAAGTACGTGCGGCTGAGCAGCCCGGCGACCATCGCGGCGTGCAGCCTGGCCTCGGCGAGCAGCACCAGGGCCGCATCGGTCTCGTACCACTCGGCCAGCCGGACCGCGCGGGCGTGCGCCGCCGAGGCCACGCACCAGTTGCGCCGGGCCAGCCCGCTGAACTCGCCCGGCCGGGTCTCGGCGAGCTTGCCCAGGTGCGCGTCGCGCTGACCGGCGAACCAGCCGCCGGGATCGAACAGGTCGCGGCTGCTCAGGTAGCGGTCGGCCTCCAGCGGCCAGCGCGGGGTCAGCTCCCGGGCCCGGCGCAGGCCGTCGTCGGCGGTGCCGACGCTGAGGTCGACCAGGATGCCGTCGACCCGGCGCAGGGTGGCGTGCGGTCCGGCACCCGGGCGGTACGTGACGACGTGCAGGTTGAGATCGCTGCTGTCGGTGTCGTCGCCGTGCGCCAGCGAGCCGTGCACGCCGATCGCGCGCACCTCGGCCGACCAGCGCCGCAGGATGACGTCGCGGAGCCGGACGGACAGGTGCCAGCGAGGATTGGCCAGGTCGTACTCGTCCTGCGACACAGCGTCAGTGTCGGTCATGGACCCTGAGTATGAAAGGTCTTCAGTCCGGTCAAGGGCGGTGGTGGGGTGGTCGGACGGGAGGGCTCAGGCGCGCCCGGGCCAGGCCATCGTCGCCGGGGTCACCTCGCCGAGCCGGCGCCAGCGAGTAGCCCGCACCGCCGCGTCGATCAGCGCGTTCAGCCCGGTGGTCCGGTCGGCGCCCGTGGTCACCGGCAGCACCGCCCGCCAGGCCTGCGCGACCCCGTCCTCGATGTGGATGGCCAGCTTCAGCGCGCTCGCCCGGTCGGTCACCTCGAACGGCAGCGCGTAGCCCGCCGGCATCGGCGCGGTGCTCGCCTTGAGCGCGGACAACCGGCTGACCAGCACATCCCGGCGGCCGCGGTGGACGGCCTCGGCGGCGCGGGCCTCGGTGCGGTCACCGTCGCCGGTCAGCTTCACCCCGAGCACCCCGTACGCGTAGATCGCCGCCTCTTCCGCGGCCAGCGCGGCCGCGAGTTGCGCGCTCACGCCGCCGCCTCTGTTTCCGTCTCCGCAAGGACGCTCGTCGTCGGCGTGCTCACCGTAGGGCCTCCGCATGGGCCGCGCGGGCCGCGGCGATCGATCCGGTCAGCCCGGCCCGGGTGGCCGGCGCCACCCGGCAGGCCGCCGCCGCCGTCTTCTGCGCGGCCTGCTCCGCCTTGCGCAGCGTCGCCACCGACGCGGACGCGTCGCCGCTCGGCGCGCTGGAGGCGGGCGCCCCGGACGGGACCGTCTTGCCGATCACCCGGGACAGCTCGGCCACGTGCGTCCGGTGGTTGTCGGCGAGCGGGGTCAGCCGCTTGGCCAGACCGGGCTCGGCCAGCACGGCCCGGTCGTACGCCGCCGCCAGGGCCACCGCCTCGTCGAGCACGGGCTGCAGGGCGTCGGGCGGCGGCGGTGGCTCGGGCTCGGTGTCGAAGAGCCCGCAGCCCGCCAGTGCCGTCGCGCTCAGCGTCCCACCGGCGGCCAGGCCGATCAGGCGGCGTCTTTTCACGCGGTAAGTCAACACTATCGAGGCCAGGTCTGCCCTGCCGCGCATGCCTACCTGCACCTCCACCCGGTCCGGGGATCGGCCTGGTTCGGGTTCTGCTCGGCCGGGCCTCCCCGCCTCGGCGGTGTGGTCCGAAAGGTCGGATGCGCCGCCGGCGCCGGGCCCTCTGGTCTGCTTGCGACGCGTAACCCCGGACCTGGTCCGGGGCAGGCAAGATCGACAGGACCGGCCCGTTCCCGGCCCGGGCGTCGCTGACCTGCACCTGGCTGGGAATCGGAGCGGCGGCGGCCGGCCCACCCCGCCGGCGCGTTACGCTCTGCGTCAGCCGCCGGGGATTTTCAGCCCCGGTGGCATGCCGGTGTTGCCGGCGACCGGCGTGCGGAGCACCTGCTGCGCGCCGCATTCGAGCAGAAGGGTTGGCCCCGATGACGCAGCGTGGTCGCGGCGGCGCCCGCCCGGCGAACCGTCGCTCCGGCGGGGGCCGGAGCCCGCAGGCCGCAGAAGAGACGCGTCAGCCCACTGCTCCGCGCATCGACCTGGTGGCCGCGAGGTCCCGCGTGCGCGCGGTGATCGAGCCGGTCGTGGTCGCCGCGGGTTTCGACCTGGAGGACTTGCACCTGTCCCGCGCGGGCCGGCGGCACGTGCTCCGGGTGCTGGTCGACGCGGACGGGGGCATCAGCCTCGACGACGTCGCCGTGGTCTCCCGGGAGATCTCGCAGGCCCTCGACGCGGCCGAGGAGGCCCAGGGCGAGGTGCTGGCGGGCGAATATCAGCTGGAGGTCGGGTCGCCCGGCGTGGACCGGCCGCTGACCCTGCCCCGGCACTGGCGGCGCAACGTCAGCCGGCTGGTCACCGTCACCGTCGCGGGCCGGTCGCTGACCGGCCGGGTCACGGCGGCGGACGAGACCGGCATCGAGTTCGACGTGGATGGCAAGAGCAGCCGGCTTCCGTACGCCGAGCTGGGACCGGGCAAGGTTCAGATCGAGTTCAAGCGGCTGGACGAAGCCGTCTTCCCCGATGAGCCCGACGAGGGCGACGCGGACGAAGACGATGAAGAAGATGAAGACGACGAGGATGGGGAGGGCGAGGACAAATGAACATCGACCTCGCGGCGCTGCGCGCCCTGGAGCGCGAGCGGGAGATCCCGTTCGACACGATCCTCGCGGCGATCGAGACGGCGCTGCTGACCGCGTACCGGCACACGGACGGGGCCGAGGGGCACGCCCGGGTGGACATCGACCGCAAGAACGGTGCGGCCCAGGTCTTCGCCCAGGAGCTGGACGCCGACGGGAGGATCGTCCGGGAATGGGACGACACTCCGCACGACTTCGGCCGGATCGCGGCGATGACCGCCAAGCAGGTCATCCTGCAGCGGCTGCGCGAGGCCACCGACGAGGTGCACTTCGGCGAGTATGCGGGCCGCGACGGTGACCTGGTCACCGGCATCGTGCAGGCCGACGCGGCGCGCGCCGAGAAGGGCATCGTGATCGTCGACCTGGGCAAGCTGGAGGCGGTTCTGCCGCAGTCCGAGCAGGTGCCGGGGGAGACGTACGACCACGGCTCCCGGATCCGGTGCGTCGTGGTGCACGTGGCCAAGGGCTTCCGCGGTCCGCAGATCACCCTGTCGCGCACCCACCCGGCGCTGGTGAAGAAGCTGTTCGCGCTCGAGGTGCCGGAGATCGCCGACGGTACGGTGGAGATCGCCGCCATCGCCCGTGAGGCAGGTCACCGTTCGAAGATCGCGGTGCATTCGCGGGTGGCCGGGGTCAACGCCAAGGGTGCCTGCATCGGCCCGATGGGCCAGCGGGTCCGGGCCGTGATGAGCGAGTTGCACGGCGAGAAGATCGACATCATCGACTACTCGGAAGACCCGGCGAGGTTCGTCGGCAACGCGCTCTCCCCGGCCAAGGCCCTGCGGGTGGACGTGGTCGACCTGGCCACCAGGACGGCCCGGGTCACCGTGCCGGATTTCCAGCTTTCGCTGGCGATCGGCCGCGAGGGGCAGAACGCCCGGCTCGCCGCCCGGCTGACCGGCTGGCGCATCGATATCCGTCCGGACAACGAGCAGCCGGATCCGGCCTCTGAGCGCGATGCCGCCGAGACCGGAAGCTGACCGGATACGCGAGCACGAGGCACGCGGGGTAGACTTTCGGGTGGCCGGTCCGACACGCACCTGTGTTGGGTGTCGCTCACGCGTGCCGGCCTCCGATTTACTGCGGTTCGTCGCGGTCGAAGCGGGAGGTCAACTCCGGCTTCAGCCCGATCCGGGCCGCCGGCTGCCGGGCCGGGGTGCACATGTGCATCCTGATCCGGCTTGCTTCGCGCAGGCGGAGCGGCGCCGTGCCTTCGGGCGCGCGCTGCGACTCACCGGTGTTGCTGACACCGGCTTGCTTGCCGAGCGCATCCGCGCGATCTCCGTGCCGCGTGGAACAACCGATGATGGAGCGGTAGATGCCCCATCCATGTCCAGCAAGGTAGGACGACCCAGATGAGCACACGATGAAGTCCCTGAAATGACCAGGCTTCTAGTGCACGAGTGAGGTCGGCGGGCGCTGCTCGTACGACCTCGAGATGAGGAGTGCAGTGCCAGGCAAGGCCCGCGTTCACGAGCTCGCCAAAGAGCTCGGGGTCGACAGCAAGACCGTTCTCGCCAAACTCAAAGAGATGGGCGAGTTCGTCAAATCCGCGTCCAGCACGGTCGAGGCCCCGGTGGCCCGGCGACTTCGTGGTGCCCTCGACGCCCCGGGCGGTGCTGCTCCGGCAGCGTCCGCGCCCGCCGCGTCGAACGCCCCGAGCGCGCCCAGCGCCCCCCGGGTCAACCCATCGGCCATGCGGCCACAGCCACCGCGCCGGCCCGCCGCGCCGACCGTGGGAGCGCCTATCAGCGCACCCACTTCCTCGGCGCCGTCGCCCGGCTCGATGGTCCGGCCCAAGCCGCCGGTTCCCGGCCGTCCGGGCCCGGTGCCCGGTCCGGTCGCCAAGCCGGCGAGTGCCCACGACATCGAGGTGGCGGCCGCCGAGGCACGCGCCTCGGCGCTGAAGGCCGAGCAGGAGGCATCCGTCAAGGCTGCCCAGGCGGCCCGCACGCGGGACGCCGAGCGCCGGGCGCAGCAGCCTCCGGCCGACGGCGCCACCCGTCCTCGGCCCCCGGGCCCCGGCACGGTGCCGCCGCGTCCCGGCTCACCCGCCGCAACGCGTCCCGGAGCCCCGGGCGCGCCCTCTACCGGCCGTCCCGGCCCGGGCGGCTCGCCGCGTCCGCCGGCCCGCGGTCCCGGTAACAACCCGTTCGGCGTCTCCGGCGGCGGCCAGCGGCCGAACCCGTCGGCGATGCCCCGGCCCAACCAGCCGGGCATGCCCCCGCGGCCGAGCCCTGCCTCGATGCCGCCGCGGCCCAGCCCCGCATCCATGCCCGCGCAGCGCCCCGCCGGTCCCGGCGGCGGTCGTGGCGGTCCCGGTGGCGGCGCTGGTCGCCCCGGTGGCGGCGGCGCTGGTCGTCCCGGCGGTCCCGGTGGCGGCGCAGGTGGCGGTTTCCGTCCCGGCGGCGGCGCAGGTGCCGGTGGTGGCGGTTACCGCGGTGGCGGTGCCGGTGCCGGCGGTGGCGGTGGCTACCGCGGCGGTCCCGGTGGTGGCGGCGGCGGTGCTGGTGCCGGTGGCGGTTTCCGCCCCGGTGGCGGCGGTCCCGTCGGCGGTGCCCCCGGTCGTCCGGGTGGTGGCGGTCGCGGTCGTGGCGGCGGTGCCGCGGGTGCCTTCGGGCGTCCCGGTGGCCGGCCCACGCGTGGCCGCAAGTCGAAGAAGCAGCGGCGTCAGGAGTTCGACAACCTGTCGGCTCCGCAGATGTCGTCGGGTGCCCCCCGCGGCACGGGCCAGGAGGTCCGGCTGTCGCGTGGTGCGTCGCTCTCCGACTTCGCCGACAAGATCAACGCCAACCCCGGCTCGCTGGTCCAGGAGATGTTCAACCTGGGCGAGATGGTGACGGCGACGCAGTCGTGCTCCGACGAGACGCTGCTGCTGCTCGGCGAGCACCTGGGCTTCGACGTGCAGATCGTCAGCCCCGAGGACGAGGACCGCGAGCTGCTGTCGCGGTTCAACATCGACCTCGACGCCGAGATCGCCGAGGACAGGCTCGTCACCCGGCCGCCGGTCGTGACCGTCATGGGTCACGTCGACCACGGTAAGACGAAGCTGCTCGACGCGATCCG
>Ga0307516_10006316_pt1 | contig 13924 bp, 21 predicted proteins | sample 19_EM_MG_FD_203310 | JGI IMG/M metagenome (GOLD analysis project Ga0307516, IMG submission 203310) | Populus trichocarpa ectomycorrhiza microbial communities from riparian zone in the Pacific Northwest, United States - 19_EM | ecosystem: Host-associated > Plants > Roots > Unclassified | place... | reverse complement strand
CCTGTGTAGATAGAGAGAAACAGGGACGCTTTACAACAGTTCTTACCTTGTGTGACACCTCGAATCTATCGACATCCCACAACTTCTGGATTTCCCTAAAGTCGCGACGGGATATCCCTACAATCAACGGTTCACACATTGCCCCCCTTTCCTATTTTATTCTATTCACTGACTACTGACCACTCCTTTCATTAATTGTAGAACCAGATGTTAGACATCTTTCTTGTCCCCAAAAATCCCCACCACTTCTTCATTCCTCCTATTCAGGCAATACCCTTGTGCCAGCCACCCTTCATTTCTCATGGTCCTGGTGGTAGTTGGGACCCTAGACTTTACACCTGAACTTTTATTTGTAACAATGCTATAGGTGAAACAAATACCTGGTCTATTGTTCAAAACACAATTCCTAATCAGTTGTTTGTGGGGACATCAAGGATCTTCTAGTGATTTCTAGACCATAGATTGGATGTGGCAGTATCCAAGTTTTATTCAATGGGTATACACTTTCTTCTAGGGCAAGCCAATGAAAACTTGATGAGATGGTACAGAACAAGATAATGTAATAAGGTAAGTGTAGTGAGCCAACATAATATTGCAAGCTTAGTGAACCAACTTAATCAACTGTGGCACAGCCATAGGTATATAAGCTTGTGTAACCCAGACCACTATCCCACACTCCCATACTTACAACACACCACACACATACCCAAGTTTACCGCTTCAGAGTCCTCTGTTTCTCAGCAAACTCTACAATCTTGCGATCCACAAATAGACCTTTGCGTTCTCGAACACTGTCCATGTATATCTTGGCAATGTTTTCTTTGTCAGCTTTTTCTCCTAGGTCCTCAAGCTCTTCCTCGGTGGTAGGCACCCAGAAGGGATCCAGGTCAAGCATTTCGTACCTAAGATGGAAAGCTCAGCCACTACATCAGGTGCGGTCAACACTTCCCCTCACCCGCTGAAGATCAACTGGGGACTTGCAGCTCCCGATGTTCGCTTCCTGATGTCTGGGAGCGCAAAAATGATCACCCGGTCACTCCGCAATCTGGAAACTGTTCCGCACCATCGGCGAAACCAAAACTCTCCGCAACGGGGAGCAGAGCAGATACAGTGAAGAACGAAGTGCCTTCTTTCATCTCTTCGGACACGATGCGGCCCCTTCGCTTAGCGACGACTCCGTAGACCTTCCCGAGAACGTCCGCTGAAAAATGGGGAAATTATATGAGGTTTGTCAACGAAACCGTGCAGAACGATCGTGATCAGGGCGCGAGGGACTCACTCGCAGCTTGAATATCACACGAATACATCGCTAACATCAACCTTGGCGACCAGTCGAGTAACCCATTCCTACACGCATCTCGCACAGCGGTCAGAAAAGACCCCGAGACTTGTGCGTAATTCGGTTGTGCTACCAATCCACGTATCAGCCCATTCTCCTCACAGGTTTAGAGGGGAGTGCCGTCGACTAAACGCGGGCGCACCTCCGGTCTCCGATTTCGTTTCATCCGATGCCACTTCGAGGGATTCAAGGAAGTAAGCCATTCCTTCTACAGGTTCGGAACATAGAGGTCCTTGGAATGTAGCCAGTTGGAATCCAGTCTCGACGTGATGGTCGAAATCGTGGCCCAACTCATCTTCTGCAACCCGATCCTTGTCAATTTCTGAAGCCCCCAAAGAAGGTTCGACCGCCTTTGTCCGATCTAACCTCCTTCGTAGCCTGGCACAAACAAAAACATCAGGACGGCCGGCCGGGACCAAGGGATGGACATACGAGTTTGGGGTCTTGATGTTCTTCCTCGCGTCGATAAGCAGGCACCCCCCAGCCCTGAGCGGTCCAAAGGCCCAAATTCTATCAACGAACCCTTTATCCCAATCTCCACCCGCCTTTTTGCAAACCTCTTCCAATGCTGTCCAGAACTGATCCGGGCGAACGGTAGGTTTCCTAAACATCTCCCCGGAACCACCGTACGAACGCTCCAGATCGACATTGTCTTCGTCTTTGTCTTGATCATCACCTTCTGCCGAACTGCCCAAGGCATTCTTTCGCTCCCGCTGAAGCCTCTTCAATATGGGGATGTTATCGAGGATAAACTCGAGCAAAGGTTTCGGCAGTGGGGCGCAACGAATTGAAAACTTGACGAGACCTTGGGTACTCGAACCATGCACCAGACCACGTTTTGAAGAGTACTTCGGGGGTGCCATTTCTAACAGCCACCTTCAGCCCGATACGATAATGGGGGACGGGGACAGGCTTACCTGTCGCCTTAACCGCCGTCTCCCGGAACGGGACGATTGGCTTTGAAGCTTGAATCTCCACCCTTGCGAACCTTTCTCGTAGATCTTTGAGGCACCTCTACCACGTGTAAAAGTGTCAACTCTCATCAGATAAAGGGAATTAAATGGACGAACCTCGAGGTGTAACTCTCCAGCGGTCAAAATTACGTGTTCTCCTGTATGTTGCTGGAAGGTCTCGACGCACGGGTCTGCTTGGCTCAGAAGCTTCAACCCCCTTACGAGTTTTGGCATGTCCACCGGTACTTTTGGTTCCAACGCAACCCTGACGATCGGATACACCTACGAAAAGCGGCCTTTAGTTTCCACGACATCGAGAAGACGGGGACAGCGTTACCGGTCGCAAAACTCCACCCAAGTTCAAGACGAAATCGGTATTTCCTCCCCCTACCCCTTCACCTACTAGCCCTTGATGACTTGGAGCGCATACAGTCGCACTCCTCGTGACCTTTCCCTCTAACCCCCGGATGGCAAAGACGTTCCCGGCGGGAACGCTATCAACTCGGACCAAATCCTTGCCCATCATCGTATACAGGCCCTCTACGATTGTCGTGGTGGTGTGTGGGACGTTTCTGGGGTGGGTGGACGGGAAGTTGTTGTTGTACTTTGGTAGAACGCACAGAACCTTCGACCCAACTCGGATAGTACCAGAGTATATTCGAGCGAACCCGAGAAGGACATCTTCGTCTTCGTTGAGTTCTTTCCCCTCAAAGTCCTCACCTTGGTTGTTGGAAGCTTCTGCTGGAGTAGACGGTGGTGACTCGCTATTAGCTGCTAGTGTAGTGGCGAGTGCGGCAGCGGCGGCTCTCTCCCTTGCAGCCTTGGCGTTGGCTCGCATTTGCTCGGCGGTCACCGCGGACTTTTTGTTCTCCGGAAGTTCCTTGACGGGGACGGCGAACATTTTGCTCACGTATCCAATCACGAAGGCCTCCCCTCCATCATCGCAGTTCCACAGGTCCTTCTCCAGCTTATCCTTGGGGGCGATGGTAGGTTCAAGTAGATCGGGATACAATATTTTTGGGATCCGGGTGAGTTGTGCTGAAGATGGGGGTGGGACGATGTCGATCGTAGTTTGGATGACGCAGGTAGAAAGTGATAGCCATTGAGAGAAGATGAGCTGAAGAAGGTTCCTAGTATCTTTTGACTTGAGCTCCCTTGGAGGAATCTTAAGGTTCAACGTGGCGACGATTTTCGACACCTTATCGGGGTTCCTAACACGTGCGGTTAGAACGCCAGGGATCTGGGGTTAGAATAAAGTGAACATACGGGTTCAATATGATAGCATCATACACCGCCCAGATATTCTCCAGGATGAACTGCACGAACAAGGGCTTCAAGTTCCTCCCCTTGAGTTGTTTGTGGTTGATGACTCGCTTGGTTTTGGGATCCAGGTAAAAATCTCCCCACAGCACGCGCTTGAAGTTGGCCTCCTTGATCCTGAGTTTGCTCGCGTATAGCTGTGCGAATTTGCCGATCCGGAAGCCCCAACCATCGATCGCGGAGGCGAAGACGACATTACCCTTTTCTGGGGCGAAATAAAGATCTTCGTCGTCCCTCTCTTGATATTCGTCATGGGCATCGGCTTCGGTGTCCGGAACAGCATCACCATTTACACTTCCGCCCGGGGTAGTGGCAGCATCCGCAGCAGCCTCTTCGGCCAGCGCTTCTTTCTTGGCTGCCAACCTCCGCTCGCGCTCCTCCCTCCACCTCATATCGTCCTCCATCCTCTCCCCTGCGAAGAAGCTGCCCATTACTGCATTTACCTGCTCGACAAGTTGGGAAAGGTGGTGGTACGCCTCGATCGGGGAAAGTTTGAGTTCAGTGATGAGACGGTCGAACTTGTTGATAATGAGGATGGGTCGGAGGCGGTCCAACCATGCCTGTCGAAGGACAGCGATTGTCTAACGCAAGTCCGACGTCAGCTGTCGGAAATTAACGGGGAACAACGCACACACCTGCGTGCAAACTCCCTCGACCACGTCCACGAGGACGAGCGCTCCGTCGCACAATCGCGAAGCCGTCGAGACTTCACTCGAGAAATCGACGTGCCCAGGAGTATCGATCATATTGATCACATAAGTTTTCGAGCTTGGACTACTTTGAGAACTTTCTAAAAATGCTCGTCATCCGAATCAAACCGGCTGAAAGTGTAGAAGTACGCACCAGTAGGACCGGATTGAGGATCAAGGACCTTGAACCGGAGAGAAACGGCGGAGCTTTCCATGGTGATACCCCGTTGCTGTTCGTCCTCCCTGCTATCAAGATACCTGACTTTCCCGGCCATCCTGGAGGAGATAATATTGTTCGCGGCCAGCAGGGCGTCCATAAGCGTGGTCTTCCCGTGGTCTACATGACCAATCGTGGTCACGTTCCTCACCAAGAAAGCGTTGGCCGCGTGCTCTGACGTAGCCACCATCGCTCCTCAGTGATGGACTTGGGAAGGGGAGATGAAGTGCAAAGCTCAAAGGTTTTGACCTGGGCAGAAGATGAAAGCGGCTCATGCGTGACTTTTGGCGCCCATGATCGGAATTGACTCCATCGGAGCCGAACAAGGAGTACACCGACCCGAGGTCCAGGGCGCAACGGCATGCACGGTCTCGATTTTCTTTTCCTTCTCTTTTCATTGTGGAACTTCCAGAACACCAGGATGACCATCCAAATGATATTCGGCTCGCCGGTTAATCGCGAACGATGGGGGCATTCACTGCTTCACTTTCATTTCGCTAGCCGCCGAGGGAATGAGTTTGGGAGTGTCCCGGGAGTCCGACTCGCTTCCACCAACGATTGAAGGAGCATCGCCTCCCGCTGAGGATCTCCTAGCAATAAATTCTTGGTCACCGGTCAACATCTCACCTCCTGATCATGGCAATTTTTTGGCCGCTGGTTACGCCAAGCCTACCATGCAACCTCAAGTTCTGGTGCACCAGTTCAGTTTTCAGGCGGGTAAGAAAAACTTTGCGCAAGAACCGGAATCATCAGGTCGACCCACCCACGGCGAGTGAGACACGACGTTGACGCATACAAACCGCGTGCCATCGTCGGGGAGACGCATATCGTTGCAGGCTTGTCTGTCCCTGGAGGGACAAGGACTTGGGATCATCGAGGGCATCCCAGCGTTTCACGTCGCTCCTCCGATATACCTGCGAAGCTTTGGAGATATCTATGCACAGATCCTCGCCCTTACACGTACACAAGAACACGACAAATGGGATCTCCACAGCGCCTACGCCTCGACACTACTATCGCTATCCGGACGAACCGGCCCCCGAAGAGTGTCCTGACCATTCGGAAATTGGGCCACTGTTACAAGATTATAGAAGTTCGATGAGGCTGATTTCCAACGGGTGCTCCACCTTGCTCTCGACACAACCAAGAAACCACAATACATGAAGAACGTGCGGGAGGTGAGGCAGGGGATACGAATTGTGTGTAACGATACTCAGTACTTAAGCAGGGATCAGCCTTCAATTTTACGACTCCCTACGACCCTCGCGCTTGCCACCTATTTACATGGGGGACCCCAAAATTCTCGCTCTCGCCAAAGCCTCCGTCGCCCACATCGCTAACGCCATTTGCCTGTTCTCTTGCGGTTCATCCCAATCAGAGAACGGGGCTTACCGCTCACCATACAACTCCCCACCGGTTCCAGCAATCAACAAGGACCTACAATACAGCCGTTTCTCAGAGGCAGTTCGGCGACTTCGTCCGTTGTTCCCACCCACTTGTACTTTCTCGAACCGGATGGTGTGAAGGTGGTTGGCGACATCCCCATCGACGCCGGAGGTTCTGCGGACATCTGGGAAGGAACGATTGACGGTCGCAGCATCTCCCAAAAGTCCTATAGATGCTACGAATCCAGTGACGTTGAGCGTATCTTCCGGGTGAGAAACGAACATCCCTCACACATCGCATGGCTCACATTCAGTTCCAGAGGTACCTCAGTGAGGTGTGGGTGTGTACCCAGCTCTCTAACCCGAACGTTGTCCGGTTTATCGGGATTAATCCCACCCCAAGCCACCCTTTCGCTCTTCTCCTCGACACCGCCGGCGATCTCAGCCTCAGGGAATACCTCCAAAAGAACCCTAGAGCCAATAGGTTGAAGCTGGTCCGCCGTCTCGCGCTTGACCGTGATCGTTCTGATCTTCATTCTTGACGCTAGGTCCTGGGAATCGCCCGCGGTTTAAGGCACATGCACGATCAAGGGATCATCCACGGCCATCTCACTTCTGTAAGGTCACTCCTACTTCCAAGATCCCTGCAGGCTCACGTTCCCGTAGCAGAACGTCTTGGTCGGCCTCGATGGTGCACCTCGCATCACGGACTTCGGTTCTTCCTTCATGATAGCTCGTCCTGAGTTGTGGTCAGAGAGAGACGTCGCGGGCTTCCATCGCGGTAGCGCTCCTGAACTAGTGCGCCCTCATAAACCTGGAGAACCTGCCGCCCGGATCGCGAAAGCCAGCGACATGTATGCGTTTGGAATGCTTACCTGGGAGGTGGGAATCATATTACCCTTCCACCTTCTAACGCAATTCGCTCATCGTAACGCTCATCACGTCTCAGATCTTCTCGGGAAAGAGTCCGTTCTCTGAAGATCTCGATGGCACCGTGTGTCGAGTGTTGGGGGGCGATCGACCATCCCGGCCTGACCATCCTGAACTCTCTGATCGGATGTGGAAGATGGTTAGGACGTGCTGGCATGAGGTGCCGTCACGCCGTATGATAATCGGGAAAGTCGTGGCACTCATCGAAGCAGAATAGCCCGGCCCGTCCCCCTGGCGCTCGAGTCCTTCCCTGGCGAGGCTCCCCCCAGCAAACCACCCCTCCCGCCCTGCGTTCTGTCCGTTCTTCCCACGCCTCCGATCAGTCGTTTTCAGACTATATCACGACCTCCATCCTCCATCCAGATCCAGATTAATCCTTCACCGATGTCGGCCCTTTTTCCTATGCAAACGGTCGTGTTTAAACAGCCGGACAAAGCTGTACCTCCTATCTCATCCACCCAGCACACTCCTCTCAACGGGGGGTTATTATGCTTGGATCCCCCCTTCATTATTATGTTGCCACCTCCACGGTGTTAAGTAATTAGTTTATTCTTCTGCGCATGCATTCAGGCCCCGATATTAAGTATACTCAGTAGTCTCGCGATTGAAATGCCCAATCTTAAAGCCTTCAAAGAGGCGGGAACACCCTAGCGTCTCAATGGAGCGACCTAAACACGTACGGTTGCCTCTAAACTAGTTCGTACTCTATCGTCCAAACCTCTGCCTATAAAAACAAGCTTCCCGATCTCCCCAGTACCATCCGAATCTTGCATCGATTCGGCGGGCGAGAGATCGTACATCTCCCTGACACCCTGCAAAACATAAACTTCGCCTGCGTCGGTTCTAAACATTCCTTTACACCTCAACACATCGAGGCCCTCTGTACCCCCTTCGTCCGGTAACTTGTGTTCCCAGAGAACCGATCTTACCCACTCGTCCAGGGTCTCTATCTGTACAGCGGGCAAAACCGGCACAGGCACAAGGATGCTAGATATACCTCGGATGGTGTAGTGCGTCGACTTTGGGTGGGATTCGGGGTCCGGGCACGTTCCATCCGCATGATCGTGGTGGTGCGTCTCTGGAACGGAAGTGGGTGGTATGCGAGACGCATATGCATTCAGGTTTATTACCAATCCAAGGTCAATGTTCGACCGGGTCGTCCGATGCGTGGTGGCCAATGGATTGATCCCACGAACGATGCCTTCCAGTGTGGATATTTGGGTTTCTGAAGCCAGGTCGGCCTTGTTGATGAGAATCACGTCGGAGCAAGCGACCTGTCTGAAGTAAACCGCGATGAATTCAGAACCGACGTCCCGGACCCCGGCGACCGTACCTGACGCTCTCCCCTTCCCCCTCACTGGTGTCGTCTTCCTCGATTTGCTGTAGAACACAGAACGTGATCAATCTCATTCATGCCAGCGAGATAGGGAACGCGCCCACCCGTTGCCCGTACACTGCATCGACGAGGCACACCACCCCATCAAGGTAAATGTCCTTCCCAAGACCCATCGAGTATTCCTCGTTGTGCCAGAACATCCCTGCGATCGGACCTTCACAATACAATCGAAATCAGTGCATGCGACCCTCTCGACAGTCAGGACCCAAGAGCCTACCAGGGTCAGCTAGCCCAGTAGTCTCCAACAAGATATAGTCAAATGCACCCTTCCTCTTCATGAGGTTTTCAATAGCAGCGACCCCGCTATCCTTGATACTGCAGCACAAACATCCGTTTGCAAGTTCGAGGAACTCTTCCGACTGCTGAGAATCCGAAGAGACGTTTATCGTCTTTGCTGTTTGTTTGTGAGTTTGCCCCGAGTGTCCTGGGAAATTTTGGGGTACCTTCGATGTCCTGTGGTTTCTCAACGGATCAGTACTGGATACAAGCCAAACTTCAGGGAAACGCACAGCCGTGTCTCCAAACTCGTTCATGATCACTGCTATCCGATATCCGTGCTTCTCCGTTAGCACTCGCCTGGGGTAATCTCGTCTCAGCAAACGAGAAAATGGGGTGAGGACGCCGGAATCAACGGACTTCACGAGCGTCGATTTCCCGGCCCCAAGGAATCCGGAGATGATCGTTATTGGCACTCTCTTCTCTCTCTCAAGCAACGTTCTGGAATGGGTCAGGCTACGCTCCCAACATGGGCTGGGGTCGTACGCACGGGACGTCGTCGTCGTCGTCCATGGCTGAGACTCCTGCTCCAGATCCGGCGACGAAGAGGGGAAGGAGGGAGAGGTATTGGGTCACATGTGACCCGCTTGCTTCCTCCTCCCCCTTCCATCCTGTCGAGGTCTAATTACCGCGACCCTCACCGGAACGTGCGATGACGATGTCCCAGACGATGACCGAAGAACAACTCCGGGAGCTTATACAGGGTCCCCAAGACGTCGAGTGGAAGTACGCGCGTTGTCCCCTCTTTCATTAGATCACCCGTTCCCAGTAACTCACGCTGCTCCCCCTCGGCGAATGATGAAAGGTACGAGATGCGCAGGGAGTGTCAAGAAATCCTCCCAGGTCTCATCCTTGGCCCACTGCAAGCCGCAAAGTCGCTCGACATCCTTCGAGGACTCGGAGTCACTCATGTGTACGTTCCCCGTTCCCCCCCTCCAACTCGCGATCGGGGTTACTAATTTAGCGGGACACGCCTTCACGCGCCCCCGCCCTTCCCACAGGGTGTGTATTCGAGACGCGAAAGAGGCATTCTCGGTCAAACCACGGTTCCCGGACGACTTCAAATACATGGTCGTCGATCTCGCGGACTCGGAGGAACAGAATCTCATTCGGTACTTTCCAGCGTGAGGGCGTTCCGTGTTCTGGTTCCCCTGCTAGCGTGCGATTGACCGTCCATAGGGCAAAGGGGTTCATCGATACTGCCATCCAAGGGGGAGGTCGTGTTCTGGTCCATTGCAATGGTGCGCGATTCTGACTTCACCCATCGCCGTTAGGCGCCCATCCAATAAACGCGGCGCCTCTGTTCTCATTGAGCCCCTACCGCCTGCAACTCTATTTCCCTTGTCATGCTACAAGTTATGCCCGCTCTATTAACCCCTCTTACCCCTTTGGTCCCGCCCGTGTTTCAGGCGGAATCTCGTCCTCGCCAGCCTTCGTGATCATGTTCGTCATGCAACACTTCCAGATCTCGTGGGAAGACGCCCTGCATTATGTCCAAAACCGCAGGTATTGTATCTCCCCCAATAGCGGTTTCATAACCCAGATCAAGGTTCGCCATCCAACCCATACCCGCACTCGAGCTGGGAAGTTCCACCCCGCCGAGCGCGGGCCTGCTTATGGAGAGGTGGTCAATGCTGATGTGTTCTTTTGGTGCGATTTGTATAGGAATACGAACCGATATACAAGGCCGGCGTTGCGGTCGCGCAGCATCCTGTTCCACAGATGGATCGTTCGACCTCGCGGCGGAAACGTGAATTAGATGACGATGAAGAGGAAACAGCGAGGTGCGGTGTTCCTACCTTTTGAAACCTGGTCTCCAGCCGCTCAACCCCCGCGTGTTGTGCGCATGGTATAGGTTTGAAAAGCGTCAAGCTGTGGACGACGACGATGAAGATGGGAACGACCCAGATGCTATGGAGCTATAATGCTCTGTATCACATCCGTCGCCGTCACACGATTTTCTTCTCATTTCTTTCACCTCCCGTGTCTGTCATCAAATGCATCGTTCCCCTGTGTTCCTTAATACATCAAGACCCTACCCGGCAACACCCAGGGCCGGTCCATCTCCCACATAACATAGTGCTTAGTCGTTTTATTGTCCGCCTAGTTTTCTTCTTGCAAATCACTTTCGGTTTACCTAAGTACCAGTTTTCCACGCCCGTTCATCCTCAATATCTCCTAGCCACGCCTTCCAGAAATGTACGACACTCCGCCCCGTGATTGTTGCCATCGCACAAGTTGTCACCGATCGCGTAGGGAAGACCCGAGATCCCGCTGCGATGTGATGAAATGTGGGTAAATAAAGATAGGTATATGTAATAACAAAAGAGCGGCCCAGCAGAGAGTCCAAGCTCAAGGTGTGCTATAACTCCTTGATCTTTGCCTTCTCCTTCTCCTGCGCAACACGTTTTGAGTGAATCTCTGAAGTGAATAGTCAGTTTCCATTGTGCGAGGCGAGGCGTTAGGGCCAGGGGTTCCCTCACCTGTCCGCTTGACCAAAGCCTCGACGGAGATCCCAGCGAACACGATTCCGGCACCGACCCACTGACCAGCAGTCAGCTTGTGGTTGTATACGACGACGGAGAGGAGCATCGTGAAGAGTTTCCTCGTTAACGTGATTGTACTGGAAACGAAACAAAGGTGGGTGAGGTTCACGGAGGGGAGGTGTGAGGGATTGCATACGCACACGAGGGTCAAGGAACCGAAATGTTGTAGCGTCTCGAAAATAAACAGCTGACCCAACGCGCCGGTGATCGCAAATTGAGCAAACGCCTTGAGAGCCTCGGGGTGAGTCTTCAAAAACTCGATGGCATACACCAGCTCGAGTTCTCCCGCGGCAGTGGGGTGGATGACGGGGATATGGGGTAATGGTAAAACGCTCAGCACCGTCGAGATCAAGGTGGAGAACAAATTGATGTGTAACATCATCTGCTGTCCCGTAGGTTTGAAGGTCTGGAAGATCTGATCCTGGGTACTATTCACGACCCCGTCCAGCAACAAATTCGCCAAGAGGTACCCCATCCCGATCAGCTGTGCCCATGCACCCATAGTGGGCTTAATTGGTCCTCCAGAGTTCTTGTGGCCCTTCTTCTCGTTCCCGAAGAACATGAAGGAAGTGATGCCGGCGGTTACGAGGGCGACGACGAGGTATTTGTAGGGAGCGAATTTGCGTCGGTAGAGGACGACGTTCATGAGCATGACTGGGACGAGTTTGCACGATTTCGCGAGGACCATGGCCGGGTAGGAGATATACGCCAAAGCGGCGAAACCGAAGGGCGCAGCTGTGGTTATGATGACCGCACATTGGAAGTATTGCCACAGAAGGGCCTTGGCGTATCCTTTTGCAGCGGCGAGAGGGATCCCGTGCTCGACAAGCTTCTGCGCTTTGGTCCTGTGTTCGTGCTTGTGCTTCTGTTTGTGTTCCTCGTGGGTGGCGGCGGTACCGTTCGCTTGGGAGCCGTTCTGGGGTGACTGTTGTTGTGGGGGTTTATTGTGGAGGTGGGGAGGGGGGACGAGTCCGATGACCTGTTTGAAAGAGTGTTTTGGGTCTTTCCGAACGAGGAGGTATACGAGAGCGGATATGCAACTGAAAAAACTCTGAAGGTCGCTGATTATCAGTGCCGATCTAAATTTGGTGGGAGGGGAGCCGTCATTAGATTTGAAGGGTACGGACACTAAACAAAACGTCAGCTGCAGGGTCGGCAGTGGGATTAATTGAGAGTGCGGACATACGGCGTTCCTGGGCTATGGCCCAGAGCTGAGGGTTGCAAATGGACATTAGAACCTTTTCCCTTTCGTGCGGTTCCGCGCGAGACAGCGGGGACTAACCAGAAACATCGAATACACGCCAGCCACGCATATTCCTAGCCTGCCGACCCAAGTTGAGTGTGCGGTTGACGGGGATGGGGTTATGGGAGGCGCACCTGAGGAGAGCCATGGGTGTTTGAAGGAAAGTTGGATCGGGATCACAGACACGTCACAGTGATCAAACTCGGTCATTGGGCGACGTGCAACATCACGTGAAGTCAACGGGTGGTCAGGTGACTACGCGAGGCGGGGAAGGCCGCCCTGGGGTTCGCAACCGATGTCAGTCGCGGAAGCGTGTCGGGTCGGGTCGGACGAGCCTGAATGGGAAGCTTCCGAGTTCAGCGGATGATCTAAATTCCCGCGCCTTCCGGGCCGGGGAAGGCCAGAACGGGAATGGGCCGAGACGCCCCTGTTGAGTGACTTGGTATTTCTTTAATTCCCCTTCCCTCGCTGGAGGTCTCTGTCTCACCTGTTGCCGTCTGAACCTGTTGCCGTCTGAATCCCTCACTCGGCACTGCAGGCTGCGATCTTGGACACCCGGCTGATCGCTTTCTCACTTGTTGCCATCCGTCTCCTGGGTTTCAGCAGATCAAATCGCGATCAACCGTGTGACATCAAGGGAATCACGCGGTCACACCAACATCAAATAAGTAACAGGGATTCAAATATTCAAAACCCGTTCTCGCTCTAGACGAGCCTTCTCCCCTTCCATCGCCGTCTCCCTTCGCAGTCATGGCCGACATTATCAGTGCGTCCCCCGAACATCCGCCCATCTGCGCCTGAACTCACCCCGAATCCCACACAGGCCTCCTTCCAGACTCCCTCAAGCTCCCACCCCACTTGTCCGCCCACAAGTACTTCTTCGTGTGCTCCCTGACCGTCGCCGCTTGGGACACCCTCGTTCTCTCCCCACGGACCTGGAAGCTTCTTCGCACCAAGGAATGGCCCGTGCTCAAAATCATCTACCACTTTATCAGAGTCTTCATGCCAATTGTCTTCACCGTCGTCGGTTCGTCTCAACCCCCGTCCTCCCCCGTCCCTCACCAGACCTCCTTATCGCCCATCTTTTCGCAGCCGTACAGTTCTTCGACACGAAATGGACACAGGAAGTGCGTATTTTGTGCGGAGTTCATCGCCTCTCCACGTCTGACGCCAACGCCCGGACCCTAGAACTGCAGGAAGACTTACCTGTTTGAGCCAATTTCAACCGCCATCCTCCTTGCCTGTTGCTCGGGTATGCCTGACTTTCCCGTTCCCGATAATCAGCCCAGCTTCCTTACCCGTTTCTCCAGCTGCTCACGTTATCAGAATCCACGCTATTTTCGACAAGGACCGCGTCGTTTTGGCAGTCATGGGTGCTCTCTGGGCGGTTCAATTCGTCGTCACCGCCGTCTGCTGTGCCTTTTACTTCTGTATGTTTAATTATCACATCGACCCTGCAAGGGTTCGACGGCGTCTAACACCCGATCTCTACCCTACTAGCTGTGCCATTGAAGCCCGGCCAGGGTTGCATTGCTGGACCAAAGCACGCCTGGGTAGGCATCTACTGGGTCGCCCCCACTTTACTCTACACCGTTTCCGTGAGTTCGGCCCCCATTCAACCTCTCCTACC
>Ga0307516_10006315_pt1 | contig 13925 bp, 9 predicted proteins | sample 19_EM_MG_FD_203310 | JGI IMG/M metagenome (GOLD analysis project Ga0307516, IMG submission 203310) | Populus trichocarpa ectomycorrhiza microbial communities from riparian zone in the Pacific Northwest, United States - 19_EM | ecosystem: Host-associated > Plants > Roots > Unclassified | place... | reverse complement strand
ACGGCGCCTTCTTCATGCACCACGACCCGGATCGCCTGGTCGAGTCGCTGCTCGACAACCTCAACACGCTGCGCATCGAAATCGACATGATCGAGTTCTCGGGCATCGAGTTCCGGCACGTCGACAACCGGGTGATGAGCCTGAAACTGGTGCAGCTGGGCCTGTCCGGCGCCGCCATGTTCGGCCCCGACGGCCAGGTGCTGCAGCCGGCCGAGGTGCTGCACAAGAGGCCGGTGTTGGTCGAACGCGGCAGTTTCCGACCGGTCTGCAACCCCAACATCGACATGCTCAAATGCGCGCGGGCTGAGTTTTCGAAGTCGCTCGCGCAGGGTGAAGAGGTCGTGGAGCTGGCCGAGATCACGATGCGCAACCTGATCGTCGGCGGTCAGATCGATTACCGCGATTTCTTGGCACGCGCCGACGTGTTGGCGGCCGCCGGCAAGACCGTGCTCATCTCTGACTATTTCGAGTATTACCGACTGGCGGCCTACCTGCGAAAACACACGACGCGCCCGATCGCGATCACGCTGGGCGCCGCCAGCTTGCTCAGCCTGTTCGAAGAAAAATACTACGCGGATCTCGACGGCGGAATCCTCGAGTCGTTCGGCAGGCTGTTCAAGAACGATCTCAAGCTCTACGTCTACCCGTTCCTCGATCCCCAAACACAGCGGCTGTCCACGGTCGAAAATCTCGAAGTTGCTCCAGAGCTGTCCAAGCTCTACGGCCATCTCGTCGATCGCGGCTGCATTTTGCAGCTCGCCGAGTACGACCCGAGCTGCTTGAAGATCTTCTCGCGCGACGTGCTCGAGCTGATTAAAGAGGGCGACGCGCGCTGGGAACAAATGGTCCCGAGCGAGATTGCCGAAATCATCAAGCGTCGCGGTTTCTTCGGCTGCAAAAGGGGCGCAGAGCAGCTGGCGGCGCCCGCCCCTGCCGTACGCCGCTACGACAACTGAGCCACGCTGCGGTGCAGCATGTGCGGCTCGCACGCCGCGCGCTCGGCGAGCGCCAATGCACCGGCGATGCCAGCTTGCTCGCCGAGCATCGGCGGCACCACGTACTGATCCATGCCGCTAATCAGCGCGTCGGCCTGCACGTAGCCGCCGAGTGAGCTCGTCAGGTGCTTGCGCACGAGCGGGAAGAGCTGGGCGGATTGCATCACGCCGCCGCCCAAGATCAAACGATCGGGCGACAGCACCAGCACCAGCGTCGTTAGCGCCGAGGCGATATAGCGCGCCTCGAGATCCCACGCTCGATGCTCCGAGCCCAGCTTCTCGGCGCGACAGCCCCAGCGGCGCTCGATCGCCGGCCCCGACGCGACGCCCTCCCAGCAGCGCGCGCCGTGAAACGGGCAGGAGCCGGCAAAGTCGAGATCATCGAGCTCACGGGGTAGCAGCAGGTGCCCCATTTCCGGGTGCACGAGGCCGTGGGCGAGCTTGCCGCCGATCAAGGCGCCGCCGCCGATGCCGGTCCCGATCGTCACGTAGATCGCGGTATCGAGCCCCTGGGCGGCGCCCCAACGCGCTTCGCCCAGCACGGCGCCGTTCACGTCGGTATCGAACCCGACCGGCACGCCCAGCGCCTGATGCAGCGGACCCACGACATCGGCATTGGCCCAACCGGCCTTTGGGGTGGTCGTGACATGACCGTAGCTTGGCGTCCCGCGGCGCAAGTCGATTGGGCCAAAGCAGCCGACCCCGAGCGCTTCAATCTTCGGTTGAGCGCGAAAGAAATCGATGCACCTGCCTAGCGTCTCTTTCGGAGTGGTGGTTGGAAAGCGAGCCTGTGCTTTCAGATCTTCGGGCCCAGTCCCGACTGCACATACGAACTTGGTGCCGCCAGCTTCGATCGCTCCGTACAAGGACATTTCAGATCCATCATGCCATGCCTTGCCAGCGTCACGACGTCGAAAGCGTCGCAAATCCTGCTTATTTCCTGCGCTCTCGGCGCTACGCGCGTGGCAAGGCACGCGCGTAGTGACGGCACTCACGAAACATCGAGGCTCGCCCCAACACTCGAAAACACTGACCTTAGTGCTTGTGTGCGGAGCCGCATTTCAGCCGTTTCGAATGGCTGCTAGCTGACTGCCCGAGCGCTAGCGCCTCAGCCGTGCTCGGAGGCGCCGACGTCCCGACTCGAAACAAGAGGCGCGCCAGGCGGCGTACGCGACGCCAAGGCCTGAACCTGTCTAGACAGGTTGGCGGCGATCACACGCCCTAGGGTGAATGGTGCCCAGCACGCTCAGAGTGTCCGTGCACCACCGCCTCCGTGACGTGCTCTCTCATCTCCGTGGGCGCTCGAGGCGCAGTCTTCATGGGCGCAGTCCTCGTAGGCGCAGTCTTGCTGCGCGGCGCGCAGTTTCAGATATCGAATGACCGCGATGCGAAGCGCCGTGCGTCAAGAGCGTGAGCGAGCGGGCCTCGCCCTAGCCGAGGCCGCTATTTCCGGCGGGTTCGGCGCGTAGCGGGCGGCTCTGCCGGCGCATGGTAGACTTCGAGGTGGACTCAGTTTCGAGTTTCCTCAAGGCTTGGTTCCTGGCAACGATCGTGATCGTGGCTTACGCCTGGGTCGACTTGCGCTTCAGTCCGCATCTGGCAGTCGAGACGGGCTTCTCGCTGACGCCTGATGTGACCAGGTTCGCCGATCTCTGGGATTGGGGTGGGCGCCTGCTCCACCACCGCGCCATCGGCCTACTGGCGCTGAACGCCGTGGCGCTCGGCGGTGTGATCGCGAGCGTGGTGCGCGGCGCCGTCGCGGTGGTGCGTCGGGTGCGCACGCCCATCGACACGCCGCGCATCAGCATCGTGCCCGGCTCGACTAGCATCCCCCCGCCGGCGCCGTGATCCTTGATCGCCGTCAGTGCGCTGAAGACCGACGGCTAGCCTTTGAGCCAGCGGCCGATGCGCTCGCAGGCTTCGACGATGCGCGGCGGATCTTCGATCAACGCGAAGCGGAGGTAGCCCTCGCCGCCGGCACCGAAGCCGATGCCCGGCGCCGCCGCGACGTGGGCGCGCTCAATCAGGTCGGTGACGGCCTGCATCGAGCCCATTTCGCGCAGGCGTGGTGGCAGCTCGGCCCACACGAACATGGTGCCGCTAGGCTCCGCCACCGTCGTCCAGCCGGCGGCGTGCAAGCCATCGACCAAGGCCGTGGCGCGCCCTCGGTACAGGTCGCGCATCTCGGAAGCGATGTGGTCGCCGTTGGTCAGCGCCCAGGCGGAGGCGTACTGCAGCGGCGCGAAAGTGCCGTAGTCTAGGTACGTCTTCATGTGCGCCAGCGCCGAAATCATGCGCTGATTGCCGGCCATGTAGGCTACACGCCAACCAGGCATGTTGTAGCTCTTCGACATCGAGAACACCTCGACGGCAAAGCGCTTCACTTCTTCGCGATCGACGCCGCAGTCGAAGATGCTGGGCGAGAAGCGCGAACGAAAATCCAAATCGGCGTAGGCCATGTCGTGCAAAAATAGCGCGCCCGAGCGCTGCACGACGCGAACGAGCTCGGTCATCTCTTCGCGCGTGATCACGCGGCCAGTCGGATTTTGGGGGTAGTTGGCGATGACCAGCTTGGGCTTTTTGCCGCGCGCTAGCACCCGCGCGATGGCTTCGGCGACCGCCTCGGCGGGCGCCAGCCCGGCGCGAGCCGAATAGAACTCGACCTCGGAGCCCGCGATGCGCGGCGCGCCTGCGTGGATCGGGTAGCAAGGGTCGGGCACGATCGTCACGTCGCCCGGACCGAGGATGGCGAAGCACAGGTGGCTCATGCCCTCCTTGGCGCCCATGGTGACGATGATTTCGGTATTCGGATCGAACTTGGCGTCGTAGCGGCGCGCGTACCAGGCCGCGAAGGCCTGGCGCAGCTCAGGCACACCGCGCCCCGGGTGGTAGCGATGATTTTGGCCGATGTCGGCGGAGGCGTGAAACACCTCCAAGATCTCGCGGGGCGTCGCATGATCCGGATTGCCGAGCCCGAGATCGATCAAGTTGGCACCGGCGGCGACGACCCTGGCCTTGGCAGCGTCCGTGGTCACGAACGCATAGGGAGGGAGCGCGTCAGCGCGCGGAAACGGCCACTGTTGGGGCTGGGGCCCCGACGCTGCGAGATCGAGTTCGGGATAAGTCATCCGGAGCGGGCCCTCCTTATCACGGCTTTCGAGTCTGAGCAGGGCGAAAATACCGCCTGGGTAGGCCGAAAACGCGCGGGCATGCTAGTTCTCTCGGTCCTTTTAATGGCACGTTACGAGATTCGCGGGGCCGTTCCGAGTGACTTGACCGAGCTCCTCAAGCTTGCCCGACACCTGAACTCCGTCAACCTGCCGGACGAACCCGGGCACATCGCGCGGCTGCTCGAGCTGTCGGAGAAGAGCTTTCTCGGGCAGATCGAGAACCCGCGTCGCCGGAAATACGTGTTTTTGATCCGCGATCGCGAGCTGGGCGAGGCGGTTGGAACGTCGATGATCGTGGCGCAGCTCGGACGCCGCGACGCCCCCTACATCTACCTCGACGTCAGCACGGAGGAAAAATACTCAAGCTCCACCGATCTGCACTTTCATCACCGGGTGCTGCGCATCGGCTTTTCTTACGACGGGCCGACGGAGCTGGGCGGCCTGGTCGTGCACCCCGAGCACCGCCTGGCCGACGAGAAGCTAGGCCTCTTGATTTCGTACGTTCGCTTTCTGTTCATCGCCACGCACCGTGAGCTGTTCAAGAGTGAGCTGTTGGCGGAGCTGATGCCGCCGCTCGAGCCGGACGGGACCAGCCACCTGTGGGAGGCCTACGGCCGGCGCTTCACGGGCATGAGCTACGCCGAGGCAGACCTGCGCTCGAGCGAGGACAAAACCTTCATTCGCGACCTTTTTCCGCGCGGTGAAGTCTACGCCAGCCTGCTGTCGCAGGACGCGCAGGACGTGATCGGCAAGGTGGGCGCGCAGACGCGCGGCGTGGAGCGCCTGCTGCGGCGCGTCGGCTTTCGCTACGCCGAACGTATCGATCCCTTCGACGGCGGGCCGCATTTCGTGGCCAACGCCGACGAAGTCTCGCTGATCCAAAACACGCGCCGGGCGAGCTTCGCTGGCGCGCTGCCCGAAGCCGAGCTCGCGACCGGACCGCGCGTGCTGGTAGCACGCGAGCTGAAGGGGGCGCCCTACTTCAAGGCAGTGGCGTGCCGGATCGCCGAGGTCGACGGCAACGTTTCATTGCCGCTCGCGGCGGCGGCGGTGCTCGGCGCGACCGCGGGCGAAGCGCTCGCGCTGTTGCCGCTGCCTTGAGCCTCACAGGTTGCCGCCGAAGCCGACCCAAGCCTGGCGCGGAGTGAGCGAGAGCAGCGGCGCCAGGGCGAGGCCGTGCGGGTTGGGCTTCTGGGGATCTTCGTAAGCGAAAACGGCCGCGTCGAGCGCGATGGCTCCGGCCATGCCGAGGGCGATGCCCAACCCGGCGCCGCCTTCTTCGCAAGCGAAACCGCTGCAGCTGCTCGCCGCCGCCGCGCCCACGATAGCGCCTGCCAGAGGAAGACCGAGCCGCACGCCCATGCTCGCAAAGCCTCGACCGGGATTTTTGTGGACGAAATGAATCACGCCGGGCCCGAGCTCGTAGCCGAGCAGGCCGAACCAAACGAGCCCAGTCGCGTTGGCGCTGACGCCCTTCTGGTCACTACCGCGAGCCGCGCGGTTGCTGAGCACCACGGCAACCGTGAGCGCGGCCAGGCTCGTGCCATCAGCCGCCAAGGTCTGCCAGCCGTACCACTTGCGGCGCGAGCCGAGCCTCGCGTCCTCCGTCTCGTCATCGTCATCTGCCTCAGCCGACGACGCTTGGGGCACCGTAATGACGTCGGTCTTGGCAGGCGGCGTTCGAGAAGACGACAGGCCTGGCGCTGGCGCGGCGGGGACGATGCCGGCGGGGGCTGGCGCAGGCGCAGGCTCGGCAGGCGGTGCGACGCTGGCCTCGGGCTCGGGCTCGGGCTCGGACTCGGTTTGGAAGACTGGAATTTGAGCCAGCGTCGGGGCGGCGTAGCTGCACGGCAGCGCCGTGGCAGAGGCGAAGAGCGCGGTACGCACGAGCCGAATCGACAACGTGACCATGACGCGGCCCGTGGCACGGAAAGTCAAGCCGCGCCGCACAATCCAGCTGATTTTAGGGCAGATCCACCGCGGTCACACCGAGGTCGGCGCCGATCAGATTCAGCGTGAGTTTTTTGGCGACGCCGTCGCCGGAGACGAACAGCGACGCTGTGCCGAGCGGCACCAAGTCGTCGCCGCGCGACAGGTGCAGCATCGTCACGAGCTTGGGCATCGACTTCACGCTGCCGTCGCCGCCGAGCAACAGACCTTGCGTGCCACCGAAGGTGCTTTGCCGATCGCCCGTGCCGGACCACTGCTCCCACAGGATCACGAATTGGTCGCTGCCGATGGCCGCCACTTTGGGGCGATCCGCTTGCGCCGAGCTGGCGGCGTAGTCGGTGAGCCAGGTCAGCTTGTTGGTGGCGGCAGCTCCCGCTGACATGACGTCCTGCGTCGTAGCGCCGTCGACGAACGTGTTGCCCTTCTCGCTCATGCTCGTAAAGCCGCGGCTGACACGCAAAAAGGCCAGGTCGCGCGTGCCGTTGAGAATCGCCGCCGTTTCCAGACTGCGCTCGCTCGTAAACACCACCAAATAGCCCAGATCGCCGGCGACGATGGGGGCAATACCGCCGAGTCGCGTGAAGGTGTTGTTATCACCGAGATCGCCTTTCGGCTTGAACAGATCGTAGCTCTTACTCTTGTCTTTCTGGTCGTTGAAGCGGCCGAGCGCAATCGAACGCGGATAGGCGTCGCCCAAGTGCAGCTCGATGAAGCCGGTGCCGTCCCAAAACAGCCGCTGATCGAAGGAATGGCTCACCCACATCGAATCCGTGAGCGTCGCGGCGCCCGTGCTGGCGTCGAAGTGCGTGGTCATCGCCTTCTGGTGGCGCGCCATCACCTTCGGATCGTAGTCGACGTTGATGCCGTGCAAGAGCGCGAGGCGCCCGGCGTGATACGCGAGGCGCGACGTGGCGGCGACCATCGGGTTGATGATCGGTTCCGACTTGGGATCGGTCTTCTGGCGCTCGTTGTCGGCGTCGATCTCGAGGCTCTTGCAACCGTTGACGTCGAACTTCACGAGCTTGACGATGCCCGGCCGGTGCATGCCCGGGCCCGGCATGTCGGGCGTCAAATCGGCGTCTTCATCGACGCCGGTCGCGACGTAGTAGTTGCCGTTCTCGTCTTTGGCGAGGCCCATGATGTGGGCAAGCTGGTCCACCTCGTAAGCGCGCGTGATGGCGTAGCCGGCGGCGCCCTTCTCGACCCGCACCACGAACGCCTTCTTGGCGTTCTTGTTCGGATCCGTTTGATTGCGTCCGGGATCGGCCGAATGATCTTGCCAGAGGATGTCGAGATTGTCGCCGTCGGGCAGCGCGACGATCTCTGGTGATTTGCCGTAGTTGGTTTCGAAGCCCCAGGGCGATGTCTTGTCGCCGTTCGTGTCGAACGGCTTGCCCATCATGGCGATGGCGGTCGTATCGAGCCGAGTGACCTTCAGGCCCTCCGTGGCTGGGCACATCGCGGCCCCACCCGTCGCGCTGCCGGCGATTCCGCTCGAGCCGCCGACGCCCTGGCCGGCGACGTTCGCTGTCGTACCCGCCGAGGTGCCGGCACCGCCGCTGCTCGCGCCGCCCGCCCCTCCGCCGGGGCCGGGGCCGACGCCGACGCCAGCTGCGCCTGCACCCGCGCCGCTGCTCGTGCCCGCCGGGGCCGCTTGTCCGCCCGGGCTCGCTTTTTCGCCGCAGGCCGGCAAGCTCGCGATCAGGCCAATCCCGAAGAGCCACGAAGCCGAGCGCGAAGCCATCAGGCTGTAGTGGACGATCTCAGAACATACGGCTCAAGAAATTCGCCGATTGATTAGCCGTTGCCAGTCGCCTCGGGGCAGCGTGCCCCAGAAACGAGTGTGCCCGAGCCGAGTCGCGCTCCGGGAGCTTCGGGCTCAAAACTTGGGATTCTGATTCTCGGGCGGAATCGCGAAGGCCTTCTCGAGCACGACGACGGTATTCATGGCGTTGCCTGGCTGGGCCAGAAAGTCCAAGTGCGCTTGTGTCGACGAGAAGAACTGATGCGTTGCGTCCAGTGTCGCCGGGTCGAGTGGGCCCGTGTCGAAGATGGTGGGCACGCCCAGGTACTTGGCGCGTTGCATGTTGAACTCGATGTCGCCGCACTGGTCGTCGCCGAAGCCGACGAGTGCGTAAAAACGATCCATCGGCGTCTTCGAGGGCTGGTCGATCCAGGCCGCGACGTCTTCGTCGGGGCAGTTGGTGTTGTAGGTGGGCGTGCTCAGCGGCGCTTTGCACGTCGTGCCATTGAAGTTCGTGCCGCACAGGTTGTCTCGCGGACCCGAGCGCGACACCACGCGCCACACGCACGCACCGAGGCGCCCACCGACCGCCGCCGTGGTGGCGCCGTGCGAGAGACCCGTTAGTGCCACGTCGGACCAGCGCAGGTCTTTACCGTCTTGAGTGAGGAAGTAGCCCCAATCCTCTTCCGGGAACTGTGCCTGCAGCATCTTGACCTGCGCGATGACGCCGGCGGTGGTGGTCATGAATTCGCCCACGCGGCAGTCGCCGACGCGCGTGCGGCTGCCAGTCAAGTCGGGCGCCGCGCACTCGGTGAACATGGGCGCGCCGATCGAGTGGTAACCGCGCTTGGCCAGGAACGCCTGGTAACCACCGCCCTGATACCCGTAGTCGATGACCAGCTTGCCCAGCATCGTCTTGGCGCGCGTGTCGAGCCCGGCGTTTCCGTGAATGTGCGCGCCGACGGCAGCGACGACCTCGAGCTTCTTCCACGGCGGCATGCCACAAGGATCGGCGCCGCTGCCGCCCATTGGCGCGCCGCCGGTGGTGTTGCCGGCGCTGCCGCCCATCGACATGGCCCCGCCGCTGCCGCCGCTGCCGCCGCTGCCGCCAACGGCGTTGCCCGCCATGCCGGCAGTGCCCGCAACGCCGACCGTGCCCGCGACGCCGGCAGCGCCCGCGACGTCGGCAGTGCCCGCGACGCCGGTCGCCGAGCCGCCCTGCATCGACACGTTGCCGCCTGGCGTATTGCCGCCCGTCGTCGCGCTCGTGCCGCCCGCTGTCTGCGTGTTGCCGCCTGTGGGGGGACCGGCCGCGCCTCCGCCGCTACTGTCGCCCGACGAGCAAGCGGCGACGATCGGAAACGCCGAAAGCGCCGCGGCGCCTGCGAGGACCCACACATTCACGGCGGAGCGAAAAGCGCGCATCTAAATTCTCCAAGCAGCGGCCGCTGGCGAAAAGGCCGAACGAATAGAGCATGGCCGCGCCTGCGACGAACCTTCATAACGCTCTAGGCTCAAAGTTCTCACGCCATGGCGCTACGCGGCATTCCGAATGACGCCTATCGCGACGCTGGCGCGGGCAGGGACGCTGGCAGGCGCGTCGCGTGTGCCTTCAAACGTGCGCCTCGCGAGACGCGAGCAAGAGATTTTTTCACAAAGAGCTCGCGAGATCAGGAGTTTTTGTTGTTCGAGCGCAGCAGAACCGTTCGGAGCCTGTGCAGGTTCCGCGAGATCCACTCGGCTCGAACCCCAAAATTTTTCGCCTCCCGATCTCCCGATCTCTTCGAGAAAAAATCTGGGGTCGTGCGTTTCGGCCCGCTGTCGGCACGAAAGCTTCTGCGAGTTAGGCTGCGGCGCGGCAGCCCAAGGCTCGTTCAGCGCAGGACGGGCGGCGGCTGATTGGACGGCACGGTATCGAGCGCTTTCGAAGGGTCTGCCGAAGGCGTGATCCGCGAGGCTTGGTTTCGGCCCACGTCGTCGGTTTCGACTTTGCCGTCGCGCATGCGCACGACGCGCGGCATGCTCTCGGCGAAAGCGGCGTTGTGCGTCACGACCACGATGGTGGTGCCGTGCTGCTTGTTGATCTGAAAGAACAGATCGTGAATGGCCTCACTGGTCGCGCTGTCCAGGTTGCCGGTCGGCTCGTCTGCCAGCAAAAGCTTGGGGTCGAGCGTGAGCGCGCGCGCCACGGCCACGCGCTGCTGCTCACCACCCGAGAGCTCGCCTGGCCGGTGGCTCACGCGGTGAGACAGCCCCACCTCGTCGAGCAGGGCCGACGCGCGCTTCTCCATCTCGCGCCGGTTCTTGCCCGAAATCAGCCCGGGAAGCATGACGTTTTCGAGCGCGTTGAACTCGGGCAGCAAGTGATGAAATTGGAACACGAAGCCGATGCTCTTGTTGCGCACGGCCGCCAGGCGCGCCGAGCCCATGCTGGTGAGCTCCTCGCCGCCCAAACGAATGCGACCGCTCGTCGGCAAGTCGAGCGTGCCGATGCAGTGTAAAAGCGTGCTCTTGCCCGCGCCCGAAGCGCCGACGATGGCCAAGATCTGGCCGGCATGGATGTTCAAGTCGATGCCACGCAGCACGTCGAGCCGCCGCCCCATGTGCAGGAAGCTCTTGTGCAAATCTTCGACGATAACGAGCGCTTCGGTCATTCAGTAGCTCATTCGTAGCGGATGCCCTCGACGGGCCGCAAGTGACTCGCCGCTAGCGCGGGATAGACGGTGGCTAGAGTGGTGATGACGAACGCCGACAGCGCCACCAGCAGGAAATCGGTGAAGTCGGCGGAGATGGGCAGGCGGTCGACGTAGTACACCTCGGGATCGAGGCGCAGACCGAAGACGGTCAGGCCCTTGATGGCGGCGAAGCCGGTCGCCACCCCGAAGTAGGTTCCAATCGCGCCGATCAGCATGCCCTCGCCCATGAAGATGGCGAGGATGGAGCGGTCGCTGGCGCCGAGCGACTTCAAGATGGCGATCTCTTTGCTCTTCTCGGTGACCATCAGCAAGAGCGTGCACAGGATGCAGAAGCTCGCCACCAGGATGGCCAGACACAGAATCACGAAGGTGGCGATTTTTTCGAGCTTGAGCGCGCTGAACAGATTCTTGTTCAGCTCTTTCCAGTCGCGCACGCGCACGTCGCCGCGTTTGACTTGCTTTTCGATCAGCGGACGCACCGAGTCGACCTTCTCGGCGTCGTCGAGCCTGATCTCGAGCGCGGTGACGTTTTGTTTGAGGTCGAGAAAGTCTTGGCCTTCGTCGAGCTTCACGTAGGCCTGACTGGCGTCGTACTCGTACATACCGCTGTAGAAGACCGCGGCGACGCGGAAGCGCCGGCTCTTCGGCATCAGGCCCATCGGGCCCAAATCGCCGAGCGGCGACACCAGCGTGATTTCGTCGCCGACGTAGACGTGCAGCGACTTTGCCAGCTCACGCCCGATCACGATGCCCGGAAACTCGTCCGGCTCGTTCACGGCGTCTTTGACGGACGGATCGAGCTCGGCGTCGAGCTTCGTGGTGTAGCCCTTGAGATCGGGCCCTTTCAAATACACTTCGCCGCCGGGTCCGAGGCCGATCGGCTCGTTCGGCGGTAAATTGGCCAGGTATTTGGGGTCGCTCAGGTACTTGAACTTGCCGACCTCGATGTTGGCCAAAAGATCGATCACGGTGCCGATGGTATCGGGGTCGACGCCGCGCAAGAGCACGCCCGCCGTGTTCGAGGCGCTCGAGGCCATGCTCTCGCCGCCCGCTACCGGGGTCACGGCCTTCACGCCGGGCACCAGCCTGAGCTCGTCAGCCAAGTCACGCCAATCGGTGAAGCCGCCGACCTTCTTGCTCTCGACGCGCACGTGCGCGTTGTTGCCCAAGATTTTTCGCTTCAAGTCGGCGCCGAAGCCGCCCATCACCGCCACCACCACGCACAGCGCGAGCGCCGACAGCGCCACGCCGACGATCGACAGCACGGAGATGACCGTCAAAAATCCGCTCTTGGTCGCGCGCACGTGGCGCGCGCCCACGAACGACACGAAGCCGCCGCGCTCGAGCGCATCGAGGAAGTACGGGATCGCGAGCGAAGACAGGCCGATCACCAGGCCCATGCCGCACAGCACGGTGCCGACGTGCACGGCCTGATCGCCGAGCTTGAAGGGCGTGCCTTTGCCGTCGGCCAAGAAATGCGACCACACGCCGAGGGCCGCGAAGCCCAGCGCGCTCGTGCCGGTGAACACCAGCAGCAAAAGCCGCCAGATGCGCGCGCCCAGCTTGCGCGACAGCCAGCGCAAACTAAAAAAGATGCCCAGGCACAGCGCCAGAAAGCCCAGCAAAATCACGGCCAAACGGCCGTAGATGCCCAGCACGTCCCAGGCTTTGGTGAGCAGGGGCGTGTGGGCGGGCGCCCTGAGCGGGCCGAGAAGAGCGAGCAGCATCATTCTGGGCGTGCCAGCGGGAAGGCGATGACGTCGCGGATCGACGCTTGGCCGGCGATGGCCATCACCAAGCGATCGACGCCCAGTCCGAAGCCGGCTGCCGGCGGCATGCCGTGCTCGAGAGCCATCACGTAGTCGTGATCGTAGTCCATCGTCTCTTCGGCGCCACGCTCTTTGGCCTCGAGCTGGGCGCTGAAGCGAGCGGCCTGGTCTTCGGGGTCGTTGAGCTCGCTGAACGCGTTACACAGCTCGCGGCCGTGCACGAACAGCTCGAAGCGATCGACCAGCGCCGGGTTCGAGTCCTTCTTGCGCGCCAGCGGCGACACCTCGAACGGGTAGTCGACGATGAACACCGGGATGCTCTTGCTGCCGTCTTGGCTGCGGTAGTCTTCGATCAAGAACGGCTCGGCCAAGTACTCGTAGGCGACGAACAGGCGCTCGCCGGGCAAGGCGCAGTGCGACAGCGCGCGACGCAGGTTGCCCCAGTCAATCTTGCCGGCCCGCTCGCTCCGCTGCTTGTAGCCGTCGACCGTGGTGTCGAGCGGGCTCGGCAGGCGCTTACCGTCTGGACCGAGCACGAACGCCAAGGCTTCGAGCTCGGCGGCGATGCTGACCGGTAAGCCGGCGCGAGTTAGTGCCTGCTCGACTGCATTTTGCATCGACACGCGCGCGAACGGCTCGTCGAACGTGAACGGCCGCTCGCTACGCAGCTCTGCGGCTGCTTCGCCGAGACCCAGCTGCTGCAGGCGCGCGAGCACGAAGGCATCGACATGGCGAAAGAGCGCCTCGGCCATCGGCATCAAGGTCTCGTACGTGGCGTAGGCCATGTAGAACTCGAGCATCGTGAACTCGGGATTGTGCCGAGTGCTGATGCCCTCGTTGCGATAGCAGCGGCCGATTTCGTAGACGCGCTCGAAGCCGCCGACGAGCAGGCGCTTCAAGTACAGCTCGGGTGCGATGCGCAAGAACAGGTTCAAATCGAGCGCATTGTGGTGCGTCTTGAACGGCCGCGCCGTCGCGCCGCCGACCAGCGTATGCAAGGTCGGCGTCTCGACCTCCAGAAAATCTCGGGCGTCCAGAAAGTCGCGCAAGCCTTGCACGACCAGCGAGCGCGAACGCAGCGCCACGGCCACCTCCGGGTTCGCCACCAAGTCGATGTAGCGGCGCCGGTAACGAATGTCGGTGTCGGTCAGGCCATGCCATTTGTCGGGTAGCGGGCGCAGCGCCTTGGTGATCAGCCGAATCGAGGACAGCTCGATGCTGAGCTCGCCGGTCTTGGTCACCATGGCGCGGCCGCGCGCCTCGACGTGGTCGGCAATATCGATGCTTTCGAGCGCCGCAAAGCCGCTGCCCAAGATGTCTTGCTTGGCGAACAGCTGCAGCTCGCCCGAACCGTCGCGCAGCCGAATGAAGCTGGCCTTGCCGAAGCCGCGCCGCAGTACGATGCGCCCGAAGACCAAAAACGACTCTTGGTTGCCGAGCGCTTCGACCTGCACGGGGTCGTAACGCAGCTCTTTGGCGTCGAGCAGAGCGGGAGCGAACTTGAGGCGCAGCGACTGGACGGTGCTCCGCTTGTCGAGCTTCACGTCGTTGGCAAACGGGTTTTGACCCTGGTCACGCAGCCGGGCGGCTTTCTCGCGCCG
>Ga0307516_10006313_pt1 | contig 13926 bp, 17 predicted proteins | sample 19_EM_MG_FD_203310 | JGI IMG/M metagenome (GOLD analysis project Ga0307516, IMG submission 203310) | Populus trichocarpa ectomycorrhiza microbial communities from riparian zone in the Pacific Northwest, United States - 19_EM | ecosystem: Host-associated > Plants > Roots > Unclassified | place... | reverse complement strand
AAAAAAAAAAAAAAAAAAAAAAAAAAAAAGCCAGAAAAAGTTCAGAAAATTCGGCGGTCCTTTCTGGGAGCGCCGCCAAAAAAGCCAAAAAAATAAAAAACTTGCAGGAGAATTAAAGGGAAAAAAAGAAGGGGAAAAAAAATGGCGCTGTTTTGCCAGCGATAGTTCGCTTGGAAGCTTTGTTTCTCTTTTGCCAGAACCAAGCCTTGACAGATCACGGGGGATGAGGTTGATCATCGGGAAGGCGGTTTTTTTTTCTCACGACAGACGACAAATGACAGTGGTGCTTGTACCACATGATACGGTGGCGACTGTGAAGTGTCGTTTAGGTCTTTGTTTTCACTTCTGGCTGGCTGGTAGTTGTTGGGAGGTTTCTCTTGGATATGTGCTACTTAGTTGGTTGATAGTGGGAATAATGAACAAGTTGATAACCTACTACGAACTGGGATTTCTTACGATTAACTACACACACACGCGCGCGGGTGGGTTTCTCTGGTGGGCTATTGTAGAGATTCAGTATCTATCTTTGCCGAAGCGACATTCTGGCGAAGCTCGCAGACCGCGTATCCTACGGCTCAACGACACCAAACAGATCCGTCAACAGTTGTAAAGCTAAACGGAGGTGGCAGCGATAAAGGTTTACGTAGACGGGAGGTTTGTTTGCAGGGGTGAGATCCTCGGCTGGTAAGATTGCTCACAGATTTCAACCTGGTCGTATTAAATATATACATGCATCAAACACTCACCAGGCCGAGAATAGGACATCCAGTCCGTGCTTGGGCGTACTGGGCGGGACCAGATCCGGCAGTACATGGGAAAATTGAGGGGGGGGGGGGAATAGTGGGGCTCAGGGCAGGTACGCACATACATAGAACAAAGGCGGGTGCCCGCACTGGAGCCCAAACACGTCTCTGACCGTCATAGGTACCAGGTATGTACGCGATATCCTCCCCTACGCATTGGAGAGATGGCGCATGGTAGTGGCGGTGACTACGGCTGGGGCGTCCAGGGTGCGTGCTAAGCAAAAAGCGAAGAAAGAAGGGCTTATATCACGAAGGACAGCCGGTTTCGTGTATATCTAGCCAGAAGGGGATCGATATCCCTGGGTTGGGTCGTAAGTGCAATTGCAAGAGCTCTTTTTTCCGCCGACAGTTTTGCTATCTATCCGAGTGTTGTTGGGGGAGTTCAACCAGCGCAGTGCCCCATGTTGTAAACGCCGCAAATCCTCCAAAAGAGGCTATTTGGAAATAGTAGGCGCTTATGAAACTGGTGCGCAGTCCTTACACTATGGCGCTTAGCCATATCGTGTGGCTATTGAATCTCTTGGTCTAGGCGGCTAATATATATCCATGGACCCTCGAGTCTTTCGAACGAATAAATGAGTACGTCGCTACAGCTAGAGGATCGCGAGTTGGCCAAGCGTGTCCTTTGTTGTCCTCAATCACAGGAACTTCCACTTCCGCTTCAGAACAAGCGTTAGATTCCAGATGAAATAGCAAAGCATGCCCAGCCCGTCAGCGGAATCCAAAGTGGCGTAGGTATCATCACGATGCATGTATCGCGCGTTCAGTAGATTAGCCACCAGACTTGGATACGCCATTGCCGATCAACGAGACTATCTATCCGTCTATATGTAGCAAGCTCATCCTGCCCGTGCGCTCGACGGACCGACCCCATCCAAGACTGGCGGGGTCCTCAGATATCTCTGTGTAGAGAAACAACTAGTGAACTGCGCAGAAGTCCAGAGTTCAAAGCAAAGATAACGGCGTACAGGGAGAGGCAGGGTTCTTTCTCCATCGGCTCGGAGGGGAAAAAAAACCAACCCTCTCTGCTGGCTCCAATCTCGAGGGGAAGAAAGGGGGGGGGGGGTGTTGATTCTCTTGGAACAATATACCTCTGACTTCACAGCCGAAGGAGCCGATATTCAGCTATATTACAAGCGCCCCCCCTCTCCCCCTCCCCAACAGAAATATGAAGGAAGAGCACAGCATATGTGGGTATCAATAACCGCCCCGATGGAAAGTCGATCCAACGTAGACGGGGTGAGAGAAGATGTACATATTTAGGCCCTGTTTGGTTCAACCGTGTTGGGCGATACGAACGGTAGAGAAATAATGTATTGCTATCGGTTGTGCATATCTATAGCTGCTAGTATGTAGAGTGATGGCCTCCGCGGTCGTTTTACGATGGGAGTCAATCGATGCGGCCATGGATCGTCAATAATTGTAGATGGAGGCGGTCAATAACCGCGATATCGTGATGTATTCCCTTCGGAAAGTCACGGACCTAGTGCTTTTGTGTCGAAGAGTGAAATACGGGTTTTTTTTTGTTTAATCATACTCACATTCAGCCTATCTAGACTATGGCGGCGGAGGGTGAAATACGGGAGAAAGTGTATGTGCATAAGTACATACATACCTAATACCTAGGTAGGTAGCCCATGAGGCGGGGATGCTCACCAAATGTCACTCGTTGCGCATGGCCGTGCGGTGAGCTTGAGTGTAAGTCAATTATTTTGCTTGTGGCGGGGAGCCGGGCTAGGAGCCGAGCGGGAGTTCTTTGCGCCTCGACTGGGTGGGTAGGAATTGCATATCGGCCTAACCCGCCCCGTTTCCGTTTGCTTCTGGCTGATGCAGGTACAGAGTACGTACCGTCTACTCTAGACCTGGCGAGAACATGTAAAGAAGGTTGGGTCTGGCAGGGCAGAAAATCAACTCATTCGATCCACAGCCACTGATGTCTGCAGAAATTCCTAGGTCATCGCATCGGACAGGACGGCCGAGTGCTTTCTCATGTCCAGACGGGCATGCTAAACAGTTTGACCGACCGCACGTACCCCGCATGACGCTCTACAGCTTTCGGGGATGGGTGGGGGAAGAGGGAACCCGAATATCTACACATCTTTCGGTAAGCCCCTCATGCACAGCTGACTGAAATAGCACATGATATGTGTGTAGGTAACGGGGGATGGAGGCTCACGGCACAGGATATGCGTGCACAGACTGCGTCCATCAGCTATTCCACCCCCACCGCCATCCACCGACCTGGCGTTGGTTCATCTTCGTCCACATCTACCTCATCGCGCAGGTCGCTGCCGCCCACCGCCGCTTGCTCCTTTCGAGCTTCTTCCTGCGCCTTTAAGCCCTGCGCCCTCTTCCGCGCCTTCCTCACCTCCTTGTCCTCCCACACCTCCCCTCTACCTTTGCCTTCGCCCTCGTCTTTCGGTTGGAACAGTGCGTTCTCCAGGTTTTTTGTCAATTTCGAAATGCGGCGGCCGTTCTCCTCGAATCTCAAGTTACAAATCCGCACCAGCATGGCTATGTACTCGTCGCTGACGAGTTTCTGCACTTTACCGTCCGCATCCAGCACTGCAACGATGCAGTCCAGGGTAAGGCCGTTACTGCGAATGGCGGCCATGGGAGATCTCGAAGAGTTCATGATGCCGCTTTCCCGGAAGCCGGTGGCGAGTGCGACCGACAATATGGCTTGGGCGGTCTCGCGGTCGCGGGTCAAGATGTGCAGGATCTGGGGTGTTATCGTGGAGTCCGGGTATCAGCGGCTCGATTCGAAGGCGGAACGCCAGGAGAGAGGTATACGGGGTGTTTCGGAAGCTCACCATAGACTCGAACTTAAAGTGCACAAACCGGGATCCCGCAGTCGGCGCGAGCGAGCCGCTCCGAGAACCCGCGGCGCCCACCACCATATCTGCCAGCTCCGAATCGCTCCGGCCTGCGATGTCTAACGGATCGTGGGAGACATACAGCCATCGTCCGCCCTCGCCCTTCCCGCTGACGCGGGACGCGGCGTCGCCGCCCTCGAGGAAGACACTGACACGCCCGCTGCACGAACTGGTGGTGACTACGTCTACATGCGAGTTGAGCAGGGAGATCAGCGGCATGATCCGGACGTCGATGGTGCCCTTTGGCGATGCGTCTGGGGCCGGCGACTCGATCTCGGCGACGAGTCGCGCCTTCCGCCCATCGAAGTGCCGATCAGACATTGCGGCCACGATCGATAGTTGCGTCGTGTTCGTTGTGGGGGCGGAAGCAAGCTGCAACCAACTGACGATCGAGAGTTATGGGCGAGAGGGGTTTAAGTTCAAGTGCACTCCTATCCGTCAAGGATGGAGGCTTTTCCCGCGCAAAGAAAAAAAAAGAAAAAGAGTGGGGGATCGTTGAACGTGGGGACACCTGATTAGTGGCTTGGCTACCGTCACCACTCTGGCGCAGGGCACGCGTAGTCACGTCAACTTCGCGCGCGAGCCAGGTAATCAGCTTTCTGCTGCTACGCATCTGCAATATCGACAGCTATACTACACACGGACGGCCGAACGAGCGAACGAGCGAACGAGAAAGCTACAGCAGTCATGCCACCCAGGAAGAAGGCCGGTTTTGCTCTGATGGCCACGCCGCGCCGGTCCGCAAGAACGAACGCCGCGGTTACGAAGGGTCCTTATTTTGAGCATCCATCCGAGGACGAGGATGTGGGCCATGACGATGAGAGTGACACGGCATCTGATTTCCAGGGGGAATCAGAGCCAGACGATGCTGCCCCTCAAGATGAAGTGGAGGCGGACGAGGAAGAGGACAATGGCGAGAAGGAAGAGATACCTGCAAAGTCAACCAAGAAAAGGGGACGGGCGTCCTCCGCCACGACATCCCAGCGGACAGACGTCAAGAAGAAAAAGGCCAGCAGTGGCGAGGTGTTCGTTCCACACAAGAGAGAACCCAGCCCCGGAGACGTCGATTACGTCGACGATCAAATCCATCCAAACACGTTGCGCTTTCTGTCAGGTGACTTAATCCCGTCTCCGAAGCGAAGGCCGGCTGACCAGTTTATGTGTACTTATGCAATAGATCTTGCGGAAAATAATAATCGTAGTTGGCTGCATGGTACGTGGAGTTCCGCATTCCAGTCATCCGTACCCGTAATCAGATGCCGTGCGCTGGCTTCCCTCTTGCTGGAACCACGCTCCCCCATGCTCTTCTATCGCCGCACAAGCGGTCCGTGGCCCCAGCGGCACGGTGGTGATGTCTATGGCGTCTTGCATGCGCTTTCGCGCTGCCCGTCGCATCATGGCTCAGGGAGCTAGGGCCGGGTACGCTTCCGAAACGATGGCCTCGATGTTGACCCGCATTTTCAGAACACGATGCCGTATATCGAGCGGGAAAGGCAGACTTCGACAAGTTCGTTGAGAGCATAACAGCGGCCATGCCAGAGCGTGTTGACGACACGATCCCGGAACTGCCCGTCAAGGATCTGGTAGGTGTATCATTTTCCTTCTGCTCCTGTTGGCTGAGGTCTTCTGCTTGCAATCACATTTCTGCACCCCGATCATACGTGATGCACGGTGTACGCGGAACACTATCCCCTCCGCATATTTTTGTGAGCTGGTGTACCTTGATAGTTATCTGCTTGCATGTCTTGCGCTCTGCCGGCACACACATTTCACCAATGCTGTGCGGCCGCAAAGCTGGCTACGAGTGACCCTCCTTACCCGTCCCGGATTTCTTTGCCGGACGGGCTTTCTCCCCCAGCTGCACATCGCTACTGGCTGCCGCCCCGTTTTGTCCGCACGCCCTTGCTGATATGCGGTTCTTTTGCGTAGGTGTTCCGGATCCACAGAGACATCCGGTAAGCACCTCTACCAACAAAGCATGCACCAACCTCCGCAGTGGTTGCTGAGTTTGCAAATCTTCCCACTAGGTTCAGCAATGATCAGACCCCATATAAGGTACTGCATTAATCTATCGTTCCTTGCCTTACTTTGCCCTGCGCATCCCGGGTCCGCTCCCACCGGCGGATGCTCTATACGGAGCAGTCGTGAGCGGTTGCCCAATCCGATTGGCGTAGGCGTCATGTGATGCATAATGGCTGACGGAGTTGACCAGACACATTTCTCGGCGGCCTGGTATGTTGCTTCCGATCGAGAGATCGTCCGTTGAGGGCCGCTTACATGCGGTGGTGGAAAATTAGGTCACGGACCGGGAGGAAAGGATCGTATGCTTGCTATTATCTGCAAATCAAGCCTGGAGAAACAATTGCAGGCATGTTGTGTGCCAGAGACTGCGGCCCGTCCCTTAGCCTCCCCCCTCCCCCCCTCGTCTCCTTCCTTCTCCCTACACTTCTCCGTCATACATACACACACATACCCACGGAAGGCTCTGCCGACCCGTGTGTTGGCGTCCCCTTGATCTTCCATTGATTCTCCCGTTGCGCCAACATTGCAGATGTCTCGGAAGCGGGTGGACTAACGCTGTTGTGTTCTTGTCTCGATCAGCCGGCGGACTCTGGCATCCAGAGGCACAGGCATTGAGTCTCATCCGACACAGCATCGACAAGCATCCTAAACGTCTCAAAGGAGTCCTGACAGGCGAAGGATTTGCCACGGAGTTCTTTGGAAAGTCCAAGAGGGACGAGAAGAGCAGGATCGGCTCATTTGTCGCGGCGAACTCAGCGGATGCACTGAAGACTGCACCCAAGGTATACATAGCAAACTACACACATTCCCCTGTACCCGCACCCGCACCCGCACCACTCCTTCTCCACCCAGCCTTCGGCTGTTATATCACTCGCCCCTCCCTCCCCCCCGGTTCCTGCGACGGGAACCAGTTGCTTGGCTATCTACAGCTTCCCCTGATCGAGCTCTCGTCCCGATCGTAGGTAACCCCTTCCCGATCCCGTCGTTGGCGAAAAATGCGCACATAGAGTATCGCCAGCTTCCGCCCCACTCCAAAGCATGTTTGGTTTAGCGTGGTGTGTGTGTGCCTCGTTTCTAACATGCACGTCGTCGTCCACTTGCCACCAGCTCAAATCCTTCCTTCCCCACCACCTTTCCTGTTTCCCCGGTGAAGTCTACCCGGTTCCACCGGGGGTGTCGTCAGCGCCGTTCGCTCGTCACATATCATCATCATTATTCTTTGCGCCCTTCACCCTGCCCCCCCCCCGTCCCCTTCCCTTCCCTTCCCTTCCCTCAAGTGCCAATCCGCAACCTGCTTTTCCTTTCCCTGGCCATAGCCCTCCGTCGTGCGGCTACCTAACCTGACTTAACGCTTTCCCTGTGCCGCAGAATTACCCCAAAGATCACAAGGACATCGCTCTGCTCCGCCTGAAGAGCTTCACCGTCAGCAAGACGCTGGCTGATGAGGATGTTGTGTCGCCAGAGTTCCTGGACAGAGTGGTGAACGTGTTCAAACACCTGGAGCCCTTAGTGAGTCGATACCTTCTCCCCATCACTTGCCCTTGAGACGCTCCACCGGTATCCACTACGGGTATTTTTTACAATATCCTACGTACCCCGTGGGCGTGCAGTGGTGGTGGTGGGAACGGGGCTTACCACACATATACATACACAAACGGTGTATGCGTATATATATAGGTATTTGTATACTGACTCGTGCCGGTGGATGCATTCGGAACAGATCACGTATCTCAACCGTGTTGTCAAGCCCGATGACGGCGACGACGATGACAGTGACGAGGATACGGACGGCGATGAGGACGACGAGTAGCGTCTCTCGGAATCGGATCGGGGATCATGGCCAAGAGAACGAGCGGCAGATCTGGGTACCTAGCCGTATGTATGTATGTACGTGGGATGAGTGCGGCGGGCAAAACGGTGGGCATGGGGCGGGTGGGATGGACATGGTTAGGGGTGTCTCGATGTACGAGCGGGGGCGGCTGTTGAATGTTGAGCGTGTTGTCCATCGATGGATGATTTTGGGAATCGTCACGACTTTCTTTCTTTCTTTTTTTTCTTTTCTTCGTTTCTTTCAAATGGTTCATTTATATATATTATATATTCCTTTGGCCTTCCGGTGAACGGGGTGGGGGGGGTTTCCCTTCCCCATAACATTATACAAGCCATGCCACTCAGCGAGCGCACGAAGAATACACGTTGGCGTTTGGGGGGAGGGGAGGGGCTGACGACGCAGTTCGCCGCGTGCACTCTACATACATACATACGATCGGAGGGCGGGAACAAAGTGATATGAGAGCAGAGGAGAGAAGAGGACAGCCCTGGTGGCTGCATGTACGAAGACTTGCAGGAGGGATGGGAGGCAGGGCGGAAGGGAAAGGTGTCGTCTGCGCCGGTCCAGCGGGGAAACATTCTCAGGTGTCCTCAGCTGGACGCAATCTGCAACCCCCTCCCCCCCCCCCCCCTCTCTCTCTCCCCTCCGCTCCCACTCCTTCCTCCCGTTGGTGGGGTGCAGTGTATGTATGTCAGGCTTCGTTTGAAAGGAAGGAAAGAAGGAAAGGAGAAAAAAAGATGGGACGAATTCATTCCCCTTCCCTTTCCTCCTTCTCTCTTTCTATCTTTCTATTCTTTCTTTCTATTCTTTCTTTTCTTTTCTTTTCTTTTCTTTTCTTTTCTTTTCTTTTCTTTTCTTTTCTTTGTTTCTTTGTTTCTTTGTTTCTTTGTTTCTTTCTATTCTTATTTCTTTCATTCTTTCTATTCTTATTTCTTTCATTCATTCTATTCTTATTTCTTTATTTCTTTATTTTTTTTATTTTTTTTATTTTTTTTTGTTTCTTTCTATTCCTTCTTATTCTTCCCATCCTTTTCTATTCCTTCTTTCCATTCCTTCTACTCCTTCTTTTTTTATTATTATTAAACCCACCATAAGGTTTTATCTGCAGCCAGGGATAGAAAATGAAGGCTGTGGTTGCTCTTTTGTGTGTGTGTGTGTGTGTGTGTGTGTGTGTGTGAGAGAGAGAGAGAGAGAGCGAGTTTCGTCATCAGGATGACGGATGATGGGGGGGGGAGGGGGGAGGGCAAGGGAATGGAGCAAGGGAAGAGATGGGGATTCCGGGGCGGGCCGCCCGCACAATTTGGCGAGGTGGAGCGGACGCTGATTGGACAGCGTGGGCGAAAAGTAAAGAGACGGAACAAAAATATGATATCGTACATATGTAGAGTACGCACGCATGTAATGTAAGGCCCGCTGTGGCGGCCTGCGGCGGTTAAGGGAATAATTTACGAGCCCCCCCCCCCCTTCCCCGACACGGAGTAAGTCGACCGCTGTTGTGCCTGCGATGCTGATTGGTTCCGCCGGCCGACCGAAGGGCAGCGCATCACACCGAGGGAATAAAGTGGCATGATTGATGGGGGGGGGGGACGCGAACATACGCAGAGTGAGTGTGCATGTATGTATGTGGAGTATGTAAGAATGTACCTCCGTGGGGAGCGGTGGTGATGTCGGGGTTCGCTCGCTGTGCCTGCCTGGGGCTAACGGGGCTGTCTGTCTGTCTGTCTGGCTGTCTGTCTGTCTGTCTGGCTGTCTGTCTGTCTGTCTGTCTGTCTGGCTGTCTGTCTGTCTCTCTGTCTGTCTGCCTGCTGGAGCATCGCGTTCCCCTCTCCCCGTCCTCTTCCTCCGCTGCGACCTGCATTTCGCCGGGATCTCCGCCGCCACCATGCCACGATCCCCGGGGGCCGGGGGGAAGGGAATCCGTTGAAGTCCCTTCCAAGGGCAATCGCAGAAGCAGTTAGATAGACGTCGCGCCGCTGCTCTACGTACTCTACATACACACTCTACTTACTGCTTCCAACGTGGGAGAAGAACCGTTGCATGCATAGCGAAACATCCCATAGTGTGCGTGCAGGAGGCGGCGGCACCGGGCAGCACAAGTGTGGAAGGACGGAAGGACGGAAGGACGGAAGGAAGGACGGAAGGACGGAAGGACGGAAGGAAGGACGGAAGGACGGAAGGACGGAAGGAAGGAAAGAAGGCAGGAACGGCGCCGGACCGGACGGCGAGCACCGCGGCGATGATTGCGACGGTGGGGACGCTGCGATGCGGGCGATGCCGGCGGCGGAGCTGGGACAGCGATACGTGCGGAGCGTGGGCGAATGGGGTGGCGGGAGGAGCGCGCTCTGCTCCAGAGGACGCACGGTTCCGACGCCCGGCGCCCGGCGCCATGCGGTGTTGCCTGCTGCACGCTGAGACGTGAGTCTTCGCACGGGCGCAATGTGGAGTTGCGGCAGTGGCAGCTCGCAGGGCTCGGCGGCGTTGCTGCAGCGTTCTGGGAAGAGATGGCTGCATAGAATCCATACATTGATGCTCTGCACAGCCAGGCTCCCGAGCGGCGGCTGCAGTGACATCACCACTCTCCGGCCACCACCTCCGCTCGCCCCCGTCATCTTCCCGAAGCTGTGGTCCCACCGTACATCGATGCGCACTCGCACAAACCCCGACGCCCGGCAGGCATATGTATCCACGCCGAAGCAGTCGCACACGTCCGCCACCCCAGAGATTGCGGCCCTTTATCCCACACCACTCCTCTTTTTTGCTTTCTTTTTTCTTCTTTTTCTTCTTCTTCTTTTCCTCTCCCTTTTCTCCGCACCGCTTGCTCGCGCGGCGCGATCGCGGCCAGTAGCCATGTGCGGCGTGGAGTTTATGTACCAGCAGGTCCTTCGCGCCGGTGAGCGTGCGCACACACGGCGACGCGGGCTGGTAGCGCCGAGAGCCCGCTTCGACTGCTTCGACTTCGACTTCGACTTCGACTCCGGAGAGCGGGGCGTGTGGGCGCTGCGGTTGGTTCGCGGGAACCGTCGCGCCCTCACCAGAGCAGCGATCGCGTGTCTTGGGAGGGGGGGGGTTGCCCTTTGCGGAAGCACGACGGCGGTGGAGTTCCGGATCGGTGAGCGATGCTGCCGCTTTCGGCGCGAACACACACACACACACACGCACACGCCCGGCCTCGCTCGTGTCCAACCCTGCTGCAACGCGTCACTGACGGATCCGAGTGGCTGGTGGAGGTGTCGCAGTGTCTCGGACGGACTCTGGCCCCGGAGCCGCCCGCCCCCTCGTGCGTGCAGACGAGAGACGGGAGGGAGACGGGGGAGGGAGACGGCGGCGGAGACCCGGAGGAGACCGCGAGAGCAGAGAAACCCCGCGTCGCCGTGGGGCGCGACACACGTAAGGTTTTGGCAGGTAGATAGGCAGATACGGGGCGAGGCGAGACCAGACGAGACGGGCGCACGCAGCGCAGGGCGGGGTCAGGATCCCGCAGCGGCTGGAGGGATCGCCATGGCGCCACGCGAGTGGAGGGCGTGGTGGTGTTGGTGGTGGCAGCAGCACCGCTATGCGCACTGCTGGCTGCAGCCGCCAACCACGGCCATACAGCTGTCTCTGCTGCGAGAAGCTGCGATGCTTGATCCGGGCCCGCAACGTGACCAGCTGGCGCCGTCGCGGACTGTGCGGACTGTGCGGACTGTGCGGACTGCCCGCGGCCAGCGGCGCCGCCACCTCGCATGCTGCCGTCGTCATCCTGCCAGCCATCCGTCGCATTGCCGCTTCCACCGTGCTGCCAGGGGCGGAGCGCGCGGTGAGACGACGGGAGAGGTGGCCGGACGCCAGCCAGGCGTGCTTTGTGCTTTCTGCTTTCTGCTGTCTGCGGTCTGCTGTCTGCTGCTGCGGTCTGCGGTCTGCTGTCTGCTGTCCGCGGGCGCTGGGTCACGATAACAAGGGGGCCCCCTCCCCGCCGCCCACTCGCTGGAAAAAAAAACAACCGGCGATTCTGATTGGGGGGCCCGCCACCCGCGCCCTCAGCTCCGCGCTGTCTTTTAGTTCTCGCCGCCCCTTGTCCCCCCCGAGCGCACTGCACTTTTCCCGTTCTCTGCAGTCCGGAGCAGTCGCCATCGTCGCTGCGGGCCTCTGTCGCGTTCTGCCACTGCCACTGCCACTGCTATTTGGCGCGGGGGGCGGTTCCTGCCCCGTTCTCCACGCTGTTCTGCCCGTTTCTCGCCGGCTGTGGTGCCCGCCCGACCGCTATCTCGATTGCGCCCTTCCCCGCGCCGGAGCCAGACCGTCCATCCGCCCACCCGTCCATCCGTCGAGCCATTCCCGGCGGGGGCGTCAGGCGAAGGCGTCTGCCAAGTACATATCCCTTTCGGACCTTCCCCTCTCGCGCCCGGTACCCGACTCTTCGCGCGGAATCGCTGCTGTCCGACAAGCCACAAGCGCACACGCTCCCACCCACGCTCCCTCCTCCCGCAGTCTGGCCAACGGCCACTTTCCGTGCTGCGGGCTCCAGATTGCCTACGCGCCCACCGACGACGGCAACCGGGGCGGTGGCAGCCACGCATATATTGTTTCCCCCCCTCGATCGACGGCTCGCCTCCTGTTCGTCCCGCCCACACTCACGATCGCGCTGAGGACGATTGGGTATCTGCCCTGAGCCGGCTCCCCTCCTCCGTTGTTCGTCCGGCCGTCGTTGGCTGGGTGGAGCGGCGTGTCATCACTGCCCGTCGCCGCCATCCCCGCCGTCGCCGTCACTCGTCGTCGCCGCCGCGCCATTCGGCACAGCCAGTACCATCACCACCACCACCACCACCATCATCATCATCATCATCATCATCATCATCATCATCATCATCATCATCATCACCATCATCGTCACCGTCACCGTCACCGTCACCGTCACCGTCACCGCCACCGCCATCGCGTCCGTCCAGCCATCCGCCCGCCATCGTTTGTCGTCCGTTGCTGTTCGTTTGGCAGCGGCGGCGCTGTTGCTGTTGCTGTGCTGTTGTCCCGTGGCTGCTGCTGTCGTTGTCGTTGGCGTCGTTGCCGTTGTTGCCGTTGTTGCCGTTGTCGTTGTCGCCGTTGCCGTCGTCGTCGTCGCCGTCATTGTCGTCGTTGTCGCCGTTGTCGTCGGTCCGCTGTTGCATCCGTCTCTGAGCGCCTGCTCGTCTACTCCGCCTGCCCCGCCCGCCAATCGACTGCGCCGCGGAGGGGCCGCACTGTCCATCCACGCATCGCCGAGACATCCTGGAGCCACCGAATCGATTGATCGAAACAGTCCGGCCGCCCCAGCCCGTGCCACCAACAAGCCCGCCGCCCACCCACCGCTGCTGCACTACCACACCACGCACGGCTCGCTCCTCCGCCCGTTCTCTCCGCCGCTCCTCTCGTCTTCCTTCCGTCTTCTCGCCGCCGCCGCCGTTCGACTGGCTGCGGTCGGCTCCCTTGTTCCGCTTTTTTATTTTATTTTTATTTTTATTTTTATTTTTATTTTCCCGAGGGAAAAAACAAAAAACAAAAAACACCCGCTCGCCCGCCCAGCCAGGGCGCCGCATGTGCCACCACAGTTCTTGAAACGGGAAGCCTTTATTTCTATATATTTCGTTTTTTTTTCCTCCGGGCCCGTCTCCCTCTCTGTCTCGCTCTCGCCTCGCACACGAATCTCCGCCGGCAGCGGTTCCTGCACGCTACCCAGCAGCTGGCAACGCACGCGAAGGGAACAACCTCCTTAAGAGACAGACCCCTCCCCCATTCGTCCCGACACTCTGGTACCAGCGAGAGAGACGGCCAGTCCGCGAAAGCGAAAAACCTCCGTCCCCTCCCTCGAGTCCGGCCAAGTCACGTCACATAGCCGCCAGCCGTCCTTCCGGCTGCTCCTGCCTGCCTGCCGCGCCCGTCTTCCACGCCGTCAGCGGAACATCCCTCCCTCTCCTCCCTCTCCCTCCCTCCCCCCTCCACCCCTCGCCTTCCTCCGCCCCTCCATCATCCCCCCTTCCTCCCCCTCCATCCCTCGTCCACAACCTTCTCTCTCTCGCCCTGCTCCCCTCCCCCAACACCCAATCCCCGTTTCTCGGCCAACCGTCCAGCACTGCGCTCGCCCTCTCGGACAACCCTGTCCCGTTCGGGCAGCGTTCTCGGTGAAAGCGGCTTCCCGCCGAGATCACCCTTCCCGGTGTCGTTGTCTCGCTCGTCTGGTCGAGCATCCCTGCTTCCCTTCCCGCCGCCCGCAGCCTCGTCGACCATGCGTATGCACGGGACTTTCTGAACACCACCACCACCACCACCACCACCACCACCACCACCACCACCACCACCACCACCACCAACTCTACCTCTTCCGCCTCCCGCCCAACTGCCCACCACCTCGTCCTCATCCTCCACACATTCCTCCGGCCACCAC
>Ga0307516_10006312_pt1 | contig 13928 bp, 21 predicted proteins | sample 19_EM_MG_FD_203310 | JGI IMG/M metagenome (GOLD analysis project Ga0307516, IMG submission 203310) | Populus trichocarpa ectomycorrhiza microbial communities from riparian zone in the Pacific Northwest, United States - 19_EM | ecosystem: Host-associated > Plants > Roots > Unclassified | place... | reverse complement strand
TCGCCCCTAGTTTGGAAGGGCAGCGACTGGAAGGAAGAGAAAGAATGGGTTTATGAGCTGAGCTCTGACCACCTCCAGGAGCTTGACAATGCTCTTCAGCACTTCCAAAGCGAGTGCAACATCCCAACGTCTTTTCATGTCATGAATGACCGACCACCCCCTTGACAGGCTTGAACAAACCTATGGGCCACATCTCTCGATCAACGTTCCCCTTGCCTACCTTGGACGCTGTACTCACCTCGCTCGCGAAAGAATTACACACCGGCCGCGGTTTCTTTGTTCTCCGCACCATCCCCATATCGTCCTACTCCCGCGAGGAAAATGTGATCATCTATGCTGGCATCTCCTCTTACATCGCAAACCTGCGCGGTGTGCAGGATGTACCGAATGGTGTTCTTGGTCACATCAAGGACCTCACACGCACACACTCGGCCAAGGTGATCGGGGCTCCAGCATACACGACCGATAAGCAAGTGTTTCATACAGATACTGGAGACATCATTGCACTTTTTGCGCTCGAGACTGCTGTAGAGGGGGGAATGTCGAAGATCAGCAGTACTTGGAACCTGTATAATGTGCTCGCCGAGACGAGGCCTGACTTGATTAAGACTCTTTCCGAGCCCTGGCCTTTTGACGGGCAAGTATATCCTTCCATTCGGAACCGCCTGGAGTTGACCACCACTCTCTCTGCTCGCCAGCTTCGGTGCTACTAATTCATACACCTTGCGCCCCATATTATACTACCATGACTCCAAGATCATTCTCCAGTACGCCCGTCGGTCATTCACTGGCTTTCTTGGTCTGCCACGCTCCCCTGGGATTCCTCCTATCACTGAGGCACAAGCCGAGGCTCTCGATGCTCTCCATTTCTTAGGAGAGAAGTATGCCCTCGGACTCAACTTCCAGAAAGGTGATATTCAATATATCAACAATCTGGCAATCTTCCATGCGAGAGATGGTTTTACCGATACACCTGAGAAAAGGTGAGTTTTATAATCAGTGTCGCGATATGATGTATTGATCCAACTGCAGTCGCCACCTGATTCGCCTCTGGCTTCGCAATGAAGACCTTGCGTGGAAGACTCCTCAAGAATTTGAGCATAATTACAAGATACTCTATTACACGGCTTCTGTTGATGACCAGGTATTCACCGTCGAGCCTTTTGTTAGGTTGGGAGCGAATGGAGTGAGGAGAGCAGTAGCGTCTATCTCTCATTAACACGTTGTAGATTATGTGAACTGCAGTCTGCTACAGAGGCTGATTACATTGATCAAGGTCAGGTTTTTTTATTGAACATCGATATCCAACTACATCATGATGATCATTCCATTTCCTCCCTGCCAATGTAGGAAATTACAAATCTCAAAACATATCTACATGGTCATGCTACAACATGACAATGTGAGCATCTACAGCCATCGGGAGGAGATTACTTCTTCCTGTCAACCTCAGCTTTCTCCCGAATCTGCCGAACATAATGTTGCCTCTTTTCTAAATCTGTACAATGGATACATTAGACTAGATCCGACAGCACAAAGAGATCAACTACGCACCATGGGCCCACATAGCTGCCCCGACCCGGTTCGAGACCATGAAAACTAACCCAACGATAGGCAAACCCTCCAGGAGTGCTGCTACAAACCCAAAAGCTTTGAGGACGGATCGTCACAAGGCGAAACGAGAAAAAGTTAAATAAAACCATACTACGGTAATCCCATTTGCGTTCTTCCATGAAGACAGCTACCTGTGTCTCCGTCATTTTCTTGGACTTGAAATACTAGGGACCCATTCAGGATCATTTTCATAAATAGAAAACATAATAAATCCATGCCTGCCGGTGGAGATGTCGTGCAGTCCCAAGGGCTTTCAACCACGCTACGACAAGAATCCCGACGAAAGGGTAAAGGTGGAATGGAATGAGAATAACTGGGTTGCAAACCATGACCTTTGAGGAACCCGAATTTATTTGCATCGAAAAAAAGAGCCACGTACGCCTTGCAGCGGACAAGCCGAGCGGACCCTTTATCATCTTCCCGATGAACCCGTCCCTGTGTAGGTCCACGACAGGCGGGACTTGCCACTCTTCGACATAGGGCTGCCAAAATTCCGGCCCTTTGCCTCGTGATGCGACTGTATACGCCCAGGCGCGTTCACCGACGATGCGAATGTTGCGCGAAAGGAAGAAGCGGAGGATGTAAGTGACTTGTGAGCCGAGAAAGAGAACCGCTGCGTCTGTTTATTTGTTTTCAGAATCGACACTGCGTTGTGTGAAAATATGCGCGAGGGGGGAATAGAAACGCACATGTGGTCAACCCGAATGGGATCCTGAAACCGAATACCGTTTCATCGGAAAGACCTGTGATGCGTGGAGAGCTTGTGCAGGTGTTAGAGACAGTGAACGTGGACCTAGTAGTGTAGCGCGGCTCTCACTTTGCAAGAAAGATTTGAATGAACTTTCGTTGGATGTGGAAAGTCAAGAGTGCCTGTTCGCGAACATCCAGTCACTATTAAACCCCTTGTTCATCGAACAAAAATAGGATACGTACCCAGATCACCCCTACTATCGCTCCACGGCGCGTCGCGTGTTTGCACTTGTCCCAGGCCGGGACGTACAGGGCTTTGTCCGTGAGGAGTCGGTAGACCCCAACGATGACATATGTGGGAGGATACTGGAGGCGAAGGGTCGCTCGCTCCAGATTGGGCGGGACTTGCTCGTTGGAAGACGCGACCGTCGGCTGTGGTCGTTCAAATAGACTGTCATGAGCTTCCGGCCCAGTCGCTGCCAGTGACATCTCGTCCAAGTTATAATTAATCAATTGTCTCATGATGTATTGCGAGCGTCCAAACATGCGGTTTAAACAAATCACATATAGAAACATCAATGCAAAGAAAAGCACTTCAGGGCCAAGAGAAAAAATGCTATGAAATGTAAAGACAAGAAAGGTTGCATAGAGTGATGGGAGTTACAATGCTTATCTCTTCATATATACGCGTCCGGGTCCGAATTACTCATGGCATAATTCACACCACCATTCACGCCGCTACCAGACACGCTCGATGTGGGTGAGTCACCAGACAGCGTTCTCCCAACCCTGTACATTCTTTCGCGGCTCAGGTCCAGCTTCCTAGGGATGACCGTCAAGTTAGGCGAACTCATGGTCATCGAGGAAGGGATGTATCCAAACATCCCAAGGCTGGAAGGAAGCATACTGGATGATGGGCGTGGTAGGCCTTGGCCTACAGAGGAGAGTGACGAAGTGGACGATGACCGGCTACGCGAGACTTGCGGTATGGTAAGGTACCCTGTATTCGTGTCCATTCCTGATGGTTCGAAATAATACCCGTTTGCAGACTGACTTCGGGCTGCCCCAACTTCAGCAGAATCTGCAATTGGATTGTAGGCCATAGACCTTGACACAACGGGAAGCCCTACATCCGCAGTGTCGGACGTGTCATTATGCACACTCTCTTCCTGCATGTAGTGCCGAACCGGTATTTTGGTTTCGTCGCGATCCTCTTCGTCAACCAAGTCCAAAGTTGAACCGAAGGTCGGGAATAACATCTCGCGCCTGCAATCATAGCCTGTTTCACTGTCCAGGGCGCACTCACAGTCCTCTGGGTCACATTTGCATAACACCCCGCAACAGGCTTGGACGCTGTAAACTCCATCCCGAGGATGGGACTCCACCACTGGTGGCAGGTACCCTCCCCACTGTCCGTGGAGCTGCTGCTGTCCCACCAGATTCTGGTCAGGAGGCGTCGAGATCTCTGTAGTGGGAGGCGGAAGTGAAGACACTTGTCGGATCCAATCGTCAACTGAGTCAGCTTGGCGAGCGTCGTATAGGGATAACGATGTATCAGGGGGCAGGTGGCCCGGCAGTGACAGAATCGTGCAGTCTATGCAACCTGCGCACGCACCCGGGTTCGTGCAGGACGAGAAGGCCGACGAGGACGCTGCAACGTTTACCCCATTGTGCTGAGCGCAACCTGGGCAACTACAGTCTTCCCCACAGTTGCAAGCCGAGGGGAAAGCGACTGAGGTATTGGGTTCGTTCGGAGGGATCCATGTAGATGGTGCTGCTGCTACCATTTCCAGCGCCCGAAGCTGATCTCGAAATTGCTCCTCGGTCATGGACTCATCCTGTGCGGCTGGCACAGCAAAATCAGGATTTTGAACGGAAAACTCATTTGTTTGCTGATGCTGTAGTTCGAATGGGGGGCTAGTGTCGTCTGCAAAAGACTGTTCGTGGGCGTATTCGTACGCCTTGCTGTAGGGACTGAAGAGCAAGTTTTCGTGCGAGTGATGACGGTTGTGTCCATGAGCAATGCCCGACGAGGGGTCGTGAGATGATCCGGGGCCGAAGCGGCTGTACAGGGAAGTTGGGCGTGGAAGAACAGGTCTTAGCTCTGCGAGACGGGCCAAGATATGGGACGCGGTGCGGGTGTTGATAATTTGTGAGGGGATGGAAGGATCAGAATGCTGCTGAGAAACAGCGGAAACGGTCTCCTTTTTCTTCCTAGCTCTAGGAGCGCTCTTTCTGGGAACCCAACAGTTGCAGGAAAAACCGGCTTTACATGCACACTCAGCATTGTTTCCTGTGGTTCGATTAGAATTGCTAGGGAAAAGGAAGACGGCCTTGCAAGAGGTTGCATACCACCGCCATTGTCGGAATCGGAAGAGCCACTTTCGGAGTGTGGGAGAGCGACCTGCGCCTCCATGACTTCAGGCAAGCCGAGGGGAAACGCGGCGCTGTCAGGAATCTTTGTGCTACCTATGGGAATAGGTATTCTTACGGCTGAGCTAAAAGCACAAGATAAGGACTATGGCGAGACACACCTTTCTTGGTGGTTGGCGGGTGATCATCCTTGCCCTCACAGTTGCATTTTATGTGGACTTGTTTTGTTTTTCGCAATTCTCTGCAGTGATCACATTGTGTGACGGGACGGCCCTTCTTTTTAATCTCGAAGAGGGGACGGTCTGTGTGTCGGCATGTAGACGACCTGTGACCTTTGATACAGGTCTCACTGTGGAATAGGAATAATGAGACGACAAGGCTGGGGGAACAAGGTGTGATCTTGCCATGCATATTTGTTGCCTTTGAGGAGAACCTAGCTAGCGTTGAGGTCGAGTGAAAATTTTGTTGTTTATGGGGACATACCATGACGATGCTGAGAGGACGCTGTGGGCCGTGACCCTGCCAGCAAGGTTGGCAGGTGTGTGTTATTGGGCGTGCTGGGGGATCATCGATGGGATGGTTGTCTGGTCTGATGCCAGGCAGGCCTTAAGTGTGCGCACTGACCATGCGGGTTGGACAAACAGCGGCAAACAGAACGTCCATCATATGTGGCTGCATACACCGGAGGTGTTTTCGCCACAGGTCGCGGGGATCTATAATACTATAAACCTGGACGCTCCGATCTCCTCGGTCCCTACAAATAGCTCATTTACCCGACCCGGTGAATCCTCGAACACTCCTAATAGAACCAAGTCCTAAGTACAAGTCGGGCCGACCTCTCCAGGGTCTAGATTTAAATTAAATCTCATCTACAGTCGACTCTGTCATAACCCATATGCCTGATAACCCATACTCTGCAATACCCCATAGGTTTTCGGGGTCCACTGAGTTGGTTCCCGTGAAATTAGCAAAAAACCCATACCTCGCCCATACCCCATAACCCATACCTTTTTCAGGGGTCATAACCCATAGGTGGACAGTCTTGGCGAGCAGTCTGGGGGGTTAAGAGGCGAACATGTACCCTAGTAATGGTACTAATGGGCCCAAAACAATCATTTAGTAGTCCCTACAGACAGAAAAAGGGGAAATCCCTAAATTGAGTCATGAACAGCTAGAGAAAAAATGACTGACAGTACAATTTTCAAAATATACACTGTTACAATGAGCAAGAAATATCTCGACGTGCTCAAATCTGGTCTGCATAAGCTGCAAGGTCAAATTCAAGAGAAGAAGGAACATCTCCTGGCCTGCCTTTCCCGAAAAGAGAAAATCTCTTTTGAAGACGAAGAATGGCTTTGCAGTGTCTTTGGCCCTTCAAAGATATATGTCTGATGTCGGTGACCCATTTTGCACGTCAACTTGAGGCCATTCTGGCAAGTTTTGGGCAGCAGACACATCTTGAGGAAACTCCTGTTGGATTTCTGGACCTATGCGAGCGTGCGCGATACACTGCCCGCACCATTCCTTTTTTAGTTTTTCCTTTGTCATCCTTACTTATCCATTCTAGGTACACATTTCTATTGTTCTCATACATTATATAGTTAGTCTAGATACCTCGTAGTGCCTCATCCGTTTGCCTCTCGAGCTCACCGAGGCCAAACGTAATATCACTCTTTTGTTTGTCTTCGTCGTCGTCCGTCACCCCGCGTCGCTTATTTCAATAACTCCATCTGACCATCCCATATTTCATTTCAAATCGCTCTGTAACACCTTAAATATCTCGTATAATCCAAAATGGTGTGTGTAATGACGGAAATTTCAGCCCGGAAGTGACCTCTGTTGAAACCCATACTCTGTAATAATCCATAGGTCCCAGGGGTCCACCGAGGGGTATGGGTTATGACAGAGTCGACTGTACATTCAAATCAATTCAAATCTATGGACGCTATTTCACCCCGGGACCCTGCTTGCTCCCACCATCAAGATCAACACGTTACAGTCATTGGGGATTTAAAGAATCAGCAGGATGCAACGTCACTTACCCTGTACCATATTTCTCCACAAATTCTCTATGGAAGCTCTCCAGTTTCCCAACATATTCTTCCACTCCTGGACACAAACATGTCAACCGATAATGCCATTCTCCTTCCTTTTGTCCAAATCCACTGCCAGGAACAACGCAGATCCCCGTCTTATCCAACAAGGCCAGGGCATAGAACACGTCTGGCTCCTTGTCCGCCTTTCGGGCAGCCTCCACCGCACCGTCAGAGAGCTTCACCTTCGGGAATAGGTACATCGCTCCCGGCGAATCAACGCATGATACCCCAGGCAATGTGTTCAACCTCCTTGCCATCGTCCCTATCCGACTCGCAAGCGCCTCGTGTACGGCCTCCGTCTCCTGCTTGTACAGCTCATAGCTCTCATCCCCCGGTTGCGGAGGACGAACCATCGAGTCAACCGCAACCTGCCCGGAGACAGGAGGGCACAGCCCGACGGACACCATCTTGTACATGAGCGCAATGACCTCATCCGAGATATTGTGGCACTCAAAGTACCCGCCCCTCCTCCCACATTCGCCGTTTATCCCCTTCGATATCGAATGGTACGACACGAGGGGAACCGGCGATTGTGTGTTTGCGACAACCTTTTTGAATGACGTGAAGGGATGATGGACACGTTTGTGCAAGTTATTCTGGTACACCTCGTCCGCCAGCAGCACGAGGCTGTACTTCTCACATAACTCGACGAGCCGAACCTGAGTTGGCTCGTCAAGGAGCGCACCCGTGGGGTTACCGGGGTTGATGATGACGAGAGCCCTGGGTAGAATGCCATCCCTGTGCGCAGATTCGATGGCAGCTTCGATGGAGGAAACCGACGTAGACCAGTTGGATGACTCGTCAAGATGGTATGGTATCCCGACGCCTTGGTATTGCGTGAGCGCTGCAGTGTACAAGGGATATTGTGGAATGGGGATAAGGATGCCAGATTTGGGTGATGAGATGAGCATCGAGATGAGTAACGAGACGCCAGCAGAGGCACCAGATGTGAGGAAGATATGGTTAGGGTTCGCAGGATAACCGTCACGAGCTAACGAATAAAGGCGCGAAGACGTCAGAAGACAGGAACGCAAAGGAGAGGGAGAGGAGCTCACCTTGGATGAATTTGGCCACACTTTTACGAATGAAAGGAATGCCCTGGCTGTGAGAATATGCACCAATGGAACCAATCTCCTTCTGTAGTTCTTTCGCCCGGGCAACGACGTCGCTGGGGAACACCCCAGGAGCCAGCTCGGCCAGGGCAGGCCATTCCATAAGTGCAGCGACCTGAGGCAAAGAGATTGATATTAGCTGTCACGATGGGCGCGATGCGTATCGCAACAAACACTGACCTGTCTTGTGAACGTGATGGGTGGTTGGTCCAAGCCCTGTTGTTGCGGGTTCCCGATATTGGTCGAGATAACCTTGTCAAAAGGCAGCCCATGGTCTTTTTCTTTGAGCTGTTCTCTGAAGCTTTCGGCCTTGATCGCGAGCTCGCCACGAACGGCGTACTGGACCTTCAGCATGGCGGGGTTGAGTGATTCTACGGTGAGAGGGCGCATTTTGGAGGAATTTGAGAGTGGGCAAGAGACAATCGATGGGAGACGCCTCGAGATCATAGGAAAACTGCACTGACAGGCGCCACTTATGTACTTACCGGGTCATCCGAATCCGCCGCACATCATGTCATCTTACCTCCTCGCCCCACCAGCTTACCTCAAAATATTCTTCCATGCCGCCAAACACCCACATCAACCAGTCAACGGCGTTCTTCTCGGGAAGCAGTCCGCTAGCGGTATCGTCACCATCGAGGACGCCGTACCGCTCCTGCACCACTGGACAAGCCTGAGCCCGATGATGGAGATTGGGCTCGACCTTGTGAGCCGTTTTCACCCGCTTAATCCCTTTCAGTCCAAAACGTACTCATCGAACAAAGGCAGGGGGGCACGCGGATTCTATCGGTCTGAAGCTCGTGGGCTACTACCAAGCAAACGACCGATTGGAGGACTCGGCGCTGGTCCCCGTAGGCGAGAAAGTCGCCGGAAAGATCAAAGCAGAGTTCAACGATGCCGTGGCGTTTGTCGTTCGTCGGCTTCCCGTTCTCGGTCTTCCCCAGTGAATGATTTTCTCAAAGATCGACGGAGAAAAATTCGGGACGGACGAAGTCGCACTCATCGTGCGTTCCTAATCTTCGCTGCCTCGTCCGATGTCATGGACTCTCTCTCTCCCCAATCCAGCCGTACTTTTCGACCTCACCTACATCGTCGTGGCGACCGTATGCCGAGAGTGCAGCACCTTTCACGAAGAATTCGCGATTCAAACTCGCTTCTGATGATTTACCTCGACGGGCCGTTGTGATGGTGCGCGACGAGCGTTTGCATCAGAAGTTTGGAGATTTTGATGATCATCTGGAGGATGTTACGATCGGTATGTGCGGTTCGTCGCGTCGTTCGTCAAGAGATTCTGAACACATGTTTGGTTAGATTGGCTGCGTAATGGGACTTGTCTACCTAAAGACTTGTAGATGGTACGAGGAAATATGCACCCTGTAACATAAGTATGTATGTACAGAGCTTCGGCCGATCTGCACCTATCAAGGAGAATCATGATCCCATTCGTGAAGACGATGGAATTCGCAAGCCATGGACGGGGAGGTCAGAACATGAGGATGTTTTCATATTGTTCGGGATAACTCACTGCCGGGCAAATGCAGGATATCCGACGGACTCTGATAGGATAGGGCCAGTTACCATCGCTTGATTCCTGTGAGCCACGACTTCGTAGTATACAAAATCGAGCGATTCAAGCACGTTGCAACGAGGTAGGGACACCGCACGATCTGCACCCACAGGTTTGGTGAGGGACGGGATGTATAGGTGAAGAGTGAATTTCCGGCGAGGACTTGCGTGGAGCGCTTCAACGATCATCTCGTCGAGGTTTGACCACCGATCACGCGCAGCCGCGTCTTCGATACTTTTGTCTGGCACAAGAACATGATAGCGACCTCTTGAACTTGTGTGCTCCTTATATATGTCGGTAGATGGTGCATATAGAAAACTAGATACTTCAATTGGAGGTCGAGATGTCGTCGGGCAGTGTTTGCTTTGGTAACGAGATAAAGGGCTTAGCGATTACCTGGTGGGATATGATCTACGGAATATTAGCTGGGAGGAGGAAAGGAAAGAGATTCGACAGACAGAAGTCAAAAATAAGCCTTGGATCCTGAAGAGTGTTTCCGAGCTTCAGAAACAGCCTGGAAAGTGCCGGAGTGAATTCGACGAATGTAAAACTGATAAGCTGTGGTGTGGGCTCGATTGCGGAAACCCACTCTACGAAATGCACACTCAGCCTCGCGTTGGCAGCGTCTGAGAGTGACCGTCTTCAGTCCCACAGGGAGGGGTGAGTAGTCGACATACGCTTTGAGATCGTGCGCCTCTACAAATGAGAGAGCCAGCGTCTCCAGTTCAGGGAAGGGGCAGATGAATTGTACCGTTTCGTCAAATATTTTAAGGAGATCAAAAAGCTCTAGAGTCGTGACGCGGGGAAAAACATACGGAAGCGCTCCCAGGAGATCATAGTGCCTGCTACTACGGCGTTCACGCCATCCCTCCGTTGGTTGAAATTTCACGAGGAGGAAGGTAACGTTGGGAAAGAGGCGTTGTGTCACCTCATTGTTGAATTGGGATACAGGATCAACAGCCAGTAATTCGTCCACTGTTGGTGCGGGCAGCAGAAATCGCACGAGTTTCCGGGGCAATTTTGAGAGGACAAAGATGAGCCATGAGATGAGGATTGCCTCGGTGGCGGTCTTGACTTTATCCACGGGCCAAGGACAGGTCAGCATTACAGCATACGCGTATAGGTGGGCGTCGGACGCATTGGACATCGTGACAGCGGGAGAGATGTCTGATCCCCTAAAGGATAGAGCGTTGACGTCATGTTTCCAAGATAACGCGTCTGGTCTAAGGTCAAGTCGGGTGGCGGAACGGCTGTGGTACTATGTTACGGCAATTGTTGATGGTATACTGAGCAGAGGGGGTACAGAAGGATATCATACTCCTATTGCCCCATTGAATTGGGGACTCAATCTATACGTTCAAGAACGGGTTAAAGGTGTCTGTCCTGTGGCTTAGTTGGTTACGGCGTCCGACTGTTAACACTCTCGCAATCGGAAGATCGAGAGTTCAAGTCTCTCCGGGACAGTGTTTTTCTTACGAGCTCCTCTCATCCCTGTGCTCGTAAGTCCTAAAACCCAGGGATCAAATATTGGTCTTTGATGCCGGGAGGATGTTGAACACGCCAAAAAGGTTTAAATTTGTGAATAGCGATGCAGAATCATGTTTGTACGCTGGGATCCCCCACAAGATGGCTGCGACAGCTATTCCACCCTTTCCAAGAAACTCGTGCCTCCCGCTTTAACCTTTGCTAGAAATCCATCATACCATCTTGCTATTAGGCTCATCGGCACCGCAAGCTCAGGCGTCACCCCTCCAGTCCCGCCAACAAACCCAGAAATAAAGTTAAACAAGTGTTTCACGATGCGTTCCGCCATCACCGTTGGGTCCTGAAAAACGGTAGGCGAACCCGGTTGTGCCAGTTGAGGCGGAAGCGTTGCAACCTGCGCTTGGATCGCAGAGAGGGGTTCGATCGCCAGTCCGAGGACAGCGGTGACTTCATCAGGTTTACCACCTTCCGAGAGCTGTGCAGACGAGAACGTGGTGTGTGCAACTGAGGAGGAGGATTGGATGAAGGAGCCGCGTAGGCGGAAGATCGCGGATGGCTTCTGGTTCGAGAGCCTGATGGACAAATCATGAGCGTGCGGGTCACTGGATGGGAATGAAGGGCGGGCTGACTGACATGCCGAGCTGCTGGAAGCCCTTTCCCGGCCAGTAGAAGTGGACTGTAGCACCGTATCCTTCCGGGAATGGCACTGGTTGGGTGAGAGATGAGTATATTGTACAGGGCTCGGCAGAGGACCGTGTCAGCCGTACCGGTTCCAAGAAGAAAGACACAGAGATGATTGATAGAGCTAGCGTTAGGCAACTCAAACAATGCGTGTGTCTCGTCCACCTGCTGAAGGTCGGTTTGCAGAAGACGGCCAGCGACAACACACCCGAACATGTTGACTAGTGAGGCTGAAGAGTCGAAGATCCAGGAGACTTTATGGGAGGCTACTGGCTGGCTCGATGCGTGCGTGTCTGTTGTAGCGACGCGTCGGTGTGAACGTTTACCATCTTATCTGGCCTCGCCAGAACTTGCGGGAAATTTCATGTCTGCTCATCACGTGGAATTATTCTAGGCTGAGCGGGATTTGACTCTGAGCCATTCAAGTCGACGTCCGTGGAGATAGTGCGATTACAATGGTACCATTAGCGACCCCATCCTTTACCGTCAACCACCTCCCAAGGCGATGCTCCTTGCCCACGGCAGCGATCAGTAGGACCGATGGCGCACCCCCTTTCTGCGATTTTGCAACCTGACCCCGGTTGTCGGAAGGCTGATGTGTCGTTATCCAACGTGAATTTTGAAAGAATTCCTTCGGTGGGGATATCAACTGCAATGAGTTGATCACGCCCGGTGCAGGTATAGCTCCAATGAAGGAGAAATTTTTTAATTTGGAGTCGAGCTTCCATATTCGAATGTCACCTCCCCAGGAGCCTACAGAATCTTTAAACCATCTTCAACTCGCTAACACACGGAATGGGGCTTACCTGACACAAGCAAATCTGAGTAGCGTAGACTTGCAAGGGCTGTCACCCATCGAGGTGTCCGGATGACACCTTCTGTCTCGCTGATCACCTCGTTAAAACCATGTGCGACAGGCTGGGTAAAGACCGGTTTTTTCTTCAATGTTGTCCACAGCGATATCGAACTGCGAGGAACGTCCATTAGCCGTACAGGCAAGAACCTCACACAGGTGCTCACCCGCTATCACCGCCGCTCACAAACGTCGTCTCATCGATCATTGCCACGCACTCCAAACTCCCCTCGATATATTTTGCCTCTTGTTGCTTCGCATTTTCTCGACGATCGCCGTGCATCTCGTCGTCGAGATTGCCTTCGTCATCCCCCTTTAGACCTCCTTCGAGCACCTCACGCACCCGACTTCGCCCTCCACCCCGGAACACCAGCTGAGTCTCTTCGACTATCTTCCAGTATCGGACGGTTTTGTCGCGCCCACCGACGCTCACGCAGGTTTCACCATGCAGGGCGTCAAGCCCTAGAATTTGATCCTGATGACCAAAGAGCGTCTCGACGTAGCCCATCACAGAAGGGGACAGATCGTACACTTTAATGGTGCGGTCAAAGGAAGCGGTGTAAAGCTGGTGTGTTCCTTTCCGGAATGTTAGGGCCTATCGAGATTCAGATAAGAACAACGAACAGAGTGAAGGATGAGGCCTTACCGAGATGGTGTCTTTATGACCCAACTTCCCAGAGAAAGCCTTGATCCATTCACCCTTCTCAACGTCCCAGACACAAAGCTTACAATCCTTCCCAGCACTTGCCAGATACTTTCCATCACTACTGAGAGAAAGGGCTAACACCTCGTTTGTATGGCCCTTTGTTTCGTCATCGGTAGCCCTCCCTTTGCCTTTATCTGAGGAGCTGGAAGGACGTAATTTGTAAAACGTCGCAAGCCGTTTGCCCGTAGTCAAATCCCATTTGATGATCGAACCTTCCTTTCCAGAGGTAAAGAGATATTTTCCAGAGTCGGGTGCGACGGCACAGGTTACTGGTAACTTATGCCCTCGGGTACGTAGGATAGTGGTCGGTGGTTGCGTAAAATCAAACTGTAGCATTCGAGTAAGTCGACCGGAAAAAAAAGAACGTATATAAACACACTGAGTCCGCAATGAAACGGTGCACTTTCCCCAAATTTTCCATTACATCCTGTTTGAGCCGCGCAGATATTAGTTCCTTGTCAATCTGGGCTGCGTCGAACTCTCCGTCGGCTATGAACGATGGTCAGCCTTTTGGTGCACTGCGAGAGACCGGAACTTACCAAGACTCTCTTTAACGGTGTCCAGATATAGTTGCGCCAGGCGCAGCCTCTTTTCGGCAGGAGTTTCGTCTTCATCCTCTGATCTACTGGTCCCCTCTTCCACACCCACATCTGGCCTCAAATCCAGGTCATCGATCCCGCCGTCATCGTCGCCTGTGTGGTCGGACAGCTCCTCGTCCCGTCGAGCTTTCTTTTTCGAAGGTGCCTTGCCA
>Ga0307516_10006311_pt1 | contig 13930 bp, 13 predicted proteins | sample 19_EM_MG_FD_203310 | JGI IMG/M metagenome (GOLD analysis project Ga0307516, IMG submission 203310) | Populus trichocarpa ectomycorrhiza microbial communities from riparian zone in the Pacific Northwest, United States - 19_EM | ecosystem: Host-associated > Plants > Roots > Unclassified | place... | reverse complement strand
CGAGGATCGGGGTCATAAGGTTGTTGTGCCGCCGTGGCCCTATATGGACAAGCCGGTTGAGGCACTTCAGCGCAGCCCCGATCGTCGAATGGCAGCCTTGACGATCAAAGACCTCGTCGATCATTTCGAAACGCTCATCCGAGCGTTGCCTGAACCGCCGATCTTGATGGGCCACTCGTTCGGCGGTTTGATCGTTCAGATGCTTCTTGACCGAGGTCTCGGCGCAGCCGGCGTCGCCTTTGATGCAGGACCGCCGCGCGGCGTCCTGCCGAGCCCAACAGCCATAAAATCCGCTCTCCCGGTGCTGCTGGCTTGGTGGGGGTGGTCTCGCATTCTGACCATGTCGTTCAAGAGTTTTTCGACGACCTTCGCCAATACGCTGCCGGCCTCCCAGATGAAAGCGACTTACGACCAGCAGATCGTCCCGGCGCCCGGCAGGATCTATTTCCAGGCAGCCTTGGGCCTTGGCAACGGGGTGACTTTCAAGAATCCGAAGCGTCCGCCACTACTTCTGATCGCGGCGGCCGAAGATCGCACAAGCACACCGTCCATGGTGCGCGCCATGTATCGGAAACACAGCCGCGCTCCAAGCCGTACGGACATCCTTGAATTTCCGAGCCGAAGTCATTGGCTGATCGCCGAGCCAGGTTGGGAAGAGGTCGCGGACGAGGCGGTCAAATGGGCAGAGGCGAACGCGACGCCTCGGACAATAGCTTGAAAAGCACTGGCAGCTGAAAATGGGGAATATGCCATCTACAACCAATCCGGCCATGCCGCTGCAAGGAATCCGCGTCATGGAAACGGGCACAGCGCTCGCTGCCCGCCTTGCCGGGGTGCTGCTTGCTGATCAAGGCGCAGAAGTGTTTGCGCTGGATCACGGCCGGCCATCAAACGAGGGACTCGACGACTACTTGGACCGCGGGAAATTACTGCTGCCGGCCGCAGTTCTTTCGGACGTTCAAGAAATCGACATCATCATCGCTGGAAGCGAAACAATCACGCGATCAAATGACGCCCAAATCGCGCTCAGCTTCCCGCCGGTTGCACCCGGCGACGTTGAATTTGACCTGCCGCACGACGCCAGCGACGACCTGCTGAATGCTTTAGTCGGATTCTATACGGACCTCGGTGTAACCAGCAAGCTGCTCGGGAACAGCGTGACGTATACTCCGTTGCCGATTTGCACAGTCTATGCTGCGGTGTTAGGTGCAGTCGCGTCGATGGCGGCTCTCACCGACCGTGAACGCTGCGGCGCAGGCCGCGATATCGTGATCCCGAGACTGGCTGCGGGGCTCTCCGCGATTGGCGTACTAGCCCTAGACCTCGAGGGCCTCGAGCCATACCTTCTGCCACCGGGGCTGCTTACCCTCCCGCCGGAACTAATGGCCGAAGTGCCGAAGGCGCGCGGCGATGAAAGCCATATGATCTGGCTCGTCAACCGCTTGAACCCCACCGCCGGCTGCTATCGCAGCGCCGATGGCCGCCTCTTGACGCCGGTGACGACCGTGAACCGGCGGCTGGCCATTCGGATGTACGAGTTACTCGGGCTTTACGATCACGTAAAGGAAATGGGTATCGTCGATGCTTCTCCTTACGACCCGGCAAACCATCTCGTCGCAGACCGCAACATCGCATTGCCTCAAGGGATGCGGAACGAACTGAACATCGAACTTGCGACATTGATGGAGAAGGCTTTCGCGACGAAATCCGCAGTGGAGTGGGAGGCATTGTTCGCCGAGGCGCAGGTTCCTTGTGCGATCGTCCAGGATTTCTCAGAATGGATGAGGAGTTCATGGGCGCGTGAGTCCGGGCTGGTTGAGGAAATCACTGGACTGGAGCTCGCCCAATTGGGACGCTCGGTCAGCATACAGTCCGCCCAGCCCTATCCTCCCCTGCAACCCGCAAGGTGGCTGGCGTTGCCCGCAACGGCGCGATCGGCGGCGCCGCGTAAGCCGAGCGCAGCTTCTCCGAAACCCCTGGCCGGCTACGTCGTTGTTGATCTTGCGAATGTCATCGCAGGTCCCGCCTGCGGCCGCCTGCTCGCCGAGCTCGGTGCGACAGTCTACAAGATTGATACGACCCGACCCGACCATCAGCCACTTGTAACGATCATTTGGGCGGGTGATGTCGGTCAGGGCAAGAAGAGCGTTCTCATCGACTTGAGGACTTCGGCTGGGCGAGAGGTTCTCGAGCGCCTCGTGACCAAAGCCGACATCGTCGTGATGAATGCGACGGACAGCGGGACCGAACGACTTGGTTTGAGCCGAGCACAACTGGCAAAAATCAATCCCCGCGCGATTGGAATCCAGGTCAGCGCATTCAAGGGCGAGCGACCGTCGAGCCACGACGATCGCCCCGGGTACGATCCGCTTCTACAGGCCGCTACCGGAATCATGAGCCGTTTTGGCACGTCGGCCATGCCTCTGCTGCACGGCATCGCCTCATGCGTCGACTATCTCACCGGCTACCTCGCGGCCTTTGCTGCGCTCACGGGACTTCAGGCTCGCGAGCGGCGCGGCGACCAGAAAGGCGATTGGGCCGAGACCTCCTTGGCGCGGGGAGCCGCGCTCGTACAGTTTCCGTTTCAAGCGGGTCCAGGACCAGCGACAGCAAATGGGCCCAGCGCCATTGGCCCGAGCGCAACCGCCCGGCTCCACCAACTCACAGATGGTTGGGTCTTTGCGGAAGCTCCCGACGATCTGTCGGAATCGATGCAAGACCTGACAGTGGAAGACGCAATGGAACTCCTGCGAAAGCGAGGAGCCTCGGTCGTCCCTGTGCTGACTATCGCTGCGCTCAAACAGAGGTACGTCGACAAGCCCAGTGAAACGGTCCGGTTTCGCCGGACGAGGTGCGGTACTCTCCAAACCATGGCTCTCGAAGCTACATGGTTTCGCTTCGACGGACAGAACCTCGCACCAGTCGAAGCGGCCGCCCCGCCCGGCAGTGCATACACTGAAGTGCTGTCATCACTCGGATTTACCTCGTCCGAGATTCAAACCATGCTTACGGAGAAGATCGTAGGCCAGCCCAATTGGCGCCATCTGGCTGCGAATCGATTCCGATTGGGCTCCGATCTCGCGATGTTGCGCGCGATCGGTAAACTCCCGAGATCCGGGCACAGCGCGCTCATCGGACACCTCCGGATGTCTGCCGTCCCTCGAGGGAGTCACGAGCCAGGACGCAAGGCGGCTTCGGGACGTCGCAGATGAAGTACCGGGAGCGAGATAAATCCAATGCCACTAGCACGAGAGGCCGTCGAGCTGCTGGTCCAGGAGGCGAGGGCTTGGTATTTCGATGGCGATCAGCATGGATTGCGTGATCGAGAGTGGATGGCACTGCGCTTTCTCGGTCGCGCCAACAGATTTTCGCGTACGCCGTCCGCGCTCGCCGGCTTCATCGGCGCCGCCAGGGCGACTGCATCGCAGGTCGTGAAGACCCTGGAGAGCAAGTCCTTCCTGGTGCGAAAGCCTTCGCACGAGGACGGTCTGTTGTGCTCCACGTCACCGCGCAGGGCGAGAAATGCCTTGTCAATCGGCGTTTGACTGGGACCCCTATCGGCATCCAAAAGGGGCTCTGACTCACTTTTGATGCAGTTTGGAGGATCTCTGGCGCTTTGATTAGAGGAGAATCAGCGCCATGCAGCAGGCACTCCAGCGCTCCAATCTGGTGCCGAGTGGGTTTGTTGTAGAGAGTGCGTACTTCGAAGGTGATAAGGCCGTTATTGCGGTCCGGGCGTCGGGAAGCGTTGGTCTTTGTCCATCGTGCGGAACGGTTTCCCGACGTGTCCATAGCCGGTATCGGCGACGCGTGACCGATCTGCCGCTCTCGGGGCGGATCGTCCAGCTCCTGGTAATCGCCCGCCGCTTCCGCTGCGATGCCGTCCTATGCGGGCGCCAAATCTTCACCGAGCGTTTCGCCGAAGGGGTACTGGCGCCATCAGCGCGACGGACGGCAAGGCTAGACTCCATCGTCCATCACCTCGGTCTGGCGCTTGGCGGTCGACCGGCAGCAGGCTTTGCAAAGCGGCTAATGCTGCCGGTGAGCAAAGATACGCTTCTTCGGGTAGTTCGGCGCCGCAGCCGTCCCCCAGCTGACCCGCTCAGGGTTATTGGTATTGATGACTGGGCCTGGCGGCGCAATCACCGATACGCGAGCATCATCTGCAACCTGGAAAGGCGCCGGGTGGTCACCCTCCTGCCGGATCGTGAACCCGCGACCGCCCAAGCCTGGCTATCTGCTCACCCCGCGATCGCGATTGTCGCCCGTGATCGTGGTGGAGGATATGGCGAAGCCACGGCAAAAGCATTGCCGCACGCGGTACAGGTCGCCGATCGTTGGCATCTGATGGAGAACGCCAGTCGGGCCTTCCTCGATGCCGTGCGCAAATCGATGCGTCAGATACGCATCGTCATCGGTGCGACCACGATCGATCCTAAGCTGCTCACGGCTGCTGAGCGCCTCCAGTATGAGGGCTATCTGCGTCGCGAGGAGACCAACGCGGCTATTATGGCTCTGTCGAAGAACGGCATACCTATCAAGCAGATCGTACGTGAGACTGGCCATAGCAGGAAGCTGGTGCGACAGGTGGTCCGCGGCGAACGTCACGACGTCTTCCGAACCAGGCAAAGTTCGTTGGATCTTCACTTGCCATGGCTCGACGATCAATGGGCGTCCGGCTGCCGCAATGGAGCTGAACTTTGGCGCCGCTTAACAGCGCGTGGCTTTCGAGGCTCGCTCCGCGTCATCAGCGAGTGGGCGACCCGCAGGCGAAGAGCCGAAATGACCGACGCGCAAACCCTTCAGCGGATCCCGTCGGCCAGGACGATCGCGCGCCTCATGACGATCGGGCGGGACTTGCTTACGAAAGCGGAGACCGTCACGGTCGCGGCGCTCGAATCTGGCGTACCAACGCTGGTCGAGGCGCGCGAGATCATCGCTGAATTCCACTTGATGGTCCGGCGCAAGGTTGAGGCGGGACTTACCCCATGGATCGAGCGAGCCCGCGCCAGTCTCGTAGCTTCGTTCGCCAATGGCGTCGCCAAGGATGAGGCGGCAGTGCGGGCGGCGATCACTTCACCTTGGTCCAACGGGCAGACTGAGGGTCAGATAACGCGACTCAAGCTCGTTAGACGTCAAATGTACGGTCGCGGGAAAATCGATCTGCTTCAAGCGAGACTAATCGGCGCAGAATAATCGGAGCTGCACCAAAATTGCGTCAGAGCCCTTATTCCATGCCGAAACACACTGAGCCATTGGCGCAAGCGGCTTGGCGACAAGCTGGAGTTGCTGCTGGCCGAGAGCTTGCGGGTAGCGCACGAGGCCGGTGCATTACGCAGCCAGGACCTCAAGCGGGTTACGGTCGACACCACGGTGCAGCCGAAGGCCATCACCTTTCCGACCGATGCCAAGCTGCTGCATGCGGCCATCAAGGGGCTCAACCGCCTGGCGATCGGGCACGGCGTCAGGCTGCGGCAATCCTATGCTCGCATCGCCAAGGCCGCCGCGATGATGGCCGGCCGCTACGCCCATGCCAAACAGTTCAGGCGGCATCAGCGGCAGTTGCGTATCCTGCGTAGCCGGCTGGGCCGGATCATCCGCGACATCCGCCGCAAGATCGAAGGCCAGCCAGCACTGGAGCAGGCGTTCGCCCTCCCGCTCGGCCGGGCCACGCAGATCCGCTCGCAGCAGCAGCGCCAGCGCGGCTGGAAGCTCTATTCCTTCCATGCCCCGGAGGTGGAGTGCATCGGCAAGGGCAAGGCCAGCGCGCCTTACGAGTTCGGCGTGAAGGCCTCATCGTCACCAACAACCGCCGGGCTCCCGGTGGCCTGTTCGTGCTGCACGCCAGCGCACTGCCCGACAACCCCTACGACGGTCACACCTTGCGGGACGTCATTGACCGCACCGAGACACTCACCGGCTGTCCGATCGAGCGGGCCTATGTCGACAAGGGATACCGCGGCCACGACGCACAAAATCCCCGTCGCGTCTTCATCTCCGGCCAGAAGCGCGGCGTTTTCGGTGTCATCAAGCGCGAGCTGCGCCGCCGCTCCGCCATCGAGCCCATCATCGGACACCTGAAGGCCGAAGGCCACCTCGGGCGCTGCTACCTCAAAGGCCGCGCCGGCGATGCCGCCAACGTCGTCCTCTCAGCCGTCGGACACAACTTCCGCCGCATCCTCGCCTGGCTGAGATATCTCTTGTGCCTGTTCCTGGCCCAGCTATGGCGCACGTTCGCCCGGCCAGCCTCGATCAATCCGGCTTCTTAACGGACGACTAGGTGAGATGTGTGATACCGAAGACTCTGCGATCGACCCTTTGGCCACGAAGATCCGGACTTGTGAGAAGTCCATCAGTTCCGGTGATCCGATTTTTCGTTCGCCGCGGTAGGCGTACTTTTTGGTGGGATTGACACTGCCGGACCGATACTAGTAACACCCGCCACCAAGATTTTCCGCCTGTTCATATGAGGTCCTCCACGGTGAACGATGGTCAACGCGCTTTGCTATCGCGCTCCCCCGTCGCGCTTGTTGTGGTTTGATCGCTTCGTGCAAACGAGCCGGCCTTTCGACCGACTCGTAACATTCGGATGCGTGGACTAGCGCTTGAAAGCGATCCGCCGGGGTCTGACGATAGGCGAGTGCTCCGGCGGATTTGTCCTACTCGAGCGGACGCCCCTTGGTCTCTACGTCCATCAGATTGACGCAGCCGGCGGCGAGAACAAGGCAGCCGGAGATCGCTATCAGTGCCAGCGTAAAGTTCGTGGTCATGAGCGGAGCCACAACGGACGGTGCCAACAAGCCGCCAGCCCGTGCGATGGCGCCTGCCGACCCCATGCCGCTCGCCCGCAGACGGGTCGGATAGACCTCAGGCGTGAAGGCATAGACGCCAGCCCAGGTGCCGAGCAGCGCGAAGCTCATAAGCAGCGTCGTGCCGACCACGACCATGCTCGAAGACGTATCCAAACCATAGATCAGACATCCGATCGCGCTGAGCAAAAGAAAACCCACTAGCGTCGGCTTGCGGCCCCAACGTTCGACACCGTAAGCGGCCAGTGCGAAGCCAGGAATCTGCACCAGTGCGATCAGAATGAGGAAGTACTGGCCGCGCATGAAGCCGTAGCCTTCGGCCGACAGACGGACCGGCAGATAGACGAACACGCCGTAATATGAGATCGAGATGGTGAACCATGCGATGAGCAGCAGGATCGAGCGGCGGCGTAGGTCGGGCGAGAACAGCGCGAAAGCAAACTGAGACTTCTGCTCTTCCGGTTTGAGGTGACCGATCTCGACATCATTGCCATTTCCGCGGGCGATGCGCTGGATGACTTCGCGAGCTTTCTCCGATCGTCCGGTTCGATTGAGGTACATCGGAGACTCAGGCACGTAGAAACGAACCAGAACGCCGATCAGTGCAGGAACGCCGGTCACGAAGAAGATCGTGCGCCATGCATCGCCGCCCTGCGATCCCGCGAACAACGCAATGATCGCGAGTGCCACGGTGCCAACTGCCCAGAATGACTCCAGCCAGACCAGCCAGCGGCCGCGGCGATCCGACGGCAGAAATTCGGCCATCATCGCATAGTCCACTGGCAAGGTGCCACCGACGCCGATGCCCGTCAGCAGCCGCGCGACCAACAGCCATTCGAAGTTCGGCGAGAAGGCCGAGGCGACTCCGAAGGCCGCGTCGATCAGGACGGCGGTAAGCAGGACCGGACGGCGTCCGTACCGGTCGGCCATGCGGCCGAACACAAAAGCGCCGATGAGCATGCCGACGAAGAACGTCGTTCCGGTTTGCAGTGCCTGCGGAATGCTAATGCCGAAGCTCTTGGCGATGGACGGCGCACTGAAGCCGATTGCCAGGACCTGCATGGCATCTGCCGCCCAGACGAGAGCGAAAATCACAAACAGCTTGCGCTGGAACCAGCCGACGCCCGCTCGGCGGATGCCGTCTTCGACAGTGATCAATGGTTGCGACACGGTGCTTCCCTCTATGTGAGATAATTTACTAACCACAAGGCAATCGGAGATCGTTCTGGCTGACGAATTTCTCCCCGCAAATCGGTAGGTCATTTGTATTGCAGCAATTTCGGCTGTCCTTGGTCCCGCACACCGGATCGTGTCTGGCGTGCGGGGCCTATGGATCAGCTCACCGCGCGACCTGCATTTCCTTCACGGCGATGTCGCCGTCGAGCACGATCGGCTCGTCATCGAGAAAGAGCGAGCAACCACGCAGGGGGATGTCGAGATGGCAGGCGGTGTCGTTCGGGCCGCCGAGTTCGTTGTTCGGGCCGGTCGAGAACATCACATTGCCGTAGAACGAACGCGGCTCCATGCCCATGCCACCGGGGAATTCGCCCGGCACCATCGCATGCCACTTGGCATTCTGATTGAGGCCCCAGCCGACATGGCTCATGCCCATGCCGCGCGGATCGTTGAAGGCGACCATGTAGGACTTCACCAGTTCCGCCTCGAGCCCGCCGCGGATATCGGTGACCCATCCTTTTTCGATCGTGTAGGTTATCGGCTCGCGCACATAGATGTTCTGCGGTAGCAGAATGTCACCCGGCGCCACCACGATCGTGCCATCGACACCGTCGTCGTCGCCGCCGGTGAAGACGAAGCCCGACGGCCAGTGGTCCCAGCGACCGGGCATGTCGGTGCAGGCATATTCGGCCACGGTCGGATAGGTGCTAAGCTTGTACGTCACGTCGGTGCCGTGCGGCGACGTGATACGCATTATTTTTGCCTTCTCGAGAATCTCCGCGCCGATCTCCACACGCTCGCGCAGTTCCTTCGTGGGCAGCATGCGAGCCAGCAGCGCCGGCGGCTCGACGGCGGTGAGAATGCGCGTGCCGGCGGCCTGGATCGCCATCTGCTCCGGACTGAACAGGAGGAAGATGCAGTCGATCAGCATGTCGGCCGCCTTGAGCGCTTCGACGGCTTCCGGCATTGACGCGAGCCCGGTCTGACCGACGGCCCAGGCGCCGACCGGCGGCACCGCCGGCAAACGCATATGATACATCTTAGCGCCGAGCCGCTGGCCAGCCGCCATGAAGGCGTCAGCATAGTCCAGGCGCTCGTTGCCCTGGGTTAGAACGACGAGTTTCTCGCCTTCGTGAACGCCAGACATCTTGAGTTGATGAAGGCAGATTTCCGTGAAGCTGAACTGATCCATTCTCTTTCCTCACTTTCAAGGGCTTAAGAACCCGGAGATTGATGCGACGGATGTCTTAGTTAGCGGCAGTCTCAGTAAGACGCGTCACGGCTTCGGATAGCCCGATGACGTCGCCATATTTCGCGTCGATATCGAACAAATTCGCCTCGTGCGGTTCGCGATGGCGATCGCCTACACAGTCCCGCACCACGATGGTGCGGAAGCCGTATTGAACGGCATCCACCGCGGTGGCGCGGATGCAGCCGCTCGTCGAGCATCCCGCGAGGACGACGGTGTCGATGCCCTGCGCGTGAAGCGTTGGCGCGAGGCTCGTGCCGAAGAAGGCGCTCGCATATTGTTTGGTGATGACGAGTTCACCCGTCCGGGGCGCGACGCCTTCGCAAAACCCGGCGAGCGGATTGCCGGCCACCATCGCGGCCATGACGGGTGACTTCTTCACCCACACCCCGCCATCCGTAGAATTCTTCGCGAAGTACAGGATACTGGTGTGAATGACCGGCACGCCGCTGCGCCGAGCCGCGTCCAGAAGCGCCGGCGTCTGAGCTACGGCCTCGACGACATCTGGCGCGAAAAGCGGCGCGCCCGGCGTAGTATAGGCCTTCATGAAATCGACGACGATGACGGCGGGACGCTTCCCGAAGCCGATGCGATTGCCCCAGACGCCCTCGTAATTCTCCGACGCGGACTCGGTCATCGATGCTTCCTCAATAGGCGCCGGAGAGCAGACAACCGGCACCGGGTACAACCGGCTCCAAATCGAGCGCCTTCAGCATCTGATAGGTGGTGGCGACAGCAGCCGTCAGCGTTGGCTTGCCGGTCATGGCCTCGACCTTCGCCACGCTGGCCAGCGACGGCATCTGCACGCACGCCGACAGCACGATCGCATCGACGTTCGACGTATCGAGCTCCGCCACTATCCCGGGCAGCTCGGCTGGATCATGCGCGGCGACCTTTAGATTGTCGGAGATCTCGAGCGCTCGATGCGTCACCACGGTGATGCCCTCGGCTTCGATATAGTCGATCACCATCTTGGTCAGCGGCTTCATATAAGGAGCCACCACAGCGATGCGCTTGGCACCGATCACGCCCAGTGCCTCGACCAGCGCACCGGCACTGGTAACCACTGGCGCGGGTGCGGCATTCTCCGCGGTCACTTTCTGGAGGCGCGCCTGGCTTTCGCGGTGATAGCCGTGCCCCATCGACATGATCGCGACCAGGCAAGCATAGCCGAGCACATCGACGCGGGCGTCCGACAATTCGAGCGCGCAGCGGTCGGACTGTGCGTCCATTGCCGCGAGTTCGTCCTTGGTCACATGCTTCATGCGCATGCGTGCCGAATGGAAGGTAAAGCGCTCGGGGCGAATGAGCTGGCGGGCGGCCAGCATGGCAGGAATCTCGGTCTCCATCGTGATGTTGGAGCTCGGAACAATCTGACCAATGCGAAATGTCTTGAACGTCATTACGATGTCTTTCGAAGAGAAGTGCCAAGGATGCTGTCGAGAGCGCCAAGGAATCCTGGGAAATCATCCCACGGAATCATGTGGCCAGCATCGGGAACGTGAACGATCTGGAGCCTGTCGTTGAGCGACGACAGCTCGGCGATATCCTCGGACTGGATCACGCCGCCCTTCCCCGCCACCACCAGCGCCGCCGGTGGCTTGAGACCGGGCACATCGTCGTGGAACGAGGTGTGGTGAAAGTCATTGAAAGCCTCCACAATCGCAGGCTCGTAGCAAGTGTGCAGCCACTCCGCGCGCAGAGCGAGTTGCTCGTCCGTCCAGGTCGGACAGAATGCGCGCATGCTCTCGGCATCCATTCCAGCGATCGCCAGTCGGATCGAGTCCGTGTACCATTGTAGCTTCGAAGGATAGGCGCGGCGGCCTGGACCGGAGACCGGCGGGTCAACGAGGATGAGCCGCGCCATACGGGCCGGCTGCTTACAAGCCGCGCGCGCTCCGATCCGCGCGCCCATCGAGTGGCCGAGGACAATGGCATTGTCCAAGCGCAGCGCATCCAACAGACCAATGAGATCGTCGGCCATCGCATCGACGCCATAGTCGAGCTTCGGACCAGATGACGAGAGCCCGCGGCCTCGCACATCGACGACATAGGTGTCGAACTCGTTCGCCAGCGCTTCTGCCACGAACTCCCAGGTGACCGCAGGGCTGGTAATCCCTGGAATGATCACAAGCGGCTGGCCGTTTCCGCCATGACGCAGGACGTGCTGGCGGATACCGTTGGCGGCAACGTTGAAGCCGGATCGACCCAAGCTCATGCGGCGACCTCGCTCCGCAGTGGCTGCGCAAAGATGTCGTAGCCGAACACCCAGGCCGGATCCTCCTGCGTGCGCAACCAGGTATTCGCGTTCGACACCGACTGTACCCGCGAGGCGCGCTCACGACGATTAATCTCGTAAAGCCTAAATGCGGCACCGAAATCCGACAGCCCGGTCTCCCCAAGGCAGCGCGCAAGCATCGCACCATCTTCGATCGCCATCGCAGCGCCCTGCGCCATATGCGGCTTCATTGGGTGACACGCATCGCCAAGGAGAACGATTCGGCCAGCGCTCCAGGCTTGCAGCGGATCGCGATAGAACAGTGGCCACTTGGTAATATCTTCAGCAGCCTCGATCAGCGCCTGCACTTCCGCATGATAACCATCGAAATCCCTGAACATGTCCTCCCTGCTGGAAGGCACGAAGGCAGTGTCGTAGTCCCACTTCGGATGCGGCACACCAGTCACGAAGTAATATTCGTCGCGTGCTTCGGTCGTGTAGTATACCATCATGTGACGGTCCGCGGTCCACCACTTGACACAGGGCTCGAACGCAAAGGGATACTTCTTCAGCGCTTCGCCGCGGATGAGTGCGCGATGTCCGATCCAGCCGGTGTCCTTGGGACGCTCAGCACCAAAGAGATACTCGCGAAGCTTCGAATTGATGCCGTCGGCGCCGATCACGATGTCGGCGCGGTGACGCGTGCCATCTTCGAATACGAGATCAACTCCCGCACCGTCATCATGACAATGAGTCAGCTTCTTGTTGTAGTGAAGTCGCGCATCGCCGAACGCGGCGATCTGAAAATCGTGCAGGTCGCCCCGGTGGATGGTCACGTAGGCCGCGCCATACTCCTTCACGGCGAATTCGCCGAGCTTGATCCGCGACATGTATTCGCCGGAATTGCCGTCGCGGCTGAACCAGAAGTCGGGCTTGGAGCCCTTGTCGGCCACGGCGCCTTCGATCCCCATCCGACGGAATATCTTCATTACGTTCGGGCCCATGTGAATGCCAGCGCCGAGTCGCGTGAAAGCGGGCGCCTGCTCGAACACATCGACCTGAAAGCCGGACTTCTGCAGCAGGACGGCCGCGCAGGCGCCTCCTAAACCGGATCCGACGATTGCAATGCGAGGGGTATTAGACATGGGTAGCTTCGCTCCAGTATTGATCAGTGAGACTGACCGTTAATCAATTTGTTGTAGCGTACACACTATTTATTCGGCCACGCAAGAGGCCATTCGCACGCTTTTTATGATGCACTTTCGTAAAAATCCGTCGTATCGCAAGATTTTAGCGCAGATTCCGAGAAAAACTGTCGATTGACAATTGTCTCTCGGTGTCAACAAATAGCGTATACGCTGTATGTGAGTTGAACGTGAGATTTGCCGACAGTGAAGACGACGAGGCGCGAGAATCCAAACTTTCGGATTGTCGATGTCAGTCGAAGACGTCGGGAGGCTCAAATTTTGGGACGCGCCAAAATGAGGCTTGCATCATGGCATGCCGGCACCTTAGCCATTTCATATCCATCCAACGTCGATGGCGATTATGAGAGGCTAAACCGCAATGCAAGACCCCACGCCGGATCGCAGCGCAAGCGAGCCGGATTCAGCCTATGTCTTTTCCGATCAGATCGGCTTTCTGTTGCGGCGTGCGTATCAGCGCCATCTGGCGATCTTCCAGGCCAATACCGGCGACTCCGAATTGACGAGCGTGCAGTTCTCGACCCTTTGCGCACTGCGCGACAAAGGCCCGCAATCCCAGGGCGAACTCGTAAAGGCGACGGGCGCCGATCAGGCAACGATCCGCGGCATCATCGAACGCCTCAAGGCGCGCCGCTTGGTATCGCTGGCGAAGGACGCTGTAGACGGACGGAAGGTTATCGTCGCTTTGACCGCTGCAGGCGCGGAAATGCTGGACCGCATGATCCCGCGCGCCGCGGAAATCACCGAGCTCACCTTCGGTTCGCTAAATCCCGGGGAGCGGATGGCTCTGGTCTACACGCTGAGACAGATGTTGCGGGAATAGATAGCCAACAGGACCACCGACGCGTGCCAACTAACATGCCGAGGGCGGCATGCTGAACGGCTCGATAGAAATTGACCTGACGATAAATGGCGCGGACGCGCGGATCACGGGGGAGCCGGAGACCCCGCTGCTATATATCCTGAGAAACGATCTGCGCCTTAACGCTCCGAAGTATGGCTGCGGAAAAGGTGAATGCGGCGCCTGCGCGGTGCTGATTGACGGTGACGCTGCGCGATCCTGCACGGTTCGCGCCGGACAAGGCGCACTGGCTGAACGTCGATGCCGCGGCCGCCGCAAGCGAAGCGGCCGTTGCCAAACACTCCGCAACGGAGGCGCATTGAATGAATAGCCTGGCCGGCGCCGCGACCACGGTACCGCAATTCCTTACCGCACGAGATACGGCTCACGCTTGCGAAATCCTGCAGGCCGGTACTCATCGCGTGATCGCCG
>Ga0307516_10006310_pt1 | contig 13931 bp, 14 predicted proteins | sample 19_EM_MG_FD_203310 | JGI IMG/M metagenome (GOLD analysis project Ga0307516, IMG submission 203310) | Populus trichocarpa ectomycorrhiza microbial communities from riparian zone in the Pacific Northwest, United States - 19_EM | ecosystem: Host-associated > Plants > Roots > Unclassified | place... | reverse complement strand
CTTCCGCACAGTGGTAGCAGACAATGTCATTGCCGGTGTTGTGTGGGCGCTTGGACGATTTCAGGGGCTTGCGACAGTTTTCGGTAGTATGGTTGCTCATGTTGCAGTTGACACAGTGTTGAGTCTCCTGCTCCAGCTGCTTCCCTCGTCCTTTTCTACCTCTTCCACCTCTTCCTCCATTCCAGTTCCCTCTTCCACCTCTTCCTCCGCCTCTTTCTCTTCCTCCTCTTCCACGAGCAAATAGTGCTGTGCCAGATACTCCATCTTCATTGGCTTTCCGGGTCAGTTTGTTCTGCTCGGCATCTCGGAGAGCTTCAGATACAGATGCAATAGTAGCCATACCCACTCGCCATTTCTGCATTATGTCGAGTATTGGTTGGTACTCCTCCGGAGCTGTAAGGTAAATGTGGTACAGAAACCTCTCATCAGGTATAGCTCCTTCCGTCCCAGCAAGTTGAAATCGCCTGTCGTTCAGACGTGTGAGATATACTGCGATACTCTTGCCAGCCTTTGGACGGACATTGGAGAAATTTTTGCCGATTGTGACTCATCGGCCAAATGAGGATGAGGTGCTTAGTTGCTCCACGAGCGTATCCCATATTGCTTTCGTATTGGTAATGCTGGATAGGTGGATTTTGACCTCAGGGGTGCAGGAGAGCAGGATTGTGGTGGTGGCTAGAGCTTGTCGCTTCTCGTAGCTTTCGCGTTTGGCGATGTTTGCGGGGGAGTTTTCGATAGGGAGATCGTCTTCGACTTCTTCGCCTGTGACAATCTTGAGGGCAAGCACTGCTGAGAGAATTGTCGAAATGCACGGTTTCCAGGTGTCATAGTTGTCCGAGGAGAGTTTCTCGAAGGATCCGTATATCGAATTGTAAATTTCAACCATGTTGGGCAATAGCCAAGTTTGTTGCGGAAAGTAATAGAGGATCGAGGTTATTCGCGGTGTGAGGATATTTTTGCAGTGGTTTTGGATAAAGCGCTGGTCCGGGCTCACAACCTGTTGAAAGTGATGAATGTCTGTATTGTCTAAGTAAGGCTGAAGCCTCGAGAGAAAGGAGAATATAGGGGCAGGTCCATGCCTGCCGCCATGACTAAGCAACGAGTGAGATATTACAACAACACAGGTTTCGAGCATTGCGAGTGATTTCGCATGCAACTTGTAAGGTGCCAAGCGTTTGCTAGCGTCTGCGCTTTCGTATTGTTTGGCTCGCTTACCGCAGCTCGGCTCCCTTACCACAGCTCGGCTTGCTAAATACGACGGGTGGCTCGCGAGCTCGAGGAGGTAGCCGCGCGTGCCGGATAGGACCGAAGACCGCAACCAGCAGACAGAGCCAGCGAGGCAGAGGACAGAGGACTGCGGCCGAGGACGGAAGTCAGAGGACATACGACAGAGGACAGAGGAAGAGGACAGAGGACAGAGGACAGAGGACAGAGGACAGAGGAAGAGGACAGAGGACAGAGGACAGAGGACAGAGGAAGAGGACAGAGGACAGAGGACAGAGGACAGAGGACAGAGGACAGAGGACAGAGGACAGAGGACAGAGGACAGAGGACAGAGGACAGAGGACAGAGGACAGAGGACAGAGGACAGAGGACAGAGGACAGAGGACAGACGACAGACGACAGAGGACAGAGGACAGACGACGGAGGACAGGACGGACAACAGAGGACAGACGACAGACGACAGACGACAGACGACAGACGACAGACGACAGACGACAGACGACAGACGACAGAGGACAGAGGACAGAGGACTGAAGACGACAGACGACAGACGACAGAGGACAGACGACAGACGACAGAGGACAGAGGACAGAGGACTGAAGACGACAGACGACAGACGACAGAGGACAGACGACAGACGACAGAGGACAGAGGACAGACAGAGGACAGACGATAGACGACAGAGGATAGACGACATAGGCCAGACGACAGGACAGAGGACAGACAGAGGACAGACGATAGACGACAGAAGATAGACGACATAGGCCAGACGACAGGACAGAGGACAGAGGACAGAGGACAGACTGATAATTTTGGCCGTCTGAATAGAGGCTGGTAAGGTTATCATGCTGAAAATCACCTGCCAATATATTTTTTTCACTGCATTTTCTTGACACTACTTTCATTTCCACGATTTTCTTGATGTGTATATTTAAAGAATTTCTATCACATCTGCACCAATTTAGACGGCCGAAGGCCGTAACACCCCTTGTATGATGAATATGGAAGAATGGTCGAGGAGCAATGAAGCACCACACAATACATGTCACGACGAAAACCGGAGCCACGAACTCACACGAACTCACACATCTGAGCGGCAGCATTCCAATAAAAACGTGGGCATGAGATTAAATCATCGATTACGTGCAAGGTTGACCATCACCGGTCTGTCTCTCCATCTCCCATGTCCTTTCTCCCATGTCTCCACCGCCTCCCCCCCTTGTTCCCACCGCCCCCACCGTCTCCATTCTCCAGATCCGGGTCCGCATATTGCGTTGAGACCATACGGTACAGTCCGAGGACTATCATGGTCAGCGCTGCCGCCAGCACGGCCCATATCCATAACGTCCTATGGGCGATGGTGTTCTGGAAATATGGTAGAGCCAGTATCGCCTATCGAAATGCATATCCATCAGCTTGAGTCCAACAAGAGGCTAAGGTTCCGGTAGTGAAGATTACTGCAATGCTGGTTCCGGGAAGGAAAAACATGGTCATAACGGCAATCGTTTTCATCGCAAAGCTGTCCTTTCTCGTTTGTTTGGCCTCGTCTTGGCTAGCCCGTGCGATTTTTTGAAGTTCATCGCCGTTGACGATCTGTTGCTGGTCATAATCGGCTTGGACAGAATGGAATAACTATTCCCTCAGAGAATTAGTGAGCCTCTCGTAGAGGTCGATAGGAAGCGAACGGACGGGTCAACACTAACCAAGGCCAACGTATTCTTTGTTTTCTTCGCCAACTCTTCCTGCGATCCGATAATCGCGGTAACCTCGGCCAGCTGTTGTTTTAACGCCCTCCTCACTCTGTCCTTCTCGTAAATTCCTAGCTTCAGTTGCTCGGATATCTCCTCGTGTTGTTCTATCACAGCCACCACCACAGTTGAAATTGTGTTAAGCTCCGTCTTGTAGCGTAGGCAATGCGCGGTCATCGCATGAAGCGCCCGGTTTATCTCCAGCATTGCAGTCGATATCCGGTTCTTCTCCTCCAGTTCGTCCGCCAGTATTTTGGCCGTTTTGCCGCTCGGCGGGGGTTTCGGTTTCGGTTCTGCTTGAACTGTCATTTTGTCTCCGATTCGTTTCTCCTAGCCGACGTTCATTCGTCAGCATTGACAGCAGTGGTCCTACATACAGTGTGAGGCCCGTACATATTCGTTCAGCTCCACCGCAAAATACTCGAACGTCACCTTCCACTGCTGCAGCACCTGGCCAATGTAGACAATGTTCACCCAAAGAGGGTTCCTGTCGATCATCTCGGTACCGCCATCTTGCAATGCATGCAAAACTCTTTGCTGGATCTCTTGAATTGGCTCTATCGGGCTAGAATGAAAGTTGACGCAAATGACGGTCGCCTTCCTGTTGGCTAGGTCGTGTCTGCAGAGGACGGCGAGGTCGAGGTGTCGGATGTCGATTTTCTGGATGTGAAGGTGGAGATAATTGGAAGCATTAATTTGATGCGTTCCTGAGTGGTAGTCTCGGTGTGCATTCTCGGGATCGGTACATTCCATCGGCAGACGAATAGGGAGTATGTACCAAAAATCTATGCGCCGTCAATAAATGTTTCTTCTGATCCGTGTGAAGCAGGATACCTTGTATTGGATTACATGCCGGCTCAAAAGATTGTAGCAGCCTACTTCCGAAGCCGCTATGCCGAGGTTGCCGTTTGTGGTCGAGCATTGTCTGGATGAACGCCACCGGAATCTCATAACATAATGCGAGTCGCCGAAACATATCTATTGGAATTCGCAGCTTTCCAGCGGCGGTCATCGTGATATAGCTGCCCACATATATTTTAGCATGGGTCTCAGGAAGCAATCTTGCAGCTGCGCTATGGACGGAGATTCGCACAATAGTTGGAACTTCGGCGCTTCCTACAAATCACCGATAGTTAACCCCTCAGTCGGACTATCTAAAAATTGAGTGTCTTTACCTCCTCGAGACGCTGTAGGAGTCCCCGCCTCCCGCAGAAGCTGGCCTCGATTTTATTTGAGTGGGTTCTTATGACCACAACACCGACCTCTTTTCCGAATGGGCCCCGCAGCATCGCGCTTCGTAACTGGTCTAAATCGTCCCTATGAGCACGCAAATGATTAGCCTGTGGTTCCGCGGGCGATGCAAACGGCGTGAACGGGTGACTTGTTACCCACAATTCGGGCATGAGAGTCTTCAGTATAAACGGCCATCGATCCCGGGGCTCCTTCCTCAAGTCCTGAGTAGTAGACCATCGGTGTGCGATTGATCTTGTTGCTCGATTGGGGGACGTGGGCCTCGTCCGCGGCGGGTCCGCCGATCGGTTGCGAAGCATGGGCCAGGAAAATGATGTAGCTGAAGCGGGACGAGATTGATTGCGTGAATGAGGCCTAGGAAATGGGCTATGTAGATCTGAGGGCGGACGCAGATACTGCGATGCTTGGATTGCGGCCATGGATGTTTGTTTGCTGAACCCGATCTTCAGCCGTGGATGGAGAATTCAAGACTCTAGAGAATCATTATCCTTTTAAAAGTCGCCGAAAAACCGCCTTGGCGAAAGCTGGCTTACGTGTAAATCAACACTGGTTCGACACTACTCCCGCATCAAGAAGCCCCGCATTTTTGTTATAGTACGAATATATGAATCCGCGGCGCGCCCTGCAACTGATTACAGTGTCACTTCGCATAACAGGAAGTCCAGGCATCTTTTGATTTCGGAAGCGATGCAGGCTTTCTGCGGACTTGACCAGAAACGGCAGCGGGCTTGTGGCTAAATCGATATGCATCTCTCATTGTGAAAAAGGAGGAACTGATGCGGCATTTTTCCGGACTTGCGAAACATGCGATGTGTGGTGATGTCGGACTTGCTGCGGATGTACGTCGCAGTTCGATTAACTGCCAACTGTCAGAGGTTGCGCATAGGGAGGAAATGTGGAACTGATGCCGCCTTAATTTACCTCTAAGGCCCCGTTTGGTTTGACCGTATTTCGCCAACCGTCGGTTCGCGAGGTCACAAAACTACTAGATCACTTCAAAATAAGTAGTTTTGCGACCTCGCGAACCTACGGTTTCTCGGTTTTGTGTGGTAGCTTCTCAAAATACAGTCGAACCAAACAGGGCCCAAGTATTTTTTCTGCTCCCACACGCTGCAATGCGGCCCTGCCATCCATATCTCCCGCGGGCAACCGCTAGAGAAGAGGAGTTCGGTCTACGTTTAGGCGATCCATATCTCCCGCGACTTGCGTCGCCAGAGAAGAGGAAGTTCAGGCCGTCCATATCTCCCGCGTTGTTGGCTTGCCACCGCCAGTGAAGAGGACGTATGGCCTACCACGGAGCGGCCACCGGGCTGCGGGGAAAGAGGGGAGGGGGGGTGAGGGGGTTTAATTTCGTGTGTGTAGGTGCGTTGTTTTTTCTTTTCTTTTGTCATTGCTTAGCGTCGGGTAGGGGGCACAGGTGTTGTAATATCTCACTCGTTGCTTAGTCATGGCGGCAGATATGGACCTACCCCTATATTCTCCTTTCTCTCAAGGTTTCAGCCTTACTTAGACAATACACACGTTCATCACTTTCAACAGGTTGTGAGCCCGGACCAGCCCCTTATCCAAAACCACTACAAAAATAACCTCACATCGCAAATAACCTCGATTCTCTATCACTTTCTGCAACAAACTTACCTATCGCCCAACCTGATTGAAATGTACAAATTGATGTACGGATCCATAAAGAAACTCTCCTCAGACCACTATGACACCTGGAAACCAGGTATTTCGACAATTCTCTCAGCAATGCTTGCCCTCAAGATTGTTACAGACAAAGAAGTCAAAGACAATCTCCCAATTATATACTTCGCCATAAACATTGTCAAACACGAAAGCTACAAAAAGCGACAAACTCTTGCCACCACCACCATCCTGCTCGCCTGTAACCCTGAGGTCAGAATCTACCTATCTGGCATTACCAATATGAAAGCAATATGGGCTACTCTCATGGAGCAACTAAACAGCTTATCCTGATTTGGCTGACAAGTCACAATCAGCAAAAATTTCTCCAATGCCTGTCCAAAGGTTGGCTAGAGTATCGCAGTATATCCTTTACATCTGAACAACATTCAAGTTCAACTTGCTGGGACAGAAGAAGCTATACCTGACAAGAGGTTTCTGTACCACATCTATCTTATAGCTCCAGAGGAGTACTAACCAATACTCGACATGATACAGTACCTCATCAAAAGTCTTCGTGATTGGCCAGATCGCGTCACAGTTTAGCCGTATTGAGCAGGGATACTACCCCTCCTTCTCCTTGTCTTCCACCGTGATTTCTGTCCACCACCACAGCAAACATCATGATTCACACTCCGAAGAAATCCCGCGGAATGTTGAAGCCTCAGATGGTGAAGGTTCTGAAATATCGAAAGAATTCCGTCGGGAAATGAAGAGAGTTCAGCAATGTCAAGAAGGGGATGATTATTGTGTTCTTCATCATCTACGGTACCATCTCGATTGTATCCCTCCTTGTCGTCCGTCTCTGGTCGACTGTAAAGAGTTTCCTCCAGTGGTACTATAAACGCAGTACAACGGATAATGTCTCACGATCCGGTCGGCCACAGGTCCTTAGCAAACGAGACGAGCGAACAATTCTACGTGCTGTACGGAAACACCGACAGTATACACGTGAGCAAATTCGTCGGATCTACGCCCCCCATATTTCGCTGCCCACCTTCGATCGCCTCCTCCGAAAGCAGAATATAAAGAAGTGGCTAGCAAAAAAGTGACTAAGGCTAAAGGTGGAACATGCAAAGGCCCGGCTGCAACAGGCTGTCGCATGCAAGGATTGGACTGCAGAGGACTTCCAGCGGGTGATCTACAGCGATGAGTGTAGTGTGGAGCAGCAGCCTGCAGGACAGCAGAGATGGGTCTTTGGCACGCCAGGAGAGGAGAGGCGGCACGTCGACTGTGTCAATCCTGTGAAGGATCATCAGGTGAAGTTGATGGTGTGGGGTTGCTTTTTGGGCAAGCAGCGTGGCCCGCTAGTACCGTTGAAGACTGGCTCCGTCAATGCACGCGTGTACAAAGACCAACTACGTCGCTGGCTGCTTCCAGTTCTCGAGGACGTATGGGCAGCCCTTGGAAATCCGCTTTTCCAACAGGATAATGCCAAGATACACACTGCCAAACTCATGCTATTGTTCTTTGAATGTTACACTGTTCCACTAGAGTCCTATCCTGCCTACTCCCCTGACCTGAATCCGATCGAGCATGTCTGGACCTTGCTCAAGCGACAGCTCCGAGTGGATTATCGTGACCTTATCAACTACCCAGGAGGCCTCGATAAAGTGAAGGCGAAGCTGGCAGAAGTTTTTCCACTCTGCTGGGAGAAAATCCCACCCAAGCAGTTCGAGGCGCTCTGGGGGTCGATGCCTTTACGGGTGCAGGCAGTCATTGATATGAAGGGATGGTACACACGCTACTAGTTACTGTGCAGAATCATTCCTCTGTATTTCTTCTACTCCCTTTTCTGTCTCTCTTTAATGTTCTGCATTTCAGTACTTGTTTTATAGCGCTCGGGAGGAGGAGAAAGTGGGGGGGGGGGCCCCCTGTCAATGCAGCTAAACTGAGACACAATCTGGCCAATCACGAAGACTTTTGATGAGGTACTGTACACAAGTGGCCAGTAGATATGGCTACTATCGTATCTGTATCTGATGTCTCTGGGATGCCGAGCAGAACAAACTGGCCTGGATAGCCAATGAAGATGGAGTATCTTGTACAGCACTATTTGCTCGTAGAAGAGGAGGAAGAGGAAGAGGCAGAGGAAGAGGTGGAAGAGCTGGAAAAGGATGAGGGAAGCAGCTGGAGCAGAAGACTCAACACCGTGTCAACTGCAACATAAGCAACCATACTACTGAAAACTGTCGCAAGCCTCTGAAATTGTCCAAGTGCTCACACAACACTGGTAATGACATTGTCTGTTACCACTGTATGGAAGTTGGCCATCCCAAGAAACTATGTCCAGTGTGGAAATGAGTACAAGAGACCTTTGATAATTGGAACTCCAGAAGAGTATTACTCGAAAATGACAACTCCAAAGTACTGGTTGTGGTAAACTGCATGCCCGGCAATGCTGAAGATTTCGATTGACAAGCTAACTCAGTGGCCTTACTCAGTACGATGGTTAGTCCGGCTGCCTTACATGATTCGACCTGCTTCATTGGATCTATATGGATGCCCGAACTGATAGACTCAGCTGGACCCATACAGCTTGGCTATTTTGCACTTGTATCAGAAGTCCTGTCAACTACATAGATAATCAACTCCAGCACATCTCACCACATGTACAATGGACCCAAGTTAGCGTATCTCACCTACAGTCACCTACTGTATCCAATCGATATCAAGTTGGGAGATGCTACCTGGGTTTAGACGATCCACAATAGAGAGCTGTCGATTCACATGCATTCGATTAAAGCACTGCATACACCCACCTTCTGGTACTCACTGCTATCCATCAGCAAATTCAAAGATCGATGCTATATCGTCACCTTTAGGAACAACAAATACCATATAACAGACAGTAAATAGAATATTGTTGTAAGTGGTACCAAAAATAGAAGACTCTTTTAGGTGGAAAATGACTTGGTAGCTCTACATAGCTCTCAGGGGCTGGAGCTGGCTGCTCCCCACCACCGAAGTGGTGCTCATGAGTTGGTGCGGACCACTCAACCTAGTGGAAACAGTACTCATGAGTTGGCACAAGCTGCGCAGGTTTTGGCGCCAGCTGTTCCCCATGGCCAAAGTAGTGCTCACAAGTTGGCACTGTCCACTCAACCCAGTAGAGGTAGCACTCACGATTTGGTGCCGGCTGCTCAACCCGGTTGAAGCAGCCCTCAGAAAAAGATATTGCTCCAAGATTCCCAGCTTTGGCACAGACACCTAATCCAATCCATCCACACAGCTATGGAATCCCTAGTTGATGGCTATACCTATGATGATCGGACATGCGAAACCTGTGTCCTAGCCAAGAATGAAGTGAGGATTATTTGGATACCAATACAGTGCACTACTACTTCGTTAGAACTCGTACATTCCAATACCTGTGGAACATCTGCTACCAAATCTATTGGAGGTGCAATCCAGTTCATCATCTTGATCAATGACTTCAGCTGATATATCTATGTCTACCCTCTGCTCAACAAGCTGGCCGGCACAGGCACCAGAATCTTCCAGCTCTTCCAGAAAAAGGTCGAGAACTGGAGATACACCATTAAGAGATTTCGCTGTGACAACAGTCGAAACAAATACAACAATAAACAGTTTCGCAGTATCCTAATGGCAGGTGGAATGAGTTTTGACCCAGCACCTCCCTACATGCAGCATAAGAACGGTGTTGCAGAATGAACTATTGGTGTCCTCATGAGGAAGGCAAGGTCCTTACTATTGGACTCACAAGTACCAACCGAATTCTGGGTAGAAGCTATCTGTACGGCCATCTACCTGCATGTAAGAACACTGAACTATGCCACAGACAGCAAAACACCATACACAGTAGTTCATAAGCACATATGACTCGCCAGCAGTAGTGACGATGTCACCGATGAGCTATCATGCAATAAGCTACCGCTCCACCACCTTCGCCATTTTGGGTGTGTAGCTTACAAGCTCATACCAAAACAACAAAGTGTGGATGTGAAGATGGGAGCTTACTACAAGACGTATATGATACTTGGATACGTGTATAATACTACCAAGATCTGAAAGCTGTGGGATCCAGAACAGATGAACATCACATAATGTTCGGATATCAAGTTCGACGAGGCGAAAAATTTCCACACAGTGGAGCACCCTGCAAATAAAAAAGATGTATGCAGTCTTCCAGAGGAAGAACCCATTTATGCTGAAGACCAAATCATCCTTCCACTAGTGTTGAAAGGACACGTGCCACCAGTATTGATAGGAAATACGCCACCAGTACCAAAAGAATACATGTCCCCAGCGTTGCAATGATATGCACCAGCGTTGCATGGACACGTACCAGAAGTTGAACATATGTCTGACAAGGCCTTCAGTGCCACAGAATGCACACCTGATGAGGTTGTATCTACATCAGAACGGTTGAAACCAGAGACACTGGAACCGAAGAGTTCGGAACGGTTGGAACCAGAGAGATTGGAACCGAAGAGCTCAGAACGGTTGGACCTGAAGAGATTGGAACCAGAAGGGTTATGCCCACTAAGCACTGCAAGGGGTCTAATACCACTGCATAGATCTATGAGGATAAAGACTCAGAAATCCCAGGGAAATGCCTGTATGGTAGGTCACTGTGGGCAAAATAGCACTCAGGAGATGGCACCGGTCGCTCACTGTGAACAAAACGGCGCTCAGGAGATGGCACTGATCATTCACTGGGGGCAAAGTGGCCCTCAGGAGATGGCACTGGTCACTCACTCTAGGCAAAAGGGCATTCAGAAGATGGTGCCGGTTACTCACCACGGACAAAATGGTGCTCAGGAGATGGAGCCAGCCTCTCACCCTGCCCAAAGCACCGCTCACGAGACTGTACCAACCACTCGTGCTGGCCAAAGTACCACTCACGAGACTGCACCAACAGATCACGCTGGCCGAAGCACTGCTCACAAGACTACGCCAACCACTCATACTGGCCAAAGTACCACTTACAAGACTGCGCCAACAGATCACACTGGCAGAAGCACTACTCATGAGACTACGCTGACTGCTTGCACCAGCTGAAACACGTTCATGACAGGCTTAACAGTGGACAACCCTGGATTCTACAGGGATGTATTGAACATCTCACTGAACAATCAATGGAAAGAAGCTATACTTCAAGAGTATACCTCATTGATTGAGAATAGTAGCTTCACTCCCGTTATCAATTCCAATGGTATGAAGCCTATAGGCTGCAGATGGGTATACAAGACAAAGCGGAGTCTGAACGGTAGAATCAGATACAAGACATGTCTTGAGATCAAAGGATATGAGCAGATCTACAGTGTTGACTGCGATAAAACATACGTACCAGTTGGTAAGTTGATTACCCTTCGGTATCTACTGAGCTTCATAGAGCAGAACTGCTATAAAATTGATCATCTGAATATTGTTACTGGTTTCTACAATCCTGAGATAGACACCGAGGTCTACATGCAACTACCGGAAGGTATCGTGTGGTGTGAGTCCACAGCCATACTCAGCGGTAATTACCATTGCTTCCTATACCTCGACAAAGTACTATACAGTTTACGACAAGTACTGAGACTCTGGCATCAGGAAATCAATGACTTCCTACAATCGATTGGATTCCACCACTCCCACACTGATATAAGTTTTTACATTCAGAACGATGGAGTGTTAATACTCCTATACGTCAACGATATACTCATGTTCTACGGTGAAGAATTATCGGAAAAGGTTCTAGAAGTTAAGCAACAGCTTATGCTCCAGTATAAGATATCAAACCTTGGACCGGCCAAGCAGTTCCTAGGCTTGGAAATCGATCAACTCACCAATAGAAACATTACCCTCAGTCAATCTGGATATATATTGACAATCCTTGTCCAATTCCAAATGCAAGATACGAATCCGGGCCCGACTCCATTGCTCGCAAAGAGCCAACTCAATATCGACACTTTGGATGGCATGGAAGTAGTGGATCAAGCTGTTTACCAATCAATCGCAGGGAGTCTCATGTATTCTGCTATCGGTACTCACCTTCATATTATGTTCGTGGTTGTAGTACTAAGCCAATCCAACATGAAACCCTACCGTATCCACCCGACAGTGGCAAAGTGAGTCCTCCGATATCTTAAAGCAACAGCTGATGTCAAGCTCGTCTTTTCCAGCACGACTTCAACAGAGATACCGCCTCTAGTCGGATACACCGATTCAGACTTCGCTGGCAACAGAGTAGATCCAAAGTCGCAGGGTGGCCACATCTTCAAGGTGTATAGAGCCCCCATTTCCTGGCTCTCGCATAAACAAGGACTTGTCACATTCTCAACCACAGAAGCCAAGTACATTGCTTGCTCTAACTTAACCAGAGAAGCAGAGTGGCTGGTATGACTGCACAAGGATGTTACCAGTGAAACAGTGGTTCCAACGATCTACTACGATTCCAACAGCACGTTGAAAACGATCTACTCCAGAATCTCAAGCCCTAAGACCAAGTATATCAACATTTGGTACCATATCAGTTGCAACCAACAAGAGTGTGAAATAGTCAACTTCACCGATATTTCCACTGATGGCAATCTGGCTGACATCATAACCAAGGGTCTCAGTCCCAAAAAATACCAACAGTTTCCTACAGGTATCGTTCTACACGCGAAAATCTGAAGGTTTATTGGTTTATTGTTTTATTGGTCTTATTGGTTATTTTCTGTACGGACGATCAGAGTTGGTACTCTTTCCTAGTAGGTTTCTCCCATCGGAATTCCTGTGGAGGTTTTAATGAGGCCAACAAGGAGTATTGGGCATATGTTCTCTCGTTTCTTATATGCACTTGCTGCTTTGATTTTACGGAAATACGGAACGCAGCAAGTGAGGAAGTGTTGTAATATCTCACTCATTTCTTAGTCATGGTGCCAGGCATAGACCTACCCCTATATTCTCCTTTCTCTTGAGGCTTCAGCCTTACTTAGACAATACACACATTTATCACTTTCAACAACAGGGGTTGAGGGGTGATAAGGATGCCATACTGTGATGGGACCCTCAGGGGCCATAGTGGCGGGGATCTGGTCACATTTGTGTAGTCTTCATGATCTGTAGAGGTCGGATAAGAATTAAAGCAACAGGAAACCAAACAAAAAGCGGTCCTGTGAATTAATCTGTATGTATTGCATCATTATCTATTACATACTCTATATGCTTCCTCCCCTATAACCCACTACCCTCTCGGGTACTCCGTTCTAATTGCGTTCTGCCATTGCCGCTCACTCTCCAACCCCGGTTATAGTCTGATTCCCCATTTGCGATGCATAAGAATCTGCATGTGGATCACGATGTTCCTTGTCAAAAGTGTCGTACGAACTCATGAAGCAGTGGGATATTCTGCGATAGCAAAGCGGGTTAGAAGCACATGGGTCTCGAAAACGTCCTCGGTGGGTCTGTTAATCGTTAGCTTTTTTTTTGTTTTTTTGTTTCATCATATTTTAATTGCATAGATACTCGACCTGTAAAGATCATGACGCAATATCCGCCCCACAAATAGTCCTGTTCCCCGCCACTACGGCTCCTTTCGGATGACCGTCAAGTTGTGGCATCCCTAACATCCCCAAAAAGGAAAAAGAAAAACAACGCAACGCAACACAACACAACGCAAAAAAACCCCTCACCACCTCTCCCCCCTTTCCCCGCAGCCCGGTGGCCACTCCGTGGTAGGCCGTAACGTAGTAGCGCAGGTAGTGAACCAGACCTAGAAGTGAATCAGAGCACGCTGATTCACTGGTCTAGCTGCTTCAAGCAGACCGGCAACACAACCACAACCACCGCAACCACCACAACACAAGACAAGCCGCCCACGTCGCGTCCGGGGCGCCGAGATCAATGTAGTCAAATATATTGTGTATTGTAATTATATTAGGAAGCGAATAGTTACTAAATACTAGATGGAAAAGAAATGTGAATGAAAGTCCAATCATTTTTGGTTTCCGCCACAACTGTAGACCACACACCCAGATTCTCCTCCCTCCCATTATGCGCATAGCCTCGCTTGACCTTATCCTTCTTTAA
>Ga0307516_10006309_pt1 | contig 13932 bp, 13 predicted proteins | sample 19_EM_MG_FD_203310 | JGI IMG/M metagenome (GOLD analysis project Ga0307516, IMG submission 203310) | Populus trichocarpa ectomycorrhiza microbial communities from riparian zone in the Pacific Northwest, United States - 19_EM | ecosystem: Host-associated > Plants > Roots > Unclassified | place... | reverse complement strand
GCCATCAGGGCCAGTACGTCACGCTCGCGGGGGCTGAGCCGTTCCAGCCGGGGGTCCTGGCGGGAGCGGGTGAACAGCTGCGCGACGACCTCGGGGTCGATGGCGGTGCCGCCGTCCGCCACTCGGCGCAGGGCGTCCAGGAACTCCTCCACCCGTCCGACGCGTTCCTTGAGCAGATAGCCGAGGCCGGTGACACCGCCGCCGAGCAACTCGGTGGCGAAGCTCTGCTCGACGTACGCGGACAGCACGAGGACGGCCAGGTCGGGCCGTCGGCGCCGGGCCTCGACCGCCGCGACGATCCCCTCGTCGGTGTGCGTCGGCGGCATCCGTACGTCGAGGATGGCGACGTCCGGTTTGTGTACGTCGATGGCGTCCAGCACCCCGTCCGGGGTACCGGCGGTGGCCACCACGTCGAGGCCCTCGGCCCGCAGCAGCAGGGCGAGCCCCTCACGCAGCAGCGGGTCGTCCTCGGCTATCACGATCCGCAGGACACGATCGTCACGATCCACAGGGAAGGTCCACTTCAAGGGTTGTAGGGCCGCCCGGCGGGCTGGTCAGAGTGAGGCTACCGTCGAGCGCCGCGACCCGGCGGCGGATACCGGTGAGCCCGGAGCCGCCGTCCTCGTCGGCGCCACCCCGGCCGTCGTCCTCGACGCGCAGGCGCAGTCGGCCGCCGCTGCCGCGGGCGGTGACGGTGGCGTGGCCGGCGCCGCTGTGCTTGGCGATGTTGGTCAGGGCCTCGGCCACCACGAAGTAGGCCGTCGCCTCGACGGAGGCGGCACACCGCGCGGGTACGTCCACGTCGACCCGGCACGGCACCGCGCAGTTCACGGCCAGGCCGGAGAGCGCGCCGGCCAGTCCGCGATCGGCGAGCACCGGGGGCAGGATGCTCCGGGAGACCGTACGCAGTTCCGCGAGGGCCTGTTCGGCGGCGGACTGGGCGCGTTCGAGGAGTTCGTCGGCGCCGGCCGGGTCGCGGGCCACCATGCGTCGGGCCGCGCCCAGCAGGACGGTGACGCTGACGATGCGGTTCTGGGTGCCGTCGTGCAACGAGCGCTCGATACGGCGCAGTTCGGTGGCATGGGCGTCGAGCGCGGCGGCGCGGGTGGCCGTCAACTCCGCGACGCGCAGGGACAGATCGACGTCCGGACCGGCCGCGAGGAGCTGCCTGCCGGGCCGGGCCTGCAGACGGGCCATGCCCGGCGTGAGCCCGAGAATGATGATGACCCAGCTCAGGCCCAGCAGTGCCACGGCGAGGGCGTCGGGCCAGGAGTGCGCGGAGCCGATCCCCAGAGACGTGGCGGTCGTGTCCCCGGGCAGGAGCTTCCAGTACAGCGGAAAGACGCTGTCCCGCAAGGCCAGGACCGGCAGAAGGACTCCGAGCAGCCCCAGGAGGAACCCCAGGGTCGCGTGCCGGACCAGCCAGCGCAGTTCCCGTCGGGTGGTGGGATCGACCAGGGCGGGACGTAGCCGGGTCGGCGGGGGCTCCGGGGCGACGACCTCCGGGCCCCGGCGGGCGAGCCGCGCGCGTTCCCGTCCGGCCAGGGCGTGCAGCGCGCGCAGCACGACGGGCGCCATGAGCAGCCCCACCCCGGCCAGGCTCGTCACGGCGGCGACGGCCGTCCAGAGCAGCACCAGCAGGGCGAGCAGTGCCGTGTTGAGCCCGGACGCGAGTTGCCCGATCGCGGTGCCGGCGGCACTCAGGGTGCGTACGGCGATGTCCTTGAAGCCCGCATCCCGGCCGGCGGCAGCCGTGTCCGCGCTGTGTTCGTGCGTTGCCATCCACCCTCCCTCGGTCGCGGACGACTTTATGCCGCCCGGCGGTTCGCGGGTGGCCGTGCGGCCCGGAAGTACAGCCTGCTGTACCTGAACCGGCCCGGCTGCGGGATCGGCCGGGAGGGGTGCCGGTCCATAGCGTCGGTGACGACAGCGAGGCCCGCTGGCGGACCGCACACGGACCGCACACGGACCGCTGACGGACCGCACACGGACCGCTGGCGGACCGCACATCGACCGCCCAAGACCACCGGAGAAGCCCCCATGACGAACACAACTGACGAGTCCGACCGTCTCACCCGGGGAGACGTCGCCCGCACGCTCCTGTGGATCGTGGTCGTGGTCAGCGCGGTCGCCAACATGGTGGCGTCCCTCGGCGGTGCGGACACCTGGGTGCACCTGGCCTGCGGCGCCCTCACCCTGCTCTGCGGCGGGACCCTCGTCGTGCGCGGCCTGCGGGGCCGTCGATGAGCGCCATCGCCCTCGTGGACGTCAGCAAGGAGTACGCGGGAGGGGTACGCGCCCTCGACAGCGTGTCCCTGACCGTGGACCGCGGCACGTTTCTCGCCGTGATGGGGCCCTCGGGCTCCGGCAAGAGCACCCTGATGCACTGCGCCGCCGGGCTGGACTCCCCGACGTCGGGGAGCGTCCGTATCGACGGCCGGGAGATCGGCCGACTGAACGAGACCCGCCGTACCGAACTGCGCCGCGAACGCGTCGGGTTCGTGTTCCAGGCGTACAACCTGATCCCGTCGCTCAGCGTCGAGGACAACATCACGCTGCCGCTGCGGCTGGCGGGACGCGCCCCCGACCAGGACTGGCTGCGGACGCTGGTGCGGCGGGTCGGTCTCGCCGACCGGCTGACCCACCGGCCGGCCGAGCTCTCCGGCGGCCAGCAGCAACGGGCCGCGGTCGTGCGGGCGTTGGTGGCCAGACCGGCCGTCGTGTTCGCCGACGAGCCGACCGGCGCGCTGGATCTGCGCAGCGCCCACGAGGTTCTCGACCTGCTGCGGGACCTGGTCGACGACCTGAACCAGACGGTGGTGATGGTCACCCACGATCCGGCCGCCGCGGCCCGCGCCCACCAGGTGCTGGTGATGGCCGACGGCCGGGTGGTCGAGGCCCTCGACAAGCCGACCGCGTCCGAACTGGCCCACCGTCTCGTCGAGTTGGGAGAGGTGTGAGAGCCGTGTTCCGTCTCGCGATACGTATGGCCGGGCACCGGATCACCGCGCTGATCGCGGTCGCCTGCGCGGTCCTCGGCGGCGCCGCCCTGATCACCGGCACCGGGGTACTGGCCGAGTCCGGTCTGCGCTCGCACCTGCCGGCCGGCCGTCTGGCAGGCGCGGACGTCGTGGTCGCGGCCGACCAGTCGCTCCACCCGAGCGGTGACCTGCCGGTCGCGCTCCCGGAGCGCCGTAGGGTCCCCTCCCGCCTCGTCGGCGAACTGTCCGGGCTGCCGGAGGTCGAGGCCACCGTCGGCGACATCGGCTTCCCCGCAGCCCTCGTCGACGCCCGCGGCCGGGTCGTACCGACGAAGGACCCCGCGTCCGCCGGGCACGGCTGGTCCTCGACCGGCCTGCTGGAATCCCCGAAGGCCGACGGCGGCGAGCCCACCGGTTCCGGCGAGGTCGCCGTGGACAGCGCCACCGCCGCCGCGGCGCACGTCAGGGTCGGCGACAGGATCAAGGTCGTCGCGGGCGCCCGCCCCGCCGCCGGCTACCGCGTCTCGGCGGTGGTCGATGACCCGGGCGCCGGGATCCTCTTCGCCGACACGACCGCCGTACGACTCTCCGGTCGCGCGAGCGGCGACGCCGGGCCGCGGGCCAGGACCGTCGATCTGATCGGCCTGCGCACCGCCCCGGGCGCCGAGGAACGGGTCGCCGCGGAGGTACGTGCACGGCTGACCAAGCTGAAGGCCACCGGGCTGGTGACGGTCACCGGCGCGGGCCGCGGAGACCTGGTCGCACCCGGCGCGGGCGCGTCCCGCTCGCTGCTGATCCTCCTCGCCTCCTCCCTCTCCGGGATCGTCCTGCTGATCACCGGGTTCGTGATGGCGAGCGCGCTGGCCGTGTCGGTCGGCGGACAGCGCCGCGACCTGGCGCTGATGCGGGCCGTCGGGGCGACTCCGCGGCAGATCCGCCGACTTGCCGCCGCCCAGGCCACGGTCATCGCGGCCGTCGCGTTGGTGCCGGGGGTGGCGCTGGGCTATCCGCTGGCCGGACAGTTCCGCGACCTGCTGGCGGACCGGGGTGTCGTCCCGTCCGAACTGCCGCTCACCTACAGCCCGTTGCCCGCCCTCGCGACGATCCTTCTGACGGCCCTGGCCGTGCAGCTGTCGGCCCGGGGCGCGGCCTGGCGCACCTCCAACAGGCCCGCCACCGAGGCGGTCGCGGAATCCCGCAGTGAACCCCGCGACCCGTCGAAGGCCCGCACCCGCGCCGGACTGCTGGTCATCCTCGCCGCGCTCACCATGTCGGTCCTGCCGCTCTTCTCCCGCACGGTCACAGGCGCCACCGGCACCTCCATGGCGGGCATCGTCGGCGCGATCGGCCTGGCCCTGGCCGGTCCGGCCCTGGTCCGGGGCGTCGGAGCCGCCGCGTCCCGTCGTACCCGCTCCGGCGCCTCCGCGCCGACCTGGCTGGCGATGTCCAACGTCCGCGCGTACGCCCTGCGCAACGCCGGGATCGTCAGCGCTCTGGCCATGGCGGTCATGTTCGTCCTGACCTACACCTTCGCCCAGACCACCGTGCTGGCCGCCACCGCGAACGACACCCGCGCCGGCACCCTCGCCCAGCAGCGCGTCAGCGCGCCGGGGCTGGGCGCACTGCCCGACGGCACCCTCGCCGCCGTACGGAAGACCCCCGGTGTACGGGCGGCGGCCCCCGTCGGTGACACCACCGTGGTGTGGACGTACGAGCAGTTCGGCGAGCCGGTGACCGAGTCCGGCTCCGCGATGATCCTCACCCCGGACGCGGCGGACGTCCTCGACCTCGACGTACGGGACGGCAGCCTCAGCGGTCTCACCGGCGCCACCGTCGCCGTCAGCAGCGATGTCGCCCGCTCACGCGGAGCGGAACCGGGCAGCAGGGTGAACCTGGTCCTGGGCGACGGCGCACGGGTCGACGCCGAGGTCGTCGCCGTGTACGCCCGCGGCCTCGGCTTCGGCACGGTCGCCCTCTCCCGCGACCTGGCGGCCGGACACACCTCGACCGGGCTCGACCAGTCCCTCCTCGTCCGCACCGACGGCACGGACACCGCCCGTCAGCACCTCAATGCCCTGGCCGCGTCCCACCCCGGCCTGACCCTCGAGAGCACGAACCCCACGTCCGTCGGCGGCCTGAAGGACGCCCCGCCCGAGGTGTGGATCAACCTGGCCATCATCGTGGTCCTGCTCGTCTACCTCCTGCTCAGCATCGCCAACAAGCTCGTCGCCGCCACCGCCCAGCGTGGCGTCGAGATGGGCGCCCTGCGCCTCAACGGCACCACACCACGCCAGATCCGCGCGATGATGCGCCGCGAGGCCGCGGTCACCGCCGCCACCGCCCTCGTCACGGCCCTGCTCCTGTCCGCCCTCCCCCTGGCCCTCCTGGGCCAGGGCTTCCTCGGCCACCCCTGGCCCGCCGGCCCGGCCTGGCTCCTCCCCGCCCTCGCCCTCACGGTCACCATCACGGCCTTCCTCACCATCGAACTCCCCACCCGCCAGGCGCTGCGCACCCCACCGGCCGACGCGATCCGCACCCAATGACCGGGCTGTGTGCGACGGGCCGAGCCCTCCCGAGACAGGCCCAGGTCTCTGACCTGGGCCTTCGGTATGGAAGCGGGACGTACGGCCGGGAGCGCGAACGCGAGTCGCGTCCGATGACAAGTACAGGGTGAGACCGTCGTCCGGCGGTCGGAGACGGAGATTCGGTGAAACCGGATACACCGGGCAACCGGCGACGTGGCGAGCACGGCTACCGCGGCAGTGACGATCACGGCGACAGCGACGCCCAGTTGACGCGGTCGGCGTCCGGCGACGCGGCGGCGTTCACCCGGCTCGTGGAGACCCACTCGTCCGCCCTGCACGGCTACTTCGCCCGGCGCATGCCCGGCGCGGCGGACGATCTGCTGGCCGAGGCCTGGTTGCAGGCGTTCGCCGCGCGGCGCACGTTCGACCCCTCGCGCGGCTCGGCCCGTGGCTGGCTGTTCGGGGTGGCCCACAACGTGCTCGCCCAGTACCTGCGGCGGGCGGGACGGACAGCGGCCGTACCTGGACCGGACGTCACCGACCCCTGGCAGGCGGTGGACCAGCGGCTGGACGCGGCGGCGCTGGCCCCCGCACTGCGCCGGGCACTGGCCGAACTGCCCGTCGAGGAGCGGGAGGTGCTGCTCCTGATCAGCTGGGAGCAGCTCACCCCGGCCGAGGCCGCCGCCGTCGTGGGCATCCCGGCGGGCACCGCACGTTCGCGGCTGCACCGGGCCCGCGGCCGGCTGCGCGACCGGCTCGCGGCGCCCCGCCCGGCAGGACGGAACCTGACCGCGACAGGAGACCTGGCATGAGTACGTACGACGACGTGGAGGAGAACGGGATGAACGAGCGAGGGGCGCTGCTGGACTTCCCCGGCGCCGATGAACTGATGGCCGCGGGGCGGGTCGAGCCGCCGTCGGAGCGGGCCCTGGCCAGGGTGCTGGCGGAGGTGGAGGCGGCGGTGGCCGCGGAGGGGACCGCGGGCCGGGCCGGGCCGGACACGGGAACTGTCGTGGCGACGCCGATCCGACGGCTGTCCGGGCGCCGCCGGGCCCTGATCGGCCTGTTGACCACAGCCGCGGTGGCCACCGGCGTGGTGACGTACGCGAACACCGGCACAGCCCCCGCCGGCACGGGCACCCGGAGCGAGGCGAGCGCGGACACCGCGTCCGTCTTCCTGAACGACCTCTCCACGGTGGCCGCCACCCAGTCGGTCTCCTCGGGGAAGTACTGGAAGACGCGGACGAACGTCGGCGACGCGTACCTCTCACCATCCATGGACCTCTACGTCGTCAATGACGGCAAGGCCTACAAGAAGGGGCAGCGGCCCGACTGGCAGTTCGGGCCGAAGGACCTCGACTGGAAGGGCCTGGACCAGCTGACCACGGACCCGGCGAAGCTGCTCGGGCTGCTGCGGACTCCGCCGCGGCCCAAGAGCATCTCCCCCTTCGACCAGGCCGCCACCCTGCTCGGTGATTCCCCCGCGAGCCCGAAACTGCGGGCAGGGCTGTTCAGGGCGATGGCGGAGCTGAAGGGCGTCAAGCTGCTCGGCACCGTGAAGGACAGCACCGGGCGCGGTGGGACGGCCGTGGAGTTCGCGGAGGCCAGGAGCGTCGGCCGGGTGGTCGTCGACCCGAAGACGAGCGCGATCCTGGAGTACACCTTCACGTGGACGGCGGGCCCCAGCAAGGGCAAGGTCACCCACCGGACGTACCTGTCGGTGGGCTTCACGGACAAGATCGGCTGACCCGCGCCGCACGTCCCGGGTGCCCGGTACGGCCTCAGTGCCCCAGCCCCGCGCCTCCGTCGACCGGGATCACGGCACCGCGCACATACCCGGCGCCGGCCAGGAACGCCACCGCGTCGGCGACCTCCTCGGGGTGGGCGAGACGTCCGGCCGGGGTCTGACGCAGCAGGTCCCGGCGCTGCTCGGCGGTGAGCGCACGGCTCATGTCCGACTCGGTCAGGCCGGGCGCCACCACGTTGCAGGTGATGTCCCGGGGGCCGAGTTCGCGGGTCAGCGACCGTGCGAATCCGACCAGTCCGGCCTTCGCCGCCGCGTAGTTGGTCTGCCCGGCGGAGCCGTGCAGGGCCGCCGTGGAGGAGATCAGGACGATACGGCCATGGCCTTCCCCGAGCATCCCGCGCATCGCTCGCCGGACGACCCGGAAGGCCCCCGTGAGGTTGGTGTCTAGGACGGAGGTGAAGTCCGCCTCGCTCATCCGCAGCAGCAGGCGGTCGTTGGCGGCGCCCGCGTTCGCCACCAGGACGGTGACCGGACCGTGCGCCGCCTCGACCTCCTTGAAGGCCCGGTCCACCTGCTGACTGTCCGTCACATCGCAGCGTACGGCGAGCAGATGCGCGGACGCGGGCGGCTCCTCACCTCGGTGGGTCACCGCGACCCGGTCACCGGCCGCCGCGAAGTGGCGGGCTATGGCCAGCCCGATGCCCCTGTTTCCGCCGGTGACGAAGACCGAACGGGGCGTTGCCTGCGCCGTCATGCTGTCCCTCTCCTGTCGTGTGGACTCCTTGGTTCTGTGGCCGGGACGTTCCGCGGGAGCGGCGCCCGGGTGCGCAGGCCCGCGACGGACACCACGCATCCGACGAGTGCCAGCGCGGCGATGGAGAGGGTGGCGGCGTACATCGCGTCGAGGAAGGCACGGTCGGCCGTGGTCGCCAGTTCGGGCAGGCGCAGTGCACCGGCCAGTGAACGGGCCGCCTCGGCGGAGGTCCGGGCCTGCTCGGCGGCGGCCGGTGACAACCCCTGTGCGGGGCCCGGCAGTTCGGCGTCCGCCATCCGCTCCCGGTACACCCCGGAGAGGATCGAACCGGCCATCGCCACCCCGAGCGTTCCGCCGACCTGCCGGGTGACGCTGTTGACGGCCGAGCCGGCGCCCGCGAGCCGCGGTGGCACCCCGCTCATCATCGCGGCCGTGACCGGCGTACCGACCAGGCCCATCCCGAAGCCCTGGATCCACAGCAGCGCGACGATGACCCAGACCGGGGTCCGCCCGTCGAGCCAGGCGTAGGCGACGTAGGTGGCCGCCGTGGCCAGGACGCCGACCGCGACCGTCCACCGTGCCGTCAGCAGCCTGCTCAGCGCCGGGGACGCCTGACTGCCGAGGACGATGCCGACCGCGGCGGAGATCATCACGGTTCCGGCGTCGGCGGGGGAGAGCCCCCGTGGCCCCTGGAGATAGAAGGCCGCGTAGAACAGATGCCCGGCCAGCGCCATGAACGCGATCAGCAGCACCACACTCCCGGATGTGAACCCGGGCTGCCGGAAGAGCCGCAGGTCCAGACTGGGCGCGGGGGACCTGCGCTGACCGGCCACGAAGGCGGTGAGCAGGGCGCCGCCGAGGACGAGGGGGAGGAGGACGTGCGGCCCGTACCAGGTCTGTCCGTTGCCGAGTTCGATGATCCCGTAGACCACGCCGCCGAGGCCGAGCACCGACAGGACCAGGCCCGGAAGGTCGAGCGGTCTGCGCCGGGCACTCCTCAGCCCGGGTACGACGGTCGCCACTGAGGCCAGGCACAGGGCGACGATCGGCACGTTGACCAGGAACACCGAACCCCACCAGAAGCTGCCGAGCAGCGCCCCGCCCACGACCGGGCCGACAGCCACGCCCAGACCGCTGGACGAGCTCCAGATCGCGATCGCCCGGGTGCGTTTGTCCTCCGGGGTGCTCTGCACGATGACCGACAGGGTCGCCGGCATCAGCAGCGCACTGCCCGCCCCCATGAAGGCGCGCGCCACGATGAGCCAGGCCGGGTTCCCCGCGAACGCACCGGCGGCGGAGGCGGCGCCGAACAGCGCCAGGCCGGCGAGGAGCGTGGTCCGGGGGCCGAACCGGTCGGCCAGCGCGCCGCCCGCGAAGAGGGCGCCGGCGAAGACCAGGGTGTAGGCGCTCGCCACCCACTCCAGCTCGGCGGGCGTCGCGCCAAGACCCTCGGCCGGGTCGGCCAGGGTGGTGACGGCGACGTTCAGGATCGAGGTGTCCAGCCAGATCAGCATCTGGGCGCAGACCACGACCAGGAGAACGGGCCACGACCGGGACGGCACGACCGCCTTCGCTTCCTCTTCCGCCCGGCTTACCGCGCTCATCGGGGGCCTCCGTGGTGTGTGGTGTCCGTGGCGCGGGTGGTGGTCATCCGGGGCGCGACCGGGTCGCGGGTGGTGGTCATCCGGGGCGCGACCGGGTCGCGGGTGGTGGTCATCCGGGGTGCGGCCGGGTCGTGTGTGGTGGTCGCCCGGGGTGCGACCGGGTTCATTGACAGCCCGCCCGGCCGGGTGGCCCCGTCGGCGGTACCGGGCCCCGTCATTCCTGGCCCAGCCCGTCGCGCCAGCTCGGCCGCAGCGGCTTCCAGCCCAGCGTCGTACGGGCCCGGTCGCTCGCCGCGCCGTGCGCCGCGGTGAGCTGGTGGGCCGTGAACCAGCCGAGCAGCCGGGGCGCCATCGCCGCCGGGACCGTGCGCGGGGGCGGGGCGCCCAGCGCACGGGCGTAGTGCGGCAGCCAGCGCGCGGCCGAAGCCGGTTCGTCGTCCGTCACGTGCAGGACCCCGGTGGCATCCGACTCGACGGCCGCCACGGCCGCCGAGACGGCGTCCTCCACATGCAGGAACGAGGTGACCCCCGACCCGCCCTCGGGCAGCGGGAGCTTCCCGGCCAGCACCCGCCGCGCGGTCCCGCCGGTGCGGGCGTACGCGGTCCCGGGGCCGTACAGCGTGCCGTACCGCAGCACCAGGCCGCTCAGGTCCCCGCTGCTCAGCACCAGCCGCTCCAGCTCGGCGACCGCCCGTACGGTGGCGGCCCAGCCGGCGTCGGGGGCGTCCACGTACAGCGGCGCGTCCTCGTCGAGGACCGGCTCTCCGGCCGGGGCGGCGGCGAAGGCGATGGACTGCGCGACCAGCCGTCGCGCACCGGCCGCCCGGGCCGCCGCGACCAGGTGGGCGGTGCCCTCGGTACGCAGCCGCGCGGTCAGGGCGAAGGCTCCCGGCGGGTCGTCGCGCAGCAGCCGCAGCGCCGACATCTGATGGACGACCACCTCGGGCCGGGCGGCCGACACCGCCGACAGCAGGCTCTTCCGGTCCAGGGCGTCGGCGACCACGACGGCGTCCGCCTCGGGGGCCCGGGCCCGGGACTCCTCCCGTACCAGCGCGCTCACCTGGTGACCCCGCGCCCGCAGCGCGGCCACCAGCGGATGTCCGACCACTCCGGTGGCCCCGGCGACAAGTACCCGCACGGCTCAGTCCTCCGTACCGTGAGCAAGCGGGGCGCGCGACCGCAGCCGCATCAGCAGGCGGCACGCCGTGTCGCCGTCGCGCAGACAGCTCTCGGCCCGGTTCTCCGTCAGGGTCACGCCGAGTCCCTCGGACCAACCGGCGTGGATGGCGGTGCACGGGCACCGATAGCCCTCCAGTGAACCGGCCATCCGCACCATGGTGATGGCGAAGTTCCGCCGCAGCGTGAGCACGATCAGATCGTCGTCCGCCACCTCGGTGGAGGCGTTGCGCAGTTCCGGCGGGAACATCCGGTCACCGCACTCGTCGTAGCGGCGGCGCAGTTCCTCCAGGTCCTTGCGGCCGTCCCCGCTGTCGGTGAGCGGGCCGGACCGGCGGGCGACGCGCTGCCCGACGTGCAGGGCGACCTTGCGCAGCGCCTCGGCGTTGATCTCGTTCGCGACCCGCTGCCCGAACCGGGCGGCCACCCCCTGGTACCAGTGGGCGTCGTGCTGCCACCACAGCCGGTACGCCTCCACCGTCTGGGCGCGGGGGTTGATCTCGTCGGCACTCACACCTGCCCCCTGGCGGCGAACCGGTCGCGCATCACTCGTTTCAGGACCTTGCCGGTGGCGCCCTTGGCCACGTCGTCGGGCCTCATCCGCAGGGCGCGGGCGACCGGGGGGAACCCGGCGGCGGTGAGTACGGCGTTGACCCGCTCGGTCCACGCACCGTCGTCGGCCGCAGCGCCCTGGTCCTCCGCAGCGCCCTGGTCCTCCCGCTCGTCCGCGAGGTGGAGCAGTGCGTACGCCTCGGCCTCGCCGTCGCCGTCCCAGTCGGCCCGTACGTCCTCGGGGCCCGCCCCGACGACCGTGCAGTCGGCAAGTTCGGGCAGCTCCCGCAGCAGCAGTTCCTCGGTCCGGGTGCTGAAGACGATGCCGGCGCGGGTGCGGATGGCGTCCGGTGCCCGGTCGAGGTGGTAGAAGTTGCCGTCCTCGTCCTGGTGGGCGAGGTCCCCGGTGAGCCAGTAGCCGCCCAGCCGCATCCGGTTCCAGGTCAGCGAGTCGTTCCAGTAACCGGGCGTGAGGGTGGGCGACTTGAGGCCGAGGCGACCGATCCGCCCGGGCGGCAGCGGGGTGCCGTCCTCCGCGAGCACGGCGGCCTCGGCGAAGCTGATCGGCTTGCCGACGCAGCGTGAGTAGGCGGAGGTGTCCTTGGTGTGCCGGTTGTGGAAGACGGAATAGCCGGCTTCCGACGAGCCGAGCCCGTCCACGAAGACCGAGCCGTCGACCCGCGTGCGGCGCAGGTCCCTGCCGATCGTCTGATGGCTGCCGTGTTCCACCAGGGCCCGGATGTGCGCCTCGTGTGCCGCGTCACCGGTGTTGAACCACACCTGCACACTGGACAGATGACGTGCCGTCAGATCCTCGGCGGCCATCTCGCCGAAGGTCCCGGCGAAGGCCAGCACGGTGGTGGGCCTGAACTCCTCGATGGCGTCCAGTACGTCGGTGCCGCGTTGGCTGGAGAGCAGTTTGATGTCGGTGCCCAGCAGGAGGCAGTACAGCAGCGTCGCCACCATCGCGTTGTGCGCGCCGGGCAGTGCGACGAGGGTGCGTTCCATGTCGGTGCCCGTGGAGTAGCGCAGCCGGTGCGTCTGCGCGTACATCAGGGTCCGGTGGGTGTGCGGAACTCCCTTGGGCATCCCGGTGGTTCCGGACGAGTGCGAGATGAGCACCGGGTCGGTGGGGTGGTGCCGGTACGGGTGGGAGGGCGGCAGCGCGGCGCGGTGCCCGGGGTGGATGTCGGCGGCGGTCGCGCGGAAGCCGAGCTCCGGGGCCGCTGACAGGACGGTGTGACGCTCCCGGTCCGTGAAGGCGCCTACGGCGCCCTGCCGGCGTACGTACTCCCGGGCGATGCCGGGCGGCAGGTTGCCGTTGACGAACGAGGGGATCGCGCCGAGCGAGGTCAGCGCGAGGAAGTTCACCGCGAACTCGGCGCTGGAGGAGGAGTGGAGGGCGACGGGGTCGCGGGGGCGCACACCCTGGGCGGCGTACCAGCCCGCGTAGGTCTCGACGGCCTCGCGCAGCTGCCGGAGGGTCAGCGCCTCGGGACAACTGCCGTCGGGCGCAGGCCAGTCGCCGTCCGTCCGCAGGACGACCTCGTCGAGTGGACGGCCGTATGCCGTCAGGCGTTCCAGGACGTTGCCGGCGCCCAGTTCGGTGTCGGAGCAGATCCGCGCCCGCTCCTGCCTACTGATGAGCATGGGTCTCCGTCTCGTTTCCCGCTTCGGTGGAGGCGGTTTCGGTGGCGGCGCTTTCGGTGGCGGCGGTGAGGATGAACGCGGGCGCCTCCGGTTCCGTCACCAGGAGGTGGCTGCCGCCGTCCCGACGCAGCCGCCGGTGGGCTGCGGCCAGCTCGAACAGGCCCTGGACGCCTCCGAGTCGCCGGTCCGCTCCGGTGTCGTACGTCGTCTCGGCGGACCGCACCGACACCGGGGCCCCGGCGTCCTGACGGCCGAGCAGCACCGCCGCCGCCAGACCGGCGGACGCGGGGAGCGCCGGGAGCGGACGCCCGCTGTCCGCGGCCAGCTCACGGTGTACGGCGGCCACACGATCGCCGCCGCCCAGCTCCACGCCCACCACCAGGACCCGGTCCAGCTCCGGGTCCTCCAGCAGGAGATCCGCCATGGCCAGCAGTTCGGTCACCGGGTCGTCCAGGGTGGAGAGGCTGACCATCTGCCCGGTGATTCCGAACTCACGACTCGTGTGCCCCAGCACGGAGTTGGCGGTGGCCTGCATGAACAGCAGCGGGTTGTGGACCCGGCCGGACACCATCCGCCGACTGGCCAGGTCCGCGGTGGTGGTGTCGCCCATCAGGCTCGCCAGCGCCACGGCGGTACGGGAGCCGTCACCGGGCCGCTCGGTCAGGCACCGCCCGCTGACCTCGTACGCCAGCGGGCTGAAGGCCGACTCCACGAAGCCGGGCAGCTTCGGCAGCGCGATGTCGTCGTCCCGCCCGGTGCCGTGGGTCGCGGTGGCGGTGGCGAGGATGCCGAGGGGGGAGCGCGGGACCGTCTTGTCGGTCGTGGTCATGGCCGCTCCAGGACGAGCGCGGTGTTGGCGCCCCCGAAGGCCGCGTTGACGGTGAGGGCCCGGCGCGGGTCGGCCGGGCGGGGCCGGTTCGGTACGTAGTCGAGGTCGCACTCC
>Ga0307516_10006308_pt1 | contig 13932 bp, 20 predicted proteins | sample 19_EM_MG_FD_203310 | JGI IMG/M metagenome (GOLD analysis project Ga0307516, IMG submission 203310) | Populus trichocarpa ectomycorrhiza microbial communities from riparian zone in the Pacific Northwest, United States - 19_EM | ecosystem: Host-associated > Plants > Roots > Unclassified | place... | reverse complement strand
CGCCCCTTGAGAGCACGTGCAGGACGAAAAAACGAAAAAAGCCTCCCCCCCGTGAAAAGTCACATGTCAACACGTGCAATCTGACAAGTCGCTGAGTGTCCAAAACCGTAAAAACCTACTGCTAAAGTTCCGCTCGAACTGACATTTGTATTCCTTCATCACCTTCACACAACCGCTGCCCACTGCCCACTGCCTTCCAGGCCATCCATTTCCAACGAGATTAGAGAACGAAAACCTGAGGACCTTGAGGTTCCAACAAAGACGCCCTCATCGTTGAACATGCCCAGGGACGATGCCAACGCTCACGTCTTTCCCTGTCTCACACGCTACACAGACTCGCGTGTTTTCCGACCGCGTGATGTGGGTGGCTATGAATGCATAGGATGCAGGGAGAATATGGGAGAGGAAGTGGAAGTGGCCTTTCTTGGAGGAGGGGAAATGATGTGCGAGATAAAGAATGATTTTCGGCGAGCGCGTGAGGATGGCGTGGTGATTTCGCCATCGAGCTGGTGAATGTGGGGAGAGTTGTTCGGACCTTGGGATGGTGCCGCTTCACTAGCGTCGGTACGAGGATCTCCATGATTAATCAGAACGTATGCTATTTCGTCATCCTTAGCGACCTCTTCCTCGAGGTTGAGATGGGACAAATCGCACAAGGTACATATGAGAAGCCGTCCACCAACCTCCGCGACGGGACTGGGTGGTGATGGTCGTCTACGTCCTCTGGTGTCCGTAACCTTGGTGCACCGGCAGCTCCGAGCGGGATGCAGACAGGAGGGCTGGGCGATTGGCCCAGAACAGATCGGAGGTCAGTCCCTCGAGACAAGGTATAAGTCATGGCGAAGATGAATACTATTCAAACGGATGCTATACTCCACAGCTCATGATCGTCACCCGATCCTTGAACATACGAGAAGCCGACGGAGCGACGTTCAGTCCCTGCCTGGACCTGTTTCGAAGCCGACAGGTAAATGACGGGGAGGAACGTTCGCGTGTCTGGGATTGAGGGGAAGGTTGTCGTAGCTGGGGTTATCCAGATGGGTCGGAGAGGGTGGGAGAGGTTGGAGAGTTCGCAGGATGAATTCTGGGTTGATGGAGGATGAATATGGAGGATCCGAGATGTGGGAGGGTCGGCGTACGAAGAGAGTATCGGCCCAGGTGTCGATATGCTGTTCAGTTTGGTGGGTATTCCTGGGCGCTGACCGTGACTGCGCCGGGAGGTGTATAGAGAGTGGTGTCCCATAGGTGGTATCGAGTTGGGATATGCCACCCCGACGTATGTCAACATACTCGTATGGAGTACTCACCACCAAAATGTGACAACCGCATAGGAGCTTTCAATTTTTCTTAGTTGCCTTGGGAAAATGCTCTTTTTGATGAGCCAAGTGTCGTCTCTCCTTCAAGTTATCAAGCTTCTAATTAAGAACAAAGGCGGCGTACTCCGAGTCTACTGTAATCGTCGCGCCAAAATTTCCCATTCCCCTTTGAACAGGTTCTTGAGGACCTCATCCTCCAGAGGTATCCTTGTGTATAAGAAGCCAATAACATCACCACGAGCTGCCAATCTTCTAGGAAACGTATCCAGCACCTCCGATTCCATGCGCCACACGCCGCGAGAGCTGCACTCCCAATCAATGTACAGGAACTCGATTCCTGTGTAATTTGGATGGCGCACCGTGCCATATGGTCCAGTTGCCACCAATCGGCGACCTTTGCGGTGAAAAAGCGTCTCAAGGTGACAGTGCGCTACGTAGCACTCGAAGCGAATGAGCCCTGGGCTAGTGATGAAGGCCATCCTAATAGCCCTGGCCCATTGGAGAGTCAGGTGCCACCGCTCTCTTCCAGCCTCTACAGGCGGTGGGCGAGTGGAGTTCAACCGTGATGTCCAAACCAAAGGATGGGCTGGAAATTGCCCAAGAACTCCAAGTTTATCACGAGCGACGAAACGGATCAAGGCAATTCCGGCTTATGCACAAATGAGAAGTACGACGAGACAAATGGTACTGTACAGCAGTCAAACGGCAGTGTATGATCCACTTTAATCGATCAAGACAAAGTATGATTCTGAGGCGCGGAAGAGCAAGTCGATATTAATAATTTATTACCCTCATTGCATTACGAGACCACCGTTAACACCCAACTGGATAGATAAGTCATTCGGTATCGTCTGCGAAACGGAAACGAACAACTTACACTTTGCCCTAAACACCAACAATATCTCTAGTCAGGCGAAATGAATCAACCCGATCTGTGGGCTGCGACGTACCAGTGATAAAATGAGACTCCTTCGAAGCCAGGTATGACACCAGGCTCGCTACGTCATCAGGGGCTCCGATGTAACCTAGTGGCGAACCTTGCTCCATCTTGTACGATGTCGATCAGAAATGAAATATGAAGAAACAAGTTTGACAGCCAACCTTCGCGACCAAGTCGTCGGCAGAGACGCCGGGAGGGGCAAGGCTGGCAGCTACGAAGACGACGTCATCAAATATGGATGACAGTCAAGGTGAAAAACGAACACATGGGCGTCTTAATCGCCCCTGCACCCGCGATAATGAGCAAGACCGCATAACAGTGGTGAAATAGACCATACCGGGAGCATACGCATTCACCGTGATCTTATGGCGTCCCCATTCCAACGCTAAAGACGAACATTGAATATCAATGAGGGCCGTTTAAGTACTCGTTGACGTGGCAGGACACACCGGCGGTCTGAGTCAACCCACGAACGGCGAACTTGGAAGCGCAATAGGCAGAAAAACTGGAGTATCCTATCCCGCGTGTGGTAAGATCTGAGAACTCCCCAAAACTTGTTCGGGGCCTCACCAACCTTGGTATCCAGCTGCGGACGCTGCGCCGATTATGCGTCCACCTCGACCTTGTTTGATCATTTGTATACCAGCATACTTGTAGCATAGGAAGACTCCACGCGTGTTGATGGCGAAGATACGTTCCCAATGATCCATAGTGGCTGAGGTGGACGTTGTGCTATACTCAATTCTGATTGAAAACTAGATGTAGTAGAGGCTCACTGTCGACAATGTCCATCGGAGAGCATACACCCGCATTTGCAACCATCTACCATATCCAGAATCAGAATTATTCCATATACCTGAGAAATTTGAAGCCGTAGACACACCACATTGAGTTCACCGAGTTTTTCAACGACAGTTGATACCATGTTCTGGACCTCTGCCTCGATTGAGACATCGCCTGTGACGATGCATGTTCTTCGGCCTTTACTAACAAGCTCTTGCGAAAGGCTTTCAAGGTTGTCTTTGGCAGAAGGCAAATCATTGATAGCCACATCGAATCCGTCGCTTGCGAGACGAAGAGCAATCGCTCGTCCTATTCCTTGCGAGGCTCCAGTTATGAGGGCTACACCGAGGGACGACATTAGATACATCAAAACTTTGCTAATGGCCCATATAAGTATGTTGACACGAGAGCCTAGAATATGCTATCCTATTCGGATCCTAAGGTATAATTAGATAAACCCTCTCAGCTAAGGAGGACCATGCTCACTCCGAGTCGGACTCTCACTCAGCCTGTCTCCGGGCTGCGTAACCCATAAGGCCCCTTGATAACGCATATTCCCTCGTACCCTATAGAATTTTCGATCTACCGTCTTGGTTCACAAAGCGCGTAAGCAATGGCAGTGACTCAGGTCAGGCGAAATGAATCAAACGAATCTGTCAGCTGCAATGTACCGATGATAACATGAGACTCTGAATCCTTCGAAGCAAGATATGACACGAGGCTCGTCACGTCAGCAGGGGGTTTCCCATGTAGCCTCGTAATAAATCTTTCTCCACCTTATGTGATGACGATCAGAGATGATGAAATTCGGAGCCAACCTTCGCGCGAAAAAGTCGTCAGCAAAGATGCCGGGAGGGGCAAAGCTGGCCGCTCTGGGTACGGCCGACGCTAGGTTGTCCATCCTTGGATCCGGAACACCAGGTCCCATATGCGAGGTGTGTAATACACTGGAGACTGGTGGTGCTTTCTCTCCTGAATCCATCGATGACGCGCCGGATCCTCTCCCTGCACTTCCGATTCGGAGCTCCCTCATCATCGTGCGAAGCAGAAGTAGCAGCTAGGGCCGCAGCCGAACCAGCGATCAGATGGGTTGTGGTGGAGCTTAGTAGTAGCTTAGTGCTCTCGGCACACATCGTGTCTCGAAGAAGACATCAGGGTTGGTCTGACATGTCCCCAAAAGAACAAGGCTCCGACTTATCCACTGGCCCCTTTGGAGTCAAACCAGTTGGCCGTAAGTCACGGTTAAGCAGAACCAAGATCACCTTGCATTTTAGCAAGGTCTTTGTAGGTCTTTGTCCTGTCAAACCCCCCCTCCCCCATATGTACAATACCCAATTCACTGCTCATTTATGACCACTACTTTGCAAAAGCTCGAGTTGAGGGCCCCACGTTGGGTTAAGAACCGCTCCCGACTCTCCCTGGTGTTATCAAGAATTCATTCACTCTCTTCAGCGTCGCCCGAGCAGGGTTCGCCACCGGCCGACTCGCAATGATCCATTCTAGCCGCGTCCGGAGCGATTTCTTATCCACATGTTCCCTCTGAACTGACAGTTGCATTTCTTCATCACACAACCTCTGCCCACTATCTTCGAGGCCAGCCATTTCCAACGAGATTAGAGAACGAAAACCTGAGGACGTTGAGGTTCCAACAAAGACGCCCTCATCGTTGAACATGCCTCCTAGCACAGCCAACACGATGCCAATGCTTACGTCTTTCCCTGTCTCGCACGCTACACAGACTCGCGTGTTTTCTGACCGTGTGAGGTGGGCGTCGATGAATGCATAGGACGCGGGGAGAATATGGGAGAGGAAGTGGAAATGGCCTTTCTTGGAGGAAGGGAAATTATGTGTGAGGTAAAGAATGATTTTTGGTGAACGTGAGGATGGCGTGGTGATTTCGCCATCGAGCTGGTGAATGTGGGGAGAGTTGTTCGGACCTTGGGATGGTGCCGCTTCACTAGCGTCGGTACGAGGATCTCCATGATTAATCAGAACGTATGCCGTTTCGTCATCCTTAGCGACCTCTTCCTCGAGGTTGAGATGGGACAAATCGCACAAGGTACATATGAGAAGCCGTCCACCAACCTTCGCGACGGGACTGGGTGGTGATGGTGGTGTACGTCCTCCGATGTCCGTAACCTTAGTATCGGCATCGACAAGCTTTTGAATAAGCGCCGGCAGCTCCGAGCGGGAAGCAGACAGGAGGGCTGGGCGATGGGTCCAGAAAAGATCGGGCGTCAGTCCCTCGAGAAGGTATAAGTCAAGGCACAGATGAGAGCTACTTGAACAGATGCTCACCATACTCCACAGTTCATGATCGTCGCCGGATCCTTGAACATACGAGAAGCCGACGGAGCGACGTTCAGTCCCTGCCTGGACCTGTTTCGAAGCCGACAGGCAAATGACGGGGAGGAACGTTCGCATGTCTGGGATTGAGGGGAAGGTTGTCGTGGCTGGGGTCATCCAGATGGGTCGAAGAGGGAGGGAGAGGTTGGGGAGTTCGAAGGATGAATTCTGGGTTGGTGGAGGGTGAGTATTGAGGATCCGAGATGTAGGAGGGTCGGCGTACGAAGAGAGCATCGGCCCAGGCGTCGATGCGCTGTTCAATCTGGTAGTGTTCCTGGGCGCTGACTGCACCGGGAGGTGTATAAAGAGCGGTATCCCATGAGTGGGGTATCGAGTCGGGATAACGGCGGGCGACGGCACGGTTGACGACCGCGCACCAGAGAGGAACTGTTTTAGAAAGTGCATCGGGAATGCGCTTTCCGGATCGTGTAGAATCTACTATGATGATCCTTGGAAGCGAAAGTCACGGTTAAAGGCAGAAGATAACCACAGGGTTTCCTTACCCATTGTACCGAGCAACGATGGGCACAAGATGAAGATTTGCACGCCGTAAATTGAAGCTCCAATTTGAAAAGTGTCCATCGGTCGACTTGAAGTACGCAGGCGTATCGGGGTGGCGTACAATGGCCGGGTCGGAGTACCACGCCCCGCAGCGCAAGTTGGGCACGAGCGGGATGTCGGAGTACTCCTCGCGACATACCTGCTCGACGAACTGCGCGTCCTCCGCGATGGAATGCAGGCGGTTGTAGATGTCGAGCGACTCTCTTCTGAGATACTCGAGGACGTCGTGCACCATCGCCCCGCTGATGTAATCGCTATGAAATTCACCACCCATGCCATCGTGTTCCACGACGACGCCAACCGACATGTCTTCACTTCCGCCCTCCTCCTCGACCCCCGGATCGTCCCGTCCCTCCCGTCGCATCTCCCCTCGTGCTCGCATCTCGCCCCCTCGCCACCGCCCTTTGACATCAGAGATGCCGGCCCCGATAAAGGCTTCGGGATGTTTGCGACGCGCCGTATCCCTGCTGGCGCCCTCATCCTCGTCGAGCACCCCGCTATAATCACCCCAGCCGCGCTCCCAGCCGCGGCTGACCCAGAAGAACACGTCGCGGCGTACCGGGCGCTTTCTGCGCACCTCCGCCCGGAGGACCGCGAAGAGCTGCTGACCATGGCCAACTGTCGCTCCGCCAAAGAGTGCCCCACAGTCGAGGAAGGTGTCTCCCGGACGAACGGAACCGCAATCACCCTCCCGTTACTAGTATCAGACGAGGATGAAACCCAGGATCCAAAAACAAAAGCATACGGCGCGACCCTTCTAAAGATCTGTCGCAGTAACCACAGGTACCGTCAAATTGACCCCAAACTATTGCTCTTGACATATGACTCGTCCTCGAACCAGCTGCACCCCCAACGCCGCGCTCAAGTGGTCCCTCCAGACTTTCTCCTCGTCCCTCTATGCCCTCCGCCCCATCGCCCCTTCGGAGGAAATCACGATCATCTACACCGACATCACCCAGCCTTGGCTCACTCGCCGCAACCACCTCTTTTCCCACTATGGCTTCCTCTGCACCTGTCCCGCATGCTCCCTCCCCCCGTCCCTCGTCCCAGCCTCCGACGCCGCACGCGCCACCCTCCGCGATTGGAGGCACACCCGGCCCTCGTACGCTGGGTGGTGGAAGGACATGTGCCGCGCTGATCACGCGCTGATCACCTCGCATATGGAGGCCCTCGAGCTGGTCGAGAGGGAGGGTCTGTATATGATACAAGCCGTGTTCGTGGAGGAGATTTGTTTGTGCTGGGCCCTACTTGGGGAAGAGGCGAAATTTAGGGGGTGGGCGGAGAAGTTGCTGGAGTTGAGCCAAGTGCAGGATCCGGCGTTGGCAAGGGAAGTGAAGAAGTGGTTGGAGAATCCCCAGAAGAAGGTGAGGAGGTGGGGGTGGAGGAAGAAGGAGAGGTTGCGTAAGTTTCAAATTGCGTTTTTTTTGATTGCTGGACTTCTGATGGATGCGTGTGTTTGTAGAGATGGAAAAGAGGCAGAGCAAGGCTCCGCCATCCCCGGATATCGACTGCTCGTCCCTGTTATTTTCTGCAGGAGACTATTAGGTCAATGAGTATCTACTCACCCTCTAACTTGTGTCCCATCCCTTCCGTCCACGAACACGCCGAGTTCTGACTCGTGGCAGTGCGAGTTCAGGGACGAGTTGAGGCGAGGAGGAGGAACTCACGCCTATCATTCGTACAGCACCTGCCCCGCGCCATCTGTTCCGTCCCTTACCATCCACCCACGAAGCCAAGGAAAAAGCGGCATTCAAGATGTCCTGATAGAGCCATCGCCCAGCTTATATTACTTTCAATATCTGGGGCGCGACGACCAGGCCCGAATGTGAAGGACGGCGAATTGGATAGAAGATGGGATGATGCCTTTACAGACGATAGTCTGTTGCTCCCATATGTGGTGTATAGTGAAGGCGTGGAAAGCATTCCCTGGGCGAATACAACCCACAGGAGGTTTATAGAGGAAATAAAACAGTTGTCTTGCATGCGACAGGATAGGCTGGTGATCGTGAATGAGGATTATGTCCTTTTCTTTCTTGTCCTTCAGCCGAGGATTTGAAGTCTCTTGCCGAACCGTAAGAACGTCATATCCTGATAAATAGAACTTGAAGCAGAAGCTCACTACTTGGATCATATTTGCTGCTCCCCTGCTGCGCGGCGACATCAAACCCATGTCCCTCGAAGCTAGAAATGGCGAGGGTCGTGATGAGCCGGAGAACTAGCCTTAACCTCATGGGTGCCTCACGTATCGTAGTCAACCTCGCTCTTCTAGGTACTACTCGAATACAGTCATTGTTTCCATCCCCGACTGGAGACTCGACCTCACTCTTTAAATATTTAAAACATACAACGGGCGACTATCAGTGTAACTAGACCTACTAACTAGGTTGTTCATACAGTTTTTGACAACTTGAATTCCTAGGGATTACTCAGATTACCTCGTAGACGTAATCCGAGTCCCGGTCTACGAAATCATCGTCGTTATCTAGAAACTTAACCCCGCCCACAATGGACAGTCTTTTGAACAAAGCTTCGATTTCCTCTTGCCAACGATCAAAGTCTTGTTCGCTGGCAGCAGTTCTGCTTGAGATTTTACACCTGGAGGCAAACACTCTTCCGTCGCCACTGACTGCCCTCTACATTTGACCAGAGAGCCTCTACCATATTTGTCAGATCCGTGAAAGTGTCGAGATCAAGCATACAAGCCAGTTGTCTGAGGTGTGTCGTAGAGTGACGTCTCGACGGATTATTCGTTGGACCATCGAAGCAGGAAAGGCAGATAGAAGGGTGCCGAAGGACACAAGTGAGGAATGTGATTGCTCGACGATGGGCCCTATATTGCCATCCAGTCTGAGGTGGGTGAGATTGCAGGAGGATCGGTTTATCAAGGGTAGTACCTCAGATGGTAAAACATTGGGTGCTCGCCGAGCCTGGATAGTGGGACAGCTAACATAAAGTTCGAGAAGGGAGGGAAGAGTTACGTGGCGAAGCACCCCGATCAGCTCTTCTGGAGCGTAGGACAAGAGCTTCAATATTTTCAGATGTGGGTGAACGATGTCGAACGCTGGATCGTCATTGGGACCGAGCTGGGCAAATCTGATTGAGAATCGAATAAGATTGGGGGTCCCCTTTAAGATGCAGAGCATGGCATGTGGAGAGGAACATGTGTTGAGGCTGAGTTCGGTTAGTTGGGGAAAGGAGATACCCAGACTACGGATGGCATTCAATAAGTCAGGCCGGCGCCCACCCAAGCAGATATGGAGTTTACACAGGAGAGGACGGTCTCCCAATATATAAATACCACCATCGGGTATCTCCAGGCGGTCAACGGAGAAGCTGGCTTCGGTTAAGGAGGAAAGGGACCGTCCAGGCGTGGAAAACTCGGAGAGGAGTGAAGAGAAACTCCTTGGACACGCTTGCAGAATGAGCCGGTAGATCCTGCCTACCTGTGGGAGGATAACATCTAACATGGGAATGGAGTCTTCTGCCGTCATGAAAAAGTCTAGAGGTGCTGACCCCGAACGGAGCAAAACTGTTTCCAGCATCTGTCTATGAGATGTCTTGAAAATTTCCCCCTTGATTCGGAGGCGGTACCAGAGACGATGGTCAGTCAGAGCTACTCGGCGCCACGATGAGCATATATGGCCGAATGATCACGGCAAGACATATTCTGTTACTGTCCGGATAGAAGAGCCCACCCGGGACATGAACTTGGAATCTTTCCGGGAGAGTTAAATGAAATATGTCGGCGAGGAGTTCCGCTTGGAGAATCTTGTGGGGCGCGATGATGGTTTTTAGGCGGTCGATGAGCGCGACATATTGTTCCCGACGCCCGGGCCGCGGTCGAAGGTCACACAAATCTTGGGATTGGGAGATGTCTTGGTCGATGAGGCCCACTTTCCGTTGCACGACGGCGAGGACATCTTGGACCTCCCTTTGTACTACAGCAGGAACCATCTGGTTCGTCGGTGTGTCGAGGTATTCCTTCAGATTTTCGGGCTGTCCGATCGGTCGGCACCTGTGGTGAATTTCGCATCGAAAGGCACGTACGATAACGATATCTGATTGATCCCAAACCGTGTCTCGTTCAGAAATCTTGTTCATGATCTGATGTGTAACGATCGTCGGGCAGGAGAGTGTTGCTGATGTGGAGACGACGGTTGGCCTGCTGGAAGTTCAAAGGTCCAAACTTCTCATGGTCAGGTTACGGGTTGTGCATATTCATCAGTTGAAAGAGACCCACCGCCACGCCAAATGCCCGAAAATGTATTGGACGACTGTGTGTTCTATCCGATGGTTTGCACAGATTGGCCGATTCTTTACTACAAACTGCCATTCCAACCAGACAACGTATGAGGCCAGGGGGTGGAAATCAGAGTGGTCTACGTACCGAGATCGGTGTAGAAACCTGTAAAATCTGATTAACGATTGTACGGCTGGGTGTAAGGGTTGTGGTGGCCCCGTGATCACAATCCGAGTACCCAGAAGGAGAAGAGTGACGGCGTGTATCGACGATAACGTTAACACGCTTAACACTGGACGTGCATGACTCTCGCCGTGTCGCTGTCAGGCACAGTAAGTTGTCATTGCTATGATATAGCTAATTCACCCTTTCAAACCTGAATGAAAACTCGAAAGACCCTTTCGTTAACAACCAAAGGAAAGCTTTTGAGAGAGCTGGTGAGAACAGTTGGTACATACCTGAGGGGAACGGATTGAACAGTGCATACTACTGGACAAATGCCAGCAGATGGGGGTGTGGCTGTACATGCCAGTGGTTTATGTTCTGCAACTTGTCTGCAACCATCCTGCTGCGCCGCAATCCACCGCTTCCGGAATGGATTCGAATCGATATCTAATATGATTCATTTCTATGAGTCATTCAATGGTTCTGACGTCTATCAAATAACATTTGATATTCAGTTCAGAAAAGTATAAAGTGACTCGGAAGTACCTTGGCCTCCTTACGTTCCGCCATGACGAATACTACCACAAACGACGCATCAGCACCCCCATCATTTGAGCTCGCAAATGTTGTGGACCTGGTGTCAGTCGACGACAGCAAGATCATCAATGTCAGCTTGTACACTGGGCGCGCCGAGATCACGCGTTTGTATAAATTCCCCGTAAAGACGGGGCAGAACCTGGTGAATATCAATGGACTACCGATCGTCATGGACCAGGAATCCCTTAGGTGTGTTTACCCCTCATACACACACGCATGTATTAAAAAGGCTCATGCTTGCCTTCATATAGAGTGGTAGGACGCGGAGCAGCTACGATACATGATGTGACTCTTTCCGACATACCCCAAGCCGAACGAGTGTCCTCCTCTGCGCACCTCGAGGAACTCGTCGCGGAGAAGGACCTAGCGAAAAAGGGTCTGGTGCGATGCAAGAAGGGTTTAGCCTCCCTTGAAGCCTATGTGTCGTCGATAAATGTCCAGCATACCGACATGGCGGATCTGGATCTGGTCATCGAGCATTATGACAAGGCTGCGGAGAAGCTGGACAAGAGGATCGTCGACCTCGAGAAGACGATCAAGAAGACTAGCGAGGATATCGAGAAGGAGCGGACAGAACTTGAGGGGACTCCTAGGGATGCTAAACTCGGTCTACGGGCGGCTATTGGAGTGTTTGCTGCGGCGGAGGGCCAAGTTGAGATTGCGCTCATTTATGGTATGTGGTTTGACTTGACAGTCTCAGTACAATTGCAGGCTAAAGTGTGAAACAGCTGTGTTTGGCGCAACATGGAAGGCCCTGTACGACATCCGGGTGGACATGCAGACGAAGGAGAAACCTGTAAAGTTGATCTACAAGGCTGCGATAACGCAGAACACGGGGGAGGTTCGTTCCGCTTTCTCGCGTCGGACCACGAGACCACCGTTCATATAAGCTTGCTAGGCATGGGACGACGTTCCATTGAATTTGGAAACGGCTTCACCGACCTTCGGTGTAGAGTTGCCGGAGCTGCCGCCTTGGACCATCTCGATTTATACGCCCCGGCCAAGAGCAAAGAGATCGAAAGGGTTTGGGGGTTCGTGGGCACCCGGCAGCCAACCCTTCGCTCCTTCGCTCCTTCGCAGGAGTGCTATAATCGTACAACAATCTGGAAGTGTTGAGGAGGAGGATGACGAGGCCAACCTGATGGAGCACCGTGTGTCGGCCGTGTCGTCCAAAGGGGGTATTAACGCTACCTTCCGTGTTCCTGGAACAATCGCTATCCCCAGCGATGGTGCTGCGCATAACGTCACTGTCGCGCAGCTGGACTTGGACGCGGTTATGTCCTGGGTGACCGTTCCTAAAATCGCGACCAAGGCACTCGTGAAGGTCAGTTTTTACTTGCTGTATCAAGTGAAAAATAAATCTGGGATCTCCTCCTCCAGGCCAAAATCAAGAACGCTTCAAAATACACTCTCCTGCGGGGGTCAGCAAGTGTGTATGTTGACGGAAGTTTCATTTCCAGGTCGAACGTACCGCTGGTTAGCCCACAGGAAAGCTTTGACTGTCCGCTCGGGTATGTCCCTATTCAGCGACATTCCTGCTCTTATTTGTGCTCATTGACTCTCTCACAGGTTGGATCCGTCCGTCCGGGTGGTGTACCATCCATGCAGCAAAAAGATTTCCCAAAGCGGGTTCTACTCGCGCAACCGGGTCCAGACCTTCTCGCAGCGAATCACGATTCATAACACCAAACCCACACCCTTCAGCGACTTCAAGGTCATCGACTCAGTGCCTGTATCGGAGAGCTCCGAGATCACAGTGAAGTTGATTAGCCCTGCGTTGGTCCTTCCCGAGCCGCCGGCTGGCGACGCCGAGCGCAAGCCGCCGCCTCTGCATGTGGGGGAAGGTGTTGTAGCTCAGTGGGAAGGCGCGGATGAATCAGGGTTTGATTTGGAAGCCCTAGGGAGGGATGGGAAGCTCAATTGGGTTTGTTCCATCCCCAGGCAGGGAAAGGTTAATCTATTGTTGTCATGGGAGGTGGTCGCGCCTGCTCGTTTGGCGATCGAGGGCTTGTGATAGGATTATATTCGAGTTAAAGGGGGAGTCATGAGGGGCGGGTGCGGTCGGCGTTGATGAGAGAACTACGCGTTGCGTCCTGGAATAAATCTTGTGAGATGTAAAGTGATTTCACCAAAGAGTGCTTGTGCACATCTGCAACAAATAATAGTTGGTACTGCGGTGTGATGTAGGGGACCCGATCAGGTCCCCTATACTTAGCTGAAGGAAGTCTCAGATTGTTAATTTCATGCCTTGTAGAATTGACGATCACCGTTCTCGCCATGCACATTCCTTTCTTGAGTGACTTGCGGAAGGAGAGTCCAGCAGCCCTGCGTCGGAAAGTGGCGACATCCGACGGGGATTGCATTAGTCATCAAGCCAACACCCCTGCCACACGTTCGTTCAGCGCGAACCTCTCCTCTACTCCCTTTTACGCCAGAATGACTGCACGGAGGCAGTCCTCGACTACTTCCCTCTCACGATATGCAAGAGCGAGCTCTCCGTCTTTTCAGAACAAATCTCTCGATTTCTGTAACGCTTTTTGGGGAATCGGCGATGTGGGTGTCGATGTTCTGTTTGCGCGCATGCGGGGAGCCACGAGGACGATGGAGGAGCTGAAAAACTTTTGGAAGGAAAGGTGCGCTCATGGTTTGGTTCTATGTTATCTCCTCCAACCGTTGTAAACCTCAGGGCGGCAATCGAGGACGAGTACGCGAAGCGACTCGCCAAATTGGCGAAACTGACGTTGGGGAGAGATGAGATAGGGTAAGTGGGATATAAAAACGAAAGCATTGGCCCCCTGGGGTTCAGAATCGCCGTCGATTGGGATGGCATGGGGCTTCAATGATAATCAATTTCTCATTTTTTTTTCTTGCAGGGAACTGCGCAGTTGTTTGGACACCATCCGATCGGAGACCGAAAAACAAGCAGGCCACCATGCCAATCTTGCGGGTCTAGTCCGCACGGAGCTGGAAAACACTGCCGCTTC
>Ga0307516_10006307_pt1 | contig 13932 bp, 16 predicted proteins | sample 19_EM_MG_FD_203310 | JGI IMG/M metagenome (GOLD analysis project Ga0307516, IMG submission 203310) | Populus trichocarpa ectomycorrhiza microbial communities from riparian zone in the Pacific Northwest, United States - 19_EM | ecosystem: Host-associated > Plants > Roots > Unclassified | place... | reverse complement strand
GACATCAGGAAAAATCTCTGCAGCTAGATGACAGCCAATTCCCTGACTGTACCACTCAACTTAGAGATCCAGTGAGTCTCAGCGAGGTCAATGGAGTGGTCCATTCACCAATCCCATCTATACAGCCAAGAGGAATGAATGTGAGATCCTTGAGAAGGGGGAAGGATGAAAGTCTCAGAGGATAGGGCAGAGGAAGAATCCAGGTGGAGAGATCTGACGGTGGACGATGACCTGGAGTGGGAGGAGGGAGACCAAATCCTTACTGAAAAAATCATGGCGTTCACGGAGGGCACGAATCCAATGGCCCACATCCATAGCAGTGACGGGTTGAATGCCAAGAACTGTGAGGGTCCAAGCTGTTGAACTCAGAAAGTTCAACCCACCTTACAGCATGTGCCTTATGGCCGCATTGTATTGTGGTGCCATTAGAGGGCAGCCAAGTAGATAGTCACATGATCATATGTCACATCAGTAATGTGGGAATGTTACTTACATGCCTGTATATATACTGCATTAGGTATGTGAATATGATCTAACACTTCTTGTTCTCTACTCTCACCATCCACCTTAAGCAACTCTCTCACCCTCAGGTAAGTACATTGTGTCCTGTATGGTGCTGACCTCACATCTGCTCAACACAAGCACAGTAGATGGGGGAGCTCGAAGTGTCCAGAAAGGTCGTCATCCATGATCCAACAGGGGATCTAAATTTGTTGAACTTGACATGAGTGAAAAGGTGCCTTTGGGCCTGTGGAACCCATGATTTAGAGATGACGCAACACGCTTTGTGTAGCTGGTTTGTTGTGCGTAATTCTGGCAGGGGGCCACATCGAGATCAACCCTTTTGACAACTCGAGTGGGGAGGGAGCAAGACTGGTCTGCGCCAGAGCTGCCATTAAACACTGATTTCAAGATCTCGACCACTTCACACAACCTCCTCCTGGGCCAACAAGTTCCTTTCTGTTCAGGAGATGAAACTCATATCCAGTGCCAACCTGTAGCCTGTCCATCCTCGAGTTTACCCCCACCCGGGCCTGGGTGGGGCGGCAGACTGATTCTCAGAGGATTAGAGGTGCTACCTTCTCTGGCAACGTCATTGATGGGAACTTGAGGGCCTGGTAGGCCTCGTAATCGACCCATGGTGTGTAGGCCAAAGGCCCTGCCGAGGAGAATAAGGAGTGTACATGGTTTCGGTCTTCAGCTGCACATACGTATCCCCGACGAAGACGCCACCGCAATGTCAGTTGCTGTGTCATCGAGAAGGGAGTGCTGACCACCGTCCATTCCGTAGGATCTTTCTGGATGTCAGAATGATTCGCCAGTGCGGGAGGGGTTCAATTCCACAGTCCGTACCGAGGGCATTGACCCTAACCACAACAACTCGACAACCTAGGCTGTCCAGTGCAGAGCGGAGTGCCCCTCGTTACCGTCGGTCGTAACTAGCCTTGTCAACACAGGCATCCTCTTCAAGAACGCAAGTAATTCAACCTCCTGCGGTTCCAAACGCCTGACGAACCCTTCCATCCGTAACTCCTCCACTCCTCTGAGCACAATCTGGTGCAGGTCGCGCAAAAAATGCATCACGGGTGGGGTTTTGTGCTGAAACGTCGTTTGGCTTTCGAAGGAATAGCTAACGTCAGCCTCGAACGCCGGCTGATCCAACCTAAAACATTTCAATTCAAGGGTGGCGTAAAAACCTAAGTATACCTTCATGTGTAAGCGCTTTATTGTGTGCAGGTTTTGGAGGTGGGAGATGTCTGTTGGAAGGACGTAGCTGAGCAACGACACGTTGGGCGCCGGGATGATTGAGGGATTGAGTTTGATAAAACTGTCCTGGGGAAGTGCGAAAAGTGCGAGGATATGGGAACACATCTGTGTACGCTGTATTGAGAGGCGCACGCCGGGGGGTAAAATAATTTTTTGCGAAGCGCTGAGGATCGGTTTGTTGAAAGGACAGAGACCCTGGATTTTCAAAGCCTTCAAGTTTCGGGAGTACAGGATGCAGTCTTTCAGCACCCAGGGGTTGAGGGAATCGTTGATAGTTATATGTGTGAGGTTTGTTCCGACGACCTCTGGCCAACCTTCTACTCCTGCAACTTTTAATACCCTAAGTTTTGGAAACTCCAAGCCGATCAGGTTAGGGAATGGTGGATTCCCGCGAAATCGTTGAGGTGCAATGAGTTTGAGGTGCGTGAGGTTGGGGGCGGGCTTGGAGAAGATCCTAACGATGTGCTTCATGTCGCGTCCACCCACGTCAGGATAGAAAAAGAATTTTCGGATCCTGTGTGTGTGTACTGAAACATCCACTACGTGGGAGTACCGGGTGGGCTTCGGTGTAGATCTGGAGTGTGGGATGATCACGTCCAAAGGGTGCCCCCCGGATCTCTCCAACAACATCCGGATGGTTCCTGGAGAGAATTCGTTGTTGAGGTGTGCCACCGACCAAAGGGAAGGAAACGACAAGATCGTCGACCTCCACATGTGCGAGACCGACATGAACCGCACCCATGTGAACCATTTGTCTCGATACGCAGACGACTCAAGGCGTTGGTACCAGGTGAAAACCCTCGCGAGTACTTCTGGCGGCAGACGATAGATGAGTCGCATTTCATTGATTGAAGAGGAGATCCGGGAGGTTGCCGTCCAGAGTGTATTCGTCAGCTCGCAGGACGAGGTTGAATGTTTGGGTTCCTGTTTTTCCGATCAAGGTCACGAAGAAAGGGCGGTGTACGAGGGGCGTACACATTGACTGATATACTGTAACGCCAGCGGCGCGCCGCCACCGGTGCGAGAACTAGCACCCCTCGAACGATTTGATAATAGCTCCTGTTGGACGCGAACCCGAGTACGAAACCCCCAGAAACGTTAAATGAATTTTAGTTGTGGGAGATGGAAAAGCGGATACCTGGTCAGACTCTGAGGCGAGGGCCTCCGTCAGCTGGAGCAGAGATGCGCCCTGCAAGGTGCCTCCAAGTGCCATGAAGCGGTCCAGGTGCTGGTGACTCGCGATCGATCGATCGGCCCAACACGGAATCAGCTTTGGCCCGCCTCCTGCCTTCTCCGACCCCGCGAGCTGGTTCTCTTCGTATGGAACACACAACGTACGGGAAAAACATCAAGAAATCCCACGAACTAACAAAATACAGGGAGCGAACGTTCCCATTTCTTTTACTCGCTCATCGCCATATCACTGTCAGGGACTTGACCACGCCGTCAACAAACCCTCTCCTGGTTAGCTCCGGTAACAGGCCTCTTGCGTAACCTCTCGTATCCTCCTCACTCGAATCCATCTCATACACGACCTTTGGAAAAACCGAATGCGAGGTCCAGAATTGGACCAACAGACGGTCAAGGTCCCACCATTCCTGATAAACTGCTTCCTGAACAGTGCTCGCAAAGGCGTATGGACCAGGCCGTAAGGTGATTCGTTCGAGATCTTTGGACTTGACGCTCTGGAGCGCCCTGGTGACCCATTGTACATTTGGCTGTGCGCACCGGACACCAAATCCGTCATGAACCCAAAATCCATGTTGCTGAAACCCGCCAGCACGATCTTTGTGAAGCGGAGACCGTTTGGAAGGTCAAACATTCGGCGTGCGATAGAGCGGATCACTCCGACCGTACCACCCAACTTGAGAAATCCGGTGTGTCTCGGCGAGGTTAGAGGAACGATCCATTTGTCGGCATCGCTCCCGAATCCGGAAGGGACAAATATAAAATCCTTGAGAAGGGGGAAGGAACACATGAGACCAAGGACCTCGGAATGTGGGATGGAGGTAAAATACAGGTGGAGCGATCTGATGGCGGGCGATAACCCGTGGAATGGGAGGAGAGAGACCGGATCACCACCCCAGCTCTCAGCACGATCGATGGAGTCCATGCGTAAGCGGACGACGCTGTGGAAGGCGCGGATCCAACGACCCGCATCCGTACCTGCGGCGGTGACGGACTGAACGCCGAAAATCATGAGAAACCGAGTGTAGTGAGCGGGAGAGCTTGAAGGGTCCGGAAATACCTCCGTCCACCGTTGAACGGTGAATTGAAGCCCATCGAACTCGACATGAGCGAAAATGTGTCTTCGGGCCCGCGGAACCCACGATTGGGAAACAAGGGAACACGCTTTCAGTGTAGCTGGTTTGTTGTGCAGATGGTCGACGACGAGATCGAGTAGCTCTGGCGGGAGGGAGCTACACATCGTACTATCTGTGCCAGAGCTGTTAGACGCTGGCTTCGGGGTCTCTACCGGTTCCCACGACGTGGTCGGACAACTTATGTTCAGGAGACGAGACTTGCGTCCGACGCCGACTTCCATGCAGCCCGTCCATCCTTGAGTTCATCTCCGTGCTGGCCCGGGGGCTCCAGATTCTTGGAGCGATCAAAGGCTATTGCCACCTCGAGCAACGTTGACGGGAAGAGAAACATTGGTAAATCCACTGACCGAGTATGTAAAAGTCATTGGGGGGTGATTGCTGTCCGCTCCATAGGATCCTTCTGGATGTGGGAACGATTCACCAGTACGTGGGTGTGGTACTGGGGGTATTGGATTCCATGGCTCGTGCGTTTATTCATCTCCGAGTCGCTTCTTCTGCGTAGTCATCGATGACAATCCATGTCACAGCCTGTCCGGAAAGCCCCAAGGGCGCTAACGAAGATCCTGCGCGACTCCGGACCGTATGGAAGCTACCCGGGGGGTAGCGACACTGAAGACTGGAGGTCGAACGGTAAAAAGAAAGGATAACGCTTTGGTCGATTCGGAAAAGCAAAAAGTGTCTAACTACGGTGTCATCCTGTGTTTTTATCTAATCTAGTTTGGGTTGATCTTTGAAGAAGCTGACGCGTCCTCTTGCTTCCCGATGACGTAGGACCTGTTGCGTCGCGTCGCGTCGCTCGTAAGTCTTCGCGTTGTAATCTCCGAGATTACACCGTAGGCACACCTAAGTTCCATCCAAACGAGAACCGTGCTCATTATTATAAACCCTATCCAAGAGAGAACGTTCTGAGAGCCTGAAATCACTCCTCCACCCTAACTACAACGGCTCGACAACCTAGGGTGTTTAGTGCAGAGCGGAGTGCCTCCTCGTTACTGTCAGTTGTGATTAGTCTCGCCAACGCAGGCATCCTCTTCAAGAATCTGCGTAATTCAGCCTCCAGCGGTCCCAAATGCCCGACGAACCCATCCATCCGCAGCTCCTCCACTTCTCTGAGTACGATCCGGTGCAGATCCCCCAAAAACCACATTACAGGCGAAACCTTCCGTCGAGCCATCGTTCGACTTTCGAAGCAATACCCAATGTCAACCTCAAATACCGGCCGGTTCGACCTAAAGCATCTCAATTCGAGTGCGACGCGAGCGTTAAGGCGTGCTTTCACGTGCAAGCGCGTCAGTGCCTGCAGGTTTTGGAGGTGGGAGATTTCGGTTGGAAGGACGTAGAAGAGTAACGGGTCGTCCGGGACCGAAATGATCGAGGGTCTGACTCTAATCTGGCCGTCCTGGGGAAGCGCGAAAAGCGCGAGAATGTAGGGACACACAGATGTATGTTGGATCGAGAGAAGTACACCGGGGAGTAGAACGATCCTTTTCCATGAGCTGAGGTCAGGTTTGTTGAAATCCCAGATGCCCTGGATCTTCAGGACCTGCAGGTTCGGGGAATACGGGATGCAGCGTTTCAATAACAGGGGGTTGAGGGGAGCGCCGATGGTTATGCTCGTGAGGTTCGTTCCGACGATCTCGGGCCAAGCTTCTACACCTGTAACTTTCAGCTCCCTGAGTTTTGGAAATTCCAGGTTGAACAAGTTAGGGAATGGTACGGTCTCGTCTTGAGGTAGAAGTGCAGCGAGATTGAGGTGGGTGAGGTTGGGGGCGGGTTTGGAGAAGGCCCTAACGATGTGCTTCATGTCATTTCCACCTCTGTCGTAGAAAACGAGCGTTCTGATCCTAGACACGTGTAATGAAGTGTCCAACATGTGGGAATACCGATTGAACTTCGATGCGGGTTTGGGGTATTCCGGTGGGACGATCACGTCCAAAGGGTGTTCTCTGGACCTCTGCAGTAACGTCCGAATGGCTTCTGGGGGTATCTCGCTGCCGAGGCGCACCGCTGACCAGAGGGAAGGAAACGATGAGATCGCCGACCTCCACCTGTGTGAGACCGACATGAGCCGCACCCATGTGAACCACTTTTTTCGATATACGGATTCGAGGCCGTGGTGCCAGGTGAACACCTCTGCGAGTACCTTGGGTGGCAGGCGATAGATGGGTCGCGTTTCGTTGATTGACGAGAAGATCCGGGAGGCCGCCGTCCAGAGGGTATTCGTCAGCTCGCAGGACGAAGTTGAATGTTTGGGTTCCTGTTTCCCTGATCAGCATCATGAATAACTGGTGGTGTACGAACGGCGTACACGTTGACCAATATGCTGTAACTCTAGCGGCACGTCACCGACATTATGATAGCTGCTACCTCTCAAATGGTAAGGTAATTGTCCCAGTTGGAGACAAACCTGAATGCGAAAGTAAAAAAATGTGATAAATAAATGGCTTTTAGTCGTGAGGAAGAGAAGAACGAATACTTGATCAGACTTTGAGACCAGAGCTTCCGTCAGCTGAAGCAAAGACGCGCCTTGCAAGAAGCTCCCCGTCGTCATAAAGCGATCTGCTCGGGAGTTCAGAGCTTCGGACCCGCATAAATACCGCGCGGGGAACTCCTGATTAGTAAGGTCAGGCGCGGCGAAAAAACGGAGATTTGTCAGCAAACGTACTTCCTTTTTTAGTAATAAACTTGCTGACCTAATTTTCGCGAGTCGGCTAACTCGCGCACCCGTCACTGAGATAAAATAAAAAACATAGAGCGAGCGCAGCGAGCGGATGTAGTGAGCGTAGCGAACCAACAGGGTGCTCGAATTTGCCATGAGGGGGTACCCCTAATAAATCTCATTTTTTTGATCGCAGACCGGTTGGGTCCGACTAGCCCACGCCCTCCGTCCTTTACCACCATGGCCACCTTGAGGATCACCGAACACGCTCGCCCATGGCTGAGGACCGCTGAACGCGCCAGCCGGGTATTCCTTGGTTCGTTTGGTCTAAACGGGATATTCAATAACGCGCGGGTGGATGTGGGGAGTAGGTGATGCCCGAAGAGACCCACACCCTCCATCAGCCAAACCAGTATCTGACCAAGACCGCCTGAACCCGAACTGAACCTGGTGGTTCGGAGGGATTGAGTACCAGGTAGCTGTTGGGTTTGGTATTCGTGCTCGTTTTCCCTGGACCGGGTTTCCGGGCATTGGGCAGAGGTATTTTGCCGATCTGGTGTCCCCATGACCACCCCCGCAGCTTGGAATGGGGCTGGAATTGTGTTGACGGTCACCACCACGAATCTGTCCGTGGGGTCTCTGCTTCTCCTCGCTGTTGTCATCGAACAAACCTATGGAGCGATCTACGACCAGGTCTCCCAGCTCCCAACGCATACCTACGATTATATCGTCATTGGAGGTACGTTGCCCATGCCATACTATGAACTGAAGGGTAGAACTCATCCGCGGTCATCGTTAGGTGGCGTCGCTGGCAACGTTGTCGCAAACCGTTTGACGGAAAACAGCAACGTCCAAGTGCTCGTCCTGGAGGCTGGCGGAAGGTAAGCTGCGCGTAATCATTCACCCATGCATGGCACCCACCCGAACCATAATTATGAGGGAATCCTTGCATCAGTCGTCCCACTCCTGTGTCCCACTCTGTCGCCAGATACTGTGAGTTCGATCGGATCAGCCACAACTGTTCCTGTTCATTTATAGGTGAAACAGCCATATGACTGGAATTATACTACAACTCTGCAACCTGGTCTCAATGGCCGCAGCTTTCCTTACCCCTGCGGAAAGGTCTTGGGTGGATCGAGTACAATAAGTAAGTCATTCTGCGTATCACCTCCTAGTACACTGTTCACGCCCCTTACACCCGCTTAGACTACATGGTGTACAATACGGGCTCCAGGGATGACTGGAATTATATAAGCAGAATCACTAAGGATCCCGCTTGGGCTTGGGACGCAATGGCACCTTATCGCGACCTGAACCAGAAGTATGTTGCGCCGAACGATGGCCATGACGACGTAAGCCGGAAGCAGGTACTTTCTCCTCTCCCCATTCTGATCACTTTCCCCAGACAAATCAATACCCTCCATCGGCACATAGTCGTAACGGAATGGTATCCATCAGTCTCCCCGGGTTTACAAGGCCTATCGATTCGAGAGTTGTTGCGGCGACCACCGAACCAGCCTTGGCATCTGAGTTTCCCTTCCAGCGGGACATGAATACCGGAAACACTGTACGCTTCACTATAGCTGCTTTACCTGGACCTTCTCTGATTGATTTTCGCTTCGGGAACAGATCGGCTTTGGCTGGATACAGGGCACCATTGCCAACGGCCAGCGCAGCAGTTCGGCCACCACCTATGTTGGACCGGATTATATCAATCGCCCGAACCTACACATCCTGCTCCACGCTCACGCCACGAAGCTTCTTGAGGCAACTGGCCTTGGTATCACGACCCCTACTTTCAACGGGGTTGAGTTCGGAACCGGACCCTCCAGTAAGTCAATGACGCCACGAACATATGTATCATTTCATTCACGGGGCATCAGGTCAAAGGTGGCAAGTTACTGCCCGGAAGGAGGTCATTCTGAGCGCGGGAGTCTTCAACACTCCACAACTTCTCATGCTCTCCGGAATTGGCGATCCAGCCGAGCTGACGAGGTTAGGCATCCCCACTCGTGTTAACCTCCCCTCAGTCGGCAAGAACATGACCGACCACGTGCTTCTCGGAAATCCATGGCGAGTTAATAACAACGAAACCGTCAACTCTTATCTCGCCCCCGACGTTCTCGCAGAGAATCCAGGAATGGAATTAGACTCACCAGGGGCCACTCTCGTGGACCATCATCAGCCAGGTGGCTTGGATGAGGCTTCCGCGAAACGACACGATCATCCAGACCCATGGCGATCCTTCTCCTGGCCCAACTTCAGCCCATTACCAGTTCATCTGGGCAAACGGATGGGTGGTTCCTGGATTCCCTGAACCAGAGGGGAGTTGGATGACAATCGCTACCAACCTCATCTCCCCAACCTCTCGCAAGTGTCTCATTCTGTTTACCGGATTGTTCGACCCCTCACTATTTTTTGGACAGGCGGAGCGGTCAAACTAAACAGCTCGAATCCATTCGATCCTCCCGTTATCAATCCCAACTTCCTCTCCACCGACTTTGACATCAAAACGATAGTTGCTGCCGTCAAACTCGCTAAGCGATTCATCACTGCCCGGGCTTGGCAAGGGTTTGTTAACACAACGTGGGAACCCCTGGCTTCCTCAGACGCAGATGAGGAGATCGCTCAGTACTCCAGGGACCACTCTTCAGCGTACGTTGGTCTCGCGGATCGTTCCCCTCTGTGAGCCAACGTTACCGGTCGGGTGTAGTGTGCTCCACGCCGTTGGAACTGCAGCGATGTCTCAGCGTGGGGCTCCGTGGGGTGTTCTAGACCCGGACTTGAGAGTTAAAGGGACAACCGGGCTTCGTGTCATCGATGCGAGTGCTATACCTTACGTTCCAACCGGTCACAGTAAGTTTACTCTACGCTTTAAAGGACTGGCGCCTGATTGTTGTGAACAGCACAGGGGCCGCAGTATCTCCTCGCCGAGGTTGCCGCTGGAAAAATAAAAGCGGGATGCTGATACTCCGTCCTAAACGATAGCTTGGAAAATTATGAGCGCCCACGTCTCTGACCACCGTGCCCTTTTCCGAACCTCGCTTCTGCGACCGCGCTGGTCGTTGGTATAGATGTGTAGAATCCGTACGCTTTTCCACCTTGAAATCTGCACCGCCCACCTGAACCCCTTCACGATAATGTGCGGGCTAACACCCTCCCCGATATAACCCCGGACCTCCCTCAGGAAGTGAGCGGCCAGTAGAGCCACACTCGCCATACTATCTGCCGCCACACTGAACTTCGAGTTGCAGGAGTCCCACTTCGCGGGGGCGACCCAATATCCTACGTTGACCCCATTAACGGTGGTCATGGCCCCGTGCTCGCTGCTACTGTTCTCCTGACACGAATCCGGGAACGGCCAACTTTGTCCATGGTTGCCCCTCCAGTCGTTACCTCGCTCGGGCCGGGATACCAGAAACGACCCGCGTTGAATGCCATCTATGTCCCTTCCTGGATTACCCCTACGCTGGGGCCAAAGGACACGGTTTGTATCTCTCCAAGGGCAAGTGACATTCCCGGGAGCTTCTCCCTTCTACCAATCGTTCCCTGCCCTCTTACAGGCGTTGGTTGCTAAGGAGTGCAGCCCAGCAGGCCGCAGACTACGGCTGGGTTCAAAGCTAAGACTTCCTCACGTTCTGGAGGAGACCGTGGCCACACCAACCCAATCAATGGCGGCGAGATTACAAGTTCATTGCGGTCGATTGGTAACGCGGTCGCCCAAAGCGGTAATGTATTTGTACTGATATATCATCACCTAGTGAATGTTACTTTGTGTGGGGAAATGGGTTGTCGGAGCATCACTGTTTCATTTATGACACAGAGATCTGAAATCTGCTTTGCTAGTAGTGTCACGGTACAGAATCCCGACGTCGCTGCCGTCCACCCTCGCTGACACATATCCGTTGGCTCTTCCATACACCAACTCCATTACGTTGACCGTTTCTTCTAGTACCATATGAGGCCTATGTCCCGTAAGGGGAGTCAGTTCCACGGTCTCACTCGAACGCGAACAACTTACGACTCATAAGTCCCTTTGATCTAACCCTTTGGAGAGAACCGTATATAGCCCACATCTTTCGAGGGCTAAATTGTTGCGACCCGGTGCTAGGTTGGGCTTGCACTGATTCAAGGGCAGGAAACAAACCTTGGTCGGTGAGTATACGATCGAAATACACCCAACAATCGGTATTGAACGCCCTAGCCGTGGGGTAGTTATACACGATTGTGACGTTTCCCACGCGGGGAAGTGGAGGGAGGCCTTTGAGCGCTTCTTCCCAAAACTGAGTGTTCGTCTCGTAGAGGTGTGGCCCAATGGTGAGTGATTTCAGGGTCCACTTCTTTGATAGGTGATTCATGAATGCTTCAGCTCGATGTCAGGTCACCATCGTTTGGGGTTGGCAGCATTCACCTACCCTGGAAACCCCCTGGCTCGGCGCATGCCACTTGGAACTGTTCCACTGGGGATGCAGAGACGGCCGTCGCGACGCGTTGTGTTTTCTCGGAAGTCCCTACGTCGCACACCAATGCAGTGAGTGACCCCACATCCAAAGCGGCGTCCTGGATCAAGTTCGAAATGTCGATCAACGGGACATTCGATGAGGGGGATGAGAGCTGGAGATCCCTGATGCTGAGTGCGTGCTCGGGCAGCCCTGCGAATGCGTTCCCACCGGCGGTTTGCTCTCCGGTAGCACAATCCCTAACAAAGAGGAAATCGCAATGGGGGAAACAGCGAATGAGGGATACCATCTCTTCGTAGGAGGAAAAATGGCATCCGTATAACCCGAGTTCGTGGACCGTGGAACTCAGCGCAGTGATTGCTTCCCTGAGGGCTTTCTTCTGACTAAGCCGGAGGAAGTTAAAGGGCACTTCCGAGAGCCAAAGGCGGTTCAAAACGCCATATCTGGCGAATGCTCCAAGGACAACGAGGTAATCCTTCCAATACTCTTCTGTGATTATCCGCTGGTCGTTGACGCCAAGATCAAGGGAGCGGACGTGTTGAAACGCCCCCCTAGCAACCAGCTGGACGCATTCCTTCAAACGTTCGACAGTGTTGATCGCGAGGTGGCGGCCAAGGCACGATAGAGCGGCGTGACGGAATTCGCGCGCCGCCTGGGAACAGGCGCGTAGGGTTGCCTTGTCAGCCCTGAGGAACTGGAGGATCATCCGAATTATGTCGGGAGGGAGAATGCGCCAACGCGGTCTCGTCCTAGAGCCGCGAGTAGACGGTTTGAGCCCGCACGGGAATACAAGGAACTTGCAACTCACTCGACGATTTCGTCTTCCTTGCCTTTCTTCTTCCTCTTTGCTTTCGCCATGGGGGAGGAGAGGAAACAACTCTCGATGTGAGTCACGCGTACTTATTGGTAGTTGATCATTCACAGGATCAGCGCTTACTGGTTTAGACGCTCACACGCGTGACGTCAGAAAATCGACGAATCACATCACGAGACACCTGACTGACCAGTGACTCACTGAGGCAGTGACTCCCCTCGTCAGTGGTAGGCGACGATTCGGTGGAAAGGGGTGCGAGGACAAAGTCGGGGACATGGCCATATATAACGTGAGGCTCTGAAGCAGAGTCTCATGAGGGGGCTGGATTCCAAGTGGCTATTGATGCTCCCACGACCTCCACTCCACGGGGACTCGACCGCCAGACCTGGCCAACGGCCCAACGTTCTATGTTGACCCCTTTGGGAGCGTTTGTGGCCTCGTGCTCATGGTGTTCACCATGACCGCCACCTCGCTTGGTTCGATACCGCTGCTGGGTCTAAACCCGAGACTTTCCCGTGTTTTGCAGGAGACCTGATCATACCAGTCCAGTCAAAGGCAGCAGGAGCGTTGTGTCCAATGGTCGCTCCGGGGTACATGTACAATCGTTTGTTTGTGGCGCGCGCGGAGGCACAAAACTAGCTTTGCTCGCAGTATCACGGTGAAAATCCCAGCATCACCGCCCCCTATCCCCGCATACGCGCACCCATTGTCTCTCCCATACACCAACCCCATTATGTTTAACAGTTCTTCTGGTATTATCTGTAGCGGGACCGATATCGGACTACGTCCCGTAAGGAGAGTCAGCTCTATGGTCTCGCTCGAACGGGAATAACTTACAAACCATAAGTCCCCTTGATCTAGTTCCGCGGAAAGAATTATATACATCCCACCACTTTTGGCTATTGTCATTGAACTGTAGCCACCCGACGCAGGGCTGGACCCGCACAGATCTAAGGGCCGGAAACAGATCTCGGCGGGATAGTATGTCATCGAAATACTTCCAACAATCGGTGTTAAATGCCTTAGCCGTGGGGTAGTTATACACGATGGTAACATCGCCCACGTGGGGAAACGGGGGGAGGCCTTTGAGCGCTTCTTCCCAAAACTGAGTGTTCGTCTCGTAGACTTGTGGCCCAATGGTAAGTGACTTCAGGGACCACTTCTTTGACAGGTGATTCATGAATGCTTTGGCTCGATGTCAGGTCACCGTCATTGGGAGTTGGCAGTGTTCACCTACCTTGGAAACCCCCTGGCTCAGCGCATGCCACTTGGAACTGCTCCACTGGGGATGCAGAGACAGCCGCCGCAACACGCTGGGTCCTCTCGAAAGTCCCTACGTCGCACACCAAAGCGGTGAGCGACCCTACGTCCAGAGCGGCATCCTGGATCAAGTTCGAAACATCGATCGACGGGGCTTTCGTTGAAGGGGAGAATAGCTGGAGATCCTCGATGTTGAGCGTGTGCTCAGGCAGCCCGGCGAACGCATTCCCACCAGCAGTTTGCCTTCCGGTAACACAATCCCTAATGAAGAGGAAATTGCAATGAGGGAAACAGCGAATGAGGGATACCATCTCTTCATAAGAAGAAAAACGGCATCCGTATAAACCGAGTTCGTTGACCGTGGAACCCAGCGCAGTGATTGTTTCCCTGAGGCCTTCCTTCTGGCTAAGTTGGAGGAGGTTGAAGGGTACTTCCGAAAGCCAAAGGCGGTTCAACATGCGATATCCGGCAAGTGCTCCCAGGATAACGAGGTAATTCTTCCAATAGACATCTGAGACCACCTTCTTGGTGATACCGAGATCGAGAGAGCGGATGTGTTGAAATGCCCCCGGGACCAGGTGGGCACACCACTTGAGGCGGGCAACAGTGCCGACCGTGAGATGGCGGCCGAGGCACGATAGGGCGGGG
>Ga0307516_10006306_pt1 | contig 13933 bp, 15 predicted proteins | sample 19_EM_MG_FD_203310 | JGI IMG/M metagenome (GOLD analysis project Ga0307516, IMG submission 203310) | Populus trichocarpa ectomycorrhiza microbial communities from riparian zone in the Pacific Northwest, United States - 19_EM | ecosystem: Host-associated > Plants > Roots > Unclassified | place... | reverse complement strand
CGTAGCTCTGTTATAGAGTTGGAGTGAAGATATGTAGACTCGTTAATATGACTAACAGTGATTTTTTCCCCCCTCCTGTATATCTACCGTACCGTTTTTATATGGGTAACGGCCGTCTGACACACCCATACCGTTCCATCTGGGCATCAGAAATCTACTCATACGGTACGGGTACGGGTGATTCTGTGCCCGTATATACCCGGTGGCTATACAGCCGTATACCGTCAACGGTACGGTGAACAGCCCTACTCCTGGCATGCCTTTTTCCACTGTTCTCATAGCTGAGATGGTAATCTAGCTATGTCTTTGTAAAAGACCAGTTGATCTGATGCCATTGGTACCACTTTATTCAGCAGAAAGGCAATGAATTCAACTCCCCCTTCCTGGACTAGGCAGTTTAACCATGCTTGGCCTGAGGTATCCACAGGGTCTTCCTCTGTGTTGTCATTAGCGTCAGTAGTAGTCCGATGTGGAGGAGGTGGTGCACAACTTGATCCAGGGATCGGATTCTGAGTCGGCTGTTTAGGCAGTGCATGGGAGCTACCCGGCTGATTGCCAGCTCTCCTGCATAAGTTGTCTCATTGGAGATCGACTAGTGTTCTATCGCCATAGACACTGTCAGGATGACTTTTTACCATTCGCTGTCTCGTACCATGTGTTAGGGCAACTACTAAACTGTATACTCCAGCCACATCCAAAGATAATGGCAGAGCATCAAGTCATTGTGGGCTCACACAAAGAGATAAGCTTAGAGAGAGAGAGGATGAGGGAGGAAAGCACCAGTTTATATTGACTATAGATATCACCACAGTAAAGTGGGAATCCTAAGAGAATAAAACTAGAGTTCCAGATATCCTCCAATGGGATATGATCCTGCTATCAGATGAGTCAGAGATAAGAAGATAAGAAGATAAGAAGATAAGAAGATAAGGTGTGAAAGAAAGAACATATAAGAAAATAGCTGTGTAGGAATATAGTTTGGCTGAATAAGGATAAGGTTTGAGTGTAAGCAGTATGAAGTAATGGCTTGGCATTGAGTCAGCAGTGTGGAGTAATGCCAAGCAACTGTCAAATCTTATAATAATGTCCACAAGACCAAACAATGATAAAATGTAAGAGATTAAATAAAGAGCTGTTCCATAACATCCAAACTGAAGTGTTGGATAGTTCATTTGATAAGATAGGAGAGGCTTGGTTGATAAGATAAGATAAGACAAGAGGCTGTTCCATAACAGACTGCAGACTGACTCATAACTTATGACATAGTTACTGCAGAGCTCAGTCAACTCATTCCCCTTTTAGATTATTCTTCTCACAATTACTCAGCTTTATTGATCATGACACATTATGCTTGACTCATAACTCCTACTCATTTTACTATATAAACCCTAGGATAACCTCATATTCTTTAGCTTTGACCTAGGCAATCCACCTTCCTCTTTGCTCACTGAACAATCTCAAATCAAGTGTCTTGATAAAGACTTGACTCATCAGAACGCTTGATCGACCTTGAAGAGGGACAAGCACAGACATTGAATACTGACCTTATAGAGGGGGTACAACAGAACAGAACAGACAGATAGAGTAAGACTTGCTGTTGTGACATAGGATCAAACCTTTGTCATAACAAGACCAGTGTGCCTTACCAGCACCAACAAAATGGTCATGCTGAACATGTAAATCATATGATCATGGACAAGGCACAATCAATGTGCTTTTGTGCCTGTCTCACTGATACCATGTGGGAATTTTCATGGGACCACACGATACATGTCTATAATTGCACTCCCATACATCGCCTAAAATGGCAGACCCCTTTTGAGGCACTCAGAAATGATAAACCTGATGTCTCCCATCTCCGTATATTCGGATGTGGTGCTCACATTTTCCTACCAGAAGATGTTAGAGCAAATAAATTATCCTCTAAATCTAAGACTATGGTTTATCTTGAACAGCCTGCTGGCTATAAGGGATTTTGCTTCTATCACATCACAAACAGGCAAATATTCATTGGCGCTACCGCTATATTTGACGAAACCTATTTTCCACACTGCCCTGATAGCAAACAGCGACATTTTATGGAATTAGGTGACAAACCGCCCACTGAAAATAGATACCTGGATGATCCCATAGATCAGTCCAATAACAATTTTGGTGATCTACCGCCATTTTTTATAGAAAATGACAATCACCCACCATCTCCTCCCTCTGAACCTGAAGTTCCTGATGTCCCTGATCGAGACACAGAACACCCTTCGCACACTCAGGGAAACCCACCAGTACCTCCACCTCAATGGTGTGATGAGGACGCTCCAAGGCATGGTGTTATGGAACAGCCTCTTGTCTTATCTCATCTCATCTTATCAACCATGCCTCTCCCATCTTATCAAATGAACTATCCAACACTTCAGTTTGGTTGTATTATAGAACAGCCCCTCAGCCTCTTATCTTATCTCTTTGATCTTATCAACTATGCCTCTCTTATCTTATTAAACAAACTATCTATCTTTTTCCATCCCATCATTGTTTGGCCTTGTGGACGATATTATAAAGTTCAAGAGTGGGCGGGTTTTTGCTCATTGTCTGGTTTCTCTGGTGATGAAGGGTTCGGTTGGTATATGTTTGATGGGTTTATCAGAATCATCGGAGAGGTTAATGATAGTTCTTCTGTTTGCAGGTGGTTTCTTCAGGAATATTTGTTTGACCGAAGGGGATCGAGTGGAGGGGTAAGGGTTTCTTCGTTCGGTTTGTTGGATTTGTTTAAAAATGACAGGGGATGGTGATCTGTTGTTGAGAGGGGAAAAGTGTCTGATGGAGACCAGTTCTTCTGGTGTAATGACAAGTTTTGAAGGGTATGTGATGGTTGGTTTCAATGGGGTGGAGAGATGGTTTAAGAGTTGGTCAGCATCAGTATTCAGGAGAAGGTCGACATTTTCATTGAGTGAGGAGTCGATCTTCTTAATGGCTTCTGAGTGGATCTTTCGTAGCCCTAGAAGGGTATAAGTGTTCTTGATGATGTTCGAGTCAAGAGGGTCGGTGATACAAGAAAGAATGGTAGTTTGGAGGGGTTCGTGACCAAGAAGTTCCGCATGCGTGATCGACGGAGTTTTCTGAAGTGTTCTTGGACATTGGGGATAGTGGCTTTCTGGGTAGAAGAAGACATGAGGATGAGGTTTTCAAGGGAGGTTGTCATTCAAAGGAGGTGGTGGGCGAGTTGGTAGTTATTCAAGATTTCTCGAGTGTTTTTAAGGTTGCTCGGTGGTTCCCATGTGTTGTCACTAATGGGGTATCCTTTCCACTTGATGAGATAATGGTATCCTCTACCCCATTTCTTGTGACTTGTGATAGCTTCTATCTCGTATTCTTCTTCTCCTTTGATAAGGTCAGGAGGTGGTTTCATAAAGTTCGGACCATGGGCTTCAGTTTCACAATAAGGTGATAAGAGTGATGTATGGAAGATATTATGAATTCGCCATTGGTTCAGGAGTTGTAGGCGATAGGTTACTGGTCCCAAGACTTCTGTTATCGTGAAGGTTCCTTCTCTTTTTGGGGCTAGTTTTCTAGATTGGTAGCCTATCTTCAGGTTCCGGCCATCAAGCCACACCTGTTCTCCTTTTTTGAACGGGGTAAAACCTCGTGTCGTTCTTTCAGCGACCATTTGTCTCGCCAGTTCATGTGCCGCAGCAGCTTTGTTTCTTGTCTCGTGGAGGGTTGCAGTTCATTGCTCTGTAGTGGGTGCATTTGTCTTCTCAAACACCAAGGGGATATCTCGTGGTTCATACCCCATCATGAGGTAAAATGGGGTCTGTTTCGTTGTGGCTGAATTCCATAAGGGAGTTGAGTTGTTTCCATGTTTCAGGGTTGTTGGAGCAAAAGATTCGAAAATAGATTTCGAGCTCCTGGTTGACCCTTTTTGTTCAATCTCCATTGGTCTGAGGGTGGTATGCCGTGCTTCTCAGTGTTTTGATTTCTAAAAGTCGTGCCATTTCTCTGAATACTTGGGAAGAGAATTGTGGGCCTCTATCTGAGAGGAACAAGTTGGGGAGTCCAAAGCGTCGGTATATGTGATCGATGTAGTTTTGTGCAGTGAGGGTGGCATCGATCATTTTGTTGCAGGGAATAGAAATTACCCCCTTTGTAGATCCATGGTCTACCACGACCATGAGGCTGTCAAATCCTTCTGTTTCTGGTAGGTCAGTTATGAAGTCACAAGTGACCTGGGAAAATGGTGTTGCATTTTCTTGTCCTTTGATTGGTATTAAACCAGGCGATGAAGGGTGTGCGTTAATCTTCATCTGTTGACAAACAGTGCATCCCATGATGTAGTTTTTGACAAAAACTGTCATTCCAGGCCACCAGTAAATTCAGCGGATCAGTTCTAGGGTTTTGAAGTGCCCTGGGTCTCCTCCAGTTAAGGAGTCATGGTATTGTTTCACAATTTCTCAATGCAGTTCTTCATGCGGAGGGATATAGCATCTGTTTTTGAAGAATAATAATCCTTCTTCAGTTTTCCAGTCTTCCAATTTTGATCTAATTGGTAGAGGGCTGTTTTCTTTTACGGTGAGTAATGCTTTTGCAAAGAAGTCATCTTTTGTGGTTTCTTCTCGTACTTCATTCTGGAGTTCAAGGTCGATCATTTTGATGAAAATGTTATTGAGTAAGACAATTATGTCATCATTGTCAATTTCATCAGTGATGTGATCGGGTCATTGAGAGAGGGCGTCTGATTGGATCATTTTGGATCCGGGAGTGTGGATGAGTTTTAAGTCGAATTCTGATAAGAATAAGCTCCAATGAGCTTGTTGTCTGTTCAACTTTTGGGCGGTTCAGAAATATGTCAGATTTTTGTGATCTGATAGGATGATTGTGGGGAATGGGGATCCTTGGAGGTAGTGTCGCCAGATTTCCAAGGCACGAACTATACCCATTAGTTCTCTGTCGTAAATCTTGTAGTTCCGTTGTGTCACATCAAAGGAGTGGGAAATGTATCCACAGGGGTGCCAGTCTCCATTCATGTCTTTTTGTCATATGACCGCTCCAGTGGCAAACTTGGAGGCATCAGATTCAATGACGAATGGTTTTGTCAAATCAGGCATTAGAAGCACTGGTGCTTTCTGGAATTCTTCTTTCAACTTTTCAAACGCTTCTTGACAAGCGTCTGTCCAATTCCACATTAGATTTTTCTTTGTCAAATCGTTCAAGGGTCGGATGATGTCGGTGTAGTGACCAATGAATTTTCTATAGAAGTTTCCAAATCCTAAAAAGGATTGGACTTGTTTCACGGTTGTTGGTGATGGCCAGTTTTTGATTCCTTCTAGTTTTGCTGGATCCATTTTGATTTGATTTTCACTGATGATCATTCCTAGATAGTCAACTTCTGTTGCTTCAAAAGTGCACTTATCTAGATTTGCGAAGAGATCGTTCTCTTGGAGTTTCTTCAGAACTTGTAATGTGAGTTTCTGGAGTTCTTCTTTTCTTTTCGAGAATATCAAGATGTCATCAATATAGATTAAGATCCATCCTTCATTGGTTTCCATGATGAAAATGTCATTCGTCATGTTTTGGAATGTCGCTGGAGAATTGCATAAACCAAAGAACATTACCAATGGTTCAAAAAGGCCTTTGTTCATTTTGAATGCCACTTTCCATTCATCACCTTTTTTGATCCGAACATTGTTGTATCCCCATCGAAGATCGAGTTTCGTGAAGTATTTTGCTCCTTTGAGTTTGTCTAGGAGTTTGTCAACTCATGGTAAAGGATAGGCATTTTTGATTGTTCCCTGGGCCTTGTTTAGACGTCTATAATCTTGGCATGGTCTGGGTTTCTTTGAGTCTTTCTTGGAGACAAAGAAGAATGGTGATGCCATTGGGAATTTCGAGAGTCGGATATATCCTTTTCTGAGGTTTTCTTCGAGGAACTTGTCTTGTTCTTTCTGTTCTTCAGGTGATAATGGGTAGATTTTACAATCTTTGGGGATAAAATCGGTTTTGAGATCGATGGCATGATCTCATGCTTTTCATTCCAGCATTCGTTCCGAGGCTTCTTTTTCGAATACAGTTCTATATTTGGCATAGACTTCTGGGAGTTCGACTTTGGTTTTATCATCAATGTGTTGGTGAGCCAATCCTTGGGATATGTATGTTTTTGCTTGAATCCATATTTCTTCGTTTTCTAAAGAACTTTCTAGTAGGCCTTCTAGAATGGGTCCATTGTCTGGAAGAGTTTCGAAAACTTCTTCCATGTCAGGTCTGGGTCGGGGTTTGATGACCTCCATTCTTGCCAGTTCTACACTTCACATAAACATTCTGCTGAAGGTGTTTTCCACGTGTATGGAGTCGATATCGACTTTTCCGGTGTTCCAATCTATTTTTGGGCTGTATTGCTTCAATCAGGGAAGCCCCAAAATCATCTTGTCTTTTCCCAATTCCATGACAAGGAATCTGGTACTGATCTTCTTTTTGCCCATTTGTATCTTGAGCCATATGCAGCTTTTGATAGTTCCGGAATTGTTCTCGGTTCCATCTGCATTAAAGATCTGGATCTTCTTTCCTATCGGGATTAAGGCGATCCGGTTCTGTTCAGTGAACTTTTTATCAATGAAAGTTTCTCCTGTCCCTGAGTCAATTAGGGCATTCATTTCAAATTGTTTGTCGGCATTTCTTCCTTCTTCTGTTCCTACCAGTGGAATGGTGAAAGAGTTCTGATTGGCACTGGCTAGTAGTACAGGTTTAAGAGGAATACATGTGGGAGTGGGTATTGATGTCGAGGCAGGCAGCTTCTTTAAAAACCCTGATCTTCCATGGTATCAGTCAATTTCTTCTTTTCTTCATCTGATAATCCTCCATAGATTGTCTTAATGTGGGCATATGCTCCTCTGGCTTCTGAGAAAGTTGAGTGGGTGTTCGTTGGTGGAGTATATGGTGCCAAAGTTTTTCCTGTGTCCGGCTTGGTGGCACACGAAGCACAATCCTTTCTTCATGTGATCAGCCTGTTCTTGGGTCGTCAATCTGTCGATCTCCATTGCATTGGAGTCGACTGGTGGGACATATCAGGGAATATTCTTGTTTGGGAAGCGAAATCCCTTTTTCTTCGTATCAGTTCCTCCTTTCAATCTATTGGTGATCGCTCGCCCTCTTCTCTATTGATTGTCAAGTTTCGAGGCTGTGGTGTACCAGCCTATGATTGTTGTTGGAGGGTTTTCGAGGTTGAGAATCTTGTCAAGGAGGGGAGCGTTTATTCCCTTCATGAACCATTCTATAAGCGGTCTGTCTTGTGTGACTCCGCTGTCGTTTGCATTGATCTTGAATCTTTGGATGAATTCATCGGCTGTCCCACTGGTCATCGTCTCTGTTTCCATCTTGGTGATCACATCACCTGGTTTGTCTGGGGCGGCGAAGGATGTGGTGAGGGTGTTCTTGAATACCGTCCAATCCCATAGTTGCGTCTGTTCTTGTGTCTGTCTCCAGTAGAATTGTTTCCATGATCCTGCTGTTCCTTCTTTCATGAACGAAAGAGCGAATATGATCTTCTGTTGGTCTGTGTTGTAGATGTCGGCGTTCATTGCCAAGTACATCTTGAGTTCAATCAGAAACTCTTCAAGTTTCTTTCTTTTCCCAGTGAAGGGTGTCGGCGTGTTCATCTTGATTTCTTTGTTTGGGATTGCTGTAGCAGCGGTTCCTGATTCTTGTGCCATTCTCAATGATAGTGATTCGAATTGGATCAGGGGTTCTGGTAAGGTCTGGGATTGAGCAAGTGATCCGGGTTGAGTCAGATAGTCGTTCCAATCTGGTTCTGGTGAGAGTGACCGTCTCTCTGTCTCTGTTTCTGTTTCTTCTTCAATCAAGGGAAGCGGTTCCCTGTACGATTCAATGGTGGGCGCCGAAGGTTGGGTAAGCTGGCAGTGTCGAGAGCTTTGACCTTTTGTTACGACAAAGATTTGATCCTATGTCACAACAGCAAGTCTTACTCTATCTGTCTGTTCTGTTCTGTTGTACCCCCTCTATAAGGTCGGTATTCAATGTCTGTGCTTGTCCCTCTTCAAGGTTGATCAACCATTCTGATGAGCCAAGTCTTTATCAAGACACTTGGTTTGAGATTGTTCAGTGAGCAAAGAGGAAGGTGGATTGCCTAGGTCAAAGCTAAAGAATACAAGGTTATCCTAGGGTTTATATAGTAAAATGAGTAGGAGTTATGAGTCAAGCATAATGTGTCATGATCAATAAAGCTGAGTAATTGTGAGAAGAATAATCTAAAAGGGGAATGAGCTGACTGAGCTCCGCAGTAACTATGTCATAAGTTATGAGTCAGTCCGCAGTCAAGCTGACTGAGAGTGCAGTAGATATGTCATATGAACTGAGTCGAGGGTGATTGGATCGGAATGATGAGTCAATGTGGAATAGTAATAGTTCAGGATAAGAAAAGTTGTAACAGGTCTCAGATAAGATACCATTATTATGTAACATAGTTTTAAACATGTCATTGAGGAATTCAGTCCTGCCATCAAATTGCCATGTGCCGATGGAGGCATTGTGTTGATTTTTGGCATAGGCAACAAACTGCCAAGCATGGATAATTGTATCAGATTTCTTTTTTAGATTAAATGACTATGCGTGGGACATAAAATCATCAAGTACAGTAAGAACATAATGATAGCCGTTAAAAGATCTTTTGATCATATCCGTCAAGTCCGAATGGACTATCTGGAAAGACTTCATTGCTTGTGATACTGATGGGGGGAAAGAGCATGATGGCATCTTTCCTTTCGCACAAGCTTCACATGGCTTCTTAGCCATGGGTATAGTGATTAGCTTTGGTGCCTCTTTTACCATTTCAGGTAATTTCCAGAGTATGTCATCACTGGGGTGACCCATACATTGATGCCATATGCTGTAATCAGTGGCATAGACCATTCCGGTCTTGGCTAATAGTGACTGAACAGACTCGATTGTTGAGTTCAGCCAAAATGTAGTAGAGCCTACAATGTGTGGTTGACATGTAAGAACAGGTAGTTTATTCCTTAAGAACATAAGCTGGCAATTATTGCTGGTGATGAGCTATTTGTCTTTCAGGAAGTCCCCTATAGAGAGTAAGCGGGTGTTTAATCCATTAAGGTAATAGACAGGTTGTAGGCATGTTGTTTTCTCATACGCCTTACCGTTCCGTGGAAGAACAGTGTGTGTAATAAACACCGTTCCGGCCACTTCAACTTGAGTAATATTATTAGCCATCTGAATCATCAGTGGCTGTGCCAATTTGAAGGCATCTACTAAGTCGGATCATTGGCCTATGAAGTGCATTGATGCACCAGAGTCCAATAGCCATTGAGGCTATAATGGTGGCTCAGATCACTTACATCTCGAACATGAATATTTGTCAATGAAATTATATTGCACCCCTGTAGTGTTATGGAACAGCTATTTAACAACTATTTTTCATTTTGTCCTTGTTTGTTATTGTTTGGCTTTGTGGATGATATTATACAAGGTCAACAACATGAATCTGACTTCATTTCATTTTATCTTTGTTTGTCCTTGTTTGGCTATCTCTTATCTCCTATCTCTTATCTCTTATCTCCTTATCTTCTTATCTCTGGCTCATATCCTATTGGAGGATATCTGGACCATATCCTATTGGTTGATAAGTCTTGGTTAGTATAGTATATATAGAGTAGCCCAAAACCTGTAACTCTAGTTGTATTCTCTTAAGAACTCCACTATAACCTAGTGTGAGGACTTCTGGTCAATATAAACTTCTCCCTTCACATTTCTGTTGTTTGATTCTTGTAAGCCCACAAAAGCCTAGTGATAGGTTTAGTGTGTCTTAACATGTAGGGCATGCAGATGCTACAAGGCTGTAAAGGCTGACTGGTACAGAGCATGTAAAAATATTTTTAATAAAGCCGAAGTAAGTAGGCGATGTCACATTACATCGCTGAATAAGGCTCTGCTCAATATAGTCAGCAGTAGGTTCATGATCAATAAAGATGGGGACTGATGCAAAATAGTCTGGGTCAAAGTCCCTAGCGAAGGTTGGCGGCAGTGTGGGGCTGCCAAGCAACAGGGTCCCATCATCAATGCGTTGACGCTTTGATGGTGTCCTGCTTCCCAGAAGGTAGGGAAAATTGTCTTCTGTGAAAACTAAGTCCGGAGAAGGTGTTCACCATTTCAGGGAGTGATCCTGAGGTGGGAGGATAATGTCAGCAACATGTGTCTCAAGATTGTCGGAGTTATCTCCATGTGATCAGCTAGATCGTGTGCCTTCTTGGCATTGACCCAGATGCCGAGCCTTGTGTTGGTTGAGCCAGTGAATCTGCGAGGTATAGGCTTGGCTGCAATTGCTGCTAGTAGTTTTTTTGGAATAAAGGCAGGGGTGGGAATAATGATGCCATTACCATTTATTATTGTGACAATTGGAAGGGGTTTCAGAGCAGGAGGTGGAGCCATGTAGAGGCTATAGGAGCAGGGGGGTCAACTGCCATTGCCATTTCAGCCATGTGGCTATGTTGGCATTCTTTAGCAGCTTCTTGACGTTCCTTTATCTTTTTTCCTGTGCGAGATTGTCCTTTCTTCTTCTTGCTACGATCACCGGAGCTATTGCCAGAAGTGGCAGGCTGTTCATTCTTGGATTTTCCTTTCCAGGATGGTGGGTGATCGGGCTTACGCTTGACAGTGGAGATTTTATTTGCTGATTGCAAGGGTCGTGAGACCCCTGCAAGGCGTTGATGTTCTCCGATGATCGCGTTAGTCACTATGCCATATTCGAGTTTATCGAGTGAGTAGTAGGAGAGGAGCCATGTTGAAATCTGATCCCATTTCTGGGGAATCGCGATTATCAGAATTGAGGCTTGGATGAAATCAGGGATAGTGAAGCTGTGTTGCTCGAGATGAGCAAACATGGCAGCAAGCTTCTGAATCTCACTAGTAGAATCACCACCAGAGAGTCTTAAGCTGAACACTTTGCGGATCTCCATGAGTACAGATACAGCAGAGGCTCTGTTGTACTTCTCCTTAAGGTCATCCCAGACCTTCTTTGAAGTGTCAGTGGTTGCGGAGATACCCGCAATGATTGCTTCTTGACACTTCCACTTCATCTTAATGTACCTGATCATGGATCCATCATCATTGACCCAGTCGGCAATTTCCTTGCCATTCGTGACTGGTTCAAGAGTGGTGATAGTTGTTAGGGCAACCACTTAACTATCTTCTCAAAGCATAATTCAAAGACTATGCCAAGAATCAAGCATTGTGGGCTCACACATAGATAAGCTTAGAGAGAGAGAGGATGATGAAGGAAAGTGCCAGTTTATATTGACTTTAGATATCACCACAGTCAAGTGGGAATTCTAAGTATATTTGAAAGTAAAGATATAATAATGCTAGTACTCTATACTAGCTGGTTGAGCCCTTCTAATCATAAAACAAAGACCCATACTCTCGATGTCCATGACACCGTTGCTTAGTACTCACAATGTATCTGACACCAGAGCCATACTTAGTCAGACTTGTCACAACCCTTGTCCTAGAGCCACTGCTACATGATCAAGTGGAGAGCAAGAGGGGGGAAGCTAAAGTCTAAGAGAATAAGACTAGAGTTACAGGCTTTGTGCTACTCTATATATACTATACTAGCCCAGGCTTATCATCTAATAGAATATCCTCTAAATATCCTCCAATAGGATATGATCCTGCTATCAGATGAGTCAGAGATACAAGAGTCAGAGATAAGCAGATAAGCAGATAAGTAGTCTTATCAGCCAATAGAAACAGAGATGGATATCATCCAATCAGAGTAAGAGATAAGGTGTGAAAAGGTAACCATATGGGGAAGTGTCTGATTGGTGTGGTAAACACATGTTAAACATGTGCCCACAAGGCCAAACAATGATAGGATGGAAAAGAATAGATAGTTTGTTTGATAAGATGAGAGATGCATAGTTGATAAGATCAAAGAAATAAGATAAGGGGCTAAGGGGCTGTTCTATAACACCCTGGGACCTATGGGTTTTGACAGAAGTCACTTCTGGACCCAAATTTCCATATCAAACAACACTGTTATGGATCGTACGAGGTATTTAAGCCATTACAGAGCAATTTGAGATAAAATAATCAGTAATATAGAATGGTCAAAAGGATTGAGTTTCCTCAAGACGTGTCTGCCACCCAAAACTGGCCAGAATGGCCTCAAGTTGATGGGCAAATGGGTCACCAATATCAGATATATACCTTTGAAGAGTCAATGATGCTGCAAGAGTCCCTCGATGATCTGGTTTTTCAATAACTTCAACGTCATTGTCATCATTGTCGCCCCTGTTGATTTCCAATTTTTCCAAAGTTTCATGTTTCATGCAGACTGCCTCAATTATTTCTTCGTCAGTAATGTCAGTATTGATGACCTCATTTTCTTGATCTGGATTGAATAGCTCCTCAATGCTCATGCAATTCTGATGCAACAGTACCCCCTTTTTCTCCAACAGACCCAATGATTCCACAATATTCTGCTCTGCATTGAGAAGAGATGTGACAGGGACCAATGGCATGAGGGGTGCAACTGATGCAGAGGCTTCAGGAAGTATGCTGGCATGGCTCCAGCAATTGCAAATTGTGGATGTATCAACCTTGCAGCAGGCCAAATCAGCCATTCACATCGCTTCAAGCTGATTGATGTCATAGATAGAAGTGGGGATGATATCATTGTCATACCTGCCAATGGCTTGCATGATAAACGTCTTGCAGTAATGTGCCTTGAAGTTGCAAATGATTCCAGCATCAAGCAGCTGAATATAAGATGTCAAGTTGGCAGTGAAATTCTCGATGTGAATATTTGTGAGATCAGGGGGAATGCGGGCACTGAAATTGTCCTGAAACAACATGATGCACTGGCCTCTCCTGCATAGTGCCTCATCCCAGGCGGAAATCCATTCCTGATACAACACTGTGGTCATCCAGGCTTTGGCATTGTTCTGGTAATAGAATCCAAGCTGTCCTCTTGTCTTCTTCTTGAATGCCCGAGGTCGAGTCGCTTTCCCTATAATGAATGCAGGAGGTTTTTCACTTCCATCTGCATTAGCAGTCAATGCATATGTGAGCCATTTCTTGCATCCTTTGACTTCAGATATTTGCTTATCCATAAGACCACAGTCTGGTGGCATCCTTACAGTGAATGTTAGTCTTGTCGCAGTCCAACTAATGAAAGGAAATTGTATGCATAGAAAAGCCTGGTCTCATCTATATTAAAAATATCTTTCAAGCCATAACCAGCCTCTTGAATTAGCTTGTGGACCCACTTGTGCTCACTCTCACCATGAGCCTTGAATTGCTTCAAGCCACATCACGTCTTGAATGATGTTAACCATCCCTCACTCAGTTCGAGTCTTTCATCATCTGGGATCCCTTCAATGTCTGCAAAGTGAGTCCACTTCTGCTGGATGATCTTGCCATTAATGTGCACTCCTTCCTGCATTGCCTTCGCTACCCATAACTCAAGCATTTCTATTACTGCTGGGTGCTCTGTCTGCTTCACTTGCTTCATGGTTCCCCTCCTTCCACTTGCCTGTGCCTCAGCCCAGTCTCACCTCCACTTCTCCTCATTCTTCACCCAACTTGAAACAAGTGGCTGCTGAAGCATCAGGTTCAGGTAGATCTTGTCAAAATGTTTTGCAGTCTGGGTCTGGTTTTTACCATTCTTGTGGTGCCAGTCAAGAATCTCTGTTATGGAACAGCCTCTTGTCTTATCTCATCTCATCTTATCAACCATGCCTCTCCCATCTTATCAAATGAACTCTTCAACACTTTAGTTTGGTTGTTATAGAACAGCTCTTTATTTAATCTTTTACATTTTATTATTGTTTGGTCTTGTGGACATTATTATAAGGTTTGACAGTTGCTTGGCATTACTCCACACTGCTGACTCAATGCCAAGCCATTACTTCATACT
>Ga0307516_10006305_pt1 | contig 13934 bp, 19 predicted proteins | sample 19_EM_MG_FD_203310 | JGI IMG/M metagenome (GOLD analysis project Ga0307516, IMG submission 203310) | Populus trichocarpa ectomycorrhiza microbial communities from riparian zone in the Pacific Northwest, United States - 19_EM | ecosystem: Host-associated > Plants > Roots > Unclassified | place... | reverse complement strand
TTGAGTTTTGCAAAAGCCACGAGAACGTGTGGACGCTAGTCGATGCCGCACACGCAATCGGTCAAATCGTGGGGATCGATCTGAACAAGACCCAACCAGATTTCTTCATTTCCGTGGGTTTTCTCGTCGCAATACAATTGGCTAGGGCTAAACTCTCGTGGACCAATAGAACTGCCATAAATGGTTGTACACGAAGCGAGGGTGTGCAGTTCTTTATGTCCCACTAAGGTTCCACCGCAAACATCTGCGCAAGCCGGAGGTAGCTTACGGTGCGACAGGAACCAACACCTCATCAAGACCACGCTACCTACGTCAGATGGTTACATCTCACCCAAAGACTACGCAGAGGATCCTACGCTCCCAAAACCCCCCAACTTCGTGGGACAGTTCCAGTGTATGCATCTATGCTGTCTGTTACATGCCCACCAGTTGACACCGGGGTGTCCGCAACAGGGACCGGAACCCACGACCCCACTCTATATCTCAGCGTTGGACCGGGTGCGCCTCGTGGGGTCACGGTCCGAGTGCGTACTGACGTGATGTTTTGTATACAGCCCTAGACTTCCGCGAGTGGCTCGGAGGGGAAGTGAAAATCAATGAGTACTGTAGGGCTCTCGCCATCAGGGGTGGTGAGAGACTTGTCGAGATCCTCGAGACGGAGGGTATGGACAAGACCCCCAATCATGAACTCACACTGAATATGGTACGAAATCATTTGACACGGCGAAGGGTTACGCTAAGAGTCACGATTAGGTCAACGTGAAACTGCCGCTTCCAGAAACCCCCAAGAAAGCGGTCAAGATCGCGATCTCCAGATTCTTCAAGAGGAAGTTATTGCTCGAGTGGAATACTTTTGCACCAGTCTTTTATCACAACAACGGCTGGTGGATCAGGTGCTCTGCGCAAGTCTGGAACGATGTGAGTATTTTCTTCGTGGTTGGCGGTGGAGGTAATTGTATGAAACGTGCCCTCAGATGAGCGACTTTGAATACATGGGGAGGGCGTATAAGGAGTTGAGTGCGCAGGTGGTCGAGAAGATCATAGACGATAGGGGCGAGCTAAGGGATGGTTATACCGTGTGATGATACCCATTTATTGAAGGGTTGTCTGTAACGAGATACAGCGTTGATATGTACAGTGGTTCCGCTCAGCTGGATTTATGGTGTTGCCAAAATACCTCAGCTTCATCTCTCAGGATGAGGAGTACAGACTCCAGAGATGTTAGCTGGCTGGGAGCCCATCGTTCGAATGTGGTCGTGGCGTTGTATCCAATCTCTGCGACGAAAATCTGTTACGCTGGTCAGCGGGCGGGGCGATACATTGCTGTCACATACCATTATATCCGCGGTGAACCCAGTGATTGCGGATCCTACGCTACGGAAGCGGTGCATCCGATAATCGTATCCGATGATAAGCCCTGGGACATAATCGTGAAAATCCTACAGCGGGTCTCTGTGTGACACATCCGGAAATTCGTGAAAAAGTCTCAACGTACGTGAAGTTCAGATTCCCACCTCCACTGCTCAGATCCCTTCGGTGCGAGTTTCTCTCCCGCGACGACAGTGGGGTCCAAGAAGGCTTTCACTGGGTGATCAAAGATCAAATCCACTTCGTCTTGACCAGGAATGAGGGTATTAAAGATAGAAGGCTCTACGAGCAGCGCGACTGTCGGAGTGACAACGAGTTTCGTTGCAGAGATGAACGGTGGAAGTGAGGTGACTGTTCGGAGATGAGGAGACTTGGTGTCGAGGGCGATCTCCTCGAAAGCTTCTCGGTACTGGGTGTACAGGTAATCAGCGGGAAAAGGTCCACCAGAGGAGCGGGACGTACGGCGGTCGCGACCAGCGATTCGTCAGCTTCGTCATACTTCCCTCCCGGCAAGGCGGTCTGGCCCGGGTGCGAGCGGAGGTTCTTCGACCGGGTGGTGAGTAGTACCCTCAGCAACCCATCCCTCTCAAATAATAGGATCAACACCGCCGCACGTTTGTTATTCGCGTGTTCTGGCCTGCACAAAGGTTGCGGGGATTCGAGTCAGCCTCGACATTCGTTTGACAAGATCAGCCTCGCCACCCGAGTCTTTATCTGTGGCGGAACTCGAGATGACTGACGGACAAGTCGAATTGTGGTGGTTCGTAGTTGTACAACCGCCGGACGCATTCCTTCGACTCCGGAGAAAGTCCAGGGAGTGTTTCGATTTCCTCGAGTGTTATCTGAGGGGGGACAGTGGTGGCGGTGGCTTCCGACATGGTGGGCCGTTGCTTTCGGTCCGGATGCTGCGGCCCCTTCCGTCCCAGTGGGTCACGTGGACATCCTCTCTTCTCAATTATGGACAAGGACAATCGCGATGATTTCACGTTTGCAAAGCTGAGCGACCTGAAGCTCCCGGTCACTCTTAGAATGTCAGCCGTCTTTGCCGAATCCACTGTACCGTACCGCGCTCAAGAGTCGAGGACAGTTCACAGCTCGAAGGATCCCGTGTTGCTCGCACTTTCACCGAACTTCTGGAGAAACCGGAGTTGAAGTTCCACGGTGTGCAAACGCCGTACGTTCTCGGTGGACTCATCGCTCTTCGTGTCCATTCTGATTTCTGAAAAGCGGATTGTCAGATATTTATGTCACCTGCCAGTTGCTCGCGGACAACAAACCGTTAACGATACCGTTCAGGACCGCGGCGAAGGCCTTCAAGAAAGACTACACGTTCGCGTGGCTCATTACCTCCAAGTATTATTAAAACTGACTACGTTGCGCGGATAGGTGGAACGAATGGATAACTTTCCCAATCCGATACTGCGACCTTCCACTCAACTCCCAAATCACTTTCACTGTTTGGGATATTGCTGGTCCTAGATCAGCTGTACCCGTTGGGGGATCTACTTTCAAACTTTTCGGAAAGAAATGGTACCTCCCTGATCTGTCGTCACTAGACTTCTGGTACTCATCCTGGGAGTAGGACGTTACGAAGAGGGAAACACCGCTTGTTTCTGTGGGCGGGGCGCGAGGCTGACGGGTCAGACGATTCGACGACACCGAGTAAGCTGGGCACGCGGGACGAAATGGGCCGCCTTGAAAAGGTTTGTGAACGCCGAACACACACTTGATGCTTTCAAAGTATTGACCACGTCAAACAGCTCGTAAAGAAGTACGAACGAGGGGATTTACCAAAGTCCGATTGGTTGGATAACCTGACGTTCAGAAAAATGGCCTCCATTCATGCGGTAACTCCGTTTTCTATTACAACGGCCTTTAGCTTACGGTTGTCCTCCGCAGGAAGAAACCCAGAAATCTGACAATTTGTATTTGTATATTGACCTCCCCAGGTTCGACTTTCCAGTGATCTTCAGTGAGCCAGTCAGTTATGCCACGTTCCATCGGTGGTTATGAGACTAATTCGGCGCAGGATTTCTCGAGTCGACCCTCAACCTCGGCAACCGTCGTTACACCAGCCACAAACACGGCAGGGACCTCGATATCCACCTCCTTCGCGTCTGACACGCACCTTTGGGCCATCGTCGACCCGGAAGTTGCGCGAGAAAATCCGGTAGAAGACAAACACCGACGGCTTATTCGAAGCCACAGGAGTAGCCCTCACGATCGCGGCCTCAAACCAAATGCGAAGATCCGGGACGATTTGGCCAAGATCCTGAACTACGCTCCCAGTCAGCCACTAAACTCGGAGGAGAAGGACCAGATCTGGAAATTCCGGTTTTATCTCTCAAGGGATAAACGAGGTCTGACGAAATTCCTCAAATCTGTAACGTGGAGAGACCAGTCAGAGGTGAAGCAGGCGGTGGAGGAGTTGTTGCCCCAATGGGCGGAGATCGATATCGACGATGCTCTCGAGCTTCTTGGCCCAGGAACGGTCGATTCTCGTGTTCGCGCATATGCTGTTAAGCAGCTCAACCGTGCCGATGACGACGAGCTTTTACTCTACCTTTTGCAACTTGTCCAGGCGCTCAAATTTGAAAGCACCGCAAGCGACCAACGGAGTTCAAGAATAACCTCCAGTGCCATCTCCTATGAAGACTCTGGGCTCGCGGATTTCCTGATTTCCAGGGCGGTCAAGAATCAGATACTGAGCAACAGGTTCCATTGGTACCTAATGGTTGAAGTTGCGGATCAGGTTATGGCGAAGATGTATGGGAGAGTGATCTACAAGTTCCAGCAGAGGATTGCCGAGGTATGTTGCACCTAAGATAGGGCGTATCTGGTGACTCATGGGCACTTCATGTAGCCCGAAGGAGGGGAGGAGCGACGAGAGTTGATGAAGCGTCAGGGGCAATTGATTGAGGCGTTGGGAAAGCGAGCAAAGGAACTGCGCACTTCCAAGGACCCACGACCGAAGAAGATCGAAAAGCTTCGAGCTTTCCTCGCAGACTCAAAGAACAACATGTCTTCGATCGCCCCCCTGCCCTTACCGCTTAATGCGAAAGTCACCGTAACCGGGGTCGTCGCCGAGAAGTGTTCGGTGTTCAAATCGAACATGTTCCCGTTGCTACTATACTTCCGATGTGCGGACGAAACGGAGTACCCCGTCATCTTCAAGGATGGAGACGATATGCGCCAGGATCAGCTCGTTATCCAGTTGTTCACTTTGATGGAACGGTTACTGAAGAAGGAAGGGTTGGATCTGAAGCTGACAGCCTACGACGTGCTGGCAACGGCTCCACAACAAGGGTTGGCTCAGTTCATTCCGAGCAAGACAGTCGCTGCGATCATGAGCGAGTACGGGTCTCTGTTAAACTACCTCAGGGCCAACCATCCGGATGAGGGGAGCGTAGGTACCCATGGAGTAGAACCGGGAGTGATCGACACGTATATCAAAAGTTGTGGTATGTCTCGTTTCCTCTCCTCCCGTTTCCATACTAAAATATCACCCAGCCGGTTACTGCGTGGTAACCTATCTCCTCGGCGTGGGCGATCGACACCTGGATAACTTACTCTTGTCGCCGGACGGTCACTTCTTCCATGGTACGAGATATGATTCTCACCCTGCGCTCCAGAGTCCTGACACCGCGCTTAGTTGACTTCGGGTACATCCTCGGTAGAGACCCAAAGGTCCTCGCTCCTCCAGTGAAGGTCTGCAAGGAGATGGTTGATGCCATGGGTGGGACGCAATCCGTTCATTACGGCCGGTTCAAGGGTTTCTGTTTCACGGCTTTCATCATCCTTCGCAAGAGCGCGAACCTAATCCTAAACTTGCTGGCGTTAATGGTGGACGCGAACATTCCAGATGTTACCCACAGAGATGTACACGAGCAGGTTCTAGGCAAGTTTAGGTTGGATTTGACCGATGAGGACGCGATCAAACACTTTGACGCTCTTCTTAATGACGTGTCGCCTTTCGCCGCTGTCTTGGACAGGATGCACGATTGGGCACAGTACTGGAGGAGCTAGACTCGTCCCCTCGTCATTGTTCCTCCTCCCATCGTTTCGCCATGTACTTCACTTAGAATTGATGACTACTCCCGTTCTACACGTTTCGAACTCTATCATATTCGCGTTTCACACATATGGGGTACACCTGCGTACAACAAGGAAGTTACAACAAGAGATTTCACATAAGACAACTAAGGATGAGCGCTGGGGCCCGCCCCTCGTCCACCACGAGCCTTGTGCATGGCGTACGACGGCCAGGACTTCACAACCAAAAAGAATCAATTCACCTGCTTGATCCCTGAACCGGCGAGACCACTCCGCTGAGAGCTTGGTATGCCTCGGTCAGCGGGCCAATGAATACGCCCAAACAACCCTGAAGATTACAAACATGTGGGAACGCGGGGTAGTCAGACGGGCTCATACGATGGTGGGTGGCCATCTCTCTGGAGCATATATTGATAGCCAAACATAGAGAGAACTAACGAAAACACGTTATTAGGCCTCGTCACGCATGGCGACATTGTCATATCGGCTTACCCCAGTGTATACGTGCACTTTCTGGAGGTGGTTCCCATTCCGTAGATCCTTTACCGCAGCTAGGACGTGTTCTATGGCGGTGAGACAACGACTTTGAGCTTCCGCGGACTGGTGGAACGTTGAATTCCGCGAGAGGTGGTGATAGATTTCGGCCAAGGCAACCAATGCTATAATGTTGGAGCCCTGAATGGAGATGCACCCTCCGAGATCTTGGAGGCCGATATAGCGCGAGAGTATTTCGTTGATTCGCTCGAGATGCAAGGAAAGGGTCCGAACTACCTGTTCGGCAGACTTGGACCAGTCGGAAGCGGATATCGCTACAACCGAGGTAATGGTTAGAGTGGTCTGGGAGAGGAAAGAGCGAACGCTCGCGGGATAGCGAGCGCACACCTTTGTTCTCAGGGTCGACCAAGGACCGAGCTGTAGACGCGAGTAATATGGTTGTCGCTCCAACAGTCAAAGGGTTGGGTGCGATCGTTGATTTGTTTACTTCCTACACAACACAGAATAAGCAACTACCAAGGGAGGGGGGGGGGGGCGGACGAACCCAAAATTCGACGGTGAAAAAGTTATCAAGAGACGCCAAAGGTCCGTTTGGTACTCCATTTAGAACGTTGAGGATTGCGTACGCAACGGGAGCCTGCGAACCGGGGAGTGAGTAAATGGAGTGAGATGGAGACTAGGTTATACGAACTGGGAGATCGGTTATGACGTCTGAGTGTACGGTCTTGGTTTTCTTCTCCAACACGTGTATCCGGAGAAGGGATCGGCAATTTACAATGTGCGCAATCAAGGCGAAGCGCTCTTGTACTTCGTCTGAGGGTTCTAGAGGGGTCGAATTCGGGGATGCATCGTTGATGGGTGGGAGAAAGTCCCTAGGACTACGTTCGATGGTGCTTGCTACATACTTGATGGATTTGGTGGCAACGCTCGTCTCAGAGGACACCAGGAAGTTCGCCCCCACAATCAAGTGAGCCTGTACGCAATTGAATACGTCACGGACATCCATGTCTGACAGCGCTTTCGTCAACTGCCTGACCAATTCCGTTTCCAGACCGATCAATGACTGATCGCCGGAGATCAGACGGTAGGTACGGCATCCGTAGAGATTGGCGAAATCGATATAGGCAGGATGAACGAACGTTCCTGAACGGTCACCGAGGATGATAGCCTGTTCCTTGGAACAGTTTCCTAGCATTCCAAGCTTGTAGTGGTGGGTGATGGTTGCGATACGGCTACGATAACATTTGATTAGACAAGAAGTCTGGCAGGAACCAAGCTCACAATTTGATAGTTGCTTTCTCTCGAACCATGGTAGACATATCGGACGAAAATGGATCTTCAAAGTCGCGAACATCCACCGAAAGACTCTTGGGCTTGTTGTCTGGCGTGGATAGGATGGCCGAGTCGGGCAAACTCACGCTCTCGCTGGGGGGAGATATTCGTATTGGCTCCGAAGTTTCGCCCAGGATGGAGATCGGATTCGAGGATATCTCGTAAACGCATGCAGCCCCGGTGCGAGATTTGGCACACAGAGAACACGCAGGTCGAGCTCCATCGCATCGCTGCCGGGGACGGTCAGAGAGGTGGACAGGAAAAGTGCCCCGGGGGAATACCTTCTTTTTCCTCCTGGGGGGTGGGTAGATTTCGCAAATCAGCGGCGCAAATACAGAACGGCGCGGTTTACTGACCTGCACTCGGTACACGCTTCCCCCTTTGTGAGGGTCGGGATCGTAGGGAGCAATCCCCCATCCGCAAGATGCTGTTGGGTCGGTCTTCCCAACTGGCCGTCCCAGACCTAGGGAGCGGTGAACAGCTGCCTAAGAACTAATCTGCAACGCCACCTACGAGATACCTGCGAACACTTCCAGGGAACTGGTTGAATCGGTTTCGAGCTCTCTGCCTGGTGCAAGCACTCACCCGTTCTTTCCGCCGTTGTTAGAGGACATGACTCCGTGGTCAGCGAAGACTCACTGGACCGCGAGCCGGCCTTATGTATATCACGAAATGTGTGTTGGATTTTTGACTCTCGTCCAAGAGGACAGCCACGGCTAGCGCTGTGACGAGTAATCCTCGACGAACGCCATAAGTTCCTCTGGAGAGGGGCCCTGAGGCCGGGACTTTTGACGAGGAAGCCCCACCCCTAACGTAATACAAAGGGGGAGGCTATCCGAGTGGGTACCTTTTGATATTCGCAGCTTCATATAATCCGTACTTGCTATGTCCCTAGGATGAGTCTCATGAGTCTCAGTTCCAGAGCCGGCGCTGAAAGCACTGAAAATGCAGAGCAAAAGTCGGGCTTGCCATATATGGAAGGTCCGCGTCTAGCCGATTCACCCGCCTCACTCCGCTCCGAGAATGGGGGCACAGTTCCTCATCCGCTATCTCAACCCCTCAACGTTCAGCAGGTGAAATCCCGTTGCGGGATAGACAATGCAGATTCAAAAAAAAAAAAAAGCAGGTGAAAGCCGGAGCTGGAACCGAAGATCGGATGACCGGGAACACTGGTTTCTCGCTGGTCAGCCGGCTGGCAAGCGGCGTGCTCCTGTGGGGGTGGGTTTACCCGCGATGAAGGGCTTTTTGGGATTTGCGACCTCGAGGCCGCGTATTACACTGCGTTAAATGTGTCCAAGGCGAGCCAGTCAGGAAGGATGTGTGCCTGTCACCACAATTGACGATCGCCAACCTCCGGCGTCAAATGCCAGGCATCTCGGGGCAGTGCGATAAGGCTTTTCCGTCTACCCCGCATCCTGGGTTAAGGGTATCCAAAGGGGCGTCATATGGTTTGCACACAAGGTCTATGGTGGTCCATTGGACGATAGCCAAGAATCTGGATGATCGCTTGCGCCGGAAGGGAACCTCAAGCCGCGACCTGTGGTCCTGGATCTTTCTCAACGAATGATCTCATGTGCTCCTCGTATGACCCGAGCACGACATAAGATCCTGTGTTAGGACCTGGGACGTCAGTCTGCAAGTCCAGATACATGCGGTCCTCGGAACTCACTTGAACCAGAGTCCGTTGTATCCGTCGCTAGACAGGCCGTGAAAGAACATTGAACGGAGATTACGGTAATTGGCGATACCTTATATCATTCCGCTCGTTCCCGTCCCCGACAGGCCGCCGTGCCCGTCACTCGATATTCGAGCAGTCAGGAGACACCATGGATCGGGGAGAAGGATGCGATGCGCAGATGGAAATCCCATGTCAGGAACCCCGAACCCTGGTTGAATTCAAACAACGTCGGCTATCGCCCCCCTCCGCGCTGATCTTGCACCCCGTGGAGAGCCCACATATCCACCATACATATCCAATCTCCAGGTTCGTGCCCTGAGCGCCCTGTGGGGAACATTGATCAGGGCAGGTGGCAGTGCTGCTTCTCCCGATTAACTCACTTCACTGGGCCAGAGACTTCCATGCGGGATGAACGCTCGCCGCACTCTTTATGAGTCAATGCACAGCCTACTTATCACAAAGTTCGGACCCTGATTATCTGAACCCACCCTTCTTCCGACACATCCATCACGTTCGCATATTAACACCCCACAACTGTGACCACCAACTTGAACGATGGCGGTTGGGGTCGAATCAGCGCTCGAGTTTATTGGAAAGGTCAAAGGGGCCTATGAAGCAGAGCCGTCAAGGTATCAGGGGTTCCTCGATGCGTTGAATGATTTCAAGATCGGAAGGTGACGACGCCCCACGATTCCCATCGTAACTTAACCTGAGACTCCCGATTATCCTCCAGTGCAGACACACGAGAAACGATTAAGAGGGTTCTCGCGCTCTTCCAAGGACACCCAGAACTCGTCGAAGGCTACGCGACGTTCCTACCGCCCGGGAACACCATCCAAGTCCCGGCAGATCCCCAGGAGAATATTCTTGTGACGATGATTACTGGGACCATGGAGATCGCCCGGGATGGGACGGTGATCAGCGAGACTCACACAGGAGCGTCTGAGCCTCGGCGCACGGGGACCAAGTTGCCTGAGTTGGCCGAGTGGGGCGGATACCTTCTGGAGAACCTCCGGGCTCGGGTTGTGGACTCCGAGGAGGATAAGGCGAAATACGAGGAGTTCATTACGTCTCTTGAGGCTTACCTGGGAATTCCACCTTACCAGAGAAAGGTCCGTGGTGGTACCCTATCGGAGACACTTTTACTCACTCCCGCCAAGGCTTCCCTTGATCTCGAGTTCGTAGAGAAGCTCAAGGAGCTTCTAGGGGGTGACGATGAGCTCAAGAAGGTGCTGTCCGAAATTTTCAACTGACTGCGACGAGTCGCTGTTCAAGTGGTTGTGTGCGCTACTTCCAATACAAATACAATCCCGCTTGCGTTGTTCATGTCCGACTCGGATCGCTCAGAGCCCTGAGGATCCTCTCCTCGACTTCGGCGATGACGTGGCGTTCTGTGTTGAGACTCGTGATGAAGTACCCGAGGTCTCCCAGAGTACGGAAGTGAATGCCAAAAGAGCAGGGGCCGGTTGAGCTAGGATTTGTGTCCCTTATGGGATCCAAGATCTCCTGTGCAGCAGTAGATCGATACCCTTGAACCGGACGAAGGTGTGAGCTTCATGTAGGGAATGTATGGAAGTCTGGAGATTTACCTCTGCCTCCATCGTCGATTTTGATAGCCAAGACGCATCCCAGCGTCATGACCTCTTTCACCGATTCCAGTTTCGAGAGTTTGTCCACGAAATCCGGATCCCAGAAACTCCACACTTTTGTCGCTCCTTCAGCAGGGTTCTCGCCGATCCATTTCCTCGTCGCCTCCTTCCAGTTCTCACTCTCCGTCAACTTCCTGATTTGCTTCAACGTCTCGTTCGCGACCTCACACGCGATCGGGTAGGCTGTATAACTGTGACCGTGCAGCAACGCCTGATCCTTCCTTTCCCCCACAAAGGCTTCGAAAATCTCCTCTCTGGCGAGTGTCGCGGCGAGGGGTGCGAGACCCCCACTAAGCATCTTTGCATATACGGCAATGTCTGGGTGAACGCCCAGGATGGTGGAGGTGGTTTGATGACCCATGCGGTAGGTGCCGACGAAAACTTCGTCGAAGACCACGGGGATTCCAGACCACCGTCCCTCGGTTGACTCTTTCACAAATGGGGAGCGGGACCGAACTACGTCGACGAGTATCCGTTGGAATAGCGGGTCGACGAAGATCATCCCACCAGCTCCCATGACTAGGGGTTCGAGAACAAGGGCAGCGATTTCGACCTCAATGTTATCCAGTGAGCGTTCGATGAACTCTTTATAGACCGGAGCAAGAGGGGTACCCAGCCGCCCTCGGACATCATAAGCGGTGTTCACCGAACCGCTCCCCCCGGTCCACCTGAGGTCTTCTTCATTAACCCCACCCCTCGAGGCGAGTTTTTGAAGTGCCGGGGGAAGGTTGATGTTGATCTGCCCCTCCTGGATGGCCAGAGATGGAGGGTCGAACCAAAAGCCTTTTGAGTCGTGCCATTCACAGGTGAAAACCCCGTCCCCAGCATCACAAGCGTTCATGGCTCCGATAGTGTCCCCGTGATAACTCCCCTTCAAACCCAGCACCCCGAGCTTCTTCGCCCGATCCCCTCCAGCGTCTCCTTCGGCAGGGTACTTCTTCGTGTAAGATCGTAGAGCCATTTTCAGAGCAACTTCCATCCCCGTGGAGCCATTGTCGGAATAGAAAACACGGGACGCCCAGCCTTTTCCTGGACCTGCGAGAAGGGATTCGGCGAGGTTCAGGGCAGGGAGGTGGGTGGATTGGGGGAAGAGCACGTGTCCGTATCGACCGGCTGCACGAGCGGCCGCGAGTGTGAGGGTAGGGTTGGAATGTCCGAGAGTTTGAGTCCACCAGGAGGCCGATCCGTCGAATTTGTGACTCAGGAGCGAGTCGGCTTCCTCGGAACCGTGGGTGTGGGCATCACCATAAACGCTAAAATGATCCTTGTGTGCGCTATCGATAACGGTGATGGATTTTGGATTGGGGTACGTGGAAGAATGTTGGACGAATGGCCACCAGATCTGGGTGTGCGTTCGGGAGGGCATCGAGTCAAGCTCGTTGAGGCGGGATTCGTGTCGCTCCGTAAGCTGAGCGGTTACCTCCGATAACTCAGAGGATTTGCACTCGGAGATTCCCTTGTAATAGCTCTCTAAGTTGGATATGTCCTCCTCGTGAGAAGCCCTCCGAGTGGGCGGGGGAGGGATGGCCACCACGGGCACCCCTTTCTCTGCGAAGTAAGAGGATAGGTATTCCCAGTTCCTGTAGTAGTCCTCTCGGAAGAGGAGCAGTGCGTCGACGATGTATCCTCTGAGCAATAGGGATTCGTAGGCGGATATCGTGGATGAGATCCCTCCCAACCTGGAGTCCCCAATCAGGAGCGTTGGCAAGAATAGCGGGCGGTATGCGTCTAGTTGGGTTGAGCCCGATAACGTCGGACTGTGTACGCCTAGGGTGGTAGATATTAGGTTTTTGGAGGGAGATCACTACATGGACCAATCACCCCCTGCTGTCTCGATGTAGACGTGACCAGCGCCTGAAGTGTCCCTGACATATGATGACACGCGATCTGTTATCGCGCTGACCAGAGTACCATCGGAGACCTGCAGAGGGTGTGTCGGCTTCGCCCTGGGAAGTGGGCGGCGGAATAAATACCTGGTCTGCGCCTCTCTGACGAAGGACTGCAAGATGGGGACTGACCGGTTCGTTGTACCGAAAAAGACAGTCAACGTCCACGCGGCCGGAGAAATTTCCGGAGAACCGACGAACTTGCCTGTTCCATGAGGTGATCAGCATTTTCGGTGATGGCGCGAAGTAAGTTACACGGCATTCATACAAATCGTCCGCATCTCCAACATCGCCCGTGCTGACAGGCTTTAGGTACAACACGTTGCGACCCCAATACGCCGACGCCCGGACCAGCGCCGTCGCGAAGATGGTCTTGCCAACGTCGGTATTTGCGCCAAATATTTGGTGGACCCTCAGGTGTCGATACAGAAGCGTCATAGGGAACGCCGGTGAGTTCGAGAGAGGTTGCGACTGTGGGAAAGTGCAATAATAGGGCTTGTTGTCCGCTCAAAGTAAATAGCAATAGACTCCGTCGACGACGAATACTTCATTGCCTGCAAAAAACTAACGAGAGTACATAAGTTTCTAAGCCACTAGCGGGGATAGGAGAGGTCGAGGCGTTCTGTGGGTTGTCGGCGGTTTCCGATCTCATCATCGTCATTCCTCTCCCTTTCCCTCCACACACTCTTCCATACCCACGACCGCCGGCACCTCTGGCGATGACCACCATGTACGCACAACACTCGATGCCGTCCAGGCCATCGTCTTCCTTCTATCCAGACCAACAACAACAAAGGATCGCTTCCCACACTTCTCAACCAGACCCCTACCCCCACCAGCCGATACCGCAGCAACGGTCGGGTGTCGGACTCTCCGTCTACACTCAAGACCAGTCGCGGTACGAGCCTGCAGATGAACTAGACCAGTACAACCCAGACAACAACGACGACTTTTACCACGGAAATGGCGATTACACCCCGCGGTCAATACCCGACTCTCGTCCAGCCACCCCCCCTGGCCCCATCCTCGACCATTCCCACCTACGGCCAGGGAAAGAGGCCTCCCTCCTCTCTCACGAACGTACCCTCGCTCTATATCGTACCAACGCAAAGAAGACCCAGGACCCCGAGCTCCAGTTCGAATTTGCCGTCTTCCTGGTAGACGCCGCCAAGCATTGGCCCATTCCCGCTCTCGAACCATCAGGTGTCAACGTCATAGACATCGAAAAGGCCCAGAACAAACGGGAGGATCTCTACCGCGAAGCTACCTCCCTACTGCGAAGGCTTGCGGACAGGGGACACATGCCATCACAATACTTCCTCGCTGACTGCTACGCCAACGGGATCGGTACCGCCAAGGCCAAGCAAGACTTCGACCGTGCCTTCCCTCTCTTTATGCTCGCCGCCAAGCACGGCCATCCGGATGCTGCGTATCGTGCCGGTACATGTTGTGAGAACGGTTGGGGTTGTAGGA
>Ga0307516_10006304_pt1 | contig 13934 bp, 14 predicted proteins | sample 19_EM_MG_FD_203310 | JGI IMG/M metagenome (GOLD analysis project Ga0307516, IMG submission 203310) | Populus trichocarpa ectomycorrhiza microbial communities from riparian zone in the Pacific Northwest, United States - 19_EM | ecosystem: Host-associated > Plants > Roots > Unclassified | place... | reverse complement strand
AAAATCAACACTGACACGGTACACGAAACCAGGCGTATCACATGCAGCTTTGTCCACCGACTTTTATACTCTAGAAGCGATATATCTCGCCTGGCTTCTCCGCGATGCACCGGGCGCTGAATACATGAAGCAAGCGAGGGAAATGGGTCTGGCTGTTGGTTTCGTGAGCGTTACTGAGAGAAAGAATGTAGTGGAGTGGTTGGAAGGCGAGGTGGGTGATCTGGGTCGAATAAAGCCACTGATGACTGGTGCGTTTGAATACACAGGCTGTCTTGTGTATGCGCATGAATAATTGCATGTTCTTCCACAGAATCAACCACTCCGCCAAGTACTCCTCCTCATTCAGGTGTTGCTATCGCCACACCATCGACGACGCCCAAATGGGCCGCACACCCATATATTCCAGAAGCCGTCTCTCCTTCAAAACGACCCTATGTTGCGGATGTACAAGATGCAGGCGTTGTTAAGCGCATCAAGGCGAATGAAGTTGAACTAAGAGACAGAAATACGGTGTTGAGGGGTGTAAAGCCGAACGTGCGTTGTTTTGTACTTCTCACCCTGACTGAGCTTCAAGGAACATTGCACGGGTAATTCTGCAGAACTTTTCAGCTCTGCATGCAAGTTTTTCCGAGAGACTTAAGAAGTCGAGGGATAGCAAGCCTGGGGCGCCTTCCGTGCCAGCTCCATCTGCGGGTCCACCGATGCAGGCCCGCAAAGTCAGTGAGTGTCCACGATTATCCTTGACCACACTCGATCGCGTCTCCAACGCCGCTGTTAGAGAATTTGTTCCCTATCATTATGATATCTTCCTCTCCTACTGCCCTCATAACGATGTACAATGTCAAGCGTTTCCTCCAAGAATCTGTGTACGTTCTTTTTTATATATAGAGATCTTGCCCATCACGCACATACACCCCACAGGTTCGAGACTTCATCAGCCGCCCGCGAACGTGCTGCAACAGCAGGAAATCCCCGCGCTGAAGATGTCCTGCACATAGATCGACGGCGGGCTCCTCCTACAGCATCAGGACCTGCGTCCACACCGGGATCGTCAAGTGGACTTGGTGCCCTTCAGCGATACTTTGTAGTCGACAGCACAGATGCATTACAAAAGTTTGGTGCGGATGCGTGGGAGCGTGTTGTGTGCGTGATGACGACTGGCCAGGCGTGGCAGTTCAGACCGTACAAGTGGAGTGATCCAAGGACGTTGTTTCATCACGGTGCGTTGGGTCACCTCTCTGTTCACTCCTGATGCAAGCTACACGGTAACTCCAGTGAAGGGCATCTACGTGACATGGTCCAATGACCCTCCAAACACAAAGATAAAAGACTGGAACGTAACGGAACTCAAGGTACGTTTTGCGTCCGCTTGCGATGTTCTGACCGTATATCAATGTCTGTATCAGATTGACCCACACCGGCGACACATTGACAAGTCCGTCGTCGCCCACTTTTGGAAGCTCATAGACGACTGGACAATCGTAAACAAGCCTTGGCTGATGAAGTCATGAGGACATTGCGGCACCTGGTGCCGGTGTAGTTGGTTGCATGCCCCGGAACGCTCTTTGCTTTCGTTTGTTATGTCCCGAGACATCTTATGGTCAACTCGCGGAGTGTAGCCAATACTAGATTTTGTCTGGTGTATTTGCATATCTTATGGCCACCTTCTATGACCAGCCTGCTACCCCCTCCCTCTGCTGTCCCAATGCGGTGGCACGGAGCGGAATACTGTGGGCGCTGACGTAATCCATCTTCCTCTTGTCCGTCGCCGACATTGTCCGCTGTCTTTCTTGTCTGCAATGCTTTCACGGCGAGTCGTGAGCCGCTTCCCCCATTCCCTGCGGTCTTCCGTTGCTGGAAGTGCCGCGGTGCATCTGCGACGAACACTCGCAACCCCAGCGACGCCTTCGCCAAACGACCCGTTTGCGAATGGCACCAATGCATCTTATGCAGAGGAAATGTATAGACATTGGAAACAAGATCCCCGTTCCGTCCATGCTTCTTGGAATGCCTACTTTTCTGCAATGGACCGTGGCGTCCCAAGCGCCAAAGCATTTCAACCACCTCCCAGTCTCGTCGTTCGGCCTACGGACGGTGCACCAGCACTTTATCCAGCTGGCGGAGCGGAATTAGACGACCATCTCAAGGTCACCCAATGACCATATATCTTAAAACAGCCCTGCTGACTTCCCGCATAGGTCCAACTACTGGTCCGCGCTTACCAAGTTCGCGGACACCATTGTGCTGAATTAGACCCACTGGGCATCTTAGACGCTGATCTCGCCGACGTCCGTCCTCCAGAGTTAGAAATCAGCCATTATGGATTCAATCAACGTGATCTTGACAAGCAAATCGCTCTCAGCCCTGGTATCCTCCCTCACTTTGCAACCGAGGACCGCAAATCAATGACACTTGGAGAAATAATCAAAACGCTGAAGCGCATCTATTGTATGTTCCATCTTGTTGAATGTGCAGCTATATCTACAGATAATGAACAGGCGGTGCTGTTGGCATTCAGTACGTCCATATCCCGGACAAGGAGCAATGCGACTGGATTAGAGAACGCATTGAAATCCCTAAACCATGGAACTATACACTGGAAGAGAAACGCATGATTCTAGACCGTCTCATCTGGTCCGAATCGTTCGAGAAATTCATCGCTAGCAAATACCCCAATGAGAAACGCTTCGGTCTCGAAGGCTGTGAAGCACTCATTCCTGGGATGAAGGCGCTCATCGACAGATCGGTCGATCACGGCGTCAAACATGTCACCCTTGGCATGCCTCACCGTGGCCGTCTAAACGTCCTCGCAAACGTCATTCGCAAGCCCGTCGAAGCCATCCTGAATGAGTTCTCTGGCTCTGCCGAGGAAGACTTCCCTGCTGGTGACGTCAAGTATCACCTTGGCGCCAACTACGTACGACCCACGCCATCTGGAAAGAAGGTTTCTTTGTCGCTGGTTGCTAATCCTTCCCATCTCGAAGCGGAAGATCCCATCGTGCTCGGAAAGACTTACGCCATCCAGAATCTCGAAGGGGACGAAAAGACGCACAATACTGCCATGGGCGTACTGCTTCACGGCGATGCTGCCTTTGCTGGCCAGGGTGTCGTATACGAGACCATGGGCTTCCACAACCTCCCCAGCTACGGCACAGGAGGCACCATCCATCTCATTGTCAACAACCAGATCGGTTTCACTACCGATCCGCGCTTCGCTCGTTCCACCCCCTACCCATCCGACATTGCTAAGGCTATCGACGCACCTATCTTCCACGTCAACGGCGACAACGTAGAGGCCGTCAACTTCGTGTGCCAGCTTGCCGCTGATTATCGTGCGAAGTACAAACGCGACGTCGTTGTCGATATTGTCTGCTATCGTCGTTATGGGCACAACGAAACCGACCAGCCCAGCTTCACCCAGCCCCGCATGTATAAAGCGATCGAGAAGCAACCCACGCCATTGACGCAATACTCGAAGTTCCTCGTTTCCAGGGGCACTTTCACGGAAAAGGATATTGAGGAACACAAGAAGTGGGTGTGGGGTATGCTCGAAAAGGCCGCCAGTGCCGCCAAGGACTATGTTCCTTCGAGTAAGGAATGGCTCTCTGCGTCGTGGCCAGGATTCCCGACGCCCCGTCAGCTCGCAGAACAGACGCTCCCCACGCGGCAAACCGGATCCGATGGGGAGACCCTTAAGCGGATCGGGAGAGCCATATCGCAGTACCCAGCCGGCTTCACCCCCCATCGCAATCTCGCCCGCATCCTTGCCACGCGCGGAAAAACTGTCGAAGAGGGCCACAACATCGACTGGTCGACCGCAGAAGCACTTGCCTTTGGATCTCTTGCGCTCGAAAAGGTCCACGTGCGTCTCTCGGGTCAGGACGTTGAGCGCGGTACCTTTTCCCAGCGCCACGCTATCATTCACGACCAAGTCAACGAACAGAAGCATATTCCCCTTGATAACATCGACTCGAACCAAGCGCGTTTCATAGTATGTAACTCCTCACTCTCGGAGTATGGCACACTGGGCTTCGAACTCGGGTACTCCCTCGTATCGCCCAACTTCCTCACTATCTGGGAAGCCCAGTTCGGCGACTTTGCCAACAATGCCCAGTGCATTATTGACCAGTTCATCGCATCTGGGGAACGCAAGTGGCTGCAGCGTACTGGCTTGGTAGTGAATTTGCCCCATGGCTACGATGGCCAAGGTCCAGAGCATTCGAGTGGAAGGCTCGAGCGTTTCTTGCAACTCTGTGATGACCATCCGCATGCTTTCCCTTCGGCGAAGAAGATTGAACGCCAACACCAAGATTGTAATATGCAAGTCGTTTATCCAACGTACGCTTTTTCGTATTTTTGAAATCTGCTGTAGCTAATGGTGGTCTTAGTACACCCGCTAATTACGTGAGTACACTTGCGACCACGGGATGAACCTGTGTATAATCTAGTATGCAGTTCCACGTTCTCCGAAGACAAATACACCGCGACTTTAGAAAGCCAGTATGTCGCTCGCTGTTTACAGTCGCGTGCCTGTACTGAGGTGTTTACCTCGTAGCTCATCCTCTTCTTCTCGAAAGCTTTGTTGCGCCATCCGAGCGCACGCTCCGAATTATCGGAAATGATCGGCGATACCCACTTTGAGCGGTATCTGCCCGAGCCTCATCCTGACAACTTGGTAGCTCCTGAGCAGATTCGTCGTCATGTCCTGTGCTCTGGTAGGTAGTTGCGGATATAATCAGTTTACTGACACTCATCCATCTTTTAGGCCAGATATATTACACACTTCTTCAAGAGCGCGAACAGAGAGGAATTAAGGATGTAGCGATCAGCCGCCTTGAACAATTGTCGCCGTTCCCATACGATCTCGTGCGCTGTTTCATCGTATGTCGCGTGGAATTTTCTAACTATTCCTCAGATCACTCCCCACCTTGACAAGTACCCCAACGCTGACCTCTTGTGGTGTCAGGTAGAGCACGCAGCATCCAAGTTCTTTAGACACGCTGACGCCTTTACAGGAGGAGCCTCTAAATAACGGTGCATGGACGTATGTGGGGTCCCGCATTTTGACAGCTGCCAATGAGACGCAATATCACCGCGGAAAGTATCCCTTGTATGCTGGCCGTGAGCCGACCAGCTCGGTTGCGACAGGCAGCAAGGTGAGGAGTAGGGTGTTGTCATCTAGATTCGTTGTACTGACTTTTCTCAGGTCCAACACAAGAAACAGCTCGAGTCACTCCTCAATTCTGCCTTTGCATGAGAGCGGTTGGACCTCTACTGTGTACACCTCCAATTATCAAACCACCGTTGCTATGCTTTTTTATATAGAAACAATCGTAATTGATACTTGCTTTCCCTCGTCCGATTGGTTCTGCATTTGGGCCAGTTAGCCCATGCACCAGCACTTGTGGAAGCAGAAAACGACATACGAACCATTTAGTGCAGGTCACTTTCGATCTGATCACATGTGTTTTGGATGTCATATTTTTCCCCATTCATCGAAACATCATACATTCAAGGGATGGGGACAAACAGGGATACAATAAATGCTAAGCTAATAGGGAACACTGGCCTGAGGTTGGACAAACACCACTCCTCCATGCGTGGTAGAGGGTCTGCGGGGAATCTGGAAGTAGTAGGGCATTTTTCCAGGACGCGTAAGCACAAGCCGCGATCCTTCTGCGGCGCCGTACTTCTCCGTACCTGCAGGAATTCTATCCATCCCTGCACCTGTCTCCCAGGACACAAGCTCGCGTGAAAATGATACGCCCTGGTCTAGATAATACGAAATCACGTAGCCATCAGGGGTGTTCACGGGGGTGCGTTTAACAACATCGAAGAAATCGAAACAGTACAGTCCATACTGCTCCATGCCGCCGTCCCAGATGCGGATGCGGCGAGGGTAGAGTGTGGGATTCGGCAATTTAGGATGTGACCATCATCCGGCTGTGGTTTTTCCTGGAGATCGTTAGCATTGGCATGGACAACAATTCTATACTGTACGCACTCCAAGTGTAGGAAGTTTTCCATTTGGGTACTGAGCAAATATTTTGTCCCACCCATAAATTGTTGAGTCGCTCAAGGTGGTCGAGAAGCGTTTTATCAGTGGCGCCCCGCGCATACAATGCCGCCCTCATAGCCTCCTGCGACGTGGGCTGTCAATGATTGTGGTACAAACGACTTATGTGCTCATCAAGGCTGCTCCGAAGATTTGAACTGGGCGAGCACTGTGTTGCTGCTGGGTGGCATCTCGTCGCATCGACGTCGGAGAAACCGAGGCCAATGGCTTAGATGCCGTCAGGAATGAGCAAAGATACAATGGTACGAGGACGTACAGTGCGCTTAAGAGGGGTCATTCTGCTACGTTGCAAGTTGGTGTGGTTCAACGTTGTGGGGTTCCATACCCCTATCTGCCCCCGCGGGTATCCGAGCTGACCCGGACCGGCCCGCGCCCGTTTGAATCCATTATGTAAGCCTCCGAAAAAGGAGACGTTTTTGGCGTCGGACGAAGGGAATTGAAGATTGAAATCTGACGGACAAGGATGGCACAGACCTCCTTTGACCGAAGACGTATCAATGGGCCTGAAGACTCGCATTCACCGATATTTGACGATGCAGACCAGGAAGACGCGCGCATGCCCAGGCGCGATCGAGGAGCGACTGACATACGACCCATCTGTGTGGATCCTACCTCTTAAATTTCTTCTCACTGATGAATCTACCCTCCCTCTATGAAGTCTTGCAGCCAGGACTGATCACCCAAGCAAATGGTTCTGCCTATATCGAAACGGAGAGGACAAAACTTGCTTGTGCAGTGTATGGGCCACGGCAGTCGAAGACCACGACCTATAGCGAAAAGGGGCGGTTAAATGTAGAGGTCAAGTTTGCGCCTTTTTCCTGTGTCCGCAGGAGGGCGCCCCTTCGTGCAAGTACATTTATTCGTGCTACTCATGACTTAAATCGACTGTTCTACTAAGGATGCTGAGGACCGATCTATTGCCATTGCAGTCCATCAGGCAGTCGTTTCGTCTGTCTGCTTGGAGCTTTTCCCCAAGTCAACGATCGACGTCTTTATATGCATTATTGAAAACGACGGAATCGAAGGGTGTATAGCTTCTGGGTCGATCGCAGCAAGTACCGCACTGGCTGATGCCGGGATTGAGATGCTGGGTCTTGTCGCGTCGTGCTCAGCAGTAAGTGATGGGCAATACCTTCCCTTTGTACGCTCACAATTTCTGATAGGCGGTATGTGGGAGTAAAATATACCTGGATCCATCAGAGAAAGAAGCAGTAGCTTCAGATGGAACCGTCGTATTTGCTTGCATGCCCGCGCTTTCTTCAATCACAAGTATATTTCAGTCGGGGCGAATGAGCACTGAGAACTCGATTAAGGTAATTCATGCGGTGGTGATTTAGAGTGCTCGTAACTAACTCCTTACTGGAAGTGCTTGGAGCTTTGCCAAGATCGATGTATAGACATACATGCAGTGGTCGCCCAGTCGCTACTGGCTAGCAACAAGGGAATAATAGAGCCGTAACGTACTGTGCCCCTACCCCATAGAGCTGTTGTGTTGCACCCAACTTTGGTTGAGATAAGTAACTAATGTAGAGATGCAAAAAGGTGGAGGTCCTGCCAGGGTTCGAACCTGGGTTTCGGGAAGATGAGCAAACGTAGTCAAAATCCCGAGTGATAACCACTACACTACAGAACCACATAAAACTGCGGAGTGAGGTTCTTACATAGCAGTCCGGGACTATTTAGGGTTTAACCAGGTTCACGACATTGTCCACCCAGCATTATTCCTACAGCTTACGCCGGCGCTGGTCACTACAATGGACAGCGAAGAATCATTTGCGGCTCTGGTCAACACCGCCAATCCAGCTGCCCATCCATACGGTCACCATTCTCGCCTCAGTTCCAACAATCCATATCCTACCTATCCACCGTCCTCAAATGCACAATCTCAAGCTCAGGACGCGCCCCATCTGATGGACCCATTCTTTGACGACGATGACGACCTCCTTGACTTGACCCCTACTGCTACTCAACAGGGTGCTATCTCTCCGCATACGACCTCTGCACATCCAATCCCAATGCAGTCGCAGGAAAGTGGACTTCCTCTCACCCACTCAGCGGCTCCACCGGCTGGACTGGACTCATCTCTCTCGCTATCCACGCCAGGTACGCACCCAAGCCAGGGATGGAATTTCGAAAGTGAGACCGCTTTCCCTGGCAGCGCATCCTTCCCAGGCACCCCACACTCTCCAAGGACCCCTATGCGCAAACGGAAGAAGTGGAAGTGGAAATGGCCATGGGAGAAGGAGGCCGGCCCAATCGGCGAACGCGTCATTACTCTCAATAATTCGGAAATGAACGACCAGTTTTGCTCCAACTTCGTCTCAACCAGCAAGTATAATGTTGTCACGTTCGTGCCCAAGTTTTTCAAAGGTTCGTAAGAACGTGAAGTGCTTTTACGCATGCTCAAGTTCACGTATAGAACAATTCTCCAAGTATGCAAACTTGTTCTTCTTGTTCACTGCATGCATACAGCAAATACCTGGCGTATCCCCCACGAACAAGTATACCACCATTGTTCCTCTGGCCGTTGTCCTACTTGCGTCTGCTCTCAAAGAAACACAAGAGGATTTGGTTTGTCCCTTCGTCAGGATGTTTTAACAATGGTCTCAATCATTGCGGTTACCCACAGAAACGTCATCATTCAGACTCTGAGCTCAATGCACGCATTGCCAAAGTCTTAAACCAATCGCTGGGCTTCGATTCGCGAAAGTGGAAGGACATCCAAGTGGGCGATGTTGTCCGCGTCGAGTCAGATGAGTTCATTCCGGCTGACCTCGTTCTCATTTCTTCCTCGGAACCCGAGGGTCTTTGCTATATAGAGACATCGAATCTCGACGGGTATGTTCTAGAACCTTTTTCGCAGTCCTGTTTTCGATCGCATTTATGCTCTTTTCCAGGGAAACGAACCTGAAAATCAAACAGGCTTCCCCCCACACATCTTCGCTAACTTCCCCATCATTTGTCGGTCGCCTGCATGGTGCACTGCGGTCCGAGCAACCAAATAACTCGCTGTACACATACGAGGGCACCTTTGATCTCGTAACGGATACTGGCGTGCCAAAACAAGTACCAGTAGGTCCTGACCAACTTCTCCTTCGTGGCGCACAGCTGCGGAACACTCCTTGGGTTTACGGGATAGTCATTTTTACGGGTCATGAAACCAAGCTGATGCGTAATGCGACGTGAGTTCCGTGTGAAATCCAGGTGCTCTGACTGTCGCACTCATGTCCATTCTGCCACGCAGGGCTGCTCCTATCAAGCGAACAGCTGTAGAAAAGCAAGTCAATATTCACATCATCTTCTTGTTCGGATTCCTTCTTGCACTCTCGATCGGTTCGACCATTGGTGCTTCCATCAATACGGTATGTACCAGCCCTGAACCACAAGATTTGTCCACGCGTTCCTCTGCTCATGTTCACATTTACCCATAGTGGTTTCTATCGAGTCAACAGTGGTATTTATTCCAGGAAAGCACTTTTACAGGTCGAGGTATGCCTTACATCCATTTTAATATTCCTACCCTGATTTCCCTCAGCCAAGGCTTTCATTGAGGGTAAGCCCTTTCATTTACCACGTCTTGCGTGGCTTGACCCTTGTGCGCCGTGTTTGTACTGCAGACATCCTGACATTCATAATCCTCTATAATAACCTCATCCCGATATCTCTAATCGTCACGATCGAGGTTGTGAGGCTTCAGCATGCGGCGCTTATTAGTGCTGACCTCGACATGTACTACGAGCTGCGCGATACCCCGGCAGTGGTGCGCACGTCTTCCCTTGTGGAGGATCTCGGGCGTGTCGAGTTTGTATTTGCAGATAAGACCGGCACGCTGACTAGGAATGAAATGGTTTTTCGCGCAGCGAGCATCGGTGGAGTAGCATATACGGAAGAGGTTGACGAGGCGCGTTCGAGCGACGAAGACGGGAGGGAGGTTTGGCGTACGTTCGCCGACCTGCGGGCTCTGTTGGAGGGATCGGTCGAGAGTGACACTGGAGCAGATCCTTTTTCGGCTAGCGGTGAAGAGGACCGTAGCAGGGCAACAGCAGTCGCGCGCGAGTTTATGTCACTCCTTGCAGTGTGTCACACAGTGATACCTGAAGTACGCGACGGCGAGACCCATTATCAGGCAAGCAGTCCCGACGAAGTAGCACTTGTGGCCGGGGCAGAACTATTGGGATACCAGTTTCATGTGAGAATTCTTTGTTCGTTCGTGGCTGTCCCGCTCACACCGTTTGGCCGGCCTACCCCACTATTGTGATTTGTAGATGCGCAAACCGCGCTCTGTATTTGTCAATATCCGTGGTTCCCTTGTCGAGTACGAAGTCCTCAACGTGTGTGAATTTAACTCCTCTCGCAAGCGCATGTCAACCGTCGTTCGCGCCCCCGATGGCAAGATCAAGTTATATTGCAAAGGTGCTGACACGGTTATTCTTGAGCGACTTGGAAAGCATCAGACTTTTACTGAGAAAACGCTTGCACATCTCGAGGTACTGAGTACATGTCTTTGCATCCTTTCTCTATGTCTCATCTATCGCTTGCTATCTCATAGGACTATGCCACTGAGGGGCTGCGTACGCTCTGCATAGCCTACCGCGATGTTCCAGAAGCGGAATATCGCCAGTGGTCGACAATATATGACCAAGCTGCAGCAACACTCAGCGGACGCTCAGAAGCGCTTGAAAAGGCGGCGGAGCTCATTGAGAAAGATCTCACATTACTTGGGGCGACAGCCATCGAGGACAAATTGCAGGACGGTGTCCCAGACACAATCCACACGTTGCAGATGGCTGGGATCAAGGTACGTTCTATAAACATTCATGGCCAATGTCGATGGTCTCACGCATGATTGGTAGGTTTGGGTACTTACGGGAGACCGGCAAGAGACGGCGATCAACATTGGTATGTCGTGTCGACTGATCGCAGAGTCTATGAACTTGGTGGGTAGGAAGTGTGTCGTAATCGTTGATATTTATTGAATCTCTGAACGAAGGTCATCGTGAATGAGGATAATGCAAATGACACGGCGGAATTCATCTCAAAGAGATTGTCGGCTATTAAGAATCAGCGGAGCAGCGGGGAACTCGAGGACCTTGCGCTCATCATTGGTTCGTTTTTTCATTGTGCATAGTCATCCACTCCACTGCACGACTTACAGATGGCAAGAGTCTCGGGTTTGCACTCGAGAAAGAATTGTCGAAGTCGTTCCTTGAATTAGCCCTTCTCTGCAAGGCCGTTATTTGTTGTGCGCTCCCCGTCTCTTAGCATAATGGCAATCGCTAATGGCGACTTCGGGCAGGTCGTGTTTCTCCCCTGCAGAAAGCGCTTGTCGTGAAGTTGGTGAAAAAGAATCAGAACTCGATCCTGCTAGCCATAGGCGACGGTGCCAACGACGTCAGCATGATCCAAGCTGCACACGTTGGAATAGGTATCTCAGGAGTGGAGGTATGCAAAACAGTTGGAAGGATTACATTTAACTGAATTGTTCTTCCATAGGGTCTTCAAGCAGCTCGATCTTCGGACATCGCAATCTCGCAATTCCGCTATCTCAAAAAACTCTTGCTTGTCCATGGTGCTTGGAGCTATCAGCGGCTCTCGAAACTCATTCTTTGTACGTGTTAGGTTGGCACCCGCTTTCTGGAACACTTGTCAATCTGAGGCGGATCATCAGATTCTTTCTACAAAAACATTACTTTGTACATGACGCAGTTTTGGGTGCGTCTTGATTTTTGCGCTGCGGGTGATTGAGCTGACGGCCTCGCTGTAGTACTCATTCCTCAACAATTTCTCTGGCCAGATTGCATATGAGTCATGGACAATCTCATTTTATAACGTCATTTTTACTGTCTTGCCGCCCTTCGTCATTGGTATTTTTGATCAATTCGTGTCTGCCCGAGTCTTGGACCGCTATCCACAGTTGTACATGCTTGGTCAGAAGAACGTGTTCTTTACGAAGACGGCGTTCTGGTTATGGGTAGCGAACGCGCTGTATCATAGTTTGGTGAGTACGATGTTCTCTATAAGGTGTCGCTGACACAACCTTGGTTAGATTCTCTTCGGGTTCACTGTTATTCTGTTTTGGGGTGACCTGAAGCAGGCCACTGGGCTTGATTCTCAGCATTGGTTCTGGGGAACGACCTTGTATCTCACGGTACTTCTAACCGTACTCGGGAAAGCTGCGCTAATCTCGGAGTGGGTTTTCTCGTTTCCTCGGGTCTCAATGCGCTAACGATACTCTAGTTTATGGACAAAATACACTGTAGCTGGTGAGTTACCTTACTGCTTCAAAGGTGTTAGCTGACTTTCCCTTCCATAGCCATTCCGGGTTCATTCGTTTTCACGATGATCTTCCTTCCTCTATATGCGTGGATAGCTCCTATGATTGGGTTCTCCACCGAGTACTATGGCCTTGTCCCTCGCCTATGGACCGATGCTGTCGTTTACTTCCTGCTCTTACTGGTGCCATTGATTTGCCTTGCCCGGGACTTCGCCTGGAAATAGTCGGTCCTCCCTGCTGATAGCCCGCCCTTCACTCACCGGATGATGCTGTTGCAGTTACCGTCGCACATACATGCCTCTGTCGTACCATATTGCACAGGAGCTGCAAAAGTATAATATTCCTGATTACCGGCCGCGTCAAGAACAGTATGTCCCGTTTCCTTCTCCCTTACTGCGCTGTGTTGTTGACTAATGTACATGTTACAGGTTCCAAAAGGCTATCAAAAAGGTTCGTGCGGTCCAACGAATGCGGCGCAATCGTGGTTTCGCGTTCAGTCAGACGGAAGGTGGTCGTCAAGACCAAACACGGCTTATACGTGCATACGATACATCAAAGACAGAGGCTCGACCGTCGGGGTATTGAATATATTACCCCGTACCCCGGTTCCGTGTGTTGGAGATGTTCGTCGAGTAATACATGGACACAGACAAATAGATGTGTTCGACAGTAATACTCTGTACTTTAGCTATTTGGACTAATGGAACCATCGTCATATTGACTGATTCTTTTTCCCCAGAGGTAGTTTCATCGTCCATTGCCAATCTGTGACCAGACTCTAGGATGCAACCTAAAGGCTGGGGAGTTGTGTGGACATGTTTACGGCTTACTAAGAACTGCACAGTCGCAGCTGACCAATCCAGTGGCTGATAGAGTTATGTAATCAGCCACTTGCATGTTCCTGCATCCACACAACTCCCTCCACGACCCTCAACGCTACGAGCTCAAGGTGAGAGGTAGCGATTCATTCTTTGCGTTCCGTTGTCTGACCTACGAATAAATCAATTTAGACAAGATGGTCAATCTCCGCTCCCAGAAGCGACTCGCCGCCTCTGTCGCCGGAGTCGGAAAACGCAAGATCTGGCTTGACCCTGCAGAACAGTCAGAAATCGGAAACGCAAACTCGCGCGCACACGTCAAAAAGCTCATCAAGGAGGGCCGGGTGATCATAAAACCTACTGTCATCCACTCGCGCGCCCGCACGCGGGAGTTGCATGCTGCCAAGAGAAAAGGTCGCCATACTGGTCCTGGTAAGAGGAAGGGTACAGCTGAGGCGAGATTGCCGACGAAGGTGCAGTGGATGCGCAGACAGAGAGTATTGAGGCGGTTGTTGAGGAAGTACAGGGAAGCAGGCAAGATTGACAAACACTTGTGCGTCACTGCTTGTGTTTTCTTCGATTGCGAACCACTGAATTTATCTCCACAGGTACCACTCCCTTTACCAGAAATCGAAGGGTAATGTATTCAAAAACAAGCGTGTTCTCATGGAGTACATTCACAAAGCCAAGGCAGAGAAGAACCGTACCAAGGTTCTCAGCGACCAGATGGAGGCTCGTCGTGTTAAGAACAAAGTATGTCATCGCT
>Ga0307516_10006303_pt1 | contig 13936 bp, 13 predicted proteins | sample 19_EM_MG_FD_203310 | JGI IMG/M metagenome (GOLD analysis project Ga0307516, IMG submission 203310) | Populus trichocarpa ectomycorrhiza microbial communities from riparian zone in the Pacific Northwest, United States - 19_EM | ecosystem: Host-associated > Plants > Roots > Unclassified | place... | reverse complement strand
CTGCCGCTGTTGACCCCGATGTCGGAGGTCGCCGGTCGTCTCGCGCCGCAGGTCGGCGCGCACGCGCTTGAGAAAGCCGCCGGCGGACGCGGCGTGCTGCTCGGCGGCGTGCCCGGGGCGCCCGCCGCCGATGTCATCATCATCGGTGGCGGCGTCTCGGGAGCCAACGCGGCGACCGTCGCACTCGGGATGGGCGCGCAGGTCACGATGCTCGATCGCTCGCTCGATGTGCTGCGACGGCTGTCGGCGCAGTTCGAGGGCAGGGTGCGGACGATCTTCTCGACCCGGGCCGCGATCGCCGAGCACGTCAAGCGAGCCGATCTCGTGATCGGCGCCGTGCTGGTGCCGGGCGCCGCGGCGCCCAAGCTCATCACCCGCGATATGCTGCGCACCATGAAGCCGGGCGCCGTCATCGTCGACATCGCGATCGACCAGGGCGGCTGTGCCGAGACCTCGAAGCCGACCACGCATTCGCATCCGACCTATGTCGTCGATGGCGTCGTGCATTACTGCGTCGCCAACATGCCGGGCGCGGTGGCGCGCACCTCGACCTTCGCGCTCAACAACGCGACCTTGCCGTTCACGCTGGCGCTCGCCGACAGGGGCTGGCGCAAGGCGCTCGCCGAGGACTTGCATCTGCGCGCAGGCCTGAACGTCTGCGAAGGACAACTCACCTGCGAGCCGGTCGCGGTCGCGCATGGCCTGCCTTATGTCCCTGCAGAGACGGTCATTGGATGACAGGTGCGGACGCGCCCGCGCGAGGATGGCTTGATCCTTGCTTCATGAGCGGCAACGAAGCTCTCAACGCCGCGCGGCGGGGGACCGAATAAACATGAAGGTGCTTGTTCTCGGCGGTGGCGTCATTGGCGTGACCACCGCCTATTATCTTGCCAAATCCGGTCACGAGGTGACGGTCGTCGATCGTCAGCCAAAGCCGGCGCAGGAGACCAGTTTTGCCAATGCCGGCGAGGTCTCGCCGGGCTATTCGTCGCCCTGGGCCGGGCCCGGCGTGCCGGTCAAGGCGATCAAGTGGCTGCTGATGAGACACGGCCCCCTGGTGGTCTGGCCGAAGCTCGATCCAGCCATGTGGATCTGGCTGTTGAAGATGCTGCGCAACTGCACCGCGGCGCGCTACGCCGTCAACAAGAGCCGCATGATTCCGATCGCCGAGTACAGCCGCGATTGCCTGCGGAGCTTGCGCGCCGACATCGGCATCCAATATGACGAGCGCAGCCAGGGCACCTTGCAGCTGTTCCGCAAGCAGGCGCAGCTCGACGGCACCGCCGGCGATATCGAGGTTCTCAAGCAATACGGCGTGCCCTATGACGTGCTCGATCGCGCCGGCTGCATCGCCGCGGAACCCGCGCTGGCCGAGGTGAAGGACAAGTTCGTCGGCGGCTTGCGTCTGCCGGAGGACGAGACCGGCGACTGCCAGATGTTCACCGAGGCGCTGGCCGCACGGGCCGCAGAGCTCGGCGTGACATTCATGTTCAACACCGGGATCGAAAGCCTGGTCGCCGACGGCTCCCGCATTGGCGGCGTCGTGACCAGCGCCGGCCTGTTGAAGGCCGATGCCTATGTGGTCGCGCTCGGCAGCTGGTCGCCTTATCTGCTCAGGCCGATTGGCGTCTCGGTTCCGGTCTACGCGGTGAAAGGCTATTCCATCACCGTGCGGATCAAAGACGCCGACGGCGCGCCGGTATCGACCGTCATGGACGAGAGCTACAAGGTGGCGATCACGCGGCTCGGCGACCGCATCCGCGTCGGCGGCACCGCCGAGATCTCGGGGTATTCCAACAAGCTTCATGCGGCACGGCAGGCGACGCTCGATCATTCCCTGACCGATCTGTTCCCGCGCGGCGGCGATCTCCGCGAGGCCAACTTCTGGTGCGGCTTGCGCCCGATGACGCCCGACGGTCCGCCGGTGATCGGGCCCACACGCTACGGCAATCTTCACCTCAACACCGGCCATGGCACGCTGGGCTGGACCATGGCCTGCGGCTCGGGCCGCGCGCTCGCGGATCTCGTGTCCGGGAAGAAGCCCGATATCGACACGAGTGAACTCGCGCTCAGCCGCTATCAGCATCGGTTCGGATGAAGCTCGCTGTCATTCCGGGGCGATGCGAAGCATCGAACTACGATGTGCAATTGCACATCGGAGAATCTCGAGATTCCCCGATGCGCAATTGGGCATCTGAGGTCTGGTCCTTCGGACCATCCCGGAATGACAACCCGGATAGTTCTCTAGGTCGCCTGCGACACACAGTTCACCCATAGCACCACGGCCTTGGCGTCATCGGCGGGATTTGAGAACCGGTGCGGGCGGCGGCTGGCGAAACGGAAGCTGTCGCCGGTCTTCAGCGTCCAGGTGTCCGCGTCAACGGTGAGCGTCATTTCGCCCGAGAGCACGAGGCCGGCTTCCTCGCCGGCATGAGTATAAAGCTCATCGCCGGTGCTGCCGCCCGGCTCGATGTGGACGAGGAACAGGTTGAGACGGCCGTCCGCCCCGGCCGGATTGAGCAGTTGCTTGGAAATGCCGGTGCGCCAGAGTTTCAGCTCGGCCCGCTCCGGCGCGCGCGTCACCACGCCGTCTGCAGCGCTGCCATCACTGGCCCCCGTTCCGAACAGGGCGGCGACGCCGACGCCGAGCACATCGGCGAGCGTCACCAGCGCGCGCAGCGACGGCGAGGACAGGCCGCGCTCGATCTGGCTGAGGAAGCCGACCGACAGATCGGTCCTGGCCGCGACCGTCTCAAGCGAAAGACTCTGCTTGTGACGCAAATCGCGGAGGCGCTGACCGACCTCGATGTCCATGGCCTGCTCGACCGCCTTGGCGGTCGCTTTTGCCGCTGGCTTGCTCATTCTCCTGCCACCGTTCGCAATCCTTCGCTTCTTTCATGTGCATGAAAACGGCTTGCAATGTCCACTGGGATGTGACCAGAATTTCATATTCGTGAAAACCGGCCGGACGCGTCAATTCAAGCTCGATGCGCGCGGAACGATCCGGGTCGGACCCAACCAGAAGGTCATGCGATGCCCCTCAAGCGTCTTGTTCTGGCCGCTGTCGCGGCTTTTGCCCTCGCTGCCGTTCAACCGGTCTCCGCGCAACAGGTGCTGAAGGTGGGATCGACCCCGACCGGGGTGCCCTTCACCTTCCTCGACACCAAGACCAACTCGATCCAGGGCATCATGGTCGATCTCATCACCGAGATCGGCAAGGATGCCGGTTTCCAGGTCCAGATCGAGCCGATGCAGTTCTCCACCCTGATTGCCTCGCTCACCTCCAACAAGATCGATATCATCTCGGCCGCGATGTTCGTCACCGCGGCGCGCAAGGAGGTGATCGATTTCTCCGAGCCCTTCTATACCTATGGCGAAGGCCTCGTGGTGCCGAAGACCGATACCAAGGACTACACCAAGCAGGACGACCTCAAGGGCGAGGTGGTCGGCGCCCAGGTCGGCACTGCGTTTGTCGACGCGCTGAAGAAATCCGGCCTGTTCGACGAGGTCAAAGCCTACGACACCCTTCCCGACATTCTGCGCGACGTGAATACCGGCCGCCTCAAGGCCGGCTTCGCCGACTATCCGATCCTCGCCTATAATCTCAAGCTTGGCGGCTTCCCCGACGTGCGCCTCGTCGAAACCTACAAGCCCGCGACAATCGGCTCGGTCGGCATCGGCGTGCGCAAGGGCGATCCGGAGCTGCTCAACAAGATCAACATCTCGCTTGCGAAACTGAAGGCCGACGGGACCGTCGACAAGATCCTCGGTAAATGGGGTCTCAAGGCGCAGGGCAGCTGATGGAAAAATTCGGGCGCGACGCCGTCGAGTTTCTGCCGATCCTCTTGAACGGCGTTGCGCTGACGATCATCGTCACCATCGGCTCGCTCGTCCTGTCCACGATTCTGGGCATGGTGTGGGCCCTGATGCGGGTCTCGGGGATTGGCCTGCTTGCGGGCCTCAGCGCCGCGCTGATCAATGTGATCCGCGGCATTCCGATCATCGTGCTGCTGTTCTACCTCTACTTCGTGATGCCCGATCTCGGGATCACGCTGACCGCCCTGCAGGCGGCCATTCTCGGGCTTGGCATTGCCTATTCGGCCTATCAGGCCGAGAACTTCCGGGCCGGCATCGAGGCGATCGACAAGGGGCAGATCGAGGCGGCACAGGCAATCGGCATGGGCTGGTGGCTGACCATGCGTCGCGTGGTTTTGCCCCAGGCGGTCCGTATCGTGCTGCCGCCCTACGGCAATGTCATGATCATGATGCTCAAGGACTCATCGCAGGCCTCGACCATCACGGTCGCCGAACTGGCGCTGCAGGGCAAGCTGATCGCGTCCTCGACCTTCAAGAACACGAGCGTCTTCACTATGGTTGCGCTGATGTATCTGACCATGAGCATCCCGCTTATTCTGCTCGTCCGCCACTTCGAGAAACGCGCGGGGCGGCGATGATCGAACTCACCGACGTGCGCAAGAGTTTTGGCTCCACCGCGGTGCTCAAGGGCATTACCGCTTCGGTCGAGAAGGGCGAAGTGGTCTGCATCATCGGCCCGTCGGGTTCGGGCAAGTCCACCATCCTGCGCTGCATCAACGGGCTGGAAAGCCATGATGGCGGCGATATCCGGGTCAAAGGCGCGAAGGTGGATCGCGACCAGCCTTCGATCGTCGCGATCCGCACCCAGGTCTCGATGGTGTTCCAGCGCTTCAATCTGTTTCCGCACCGCACCGCGCTGGAAAACGTCGTCGAGGGACCGCTGTTCGTGAAGAGGGAACCGCGCGCGATGGCGCTGGAGCGCGGTCGCGCGCTGCTCGCGCAGGTCGGCCTGGCCGACAAGGCCGACGCCCGTCCGCAGCAACTCTCCGGCGGCCAGCAGCAGCGCGTCGCGATCGCGCGCGCACTGGCGATGCAGCCGGAGGCGATCCTGTTCGACGAGCCGACCTCCGCGCTCGATCCGGAACTGGTCGGTGACGTGCTCTCCGTGATGCGCAAGCTCGCCGACGACGGCATGACCATGCTGGTGGTCACGCACGAGATGGGATTTGCCCGGGATGTCGCCGACCGCGTGCTGTTCATCGACGGCGGCGTCATCGTCGAGCAGGGGCCGGCGCCGGCCGTGCTCAATCAACCGCAGCATCCACGCACGCAGGACTTCCTGCGCCGCGTGCTGCATCCGCTTTGAATGTCGCTATCGTCTGGATGATCGATGACCGTTCCCGTCCGCGTGCCGTTGCCGCCCAGTCTCTATGCCGATACGGCGGTTGCGGCGACGCCGACCCCGCCGCTCGATACCGAAAGGGCTGTCGCGGTCGCCATCATTGGTGGCGGCTTCACCGGGCTGTCGACCGCGCTGCATCTGGCGGAGCGGGGCGTCGAAGCGCTGGTGCTCGAGGCCCAGGAGCCTGGCTGGGGCGCGTCCGGCAACAATGGCGGCCAGATCAATCCCGGCCTCAAGCATGATCCCGATCGGATCGAGGCCGACTTCGGTTCCGATCTCGGCCGCCGCATGATCGCCTTCGCCTACGGCACCACCGATTTCACGCTCGAGCTGATCCGCCGCTACCAGATTCCGTGCGAGGCACGGCAGAACGGGACGCTGCGCGCCGCCTACAATGCCGCGAGCGTGGCGGGGATCGAGACGACCGCGAACCAGTGCATCCGGCGTGGCATGCCGGTCACGCTGCTTGGTCGCGACAAGCTGCGGGAGATGACTGGAACCGATCGTTATCTCTGCGCCATGCTGGATCAACGCGGCGGCGATCTGCACCCCCTGAGTTATGCCCGCGGTCTGGCGCGCGCCGCGATCGCCGCGGGTGCCGTCGTCTACGGCGAGACGCCGGCGTTGTCGCTCTCGCGCGACGGCGCACGCTGGCGGATCGAAACGCCGCGCGCGGTCGTGCATGCCGACAAGGTTCTGCTCGCGACCAATGGATTTACGGATGATCTGTGGCCCGGGCTGCGCCGCACCATCGTGCCGGTGTTCTCGTCGATCGCAGCCACCGCGCCCCTGTCCGACGCGGTGGTGCGCGAGATCATGCCGACGCGGTCGGTGCTGTATGAGAGCGGTCATATCACGGTCTATTACCGCATCGATCAGCGCAACCGGCTGCTGATGGGGGGACGCGGGCCGATGCGCTGGATCAGAAGCGCTTCCGACATCAGCTATCTCACGCGCTACGCCGAACGCTTGTGGCCGCGCCTGAAGGGCGTCACCTGGACCCATGGCTGGAACAGCCGGCTTGCGATCACCGCCGATCATTATCCGCATGTGCATGAGCCGGCCGAGAACTTGCTGGTGTCGCTGGGCTGCAACGGTCGCGGTGTCGCGCTGTCGACCGCGATGGGCGCGCAACTGGCGCGACGCCTGATCGAAGGTCAAGCGACGGAGATCGACATGCCGATCTCCCGCATCAAGCCGATCGCGCTGCACGCATTCTGGCCGCTCGCCGTCAGAGGTGCCGTGCTCGCCGGCCGCGTGCGGGACCGGCTGGGACTGTAGGAAGGTGCAGGTTTGCCGCTAGGCCTCGAACGTGATTTCGACAATGCCGGAGTCACCAAATCGCGCGCGAACATGCTGGCCGCCGCGCACCGGCAGCATTCCCGTCATCGACCCCGTGCTGATGGTTTCTCCGGCGCGGAGTCCCTCGCCCCAGCGTCGCCGCTCTTCGGCAAGCCACCAGAGCGGCCGCAACGGATCGTCCATGACGTCGGCGCCGGCGCCCTCGCGGCGCAATACGCCGTCGACTTCCAGCTGAACCCGCATGGCGGCAAGGCCGCCGCGCCAGCCGGCGATTCTGTCGCCGAAGACATAACGTCCGGATGCACTGCCGTCGGCAAGTAGCGCGGGAATCGCCGGAAGCGCGGCCCTTACATATCGGCACTCCGCCACTTCGATGCCGGCGTGGACCTCGCCGACGGCATCGATCACCTCGGACATGGTCCAGGCGGTTTCACGTGGCGGCAGGTCGTGCGCAAGTGTCACGAAGAATTCGCACTCGACCAGCGGGTCGAGCAGTTCGGCGGCGCTGAAGCGGGCCGGAGAGGAGCAGGCGAAGCGCCGAAAGGTCCGGCCGTAGATCGGCGTGTCCAGTCGCAACTTGGTGCGGACCGCGTCTGTCGTTCCGGCGATTTTCCAACCCAGCGGTTCCCAACCCAGCCGTTTCGCCACGATCTCGTTCACGGCGTACGCGTCCGCCGCAGTCAGCGGCACCAGATCATCAGGCAGAGTTGTCAGCTGGCGGGCGTCGCGGCGCGCCTCGACCAGCAGATGCGCGAGCGCCTCCTGTCTCGCGGAAACTTCCGTCATCACAGCGATCACCGTCCCTGAAAGACCGCGGGGCGGCGTTCGATGAAGGACTGAATGCCCTCCTTCGCATCGGCGCTGTTGAGCACGCGTTCGCGGATCGCGGGAATATGGGCGATGGCAGCGGCCTCGCCACCCTCGACATACTTCAAGGCGGCTTCCTTTGTAGCCTGGATGCCGAGTGGGGCGTTGCGGGCGATGATCGCAGCGATCTGCATCGCGCGCTCGATCTGCTGGCCCGCCGGCACCACCTCCTGGACCAGGCCGATGTCGCGCGCCCGTGGCGCGTCGAACTCGTCGCACAGGAGCAAATGATACATCGCATTGCCCCATCCCGTGCGCGACAGGTAGCGGAAGTGCGCGCCGCCGAGCGGTGCAATCCCGCGCCTGGCTTCCATCTGACAGAACCGGCTGTCGTCGGCGGCAACGACGATATCGCCGGCCAGCATCAGCTCGATCCCGATCGTGAACACGATGCCCTGCACCGCCGTGACGATCGGCTTCCTGCAGCGCTTGCCAAGCCCGAAGACGTCGACATTGCCGTCCTTCGGCGCCCGCCTCTCGGCGGCGGGGCCGAAGAATTTCGGCATGTCCAGTCCGGCGGTGAAATCCTTTCCCGCGGCGCAGATGACGCCGACCCGGTAGGCCGCGTTGTCGTGCAGTTCCGTCAGCGCATCCGACAATTGCTCCATCATCAGGGGCGAGAAGGCATTCTTCCTGGCCGAGTTATCGATGATGATCCTGAAGATGTGATCATGTGTTTCGGTGCGAATGCAGCCCTGGTCCGTCATGGTCATGTCTCCGTGGTCACGCGATGGCTTCGCGGATCGCGGCGATCCGCTCCGCGGTGAAGACGCCCGAGTCGAGAAGCTGCAGGATCGACAGCACGTCGCCGCGTGATCCCCAGCTTCCTTCGTCGATGATCTGGAAGGTCACCCACCATGTCGGCGATGGCGCCGGCCTGTCACAGGCCTCCGCGAGGCGCGCAAGCACGCCGCAAATGACGCGCCTGCGCACGTCCGCGGGCCAGGCCGCATTCATCACCGCGATATTGACGGTCATGATGTCGCGCAGCGGATCCTGGTCGGAGAGCAACTTGCCGCCGATCGCCATGCAATCCGGCGCCAGTTCGCGAAAGTGCACCTGAAAGCCGCTCCGGGCCGCCGGCGCCAACTGTCCGACCTCGGGCACCAGCACCGCGTCGGTCAGGGTCTCGGCCAGCCGGCGGCGCTGTGCAAGGTTCAGCCGTCCTCCCGGCGCGGTCACGGTGATGATCGTCATTTCGCAATTGTTCTCCGACGTCGCCGCGGACCGCGGTGGAATATGTCACGTGCCATAGTTCACGGGCGACTGGCTATGTCAAGCGTCATATCCTATGATGACGGCCGTAATCGAGAGGGCGCGATGACGTCGAATACCAATACACGGGTGAGGATGGTGGCGGGTGCTGCCGACCTGATGAGCCGCCGCGGCGTCAACGCCACCAGCATGCGCGAGGTGGTTCGCCATACCGGCACGCCGCGCGGCTCGATCGGTCACCATTTCCCGCGCGGCAAGCAGCAACTGATCGAAGACGCCATCGTCTTTGCCGGTGCGCAGGTCAGCAAGCCGCTGGAGCGGCTCACGCTCGATCGCGGCGCGATCGCGGGCTTGCGGGCTTTCATCGCGGCATGGCGTCAGAACCTGGAGACAACGAAGTTCGAGGCCGGTTGTCCGGTGCTCGCGGTGGCGGTCGAGCAATATGTCAGCGACGCCATGGACAACGAAGGCACGCCGGACGAAGCGGCGCAGCAGCGTCTGCTCGATCTGGCGAATGGCGTCTTCGCGGACTGGCAGCGGATCATGATCGCGGCGTTGCGCCACGAGGGCGTCGCGCCGGCCCGCGCGCGGCGGCTTGCGGCGCTCGTGGTCGCCTCGATCGAGGGCACCGTCGCGATGTGCCGCGCCGCGCGAAGCTCGCAACCGCTCGACGACGTCAGACAGGAGCTCGAGCTGGTTCTCTCGAAAGCGCTTTCGGGCTGAGCGCCCGGCCGGAGGTCAACGGGGCATCAGCCTCAATTCTCCGCCACCGCTTCGGCCCAGGGCTGGAAAATTTCCGTGGCGCCGCTGTTGGTCGCGCCGTCGCGCAGCACCACGCTCGGGCAGGCGAACTTCATCGGCAACGTCTGCACCCGCGCCTCTTGATAGTGGAAAGCCGCGCGCAGGCCGTCGCGCACCTCGCGCGGCAGCCGCACGTCGCCGATCACGACGTCGCCTTCGCTGGCGTCGATGCGCGGCTGGTGGATCGCCGCATCGAGATCCATGCGATAGTCCATCACGAACGAGAGCAGCTGCGTGACCGCCGGCATGATGCGTCGTCCGCCGGAGGCGCCGACCGCGAGCCGCCGGCCATCGGCGGCCTGCGCCACCACCGGTGTATAGTTGGTCAAGCAGCGCTTGCCGGGGGCCAGTGAATTGGGACCGCCCGGGGTCGGATCGAACCACATGATGCCGTTGTTCATCAGGATCCCGCTTTGCGGGGTGACGAATTTGGAGCCGAACAGCGACAGCAGCGTCTGCGTCACCGCCGCCATGTTGCCGTGGCGATCGACGACGGAAAAATGCGTGGTGCAGGCGGGTGCAAGATGCTCGGCACCGAGCGTGCGGCGGCCGTCCGCATCGCCCATGTCCTGCAGCCGTTCGCGATACGCCGACTGCAGCGCGCGCGCATAGGCGGCATAGCTTGCCGCATCGGGGCCGCTGCTTCCGGGCTGTAAATCCTTCTGCAGCAGTCGCAACGTGTGCGCTAGGGTCGGCCCGCAGGTGAGTTCGGGCGTCGCATAGACGGTACCGCCGCGATAGGGGATCGCGAGCGGCTCGCGGCCATGCGCGCGGAAGGACGCGAGATCCTCGACCGACAGCGCGCCGCCGGCGGCCTGCACGTCCGCCGCCATGCTGCGCGCGAGATCGCCCGCATAAAAATCGCGGCCGCCTTCCTCCGCCAAGTGAGACAGCGTCGCCTTGAGGCGATCCTGATTCAACCGCATGTCGGCCTTGATGCCCCATTGCGGCTGTGGCGGCAGGCCGTCCTGAAGGTAGGCGGCGGCGCTCGCGGGATAGCGCCTGAGATCGGCGGCGGAGCCCGCGATCATCATGCTGGTCCACCAGTCGACGCCGAGGCCTTCGCCTGCGAGCCGCACGCCGGGTGCCAACAACTCCCGCCACGGCATTTTGGCGTGACGGCGATGCGCTTCCTCCATGCCGGCGACCACGCCGGGGACCGCGACGGCGCCCGGGCCGTGCAGGTTGCGGTCGTCCTTGACGCGCGGCCAGGGAAAGATATCGGCGGCCGCGCCCTCGCCGCTCAGGGGGTAGTCTTCGACGCGGAGGCCGTTCGGCGCCCGCATGCCGTAGTCGATCACCTCATAGCGGTTCTCGCGGGCGCGGTAGAGCACCATCGCGCCACCGCCGCCGAGCCCGCTCATCCACGGCTCCAGGACCGCAAGTGCGCAGGTGGTGGCGATCACGGCGTCGACGCAATCGCCGCCGGCCTGCAGGACCGCGACGCCGGCTTCCGCCGCCTTGCGCGACTGCGCGGCGACGATGCCGCCGGTCGAGACCACCGCGGGTTTGCGGATCTGCTGGGTGTTCGAGAACTGATCGTGCATGTCGCTGCCCTGTGCGCTCGTGTCCTGCCGGATGTCTGGCAGGATCGCCCGCCACACCACCGCCACGGCGCAACTCAGCGGAAACCACGCGCAAAATCAACTCACCGGCGGACGCCGGTCGAACGATATCTCGAACTTCGATCTGCCGGGAATGACGGTTTGCGAGTGCATGACATCCCGCAGAATTGGCGGTCGTCCGAGGGCGGCCAATCCGTCACCGATACGGATCCTGCCGGATTGTCGGCACGGACTGCCTGATCCTGCGCAATGTGATCGGCGTGCCGTCGGACTCGAACTGCAGGTGATATGTCCTGCCAGTCTTGTCGGTCGCGGAGCAGGCGACGCTGGACACCTGCCGTGTCGCAAAGTTCCCGATCTGCCTGCACATTCCGGCCGACACTTCCACTGATGGTACCGGCAGGCCGTCGACCTTCGGCCGGTCCCTCGAACTGAGCAGCATCCGGTCGACGGACAGTTCGTACAGATTCTGTTGTGGCCGCCGGCTATTTTCGCCGGAGAACGAGATCACATGGGTGGTGTCGGCGGGATCGTCGAGCGCGATGGTAAAATTCGCGCGCCCCTTTTCGCTGTGGAAATAGGCGACGGCCTTGCAGGCGAAATCGCGTCCCGCGACCCGAAGCGTGCGGCATTGTCCCGACATCAGCGCATAGAGATCGATGTCCGGCTTCACCTCGTCGATCTCGTTCGCGATCCGGATCACGGGGCTGCCCGGGGCGTTGATACCGCTCGAGATTTGGGGAAACGACGACGCGACCTCGGCAAGCGATGGCGTTGCAAGGAAAAGGCCGGCAGCTGCGACGGCGTGCCAGCGGTGGCGTTTTGTCATGCCCTGGGTGCGAATCTTGTGGTGAAATAATGAACGTTGTGACTGTTGCTGGCGATTTAAGGCGAAAAGACGTCCAAGACCGGTGCGATTGGAGATAGTAGCATCGAAAGGCCTATTTGTAAGCAACGAGATGTTTCGTTCGAGCGGTTGACGAGTTTTGCGGGATCGGGAACGGTTCATAAAAAAGAGGCTTGATTGATCTGAATCATGGTGTCGGCAAATGGCTGACGTTTCGTATGACGTGGCGTGACTTGCTGCCTGCTGATCCCACTTCCGTCGAATTGACAATCAAACACCTCGAAATATGAGTATTCCTGCGTAAGTTGGCGGATCGCAAGATCAAAAAGACCGACGATACGATGCCGGTGCCGGTATTGGGAGGAGCGCATGCCGGTGAATCCGGAAACCAGTCACGTTGACCAGATCCAGGCAGCGATCGCATCGAATGGGGCGGCGAGATCCGCGCTGATCGCGTCCTGGACGAGATCGTCCACCCTGCATCGGCTTGATCCGACCGAGAAGCGATCGCCGGAGCGGGTGACCGATTCCGAGCTTCGGAAGGTCCGGCAGGAAATCGAGCCTCTCATTCGGGTCGCCCAGGCCAGTCTCGAACGACTCCATCTGGCGGTCGGGGGGGTTGGCTGCTGTGTCCTGCTTGCCGATCGGAACGGCATTCCAGTCGAGCGACGCGGCGCGGCTGTCGACGACCAGACATTCTGCTCGTGGGGGCTATGGCCAGGCACCAAATGGAGCGAGGAGAGCGTCGGCACGAACGGCATCGGCACCTGTCTGGTCGAGCAGCGCGCGACGACGATCCATCGCGACCAGCATTTTCTGACGCGCAACACATTGCTCAGCTGTACGGCAGCGCCGGTCTATGACGATGCGGGACAGTTGATTGCCGTACTGGACATATCATCCTGCCGGGCCGACCAGACCGAGGGTTACGTCAATCTCCTCGCCATGGCGGTCGTCGACGCGGCAGCGCGAATAGAGACTGACTATTTCCGTTCGGCGTTCGCCCGGGAGCGCATCCTGGTGGTTCCTGCCGTGGACAAGGGTGGAAGAGCCCTGATTGCCGTCGATGCGGACGATCTCGTGGTTGGCGCGACGCGTGCGGCGCGCCAGGCGCTCGGTTTGACCGAGACATGCCTGCGGAAGTCGCTGCCGGCGGCGGACCTGCTCGGTGCAGCGGGCAGGGGCAATGAAAGTCTTGCCGGCGCGGAACGCGGCGTGCTGCAGCGCGCGCTTGCGCGGGCCGATGGCAATGTGACGGCGGCGGCCGGATCGCTCGGCATGAGCCGCGCCACCTTCTATCGGAAGTTGCAACGCCTGGATCTGCCGCGCGTTCACTGAGTTTGTTCCGTTGACTGTCTCAGTCCTGAGACACCTGCCGCCATCGTCCGTTCTGGGCCTGCTGACAAGGTAGAGCCGTTGGCGCATTCCTCAAGCAAGGCACCGCACTCAGCGGGGCCATGAAGGAGGAAGACAATGAGCAAGGTGGAATTTTCACGTACCGCGAAGGCGCCCTTCGAAAAGCGCTATGGCAACTTCATCGGCGGCAAGTTCGTCGAGCCGCGCTCCGGCAAGTATTTCGAGAATTACTCGCCGGTCAATGGCCGGTTGCTTTGCGAGATCGCGCGCTCGAACGATCAGGACGTCGAAAGCGCGCTTGACGCCGCCCATGCTGCCAAGGATGCGTGGGGACGGGCCAGCGTCGCCGAACGGGCCCTCACTCTCAACCGGATCGCCGACCGCATGGAAGAGAACCTCGGCCTTCTGGCGTTGGCCGAAACCTGGGACAATGGCAAGCCGATCCGCGAGACAACCGCAGCGGACCTGCCGCTCGCGATCGACCATTTCCGCTACTTCGCGGGCGCCATTCGCGCTCAGGAAGGCAGCCTCTCCGAGATCGACCACGATACGGTCGCCTATCATTTCCACGAACCGCTCGGCGTCGTCGGCCAGATCATTCCGTGGAACTTCCCGTTGCTGATGGCCTGCTGGAAGCTGGCGCCTGCGCTTGCCGCCGGCAACTGCGTGGTGCTGAAGCCGGCCGAGCAGACCCCGGCCTCGATCATGGTGTGGATCAACCTGATCGGCGATCTGCTGCCGCCCGGCGTACTCAACATCGTCAAC
>Ga0307516_10006302_pt1 | contig 13936 bp, 2 predicted proteins | sample 19_EM_MG_FD_203310 | JGI IMG/M metagenome (GOLD analysis project Ga0307516, IMG submission 203310) | Populus trichocarpa ectomycorrhiza microbial communities from riparian zone in the Pacific Northwest, United States - 19_EM | ecosystem: Host-associated > Plants > Roots > Unclassified | place... | reverse complement strand
GATAGCAACAGTATAGAAAGTGGTGCTTAGGCTCTTTGCAATGAAATGATATCTGTGGGCTTCATTTGATTGTAACTTTCTATGTTCTTATAACGGGATTCCGTGACCCAACATCTTTTCCTTGTTGAGTTGCTTGTCCTATACTTTGGCTGCTTAATTTGTTTGCTGTCTGCTTCCCGGGTTTTTGTTAGATTTCACTACAGGGACGTGGAAACAGAAGTAGATTGGTGCATCTAGTTTGATTGTACGAGTGAAGGTGGTGAAAGAAGACAAGTATCGGCACATATTCATGGCATCTGGCTCCAATTTGTGAAACCTTATCAACCTAGTTCTTTTATATTTGATAAATTAGTTTTCCTTTCAGGAAAACAAAACATAGAGACAGAAGAGAATGCATGCCACTGTGGATAAGAGTATCTGAGCGAATAAAAAAAACACTTGAATCTTCCGACAAGTGAAGGTATCAATCATGCTATATACAAGTTAAAACATCACTTAAGGGAGCCCTTTTGTTCGGCCTCGCTCAATCCCCGTTTTATGTTCCTCATACACCTGATTTATATGCGTTTTTTGTTTTGTGATTCACTTTCTAATTCTTTCTTTTTTTTTGTTTGGTTGTTTTAGATTGTTTTTATTTTATTGTTCAAAGAAAGTATACTAGCTGACACCATTTAGTTCAAGTTGCTGGTTAATAGACATGGCATTACGATCCTGTTGCACCAAATTCTTTTATGCACAGAACTTAGAATTAGACAATGTTATACTGTTATTCTGCTTAATTTGGAATATCAGTTTTTGATTAATCTCTATTATCCTGATGGTGTTCCTCAGTTAAAATGCTTAAAAAAATGGGTTTGATTTGCCTTAATTGCATTGCTACACCCACCCCGAATATTTCCGAAATGATACTTGCTTTTGTTTTAGATTACAAAAGAGATGTTTAACATCGGGGGTCTTAATAGTAATTTACGAACTGAAATTTGTTGTTGGTACACTGGGAGAAATGGAAAGTCCTCGACCCTGGACACTGATGCCCGTGTGATTACCTGTTTGAGACTGCATGCATGTTGGTTAAGTCATACTCTTTCCGTCACAAAGAGATTAGAGATTGTCCTACTTTCTATTTTTATTTATCCGAAAATAATTATCTGATCAAAATACTTTAATTATTTATTTTACTATTATACCCTAATTAGAGTTCGTTTACATAGAATCTACAATCAAAAAGTGGTATTTTTAAGAGTATGGATAAAAAATGGTGACATGATATTTATATTTTTAATGCATGTGAAAAGTAAAATATGATAATCTTTTAGAGAGAGAGTATTGATTATTAGGAGATACTTCATGTTAGCTATTCTTTTGCTTCAACCAGGTAATGTGTCTTCATGAGGGCATACACATGCACACACACGGAGATGCAGAGAGAGAGTAGTTACTTTGTCGTATAATCACAGGGATCATTCAATTATTGGTGTTGGCTTCAATTGTTAGCATTTTCCACGAGTTGGGTCTGCTGTTTGATTAGGTATTGATAGATCTGTTTCTCACAGAGGTCACAATCGCGGCCAGCATTTCAAGCTGTCAATTTATCTGCCGATAATGGGGCATGCTAAACAGCATCATGAACCTGCAATACCGTCATGGCCGAGAGTTCACTGTTCGCTTTATTATTGATGTTGATGACTTGCATTCTCTGTGTGATTATCATGGCTGTGCACCTGTAAGACCAACTTTTTCGTCGAGTTGTAGTGCATGCACATAGAACCGAACTCAGACTGCATAATCCTATTACATAATTCTGCTGTGAGTATTCACGTTGCAAATTTAAGATTGTCTGTACGATGTCATGTCTGTGTGATTACCATGGGTCGATCTCTATGCTTCAGGACCTTGTTCTGTGTAGCTACTAGCTGGGAATTGATCTTTCTTTCCATTCTACAGAGTACAGACCAATTCACCACCAATTTTTCAGTTGGCATGATAAAATAATATGCGGTACCCCTGGTGCCATTATCGGTAGTGCCTTGACATTATGTGAAAAGAAGAGGAAAAGTTTGGTGCCAAAGCTTCCTATTAACATAGTAATTATAAAGTAAGAAAGACGGTGCCGTATTGGTCAGATGAAATTCATGCTGAAAGGGGTAAGGGGATGCCGAATTCAATATGAAGTGGATGACTGTGTTTTCAAATCTCCTTCTCGACAGAAAGTGGACTCCATGTAATGCCACTCTCCGAGAAAAAGGCATGCCACATGGAGAAATGTGGATGCATTCGAAGATAATTCTATAGAGACTGACTTTGTGGCAAAAATTTAAATTCCAAGATGAAATCACCTACAGTTAATTTCGGAAAGGTGATTGAAAAAAGAAACAGTATTTGAATCAAGAACCCTGCTGTTTAATAGGATATTATACAATATTCACTCTATGAATGCATAAGCAGGCAGTAATGAAAAAATTACCAAAGCCTGCACTTGTCCTTGTTCCTCGCCTTTTCATGTTTTAAACCATTTTTTTGTGGATTACCAAGAAGGTGTTTGATACTGTGTGTTTCAATTGTATTTAAAAAAAATATATTTTTTAGTTTTAAATTAATTTTTATTATTATTTTGATATGATAATATCAAATATAATTTTTTAAAAATTAAAAATATATATTATTTTGATATATTTCTTAACTAAAAATATTTTAAAAAATAATTTTTACTGTTATTATTATATGTGCACCACCTTCATGTATATATAGAGAGTAGCAACTGGCCTCGATTTCCGCACTTTGCTGCAAAGTTGAATTATTTTTTTTATTACAAATCATATACAGGTTTTGAATAAAAAAAAGGGTCATGATAAATATGCAATACGTTAATTAAAACTAAGTTAACTTGGGATATCTCATCAAATTCACGTTTTAGATCATTTGATTAAAATTAAAATATAAATTAAATTTTAATATTTAATTCAAAAGTGAATTGAAAAAAAAATTAGTAAAATAAAAAATAAAGATCAAGATTAGCATAAAAAATAAAAACATTACTGTAATTAAAGATTACTATGAAAAACCAAAAACACGCCTTGATATCGGGTTTAATTTTTTTTATTTCAAGAGTATTTTTATTATTTTACTGTGTATTTTAATTGTTTATTATTTTTTATATCTAGTCAAATATCAAATTTCTCCAAACTTAAACTATAATAACAAAAAAGATATTGTGAAAAAACAAAAATAATCATTGATGCAGGTCCAAACTTTTTGCTTTAAAGGGTATTCTGATCATTTTATTGTGCAATCAAGATGAAAAAAATACTTATTTATCTTCGATCAATTTAAAAATGACAAATAAGCTACGTGAAAAGATTTTAATACTATTAAAAGCTAGCGTAAAAGTTTTTAAGTGAAATGGTAAAAACATCATTATATTGTTCAAGTAAACAACACTCATGTATTGTATAAGGGGCTATAAATTTTTTCCAATGGATTTTAGTTTATTTTAATCTCTAAAATCCCTCAAATTGCAAATGCTTAGATTGGTATTTGATGTTTTATTTAAAAGAAAAATTAAAAGTTTTAACTTATCAAAACAAGGTAGAGATATATTTAATTCAAGTGAAAGTGGAGGAAATTGAATGAATCTAAAATCTATTTTTTAAAAAGGCATTGTAGTTTTTTAATTTAAATAAAATTAATATATATGGTTTTGTCGTATAAATTTGTTATTATTCAAATATGACTTGTATATATATACGAAGTGAACATTGAAAAAAAAAATCTATTTAAAAGCGTGTAAAATGGACAAGACGAAAAGTCATCTAAAAGGGAAATATTATTATAATTATAATAGATATTTAATTATAATTCATATAAAAGTACAGATATTTAATTAGAAAGAAACTACAAAGACTATGCACACTTGATAAACACGTCATCATGCTACGTGTCAATCTAATCCAATGATCATGTTAGCATAAAATAGACGGAACTTAACAGAAACACTTAATCAGTAAAAATTTAAAAATTTATGCAATTGAATAACAAATATACAAACAATTAAAAATTCCATCAACTAAAAATACCATCAAGCCGTTGAAATCTACTGAGAAATAAATGGCTACTGGAAGAGCACTAGGAGTTGAAATTCCAAAAGCATGAGGGTAGTGATAGATTGGGAGGGGTAGCTGCTAGCCTATGGGTAATCAACAGGTAGGTAAAAATGAGGAGGGTGAGCAAAATCTTCAAGTCAAAAAGAAGTTGAATGTCCAAATGCCAGCTAGCATAGAAGTGGATTCAAGCTCCGTGGGAGGCCGGCCGGAGGCCTAGCTAGTGTCACACCGACCCGCGACCTGTATTTTCTCGAATAAAAGTCTCCTCTTCTAGGTATGGCCAGAACCTACTGTAACAAGAAGGTGTTTTCATGGCTACCTAGGATCCGAGCCCAATCTAGCCTTCTAATTTCAATCCTACGGCTAAACCTAAAGCCATTAGTGTTACTAGTGGCAGGTTTACGTGCTGTCTCCAGTATGGCATCAAAATTTGTTTGCTAAGAATATTCCATTTTGTAACCTCTGCTGTCGAGAACAAAAGCCCTTGTTGCCTTCAATTTACTACCAATGGACCCATGTTTCTTCTCGGACAAGAGGTCGTTTGCACTTGAAAATGGCAGTGAATAGCGATGGATGGACATATTCTCCGAAGCATTTTTCCTCGTAATTTGTTTTCGTTATAGGGAAAGTGTCTGACCGGCAGCTCTAGCCAATTGCCCACCCATTCCGATTGTGATTTCTATGTCATGCATGGCCGTGCCCAGGAGCATATCAGTTGGCGTACATTATGCAGATAAATTTTATATATCGTATAATAAAGTAAAATACTGCACGAGTGAAAACCTAGTTATTTTTTTTCAAATTAAATTAATTTTTTTAGTGTTTTTTAATGATATCAAAAATAAAATTTTAAAAAATATTATTTTAATATATTTTAAATAATAATAATAAAAAAAAAACTCTAAGCCACAGTTACAAACATAACCAAAAAGGTTGCAGCCTCCCAAGAAGTCATCCTCGCATTGATAATTAGTGGCCATTGTGGACCCATTAAGATAAGCATTTGAAGGAATCAAGATTGAAAAGTAAAACTAAAGACCTTGTTTTCAAGCGGCGCATTAATTTTTTTTTATTTTGTTTGAATTTAACACGGCCGGTGAAGTTGGGAAATCCTTCTGTCCACGGGGGCATGTTTTTAAATTCGGTGTAATCAAGATTGTCTCTCTTTTCAATCAGATTTCAAATATAACAAAATTTATATATTTATAAAAAATAATTTTCACAAGATTGTCTAAAACCTGAGACCTTCAAGAAAACTAAATATATATATATATAACCCGGGATGTCCGAGCCAGCTTATGCGTACCACAATTAATCCCTGGATTCACTGAACATTCTATAAATTCAGTGAGCATGTAAAGTATCGTGGGGATGACATACATATGCAAAGAGGATCGAACTCGAGTGTAAAGAAAGAAAACAAAACCCCTTCCCTGTTAGACCACGACATCCAGTGCCATTTACTGATAATTTTAACCTATAGAGCTGGAACACAACCTGTACTTAATCTATTGATTGTTTATCTTTTTATGCTTCTGTTCTTATCATCTCAATCTTTAGCAAAGGGCTTCCATGAGAAAAATCAAAGAGATCACATCGTTAATGCTTGGAATTCTACATTCTTGTCAATTCCAAAACCTTGCCAATGCTTTTTTTATCACATCACTAAATTCAACACCTTATCTTTAAATAATTTTAAACAAATTACTGTATAGTTTATCTTTTATTTTTTTTGTCACAAATAGAAATATGTAGTCAACAGTCAATAGTCAAATAAAGAATTATCATAAAAGCTGATACGGTATGAAAATTTCATGATAACGAGAGAGATTAAATTGACCACGGTGAAAATAATTTTTATTTTTGGAATGAGATATCTTTAAAAATAAAGGGTTGGACTTCAAGGAACTCAATAATACCAAAGCAAAGCCTATTGGTAGGTAATATATAATTTTTTTTCTTTGAGAAATTAGTATATAATTTACTAGATTTGTAATAATTCCGAGTTTAAGTGTTTTTCTCTTACCCAATTAATATTTCGAAATTTGCAACAATCTGTCTGGCAATCGCAGAGTGTTTAAGAGTATAATTATAATTATTTATTAAAATATATTTTTTAAAAAATATATTAAAATAATATTTTTTATTTTTTAAAAATTATTTTTTACATCAGTAATCTAAAAATATCTAAAAAATATTAATTTAAAATAAAAAATAAAATAAATTTAAATTTTTTCTAAAATAATTTTAAAATATAAAAACAAACCGGCCGATAAATTGTAAAACAACAAATTCTGATCTTTAAGCTCTCTTTAATTAATTAAAACCCAGTCAAGGTCAAAAAAGTTGGCTTGACTAACTTGTCTTCGCCGCTTACCTGTCCTTGGCGGGTCCACACGAGGACCGATTCTCCATAATCCTTTCTCCAATCATTTCACGCCACGTCATCTGTTAACATGCTGTTGCAAGATTATATTCTAGCCCCTACAAATTCATGAGTATTTCACTTCGGCTTCTATAATAATAATTCTTCCAGTATCAATCTTGAAGCCTCAAAAAACTACAATATGCTCCCTGATCTATCTACAATATGCTCCTCTATCTTTTATTCTTCCATTAAATTGACAGTTTTTAATTTTTATCTGAAGGAAAAAATCTGTTATATCGAACTATTTTGCAAAACATACAGTGAAAATTCATATTATTTAGTAAAAAAATATAAAATATAATCCCCAGCATTTTTTAATAAAACAAAATATGTATCTCAAATATTCAAACATCAATAAAGCATTTAAATAAATAGTATGATATAGTGAATTTTTGTATCAATAACCTATTAGTAGGGGTGATCGTTTTTTATTCAGTTTTTTTTAAGTAACCAAACAGGTTGTTATTTAAAAAAAAAACAAAACCAAACCAGAATCGGTTCAAACGACCGGTTTCGGTTCGGTTATTTTAGAACAAAAACCGATTTTGGTTTGGCTCGGTTTGAGTTCGGTTCAGTTTTTTCAGTTTCAGGCTTATAAAACCGAACAAAACCGATTATTTTTTTAAAATTCTAATCGGTTTAATCAGTTTTTTTTACGAGTCAGATATTTTTTTTTTCTGATTTTCTAAGTTTGATCTGTTTTTCAGTTTTTTGAAGCTAGTTGAAATGACAATTTCGTCCGATCCAGATTTTTTTAATGTTCAAGTATTGGATTGCTTTTGAATTACGTGTGGTTTATATTGATAATAGTAAGACAATAAAGATCAAAATGTAATATATCTAAATATATAAGGATTGAGACGTAGTTTACCATATATTTCCTTCTCTTAACTTGAAATCACCAAACCACCCTCAAAAAGTAATCAGAAGGACACAAATACCCTTACAAACCCACCAAACATAAAAGCACAGGGTCAGGATCTAATCCATATCCGTCTCTATATATAAAGCCCCGTGGCCTCCCTGACAAACTCAATCGGTTATCTTTTCTCTCTGGTAGCTGTTTCTCCTAAGCAAAACTACCCCCGTCCTTCTTCTTTATCAGCTGCATTCAGCGCTTTCCCAAGAACTGGCTAACTCACAAGAAGTTCTGGCAGAAATCACTGCACCAAAGCTACCAGCATCAACAAAAGAGAACCAAGACGTGGTTCTTGCTTTCTATGAAGCCTTAAAGTCACGTGACGTGGACACGGTACACAAGATCCTAGCACACGACCTTGAGTGGTGGTTCCATGGCCCCCCGTCTCACCAGTTTATGATGCGCCTTCTTACTGGTGAACAAAAAGACAACGACGTGCCGTTTGGCTTCTCCCCTATCTCCATCACCTCTTTTGGAAACCTTGTGGTTGTTGAAGGGTGTAATACAAGTCGTTCCATTTCCTGGGTGCACGCTTGGACTGTTACGGATGGGATAATTACCCAGGTTAGAGAGTACTTCAATACTTCTCTTACTGTTACTCGTCTTGGAAACCAATCACAACCGTCTGATTTTAAGTCAAAGTCAAATTCATCATCAACGCCCGAGATATCTCTGTTGCATTGCCCATCCATCTGGGAGAGCACCCTATCCAATCGGGTCGGTAAGTCCGTGCCGGGTTTGGTTCTGGCTATTTGAGCGGACTTTGTTCAGGTGCATCCGGGAGTATTGTAATATACATGTAGTTTGGAATAAATAGGGTGCACACGTGTGTGTTTTGTGTGTCAAGAGAGATGTGAGTCTCTTAGGTCTTGTTTGGTTTGGATTGGTTTGGTTTGGATTGTTGAAGTTGTGTGTGTGTGAAAACTGTAGGAGTCGGCCTAGATGGGGAGACCTATTTGGTTAACACTACATTTCCCTGTAATTTGGTATTTTAATTGTGCAATAAAGATGTGGTACTGCGATTTTCTTATTTTAAGCTTCATTCTTGTTCTAATTTTAATTTGGTGGATCATAGCTTTTTCCCGTTTTGTTTTGTTTGTGACTTGGTCAAGATTGCGGCACTAGTGTTAAAAATTGTGCTATTACTAGTTTTTCAGTCTTTTAGCCTTTGCAATTGAATTTTTTTTTATTCTCTAGGCATGCTGTGGTTGCGTTTGCACGGATTTTTAGTAAATTTTAAATTAATTTTTAATTTTAATTTTAATTTATTAATATCAAAAATAAATTTTAAATGTTATTTTAATATATTTACAGAGACAAAACACATAAAAAAGCAGAAGCCTTGAAGGAGTGTTTGTTTTGGACGATGTTTGCTGGTACTGTGTTGAATTTAAGATTTGGTCAGCATCGTTTGGAAATTGGAGGGGCAGCAGGTCTCCAAAGTCCAAACAACCCGTAAGATGCAATCGAACGCGTCATCCATCGGTGCGCCTTTATCGTTTATCACAAGCAAAATCTGTGTCTTAATTCTCGGCTAAAATATAATATTCTTACAGGGTAGCGAAGGGAAAGCATCAAACTATATATCGATAATTCTTTTTAACAGAAAAATTATTCCAACCAGCTTTGGTTCGGCTCTAAATGAAAGACTATTTGCTTTAGCTGTAATAATTAAGGAGAGGACATAATAACCATAATTTGCGAGGAAAGTAAAAAAAAATTATGTGTTTATTTATATTTGCAATGAAAAAATGGGAATTAAAAAAAAATTATGTTAAGCGAGATTAAATTTCCTCGCACGGAATTTCAACAGTATATCTTCTATATCAATAAAATATATTCAGTGAAATTTAATAGTTTTTTTTTATACCGAACTTAAGACTTAAACTTGATAAACTGAAAAAAAAAAATAAACCTCCTCTTGATATGCTTTTTTTACTAGGTGGAACTTTACTCCGCATGGTTCGGAGGTGTTTTGCGCGCGTACACACACATGCACTGGTGTGTGTGTATTTGTGAGAACTGGAATGGAAACAGCACATTTCTTGTCATTTTATAATTATTAAATCAAACGACTTATTTTGCCGGGACGGGAGCACGGTCGGACATGATCTGTAACAGCTAATACTTTCAAACTACACGGAGAGAGTAGGCCCGTTGTATCATAAACGTGCACACCCATATCAAGCATTTTGGGGCAACATTATCAAATTATTTTTATTTTTATTTTTGGAACTCATGAACAGATCAATCATGATCACATGAAAGTAGCGGACAGAACAAGAAGTGGGTCCACGTACCCTGCAAGATTATTATGTAACTCTCTTTCCCTCGGCCAGGCTCCATAGGCTTCAATTTTTTCCTTTCTTTTTGTAATGGTGGGGCATACAAAAGGAATTGACCGCAGTTTGTTTCTGCGGTTCAAAAATAAGAAAATAATTGAAATATTGCAGGTGTCCATTATGTGATAAATTAACCTCTCTAAATTAAGCACCCTTGTATATAATTAACACAAGTACCTCAACAATAATTATTTTAGTATATTTTTAAATAAAAAATACTTTCTACTTGATGAATAAGAAACACGCAAGATATTCGTTACTTACTTGGACGGAAGTAATAGCAATTTTTTTTTTAAAAAAGAAATAGTCAATAATACGCAATTCATATAAAAGTGTTTATTTTAAATGTAAACATCGGATGCCCTGTACGGCGCTTTTGCTGTGCGTTTTGTGGTGACATGTGATGGTGTGCCAGAACTCACATCCTGCCTTTATTTTTGTCGCATAGTTTATAAAGGCTCATGAATGTGGACACAATAATAATTAAGTGAAACGCAGATTAAGCAGATCAGAACTTGATTTTTTCTCCCTTATCTTAATAATTAACAACAAGTTGTGACGGAATAATCGTAGACAATACACATATGGCACCAAGTCCAATACTCAAACTCAACACGTATCTGATCGCGTATATGAGCCGAAAATCTCGTCAAAGAAAACACTTGTTTGTTTCTTGGCAGACGATCTGTTTCAATAGCGTGTTTGAATTTATAGTTAAGTTTGTATTTTAAAGTATTTTTTATTTAAAAATATATTAAAATAATATTTTATTTATTTTTTAAAAAATTATTTTTAATACCATCGCGTCAAAATAATCTAAAAACATCAAAATATATTAATTTAAAATAAAAAAAATTTAATATTTTTTAAAAATACTCTTAAAACATAAAAATAAACAGGATGTTATCTGATAAAATAATCTGGATTGATTAAATTCAAATTCATTCGAGGAATAGCGTCTCAATGACTTCAATAAGGATATATTTTTAATTTTAATTTGCAAAGGTGTAGTATATTGGTCTGGCAGCCCATGTACACGTAATGATACGAAGGCAGCATTATCATGCTTCCTGTGATTAAAGTTTTTTTTTTTTTTGGGATTGTTTAGTATTATAATAACAGTTTTTTTAAAAAAATATTTTTAACATAAAAATATATGTAAATAATATTTTTTAAATATTTATTTTTTAATATCAACCTATTAAAAGAATAAAAAAAATTAAAAAATTAATAATTTTTTTGAAATCACACGGAAAGCCGTGTTTACAAACAAGCTCTAGCTGAAAACTAAATGGCAAAAATATGTAAAAGCTATTGCTATTGTTTTTGTGCAAGTAGTCGCCTTTTTGTCCATCAAAATTCAAGCTCATGGGAATTAGGTTTCCTGTAAAAATTCGGAGAATTCTTCCACAGATACTTTTTTTTTTCCTAAAAAAATAATTATTATTTAGTAGAGAAAAGACCAGATTAAAAAAAAAAAAAAAGAGAGAGAGAGGCAGGGGCATAATTAGGGGGGCTGGCAGTGGCAGGGGCCATGCAAGGAAATTTTATTTTTTTCAGCCCTTCTCTTTCAATAAATTAGATTCTTAGCCTTAAAAATATAAAATTTTAAAGTTTAGCTCCTCAAAATTTTTTTCTCTAATTTGGCCATCCCAAACTAAATATTCTTGCTCCGCCCCTGCGCATAGATGCTTACTGTTAAGGATATAACTTGCTTTCTTTTCCTTTTCAATTTTATACTCTTTTGTGATTTTAGCAAGTAATGGTTCCAAAGAACCAAAATATACTTACAGAAGGTATATCCCTGTAACCATATTTTGATCTATGAGAGTGGATATTGGAGATCAGAGAGAGAGAGATACTGATAATTTAACTTGGTCTAAGTTTGGGATTGATTGCTGAAGGATGTCAAGCGGGTTAATTACTATACATGTTCCAACCCTAGCAAAGTCTGAACCATTACTTTGAATACAATGTGATCAAACAAGAGCACGAAAGCAAGAGAAGGTGGGGAATGTTGGCCAACATGAGCAGTGTTCGATGAATAATTTAGTGTTTGATTCCATTTGTACCCATATTCTTTATGTTTTCCACGTCTTGCCTTTTGTGACAGTGCTTCTCTAGCTCCCTGCTCAAGCATTTCCGACTCCGAAGATGCCATGGTTTCTTATCCTTGCATGATCAGTTAGTGTAAATAACGCGTTATTTTTCCCCATTTTGATTCAATATCACGATAAGAAGACCAACATGATGGAATATTGATTTTTTATAGCAATAGGATCGGTTGATAGCTGGCCGAACCAAACAAAAGTCGATGCATACGATAACACCCTTTTCTCTTTTTTCGAAAAAAGAAAAAGGAGGAGGAACAAACCAGGCAGAAACTAGTCTTTTGCTTCGAGATGCTGGCGGTGCCCTCTTGCTTTAGTGCTTTGTGCTAGAATCCATCCACTTTAATTTTTTCTGAAAACAACGTCGGAATTTATCCTGTTCGGAGGCTAGGTGGTGTTGATAATTTGAAGCGCCTATTGAAAATTGGAACTTAACTGCTCTCCTTGGAAGTTTCTTTTCATTTCTCGTTGAGTTCACATCGAAAGTTACACGTATGATGTAATTGATTGAAGAACACAGTCGATTTACTGAGCGGATAGACTTGGCGATTTCAGTGGTGGGAGATGATGTTACACGTCAGCAACTTATTGACGTTTCGTTGTTTTCCTTCCATGTATTTTCACACCGAGTTCCTGTCATTTTCAGTGCCTTTCTTTTTCTTTTTCCCGGGCATAAAACCTTTTAATTAACTCATGACAAATCTATAGTTTTCTTTTTTCTTCCACTTATCCTGTGCACAGGCAGCGGAGAAAATTTAGTTGTTAGTTCAATTTCACACGTAACATAATTGGACTATCCAATTAAGCAACAGTATGTTGATTGGACCGGCTTTAAGCTTGACGTGAGCTGCAGGCCGAAGTTTAAGAAACGTTGTAGTTTTTTAAATTATTTTTGTTTGAAAATATATTAAAATAATATTTTTTATTTTATAAAGATTATTTTGATTTGAAAATGTTGAAATAATATAAAAAAATTAATTTTAAATTTGCTTGGGGTCACTTGAGACGTGAATATCATTCTGATTATCAACTGGTTTTTTCCAATCAGGTTCTGGAAAGGTGGCATATATAATAATGACCAATGAGTATTTAAATGACCGGCCTGGTTGAAGATTAAAACATTGGTAGAGGATATTGATGGGAAGAAATGCCATTCTGAATTGTTATTTGCAAGAGTGCTCGGCTCGGGATCTTGAATACAAGAAAACTATATTTTTCAGCATATTGATAGTAGCATCTTTAGTTTTAGTTTAATGCATCAAATTGAAAATTAGTTTTGAATTTCGTTTGGTTTTTCGAAAATCATTTCTTGTTTTTTTATATGCTTTGAAATTAAAGTTGTTTTTTTTCCCCACTAATTGTTTGGTTGTTCCACCTTTTGAATTATTTTGATTGAAGGTTTATTTTTTATATATATATTAATTAAGCGTGTTTGATATTGTAATAAAAATTATTTTTAAAGGTGTTTTTCATTTAAAAATGCATTGAAATAATATTTTTTTATTTTTTAAAATTTATTTTTGATATTAATATGTTGATAAATAATCTAACAATAAAAAAATAATTTAAAACGAATAAACAAATAATGTTTTTTAAAAAATATTTTTAAAATAAAAAAATAGAAAAAGCTTGAGTCTCTATATAGGTTTTTTTTCTTCTCATAATTAAACCAATGATATTACACCAAAGGAAGAAAATGATACAAAATGCATAGTACAAGGATTCAATCAATAAATTTTTTTTGACTCGTAGTGTCACATCATGTCATCATCTTTTCATTTCCATGTCATACATATCACCTTGTTATTGAAATGACATTTTATTAAAGCATTAAAGTCCAACTTACCATTGCTTAAAATTTAAATTTGATTGCTAGAGTTTCAAGAGTACATAATTGTTGGAAAATAATAAATGCTAACAGGGTCCACTGTAAGAATTTGTAAAATACACACTCGCTAGTACTGCATTATTAACTCATTTAATGGATGTTTGCGCTTCTAATTTTAAGATTTCAGAGTAGTCGTAATAATTTATAG
>Ga0307516_10006301_pt1 | contig 13940 bp, 11 predicted proteins | sample 19_EM_MG_FD_203310 | JGI IMG/M metagenome (GOLD analysis project Ga0307516, IMG submission 203310) | Populus trichocarpa ectomycorrhiza microbial communities from riparian zone in the Pacific Northwest, United States - 19_EM | ecosystem: Host-associated > Plants > Roots > Unclassified | place... | reverse complement strand
GCGATCAGGCGACCGAACTCAAGGGCGTCTTCAAGGCGGCCTTTGCCAACGGCCCCGGCGGCGCGGGTGGACCTCCTCCCGGCCCGCCACCCTCCGATGACTCGTCGTCGACCGACGGCACCAGCAGTTCCTCGAGCACCAGCTCCGTGAGCGATCTCTTGCAGCGGCTCATCACGCTGCTGCAAAATGCTCAGTCTTCGTCGTCGTCATCGTCCTATAACTCGACCGGAAGCTCCAGCAGTTCCAGCACGCAGGGCTCGTCGAGCTCGGCCCTGCTCATCGACTACAAGACCTGATCATTCGAGGCGACGCTCGCATTTCGCGGGTCTCTCGTTTCAAACGTCTCTCGTTTCAGAAGTCTCTCGTTTCAGAAGTCTCTCGTTTCAATGGTGTCTTGCAACCACCCTTTCCGACCGGAAAGGGTGGTTTGTTGGTTTGTCGTCAGCGGGTTCCTTTAATGCGAGCCCGTCCATTCGGCGGAACCGGCGTCGTCCGGCGGGGCAAATTGCCCGGAAAGGGGAACGGCGCGCCTTCTGAAACGTTTTTAGGTTCACTGATTTCTGATGATGGAGAGAGCTATGTTGAAGAAATATCTCGCGACCGCAATGATCGGTTCCGCGCTGCTCGCACCCCTCGCATATGCGGAAACGCCGGCCGCGCCCGGCGCGAGCCCCGCGCAGACCACCACCAACGCTTCCCATCAGGGCGACTGGCGCGCATCGAAGATCGTCGGGGTCAATGTCTATAACAACAACAACGAGAACGTCGGCTCGATCAATGATCTGCTGATGGACAAGAGCGGAACCATCAAGGCCGTGGTGATCGGAGTCGGCGGATTCCTCGGCATGGGCGAGCATCTCGTTGCCGTTTCCTTTGACAAGATCAAGTTCGTCGACGAACCGGTGTATTCGGCCGCGGCTACGAACAATACCCGCCCGCCTGGGACGACGGCGCCGCCGGCTTCGACCACGACGACTGGTGCCGCGACCGGCACCAACACGCCGCCCGCCACGACGTCGAGCCCGAAGTCCGACTGGTATCCGGATCACGCCGTGTTCAACGCCACCAAGGATGAGCTGAAGGCGATGCCGCAGTTCAGCTATTCGAAGTAAGGCGTGATCCGGTCGTCCCTCGCGGCATCAACCAAAGATGTCCTGCGCGACGGCGATCATGCTCGAACAAGACGATAGAGCGGGATGAGGAGAAGAAAGCTCATCCCGCGCTGAGCCGCTCCCATATGAAAGGAAGGCGCCGAGGGATCGGGCGCCTTGTCAGGGGCGATGGGTCGTCCGGGAGGCGCGTAATGCGGGCCGCGCATCAGAATTCGGACAGCCTGCTCACAGAGACGCTGATGCCGCCTGCCGCTTCCGCGATCACGCGCAGGGTCTTGGAATCGAAGCTGATGTCGGTGAGCCGCAGAGCGGTGATGTCGGCCTTGACGCGAACACCGTCCTCATTTTTCTGAAGGTCGGCAATGACGTCGGCGAGCTTGTTCTGCGCATTGGCGGCAAACGGTTTCAGGTCGACGCTGGCTCGCTCGTAGATCGCCCTTTGCAGGTGCGGCATGGCCGCGCGGGCCGCGGCGCCGAGCAGGCCGAATGCCGCCTCCGATTCCACCGCGATTTCGATGTTGCCCAAACGCAGCGTCTGCTGCGCCTGATCAATCTGGGGCACGCCCCAGATGTGCACGACGGCTTCGGCGCCGAACCCGAAGAAGCTCTTCTTCTCCTTGGTGCGCACGAGAAGCGAGATCAGCAGCCGATCTCCGGACGCTGCCACGGTTGCACCTTTCACGGTGATGTCGACGGAACCCGAGCCGTCCTCCGGGAAGGTCCGCCCGGTCAGTTGTGATTCCAGGACCCTGGTCAACTCGGTGAAGGGCAGATCAATCGGCACGCCGATACTGACCCCGCCTGCGGTCGGCGGGATGATCGAAATCTTGTCGGGGAACGGGCAGTCGGGTTGGGTCTGCGTCGGCGTGATTCGAGTTTCGGCCTCGATACCGATCGTCATGGTCACGGCCGCAGCATCGACGCGCGGCTGCGCGGCGATCGCGCGGGTCGGGCGCATTTCCAGCCACAGCGCGGGCATCGCGGCCGTATTGCCTGCTGCCTGCAGCGGTATCGAACGACAGGCCTTGGCCCATTGCTGCCGGGCACTTCGGAGCAAGGTCTGATCGGCGCGGATCCGCTCGCTCATCGCGTTGATCTGTTCGCCCACGGTCTTGTCGATCATCGGCTTGACCTGCGCCGGCACGTTGACGCGGGCGCCTGCCACCGTAATGCTGGTATCGCCCAGCGTGACCTTGGCGCCCAGATTGGGCTCGATGTACCAGCCGGCCGCGAATTTTGGTCGCGCGGTGATGATGACGTTGCCCTTGATCTCCGCGTTGGCGTTGAGCGACTTGATGTTGACGCTGCCGATCTGCTTGGCGGCGTTGGCGCCGAGCAGACTGCCGAGCGCATCACCGACCGCGCCGGTCGCCTTCGATGACAGCGAGCCTGTGACGTTCAGCTTCCCGGTCAGGGGTGTGGCGAGCGACAGCACTTCCTGGCTGCCGGTCGCCACGATCGCGCCACGGGATGCGCTCCAGCCGATATCGGCGTTCTGCAATACCTGGGATACCGGGTTGTCGGCCTTGCCGGCGAAATTGCGCGGCGTATTGCGCTCGGCGATGTCGCCGATGGCGCTCAACGCGATCGTGATCGGCGCAATGATCACGGAATTGCGTGAGGCCGGCGGCAACGGTGGCAGCTCCGTCAGGACCGGTCCTTGCGATGAGCCCCGCGACACAAAGCTCATCGCAGTCAGGCCGACCAGAGCGGCAGCAATCAGCGCGATGGACGTCAGCAGGATCACGCCTGGTCGTGTCGGTCGTCTGATGGTGCCAAGGCGGTGCTCGGTCAGACGCAGCTTCTGCTGCAGTTTCTGAAGCCGTGTCTGCGGCTGTGGCGCCCTGAGCCGGGCCAGGAGACGAATCGCGGCCTCGGCCTCTTCGATCTGGTCTGCCCCCAACGTCTCGACGGGCCTCGACTCAGCAGGTGAAGTGCCGGAACGCACCTTCAACCACGACGGCGACCTGCGCACGGGTTCGCGTCCCGCTTTTCGCAAGATCGATTCCCGGACGGATGCAAATTTCGAAAGCAGGGGGCCCATTTAAGGGCAAACTCTACAGGGCTAAGCGGGGCGGCGCCAGTGCGTCCGATCGCAACGTCCGAGCCTCCACCTCGACCGACGGTCGGTCACACACGCCCGTGAGGCCGACCAAATGTAGCAAAGTTCTGCAGCAAAAATGGCGCGGATGAGCCGCGCCATGTTTCAACCCGTTTTCTGCCGGTACTTCGCTTTGCTGGTGCTCCGATTCCGAAGTTCGCAAGCGTTTGAGGCTTGCACATATGCGAACTTCCCAAACGAGCCCTGGTGTTGTGTTTCTGACAGTTCGTACTCTCGTCATTCCGGGGCGCGCCATTTGGCGCGAACCCGGAATCCAGAGGTGACGGCGAGATTCCGGGTTCCTGCTGCGCAGGCCCCGGAATGACGGAAACAATTGTTAGAGTCAGAACACTAGCGTGCGGAATTGTCGGCGCGGCGCTCCATCGGCAGCACGATGACCCTGGTCCCGATATTGACCCGCGAATAGAGGTCGCTGACGTCTGCGTTGATGAGACGGATGCAGCCGGATGACACACGCGTGCCGATCGTCTCCGGCGCATTGGTGCCATGGATACGGTACACCGTGCCGCCCAGATACATCGCGCGCGCACCCAGCGGGTTGCCGGAGCCGCCCGCCATGTGGCGCGGCAGATAGGGTTGACGCGCGATCATCTCCGGAGGCGGAGTCCAGTCCGGCCACTCGGCCTTCTTGGTCACGGTCTGCACGCCGGACCAGGTGAAGCCGTCGCGTCCGACGCCGATCCCATAACGGATCGCCTTGCCGCCACCGAGCACGTAGTACAGATAGGTATTGGGTGTATCGATGATCACCGTACCGGGCGCTTCGCGGGTCGCGTAAGTGACAACCTGCCGCCTCAGGCGCGCCGGCATCTCTACGATCGTACCCTCATCTTCTGATGGCGCGACCTGGATGGGCGGCGGTGCGTATTGCATTGGCGGCACCAGGAAGAACGGGAAAAGCTGCGGCTGCGGTGCGGCCACGGCCTGGCCCGAAGCTGCGATCGCACCGATGATGACGGCGCCGAACGCGGCGGTGCGGCGGGAATTGGGCTTGAACGCAGAGAAATTGCGCATGGATCGTCCCCTGTCTGATCGCCTTTGAAATGGCTTGTTAAATACCTTTGGCGCCGTTCGGCGCTCGATTGGTTCCGAGCTCTACCGGAGAAAGGTTTCGGGAGGTTTGCGAGCGGGGCGCAAAATGGTTTCGTCGGGTAAGGATTTGTTTCATGACGGTTTCGCGACATGCGTGCGCGCCGCCTTCGAAAAAGTTCTCTCGACAATTCGATGACGTCACACGCTTGAAATATCCATCGACCAACGTCGGACCTTGAGAATCATTCCAACTCTCGGGTTCCCATGATGCGGATATTGATCGCGACCGATGCCTGGCATCCGCAGGTGAATGGCGTTGTGCGCACGCTGACCTCACTGGCGCGTGCGGCTGCCACGCTCGGCTCCGAGGCGGTCTTCCTCACTCCGGAAGGCTTTCCTTCGGTCGGTGTCCCGACCTATCCGGGGTTGCGCATCGCCCTGCCGAACCGGCGCGAGATCGCGCGACGGATCGAGGCGGCTGCGCCGGACGCGATTCACGTCGCCACCGAAGGGCCCATCGGCTGGGCGGTTCGTGGCTACTGCCTCCGTCACAAGCTGGCCTTCACCACCTCCTACACCACGCGCTTTCCGGAATATGTCTCGGTGCGCACCGGTATTCCCGACGCGGTCGGCTATGCCGTGCTGCGCCGGTTTCACGCCGCTGCGGCCATGACCATGGTCGCAACCAACTCGCTCAGGCAGGAGTTGAGCCAGCGCGGTTTCAAGAAACTTGGATTCTGGACCCGCGGCGTCGATACCGATCTGTTCAGGCCCGACGCGCCGGCGGCGCTCGATCTGCCGCGGCCGATCTTCATGACGGTCGGCCGGGTCGCGGTCGAGAAGAATCTCGAGGCGTTTCTGGCGCTGGACCTGCCCGGATCCAAGGTCGTGATCGGGAACGGGCCGCAGAAGGCGGAGCTCGAACGCCGCTTTCCACATGCGAAGTTCCTCGGCGAGAAGACCGGCATGGATCTCACCTCCCACATGGCGGCGGCCGATGTGTTCGTCTTCCCGAGTCTGACCGACACGTTCGGTGTGGTTCAGCTGGAAGCGCTGGCCTGCGGCACTCCCGTCGCGGCGTTTCCGGTCACGGGTCCGCTCGACGTCATTGCCGATCACCCGATCGGGGCGATCGACAACGATCTGCGCGTCGCCTGCATGCGGGCGCTTAAGATGTCGCGCGAGACCTGCCGGAGCTTTGCGCTGGAGCGCTCCTGGGACAACAGCGCCAGGCAGTTCATCGGCAATCTGGCCGCATTGCAGCCGAGCCGGTCGTTGCGGTCCGCGCCCGTCCTCGCGGGCAGCCGCCCCGTCCGCGGCTAATCCAATCATCACAACGCGAATGAGAGTGACTATGGCAGAGATTATGAAGCTCGACGGCACCAGGCAGCTGGATTTCGACCGCGAGATGGTCGAGCAGGCCTATGACCGCTGGGCTCCCATTTATGATCTCGTGTTCGGTGGCGTGTTCAGCAAGGGGCGTGATGCCGCGATCCAGGCCACCAACAAGATCGGCGGACACGTGCTGGAGGTCGGTGTCGGCACCGGTATTTCCCTGCCGCTCTACGCTCCGCATGTCCGCATCGTCGGGACCGATATTTCCGAAGCGATGCTGAAGAAGGCCAAGCAGCGCGTGAGCGAGCTCCGCCTCAAGAATGTCGAGGGCCTCGCCGTCATGGACGCGGAGAAGCTCGAATTCCCGGACAATTCGTTCGACGTTGTGATGGCGCAATATGTCGTCACCGCGGTGCCGAATCCGGAAGCAGCCCTCGACGAGTTCGCGCGTGTGCTGCGGCCGGGCGGTGAATTGATCATTCTGACGCGCGTTAGCGCGGACACCGGCATGCGCCGCTTCATCGAGCAGCAATTGCAGCCGGTCGTGCGTCGGCTCGGCTTCCGGACCGCCGAATTTGCCTGGTCGCGCTACACCAACTGGCTGGCGGGCGCGAACAGCATGGAGCTGGTGGAGCGCCGCCTGATACCGCCGTTCGGCCATTTCTCGCTGGTGCGTTTCCGCAAGACGGAGCTGGCCAAGGCGGCGTAGTCGATCGATTAGATGAAACCAATCGGTTCAAGCTTCCCCGGACCTCATCCTGAGGAGCCCGGCGACGCGTAGCGACGTCGGGCGTCTCGAAGGATGGCGGCTTGCACGGCCGTCGCCCGCGGCCATCCTTCGAGACGCATCGCTTGTGCGCTGCTCCTCAGGATGAGGTCCGGGGAGGATGCCGATATGATTCGAGCCAACGAAATGCTGACCTGCGTCGGCCCATGCCGGTCGAGCGCCAATTGGCCGCTGATGCAAAGTCTGTGCATTGTCTCAATTCCGACCGTTAAAGCCATATGTCATTACCATGATGTCATATGTCCTACATCGAATCTGTTTAGACGAGACCCAATGCCAAACCCTTGGGGAATCACATGATCAAAAACTTCGTGGAGCAATTGCACATCCAACGCTGGGATGACCACCGCTACTATCACCACAGCCGGATCAACCAGAGCCTGCACTTCGTCAGCGCGGTGAGCTTCATGGTCGGTTATGTCATGATGTTCTTCGATCCCATGATGTCGGCCCTGATCGGCTGGCTGGTCTCGATGACCTCGCGCCAGGCCGGCCATTTCTTCTTCGAGCCGAGGGGTTACGACCACCTCAACCACGCGACCCACGAGCACAAGGAAGAGATCAAGGTCGGCTACAATCTGCGGCGCAAGGTCGTGCTGATGTCGATCTGGGCGGCATCGCCGCTGGTGCTCTATGCCGACCCGACCCTGTTCGGCCTGGTCACGCCCTGGGCCTCGCCCGCCGACTTCATGCGGCAGGTCGCCAAGATCTGGCTGGCCGTGGGCATCGGCGGCCTGCTGTTCCGCACCGTGCACCTGTTCTTCATCCGCGACGTCGAGACCGGCCTCGTCTGGATGACCAAGATCATCACCGATCCCTTCAACGACTTCATGCTTTATCACAAGGCGCCGCTGGCCCTGCTGCGCGGCGAACTGATCGATCCCGGCCTTGATATCATCGAGCACGACGGGCTTGAACAACAGCACGCCTGAACGGCCGATCGATTAACGCGCTCTTCGTCATGCCCGGCCCCTGTGCCGGGCATCTATCTCTTTCTCGCCCGTCATTCCGGAGCGATGCGAAGCATCGAACCCGGAATCTCGAGATTCCGGGTCTGGTGCTACGCACCATCCCGGAATGACGGAGTACAAGAGACATGGATGGCCTCATGGTTCGAGACGCCGCGCGATGCGCGGCTCCTCACCATGAGGACGCAGAACCTCATCCTGAGGAGCATCGCGAAGCGATGCCTCTCGAAGGATGAGGCCCGGGTCACGGAAAATACGCTAGCGTCCAAACCGGCTCGCGATCATCTCCTTGAGGATCTGGCGGCGGATGGTCTTGTTGGTGAGGGACGCATCATGCCACCACCAGCCATCCTGCTTCATCCTCTCAGCCGCGGCGACGAAGCGCTTGGAAACCTCGGCGAAATCCGCGTCGGTATAGTTCAGGCTGAAGATCAGTCGCCCGGTCCCGACCCAGCTCAGGGCGAGCCCTTCGGCGCGCAAATAATATTGCAGCATCCAGTTGTAGCGGGACGGCTCGGTATAATGGACCATCCAGATCGACGAGAGGTTGGCGACGCGGACCGGCAGATCCTGCGTGGTCAGCATCTCGTTCAGCTCGCGCGCGCGGCCGTTCCAGGTCTCGTCGAGCCCGTTATACACGGCATTGAAGTTCGGGCTGTCGAGGCGGGTCAGGAACTCGTCCATCGCGGCCATCACGTAGGGATGCGAATTGAAGGTGCCGCGCGCGAAGCAGACATCGGCCGGGCGATCGTCGCGGAAGCGGCGCATGAGCTCCTTGCGACCGCAGACGACGCCGATCGGCAATCCGCCGCCGAGGCTCTTGCCATAGGTGACCATGTCGGCGCGCACACCGAAATAGTCCTGGGCGCCTCCGCGCGCGAGCCGGAAGCCGACGAACACCTCGTCGAAGATCAGCACGATGTTGCGCTCGGTGCAGACCTGCCGCACCGCCTTCAGCCAGTCGCCATAGGCCGCGCGATCGAACTGGCCCCGGCGCGAACTGTCCACCAGCGAGGAATCGCCGGGCGCGTTTCCGTTCGGGTGCAGCCCCTGCAGCGGATTGACCAGCACGCAGGCGATGTCGCGCCGCGTCCGCAGCACATGCAGCGTCCGCTCCGACATGTCGGCAAGGGTATAGGTTTCGTGCGGCGACACTGGGTTGCCGACGCCGGGCTGCACGTCGCCCCACCAGCCATGATAGCTGCCGGCGAAGCGCACCAGATGGCTGCGCTTCGTGTGGTAGCGGGCCAGCCGCACCGCCTGCATCACCGCTTCGGTGCCGGACATGTGGAACGAGACTTCGTCGAGCCCGGAAATTGCGGTCAGACGCTGGACGTTGTCGAGCACGACCGGGTGGTAGAAGCCGAGCACGGGGCCGAGCCCATGCGCGCGCTTCTCTGCCGCCGCGATGCAGTCCTTGTAGAAATCCTGGCCGAAGATGTTGACGCCGTAGGCGCCGGTCAGGTCGTAGAACACATTGCCGTCGAGATCGGTCAGCGTGACGCCGGCGGACGCCTGCATGAAGGTGCCGGCGCCGAGATGCTCGCGAACCAGGCGGCTGTACTGGAACGGCACCCGGTAGGCCTGGGTGAACTGCAGGTCGGAAATCCGCGACGCCGCCTCGGCCGTCATCTGGCGGCCGCGGGCGAAGCGCTGTTGATAGAGCGCCGCGAGCCGGAAGAAGCCGTCCTGGCGCTGCAGGGCGATAGCGGGCGGCGCGCCGTCGGAGCGGAAGAACTCGTCGATGTCGAACTCGTAATGCGGGATGAGCCGCGCCACCAGGCGCGACATCTTGGAGTGTCCGGCGAGCGAGCGGTGCTTGGCGCGCGACAGCGCCAGCCGGGCCTTGACCTTGGGGGCGGCCACGGCGGTCATGGCGACCGCGCCGGCGGCGAGCGAGAGAATCGGAAGAGATGTGTCCATGATCACAAGCGCTAACCAACCGAGCTGACAGAGTCATGACAGTGAAGAGCCTGATTGCGAACCTGACCCAGCAGGAAGATCTCAACTTCCTGCTCACCAACCGGATTCCGCGGGCGGCGCTGACCCGCTTCCTCGGATGGTTCAGCAAGATCGAGAACCCGCTGGTCCGGGACCTCTCGATTCGGTGCTGGCGGCTGTTCTCCGATCTCGATCTGTCGGAGGCGAAGAAGACCAGCTTCAAGAGCCTGCATGACTGCTTTACCCGGGAGCTTCGCCCCGGGCTGCGCCCGGCCGATCCCGACCCTGCGGTCGTGGTCAGCCCGAGCGACGGCATCGTCGGCGCCTTCGGCACCATCCGCGACGGCGAGCTCTACCAGATCAAGGGCGCGCCCTATTCGCTTGCAGACCTCGTCGGCGATCCTGCGCTGGTCGAGGCGCATCGCGACGGCCGCTTCGTGACCCTGCGGCTGACCTCGAGCATGTATCACCGCTTCCACGCGCCGCATGATGGCCGGATCGAGCGGGTCAGCTTCATCCATGGCGACGTCTGGAACGTCAATCCGATCGCGCTGAAGCGGATCGAGCGGCTGTTCTGCAAGAACGAGCGCGCGGTGATCCGCACCCGCCTCGACAGCGGTGACGCGCTGACCCTCGTGCCGGTGGCGGCCATTCTGGTCGCCAGCATCCGGCTGCATGTGCTCGATCGCACCTTGAATGCGCAGACTACGGGGCCGCTGGTGTTCCCGTGTGACGCGACGTTGCGCAAGGGCGAGGAACTCGGCTGGTTCGAGCATGGATCGACCATCATCCTGCTTGCACCGGCGCACTACGAATTCTGTGACGACATTGCGGAGGGAGCCCGCATTCGCGCGGGGCAGAGGCTGTTGCGAAATCCGCACTTTCGCGCCAGTTGATACCGATTGCGGCGCGCCAAATCTCGATTTTGCCGCGTCCGTCGTTATATGGTTTTGCTCGATCGACGATTCGACGAACCTGGACGGTGCAATGGCAAGAGGGCCTGTTCTGGCGGCGGGAGGCATTGTGCTGCGGCATGAGCAGCCGCCGCTGATCGCGGTGGTGCGCCTGCGCAAGCGCGACGAGTGGGTGCTTCCGAAGGGCAAGCTCGATGCCGGCGAGACCCCGCTTGCCGCTGCCAAACGCGAGGTGCTCGAGGAGACCGGTCACGATGTGACGGTGCATGAATTTCTCGGCACCCTGGTCTATGAGATCAGCGGGCGCTCCAAGGTCGTGCATTACTGGCGGATGGAAGCCTGCGGCGGACAGACCCACGAGCTGATGAACGATATCCGCGCCGTCGACTGGCTGCCGCTGGAGGCGGCGCTCGAGCGACTGTCGCGCAGCTCGGAGCGTGCCTTTCTCGCCAATGTCGGGCCGCAGGCGCTTCTGAGCTTCTCACGCCAGACCAAGCCAAAGGCGCAGGTCATGCGCAAGCGCCCGGGCCGCACCGTGGTCGCTCCCGCGCCCGAGCCTTTGCCTCCCAAGTTCTTGCCTCCCAAGTCCTTGCCTCCCAAGTCTTTGCCCGCTCCCGTGCCAGCCGCGCAGGCACAACCCGAACCCGTCATGGATGCGATCATGGCCGCCGAGCCGGCGGCGGTGATCCAGGCCGACCTCGCGCCGCGGACCGAGGGTCCTGAATCCACCGTCGACGCCACGGCGCCGGCTGCGGTCATCGATGCCGAAGCTGCGTCCGCCGCTGCGGCTGGTGGGACCGACGATCACGCGGATGGGGTTGCCGATGGCCGGCGCTGGAGCCTGGCGCGGAAGCTGCGCGACTGGCTCGGCCTCGCGGCCTGATCGGGCAGGGAAGGTGTGCTCCCTTGCCCGCGGACGGGGAGAGGTCGGACGAACCTCATTTGCCGCTTCAGCTCAAAGACTCGAGAGCGAGATGACTTTTGTTTGAATCGGTCGGTCGGCTGGTTCGGTCCACCTCGCCCCGCCTGCGGTCGCTTGCGGGGAGAGGTCGAAATTCGCGCCAGCGAATTTCGGGTGAGGGGAACTCACCGCGCAGTCGGTGTTTGTGGAAGCAGCCCCTCACCCCAACCCTCATAGGGCGAGCTTCGCTCGTCCCGACCCCGCAAGCGGGGCGAGGGAGTGCACCTGCCGCGCTGCGCCAGATCTACCTGACTTCATCGCACATCTAGCGCCGTGGCTCCTCCGGCCGCTTCTTCTTCGGCGCGGCACGCGGCCGCTCCAGCGCCGGCCTGTTGGGCCGACCGGGCCGCTGCAGGCGAGGCTGCTGCTGAACGGGCGCGGCTTGCTGAGGCGCGGCCTGCCGTGGCGGCAAGCCCTGTTGAGGCTGGCCGGCGCGCTGACCCGGCGGTTGCGACTGTCCGGCGCGCTGCGGCGGATTCAGTCGCTGCTGGCCCTGCCGGTTGGGAATGGCTGGCAGCGGCGGTTGTCCCGGCTGTCCGGGCAATCCGTTCGGCCGCTGCGGCGGCTGCGGACGCGACGGATTGTTGCGAATCTGGTTGGCGCGGCGCAGCGCGCGCTGCTGGGTCACGATCTGCCGGCCGGTTCGCTGCGCGGCATGCAGTTCGCGGACGAACCCCTGATCGCGCCGGGCCTGCTGCAGCGAGATCGCCAGCGGTGCCGCGATCACGCGCCCGCCGCCCACGCCGGGCCGGATGGTAAAGCCGCTCGCGCCCAGCGTCAGCGCGCCGAGCCGGGTGCCGGCGCGGTCATTGACCTCGATCCGTCCGACGTGGCCGTCGGGGTCCGGATAGAGCTTGATGGCGACGTTGTTCGCACTCGCAGCGGACGCATTCTCCGGCACCTCGACGACCCCGGTGGTGCCGCGAATGCCCATCGACGCCGTCGGCGTCGTGATCTTCATGTCGCCGGTCTTGGCCACGGCAGCGGCGACGAAGGCGACCGTGCCCTTGCCGATGTCGAAAAGACCTGCGTTGTCCTTGCCGCCGTCCTGATAAATGTAATTGTCGATGGTGATCGTGGAATTTGCCGACAGATTGAAGGTGGTGGCGTCGTTGAACGTGATGCCGAGCTTCGAGCCGGCCGCGGTCTGCACCACGTCGTTGAGAAGGATGTCGTCCTTGAGCTTGAGCGGTGTCGCTGCGTTGTTGCGCGTCACCGTCGCAGATCCCACGAGCGTGACGACATTGCCGATCGGCTCGTCAGTCGCGGCTTGCGCCGGCGCAGTTGGCGCGGGGGCGGGCGCGGCCTGTGCCAGCCGCGTCGCAGCTGCGCGTGCGGACACCGGGGCTGCGTCAACATCGCCTGGCGAGGGCATGGCGGAGGCGCTTGCGGTGGCGCCGATGATCACGAAGACGCACGACCAGAGCGTCGACCAAAGCCTGTGCGGCATCACGATAAGAGCCCAACCCCATGAACGGCAAAGATGGCGCGATTCCAGCTTCGTCCGGCTGAATACGCAATGAACGTGGTGTATTTTGCCGCCACTATAATCGTTTCAATCAGAGTCGATATCGGTTGGCGCACGGAAAGCGCCCCTGATCAAACGAAAAAGGCCGCGCGATGTCATCGCGAGGCCTTCCCTGAGTTGTAGAGATCAGCTCACGCGCTTCCAGGTTTGTCCGCCGCAGAACATGCCGCCGAAGGCGCAACCCTGGACCCGCAGGACGTTCGGCCCCTTCATGGCGATCGTGGAGTCGTAATTGCCGCCGTGGTCGGGATCGTGAATCCGGCCGACCCACTTGTTGTCGGATGGCTTCATGTTGATGAGGATCTTCTCACCGGTCTTGTCGGCATAGCCGCAGAGGTTCGAGCCGCACGCCTCGATGCGCACGTTGCCCTTGTCTTCTTCGGTCGCCCACACGCCGAGTGGGGTGGCGGAAGCAGGAGTGGGCGCGGCAGCGGCGACGGGCGCAGGCGGCTGAACCGGTGCGGGCGTGGTGACAGCCGGATCGCCGGACAACGGCGCGGTCGCCGCGACCGGAGCAGGACTGACGGGTGCGGTCGTCGCGGTGACGGGCGCGGTCGAGGCCACCACCGCCGGAGCGGACGGCGCGACAGGGGCGGGGATCGAACCCGCGACCGCAGGCTGAGTCTGCGTTGCGGCGGCCGGAGCGGAGGGCGCGGTCGTTGTCGGCGCGGTCGAGGCGATGATGGTGTCGTCATCGTCCTTGCCGCCGCCGAGGTTGAGGTCTTTCAGGTTGAGGCCGGGGGCGGTGATCTTGATGCAGGACAGCGCGTCGCAGTTCCTTGGCGCTTCGACATGGATCTTCTGGCCGTTGATCTCGAACGTGATGCCGCTGCCGGCATGCGCGGCGCTGCTGGCCATCAGGATCGCGGCGGCGGCGAGGGGGATCATCTTCATGGCAGCCTCCATCAGGGCTTTGAAACTCTGGAAGCGACCCTAGGCGGTCTCGGCGGCAGCTTCCGTGATGGAGGTCACACGAGGGCGGCCCGGCTCCGCGACGCCGGCAGAGCGGCGCTTTGAACCATCAGCCATGATTTGGGACGCGCATCCCGGCAATGGTTAACGATTGATGAAATCATTGCGTTGAAGAACCTTTAAGCAAATTGGTCGAAGCTTGCGCGTGATGACGCGCGGAGTTTGTTTGTATCTCGTCGGCTCCTTCGTCCTCGTCTCGCTGGTGGGGTGTGGTCGCGGATTCTTTTCCGCCGAACGCGAACCCTGGCGCGCCGAGGCCGAGATCGCA
>Ga0307516_10006300_pt1 | contig 13940 bp, 15 predicted proteins | sample 19_EM_MG_FD_203310 | JGI IMG/M metagenome (GOLD analysis project Ga0307516, IMG submission 203310) | Populus trichocarpa ectomycorrhiza microbial communities from riparian zone in the Pacific Northwest, United States - 19_EM | ecosystem: Host-associated > Plants > Roots > Unclassified | place... | reverse complement strand
TCCTCATACAAGTTCCTGGTAAACCGATCGGAGTGCGCACGCGTAAGAATGAAATCAACATCGGCAACGAGTGAGGGTCGGTTGATTATCACGGGCGACAAATGATGACAGTGACTCACGGATTTACCCTCCCGTTCCCGTTCGTCCAACTGATGAAGAACGCTACTGGAGGTGACTGCGGGAAATCTGTATCGAGCATCCAGTCGATCACGAACGGTGCGTCTTCGTAGGGTGTGTTTTCTGGACCAATAATGAGCGAACGGAGAAGGTCTCCTCGGTCTTCGTAGGCCCGCACGATAATCGAGGCTAATTCGTGATAAGCGTTGGACCGAACAAACGAGTCAAGATGGACCTACCCGGAAGACCGGTAGACAAAGCACGATACTCCTTGTGTAACCTCGCCATAAATGGCCTCGAGGGCTGAGCGACCGGTTTATCGTAGAATGCATGGTCTGTCGGCGCGGACGAGAGAACATCGAATCGCTTCCAATAACGATCGTCGTTATCCGAGCCCTGAAGCGGTTCATGGGGCTGGAACGCCGGTTGTGGGGTCGAGGAACCCTGTGGAACAGGTGTGGTGGATACTTGTGGGGTTATTGACGTATCTTCCATGGAAAGTCCTCCAGGGATTTGGGGAGGATCCACCCCGGTCCCGTCCATGTATGTGTCCATGGAATCCGAAATCATGGTGTCCAACAGCTCCCCGCCTCCGTCCCCATCTCCTGCGCTCGTATCCACTCCAAAGTGGAGGGGCAGCAGATGCGAGGGTATGTTCAGGTGTTGGGGTAGGGGAGGTAGTGGAATGCCGTCGGGACCATCTAGCCATTCTCCACCCTCGAGTAAAGCGTCTTCCATCGAGCTCCCTTCTTCCGAGAACCCTTCGTCGAACATATCCTCCAACTGGTCGAGTCCATCGTAAAGCCTCGTCAAACGCTGGAGAGGTACCAGAACCTTCTCCCCGTGCGGGAGGCTGACTTCTATCTGTCCATTGGTAGAGAGCTAAGGGGCAGAAGTGGTAAGGGCCAGCCACAACTCCAGAGAAGGGGTCCTGAACCAGAGCGGACCTACATCGGAGACGTATCCAAACCAGTGCACAGGATTCACGGGGACACCGGTGGGAATGAAGGTTGGCCTACCATCCCTCCAATTCTCCTCGGTCATTATGATTTTCAACCCCTCAGCGTAGATAAGGTCAGTAAATCCGCCAGGCTGCATGGTATGCAAGGATGGGACATCCTGTACCCAACCTTCTAATTCGCCGATCTTGGGCACCATCGGGACGGCGCTCCCATTCGTTGTCCCTTCCTTGTGAATGAAAACGAACTCGCCGCGGTGAACGCCGAGTTCATCCGGGGCAGTGGTAGGGTCGTTCGCTGTCATATCATGCGTCCCGTGTGGATCGAGTTCGAGCAAGGAGGCCATCTCCGAGGCCGATTCTGGGGCATCGACGAGTTTGAGCATGGCCACTCGCTGGGACGGGTGGACGACCTGAACGATTGCAGTGCGGCTGCTTCCATCCGTCTTCCAAAGGACGTGGTCACCTGGCCTTGAATTGGGGACGTCAATGGAACGACTGATCATCAAGATGGACGGCCCACCAGCATTCATATTCGTCTGGGTGCAAATGGGGTACGAGTTCCCTAGCGGGCTTAGTCTCGTTCGTTCCATCTTGCCACAGCACCGTCACCTGAGTCTGCCTATCCCGTACGATAAAATGCCGGACTTCGATCACGTCCCCCTCAGTGATTCGATTGACGTGACGAGAGACAGGAGCGTCGCCATGGTCTTTGAGCGTGACCATCTCACCGATCCTCACGGTCGTGCGACGCCGGACCAAGGTGAGACTGTCAAATTCTTCTGCTCTCCACAACCGCTTTGGCCGCTGTCTGGTTGCGGACTCTTCTGGTGGTAACTAGATCAACGGAAATAAGGCTGGAGAGAGACCCATAAAGAAATTGATCGTTCACTGTTTGATTAATCCCGAGCCAAGATATCGCGGCTAATCTATGTCGTAGACCGAGGCAAACGTCGTCAGGACTTGGGGGGGCAAACTCCGATATCTCATTCAAGATGTCCGCGTTGCCACCAGCTGCCTGGACGAGCACATCCTAGGTGTGGGCAGACGGGTGAATATTTGCAATACACAAGGGTCGATAATGGGACGAACCTCGCCCCTGTATCCGATCGATAGCCGTGCGCTGAGGTCGGGAAGTCTTCGAACATCGCCATTGCTTGTTTGCACGATGGCCTCGTCGAAAAGCTTGCCAATTCACTTGTAAACGCCAAGCAGCCGTGATGCAAGGGCTTAAAGAGGTTTACCTCGATTATCTGTCATGAAAACAAAATGTAGCAGACGAAAAACGGCAGCGGAGGAAGGGGAAAAAAACGAACCTGGCCAACCCAGTCGTCATAAATGATGTGATCGCCAATTTCTAATTCGTGACCGGGGTTGGTCTCGTTCAAAGCGACCCACCGGTCGAGAAGTTCGTGGGTAATCGCGTGCTGAACGCGAACATGGACGTCGGTACTCAGCACGATCCCAGACATCGAGTCCTCCTGGAAGCGTTTACAGACGGAGCCAGGTCTGAAGGTACGATCGAGCAACTCGAACTCGTCTTCCGGACAGATTTCGCGTCTACCCATGGGATAATAAGCGACACCGACTTCGCCGGGATTGAGGTTCCGCATGAGCGGGTCGTCCGATATCGGTGTGCTGTCGTTTCCCTCATACCAACACCTCTGTAATTTCAATGGGGTGACTCCTGCCTCAGAAGGTGGCCGAAGCTGAAAAAGCGGGGCGGACGGACCAGGACGACGGCGTGGGTTTGACAATCGTCTTTTCTGTAAACGTTATCTTCGAGGTATAGCTGGGGCGGTTATTCGCGGCGTCAGATATCAGTCTGCGGGTTTATGGGCGGTACAAACCTTTGTCATGGCATCCGATCTCTTACTTTACAATGGGCGAGATCAGTTCGTACTGGTCCAAGGTTGACCTAAGCGCCCCGTGGCTGGCGCGAACAGGGTGGCTCTGGCGCCTATTAAAACACCCACCAACCCGGCGCGCGACTTGAGGTGAGAGCGCTGCGCAGGAGAAAAAAAGAAAAAACCGGAATATTGGGGAGAATTAATGGCCCGAGCGGATGGCAACCGGGCGGTACGATGAGACGGCGGGTGGAGATTGTTCTAGGCAGGGGTGGTTATCCGCCATTGGCTGGCGAGTTTATCAGATTAGATTACGGAGACGGGGCCAGGCTCTCCCGTGATCTCCTTCCAGCTGGATTTTTTCACCTGGGACGGACGAAGATTTAGATTGGAACCGGGCGTGGCTGGGCAGCCAATCCCACGCATCCCTGCACCTGCACCCGCCCAGAGGCAGTTCACGCTCAGCGTCTCGAAGGTATGTGGCTCTCGGTCCGACTCCGACTCGGTCAAGCACCGGAGTGATCTCATGACTCGTTAAAAGCATTCCGTTTATCTTCGATCTCTCCCACCCCCGCCCCAGGATGCTCTCCCACTCCGCCCACGTATCCCACCTCAAAGCTTGTGGTTCCCCCGCGACCTTCAAGGCCTTTTACGTCGTAAGTGCGTCATAGAAAGCCGCTTCGCCCGCGCCACCGACCCCGATTACCTCTTCCCAGACCGCCAAGGGCCTCCACAAGCCAGACCCTGATCATGACCGTCAAGAATTCACCACCACCCCCAGCGAGAGGGTATGCGTTCGTTGTCATCCCGTTTTTACCGCCGTGCTCAGTCCCCGGCAGGAATTCATCCTCTCCGTCCTCCGCGCCAATCCGTCCCTCAGGGATGCAAAGGCCTACATCGCTTCCTTTGGCATAAAACCAAAGCCAGTACCTCAAAAACAACAGTCAGCGCAAAAGCCGCTAGCTCCGGAGAGGTCTGCAACAGACATCTCTCAGACCACCGCTGCCACCGAGCAACGGAGGGAGCTTGCTCTCCAAGCACAAACAAGCCCGATCATCGCCTCAATCCTCGACCCCGTTTGCCAAAGAACCGCCCTTGTGAAGCTCCAAGGCCCTTTTACAGACCGACAGCTGGACAGCATCACTCGGGGTCTTATATACCTCAAAAAACTCGGACTTATCAGTGTCATTGTCGTAGAAAACGAACGGCTCGTCCGGGGCGAGGATGGAGATCGTGCAGGAATCGTCTCTGAAACTATGAGGGTAGTCAAGTCGCTGGAACGACAGGGTGCAAAAGCCCGTCCCGTTGTCTCTCCGGTCGCACGCCTCGGCCCGAAGGACGAAAACGAGGTCCCGAATGGATACGATATCCCCGAAGCCCACACATTCCCTTCGGATCTTGGTCTGATTCGCACCGCCATTAAAGCGGGTGATATACCTGTCCTCGCACCTCTCGCTCTCGACTCTTTCTGTCGCACCGTAAGGATAGACGCTAATGACGTAATCGGAGCGTTGGCAAGAGGCATGACCGAGGCAGCAGCGGAGTCCCGTCCTAAAACCCCTCAATCATCCGATGGCCATCCAGAATTTTCCGAGGAAGTCGACCTCACTCCTCTTCGGTTGATGGTCATCAACCGAGAAGGCGGAATCCCCTCTTACGCACGGTTCGGTCTCCCCCACCTGCTGGTCAACGTCACTTCGGAATACTCGTTCATCTCAGAGACCTTCCAAAACTCATGGAAGGAAACTCACCCCACCGCGCTCAAAAACCTCTCCCTTGCTCGCACGTGTCTTGCCTACATGCCCCCCATGTCGTCTGCGATCTTGGTCAACCATCGTTCGCCAAGTTCGTTGATCGGAAATCTCATCACCAACAAACCCGCCGTCAGCTCAAGTTTGCCCCACGCCCTTCTTCAAGGGAATCGGAGCCTCACGCCGCATACCCCTACTCTACTCCGTCGCGGTATGGACATCCGAGTGGTTCGAACTGTCCAAGACATCGACCATGCCAAGATGACATACCTTCTCGAGAAGTCGTTCGGCCGTAAACTGGACCAGGACGCCTTTTACAAACGACTTGAATCCCACCTTGACTTTGTCATCGTCGCGGGAGACTACGCCGGCGCTGCGATCGTCACGGCGGAGCCACCATCGAATCCCGATCCCACCGGGGAACTTTTCCCAAACCCGCACCTCCCCATCACCTATCTCGACAAGTTCGCCGTTCTCCCCAGCCACCAGGGTGACGGAACTGTAGACTTCCTCTGGGTAGCGTTGCACGACGAATCATACGGGCTGGGTCATCCCTTTTCCGTCAATCCTAACGGCGGTAAGGAAGGGCATGGCGAAGGCAGGGACCTCGTGTGGCGTTCCCGCGCGAACAACCCCGTGAACAAGTGGTACTTCGAGCGGAGCACCGGCTATCTCAGGGTTGGAGAATGGGTGTTGTTCTGGTGCGACGCGGAGAAGAGATTGAAGATCGAGGAGGGACGGAGGGCGAACGCCGGACTACGGTTTGTGGAGAGGTGGGAAGAGGGGAGGGTCCAGGTATGGGCTGATGCCGTCATGAAGATTCCCTCGAGCTGGAGGAAGTGAGAAGAATGTGTATAGTGTGAAGCTGCAGAAGGGTGTAGACGGGATCCTAATATGCAGGACAAGTACAACCTCGGGACTGGAGGAACCACAAAATGTATCTCTAGAGGAATCTGTTGGATGTTTCGGTTTGTTTTCCTTTTTAAAGACTTGCATCTCATTCGGTATATACAGCAACTATTCACCCCCTTTCACGTATAGCTACTATTTGTCGAGTTACCCCACGAACCACGATATAGATTAGGTAGATATCGAGGCGTTGACACCGTTTTATAAATTCAAGCGAGCCCCTGCTGCATACCAAAGTTCCTCCTTGGTTTCGAACGAAGCTTCACGCGATGATAGTTGGGAGATGAAGAGTATGAATAGGATAGAGGTTAACTACGGTGAGGAACGTAAGGCATGGATGCGCGATGGTCCGAGTACAGGCGTGCAAAGTGGGAGCATAGGTCATATGGCATACGTTGGGCATATTGTAACAAAGAAAGACGCGGTATGAAGAGGGGGGGGGGATATCAAGTCCATCATCAAAGCACAAAGACAAACTATTGCAAGAGCGACGATCAACACAGGAGGAAAACAAAACACATCTACGTCGGGGTAAACCAAAGTTGCACCCCCACCAGTCCAAGTCGTTTGCCCTCTTGCCCAAGGTTGTTGATATTGACGGCATTGAAAACCTGTTGGACGGCGGCAAGCGGAAGGTTCTGGTCAAAGACCGGAGCTGGTGGGATCTGGAACTGGTTGTTTTCGAACATCTGGGCGTTGGGGGCGCCGTTCCACTGGTATGGATCGCCCTGAAACCCAGCCATCTGATCGAACTGTCCCCCGATCTCGGGAACGGGAGCAAGGGGAGGAGCAGGGGTAGGAGGTTCCATCGACAGTTGAGGAAAACACTCGGAACTCTCGTAGTTGTTGCTCCATGTCTGCTGTTGTTCTGGAACCACAGGGACCTCCACATTGTCAAACAAAAACTGCGTGTCATCCAATCCAGTCGGAAGAGGCTGGCTATGTAACCCTGGGGTGTACCACGGGGTCTGCAGAGCGTTGTACCCAGTCATGGGAGTTGTTGGAACGGGAGTAGGCAGATCCAACTGGTGGATCTCCGTTGGGATCGGGTCGTAGGACGTTTCGTCCCAAAAGTTATACTCCGGAAAGGTGAGCTCGTGAGCTGGAGGCAACGAAGCTTGGTAAGTGTACGCGGCTTCGTCGAGGAGGGAGAAATCTGGCTCGTTCACGACGTCGTTCGCGGGAAGAGGAGGGTGGGACGGGATGGGAGTGGAATGCGAGACCGCTGGTGGGCTGTCAACGAAAGGTTCATCGACAGAAGGAGAGGGTGCGGCAAAAGAGAATTGATCCGTGTTAAAGGAAGGTCCAGCGAGAGGGAATTCGTTCGCGGAGGAGGGACCGGAGAAGGGAAGTTCAAGGACAACGCGGCGGGGTTCAGTGGAGGGACCTTGATCGAGAACGGAGGGGCCCGGGGCGTAGAATTCGTCGAAGATAGAGGGACCGCCGCCGTGCTCAAATTCACTGAAGAGAGGGGAGAGGGGGAGTTGTTCCTCCTCCTTGACAGGCGAGGGATTCAAACTAACCACGTTGTTGATCAAGTCCTCGTCCTCGTCCAAGTAATGAAAGGGTCCAGTGATGTGGGGTGACTCGGGGGTTTCATGAGGCTGAGCGCGGTACCTCGCCTTTTCGTCCTCCGACATCTTCCTCCAAGCGCTACTAGCGAACTTGCGACTGCACGAGAGACCTTGTAGCTTCCTCTCCTTGCACCAATCAAAGTACCAGTTTCTGTAGGCAACAGGATGCCTGGGGGAGTCGGACGTGTTTTGGGCGCGGGGCATGTTGTCGAGGGTTGAGTGTGAGTGGAAGAAGGGGAGGGTTCGAGTTGTTGAGATGAGGAGAGTGGAAGTGGCTTGGAGATTTCTTGAAGGCTGAGGAGGGGTGAGGGAAATCTGGTTCATCGATTCCTCCTTTTAAACGAGAGAAAAGGAATCAGGACTCGCATCGATCGCGTACATCGATACCTCGAATCGGTCACGCCTGCACAAACCATGGAGAACTGGAAGGTGCGGAAGGCTCCATACTCAGCCCACGGCCAAAAACTGTTTCAGTCCACGACCACGGTGAACGTCACGGGAGGACCGGCGCGAGTGGCCACTTTGATGTGATTGGGCGCCGCAGGGTGAACGTGTATTCGAACGCAGGTGTCGAGGGCATGGTAGGACCATATACTCGGTACCTCGGTTCGGAATGGGCAAGCCGGGTCGGCAGGGAGAGGGCTGATGCCACAAAGCGGGGTCCAAGCCAGGCCATGGCAATTGACCCAACACGCCTCGTACACTTTGAACCGACAAAGCTATTGGCGAGGCCATGGCCAAATCAAACCGAAAGCGGCAAGCACAGCTCTCCAAGTTGGCTCGTGCTGACGCAGGGTGGCCGTGGTCGGGTCGGGACGACTGATCGTGGGAAACCAGTAATCAATCTGGGCCGCCGTGCCACACCACGGTCGACGGACTTGAGATTGTGCGATGCACTCACTGCGACTCGACGCGATTCAGCCGAACGCCACCGGGGTGCGTGGCCCTTGGGTTTCCGATGTCCCTTTGTGGATGTTCTTTCTTCCTGCGTCGCGACGACTCGAGCTCAGCGAATGGCAAGCCCATGTCCCACCTGGCACCCCTTTGTATTCGCACCGCCCTGCCCGTGGAATTTGCTCGGATTCACGCGTCATTCTTCCCTCCCCAGCACCTTGGGAATGATCCCGCTTCCCAGTTCAGTGGCGCAGCTAGCATTAGACCAACCATCACCGCACGAAACACGCCATGCCAGTCCATAACCATGTCGCATTGTCATAGTCGGAATCATAGTCACAACTTCGAGAGTACAATGAAAGGGGGTTACGAGGCACTTCGGCTTCGCGGCCAACATTTCTTATTCGAACTACGGTGAGTGGTGGTTCATCACAAAGTCCATCAAATGAGTACAGTACATAGCAACCTGGCTAAAAGGACGACAAGATAGAGAAAACCGTTACAGTCGTACAGTGGTGAAACAAAGAAATCCGGACATCGATAACAGAAAAAAAGCAGGTTGCATGGTGAAATACATGGCGAGGGGTGGGGTAATACTTTGAAAGGAAGGAAGCGACCGTCCGACTCAGGGCATCACACGCGGCGTATGGTAAATTGCGAAGCGGGCTACGTCCGTCGGGAGGCCCCGTGCCATGTACCGGGGTCTAGTCGAACCCCGCGACGAGGTCGTTGAAGGTCTGAGGATCGCAGGTCTTCAACTCAGCAAGCGCCTCGTCAATTTGTGAGTCTGGCGCGGAGAACTGCCAGATAAAATCCGATACGGTAAAGTTGGGCGGGAGGGCCTCGTTGTGGAATGGCGGCGGGACCGTCTTGTGAACCCCCTGGGGGTCACGTCCAGGCGCGAGCGACTTCGGTGACTGGTCACGCTCGGCGAGTGACCTCGCCAATAAATAGTGGTTGTATCTCGGGATGGATAGATAAGGGTTTTTGTTTCGCGATTTCCTCGTGTTTCGTACAACAAGAGATATCGGCCTTTGAACCGTGGTTGCTCGTTGATGAGGTGTCGGGTTGGACTCCGCAGAGGGAGGGGTCGGGGGAGGTTGAGCATCCAAACCTGCGTGCAACGGTTCGGAGGTCAAACGTGGGACCGTGTTTTCCGGTCGAGGGGTGCGTTTGTTAGGTCGCATGGGCATGTAGCTGTGTATAAGGGTTTGGATAGTGGTGGTTGGGGAAAGAGAGATGGTTCCGTAATGGGTCGAATCGATCCCTATTTATACCTGTGACGGGCCACACTCCCGCACGTGAGAGTGAGAGTGAGAGAACTTGGAGGTGGGAGCGAAAAGAGTGACGAGAGACGGACACGCGGTACCATCCGAATCCAGGGGTGTAGTCGGAATAGGAAGGAGTCAGAGTCAGGAAAAAATGGCCCACCTGTGACGGCCGAGTAACACCCCCGGTGTCCTAGATCATCTCGGGCACAAAAAGCTATTACAGCGGTGAGGATCACGCTCGCTGGCGTTCAAAGTGTATCACATCGATTGATGTCGTCCACGGGAGCGATAACGAAATGCACAGCCGCCACTTCACTGGGGTCGTGACTGAACGTGTGGATCCGGTTATCCAACGGATTCGAGGTGACTGGTATGACAGAAATTTCAAAGATGGTGGTTTGGGAGGGAAGAGCATGTCTGTCGCAGTCCGATCATGTACGTCACGTGTCACTTCCGATGTGTGGCTGTGCAACGAACCCCGCATCCGGCCGTAAGTGGGACCCGAAGACCGGGAGAGTTTCGGATGGTGGTGGGGGAAAGTATAGGAGAAGCGCAATGGCAAGGTAAAAACTGTGCGGTAAATTGTGGGGATCTTCGGCCTGATGTCGTGTTCCGCCGTCGCGAGAATGCTAGGGAAAGGAACCAGGGAAAAGGCCAGAACAAAAAAAAAAAAAAAAAAGTCCAATGTGAGGATTGCGTTCTGTCTACCGCCGATTTTACTCTACTGGTACAGGTACATATTGATGATGGTACAAATAAGTTATGCTACTACTAAGCAAGAAGACAGCAAACAGGAAGAAGAAGAAAGCTACTCGAACATCAACTGATTCGAGGCGATCACAGAATAAAATGTTTCGTAGACCGTGTGTCCGTCCAACTCGAGTCTTCTCATGTCCATGTCCTCGTCCGACTCTGCCTCCGGTGTTCCTCCTCTCGGCCACGGTGGTAGACTTTGGACAACGGGGAACGGAGCCCCTTGGATCCCGCTACCGCCCGGCGCTTCCGACTGCTCGGCCACGAACCTCGTCGAACCCCTCTCCTTCTTTCCTTTCCGTCGTAGATTGACGGGCATCATCTGTTTCTCTAGCTCCTGAGGTGAGGGCGAAGGGATGCTCGCGACCCAACCGGAGATGACGTCGGCCAATTGGCGCGCTTCAGGATTCGTTGAACCCTCGAGCAGGACGTCGAGGCCATTGTCGATACCCCCTCGTTTCCTCCGGGCTCGCTTCATGAGAGCCTTGTCCTCTGGGGTCTTCCCCTTGTCCTCGGCCTCTCTGATCTCCGCCAGCTGCCAAAATGCGGTTTTGATCTGGATGTCTTCGTTCCGCCATCTAGAACTGATCCAACGCGAAGCGTTTGGGAGCATGACCTGCACTTCTCTCTTCTTCATCTCGTTCACTATCGCACCCTGGTACCGAAAATAGGCGGTCGGAGGTAACGGACGCGTGTTGTCGTGTCTCGCCATTGTAGGCGCCGAGTGGGTGTAGTTGTAAATGGTGATTGATGAATGGTGTGAGAGGTTTTCGGGAAGGGTTCGTTGGGGGCGTTGCGCGCGGTGGGAGGAGGGGAAGAGGGCGGGGAGAGAACGAAGCGACGTGGGTGGGAGGGGGAGGGGGCTAGATACCGACGGAGAGGATTGGGGGAAGAAGGAAGGATGAGGAGGAAGGAAGTGTCAGTGATCTTGTGTGGGTATAAATCACGAGAGGTTATGTGTTCGTGTACCTTTTGCCTTGAGGCCGTTTCAGTTTCGGTGACTAAGTGACGTGTAGTAATCGGGAAAAGACGTCTTGCATTAATTTCGTACCCTCAGCGGCGGATCTTTTCATTTGTTGCCGTTACCGCGCTGGGGAGGGGGGGTGTGGGCGGACAACCCAGGAAGAGGCGAGGGGGAGATGTGGAGAATACGGATGGACAAACAGAGCCAATCTGACGTTATATAATCCACAACCGACGTACGCACTGGTCAGATAGAGTACCCGATGGGAGCGACAAAGGCGAGGACAAAGGGAATTTACGTCCTCGCCCAGATTTCCTACCTAACGGTCACTTTCAATACCGAAGAATGCGGCACCAGACTGACCACTGCCGTAGTCCCACCGATCAAGATTTGTCGACGCGATACCCCCGCCTTCTGCCCAAATACCTGCCGAGTGGGCTGTATTATTTGGCGGTTTATTCGTGACCGGCCGTGGCTCTTCCCGGCGTCTGAGGTGTTCAATCAACGACCTGGGATCGCAATCGCCGTCCTTGAGCCACACGGAATCCTCCTGTCATCTAGGCGTCTAGCTCCCATGCTCGGTCCGCCACTTGTCCCCCCCCCACGGTCCTTGCATGCCCCTGCCCATTCACCCCCACGTCCATGCCCCCAATGATACCCGACACACACATCCCGTACCACACCCACATCACTGCCAGTTACTCGCAGGACGTCCAGCCCCTCCCTCCGATGTCGGTCGTTCAGGGATCCACATGAAGGGTCGACCCGTAAGAAGCGAGGCCACCCCTTTCCGTGTTCTTCCCATGTTCTTCCCGTGGCGAATTGAACACCGGTCGATCAATCAAAGTGATTCAATCGCATCGGTGTCTTTCTCCGCTTCACCTTGAGTTACCGGAGGAAACCCGCTCAGAGTCCGTCCCCATGTAGTGTAGTCCACGATGGCACACGGTCCATGTCCTGGCGTTGCCCGGAGCGAACCCAAACAATCCATGCCAAGAAAGTGGCCCACCGCTGCTTGAGTGGGTAGCAAGGCAGCGGAGATATTAACTCGTATCTACAAATTAACGTTGATGAATCAATAATAGCACATCAAGGGAGTAGTCGCAACCCAAAAGCGACGGGGTGAGGCGAAGGAAAGCAAGAGCAAGACACGGGCATCAAGGTGAAATCACTGGGTATCGTCAGGGTCGGTTAAAAGGAACACCCGTCTACACACATTCTCGAGGCGATCCGCGCAGGCGACCCGAAGGTTCGTGTCATCTTCGGGACCTCGTCGGTCGCCCGCTCTCCAGTTTCTGTCGAATCTTGACGTACCCCTCTCTGTCGACCCGGTGGATATAATAGTATCCCCGTCCGCTCCCCCATGAAACGCTTCCAGAGTTGTACTCCCGCTGCGTGACATCAAATATCGCGCTAATATCGTCGATCTGGGCGCCGGGGCAATCAATTTAGCCGTCAGGACCGAGGAAAAGTTTCCAAAACGCGACCCACGTTACGCTCGGTAAGTCGCGCATTGACTGGAACGAACGGTTTCAATGAAACAACTATAGCGCCTTCCTTTAGATCGAGGAACTTCGGCCGAATCGATTCATTCACTGGAAACCGACAGAGTCACTCATCACGGCACGGACCGGAACAACACCGACTCACAAGATTCTTTGAACACCTTGTTATTGATCAACACCACATCCGCTTCGCTCATCAGCTTCGCAACCCTCTCGCTCTTGAGCATGTCACCTTCCTCGAGCTCCACCTCCCCCATACTCACCCCCCACATCCTTGTCCGGATCTTCAACTCTTCCAGTTGATCCCTTGCCATCCTAGCTGGGGCAGCCATAATCTCGATACCAAAGCTCCTACATCCTGTTTGAAGGCTCGCTTGGAGGACGACGTTGCCGACCCCGCACCCGAGGTCGAGGAACAACGACCCCTCACGCAAACCGGTATGACGGATGACGTCAGACACGAGAGAAGGCATCAGCTCTCCATAGGTCTCGGAGGAAAATGCCTCGTAATTCCTGAGAGAGTGGACCTGTGGACCAACACACCGTTGGTAGGTTTCTTCGATAAGCCGCATGCATACGCCCTTGGGCATCCCAGTTGAACTCCATGTCTTGACGTACTCCTTGAGAGAGTTTTCGCCTGGGGGAGCCACCGGGTCATCCGGCAGAGGAGGATACTTCAGAACACGGAGGATAGCATTGATCGAAGTCATCGTCTTCACGAACAGGGGTCCATCCTGTCTAGTAATCGCCCTCTGCAGAGTCTTGAGATAATTAACAGACGGAGGGTGATCCTCGAGGCAAGCCAAGGGAGGTAAGCGGAAGGTTTGCGAATCCCCGTTAGACGGCGTCGGGCTGCGTGCCGGACCGTCATCGTCTGTGGCGAGAAGATTACTATTTGGCAGGGTCCCAAACGCCAACCGCTGTTCAGGGGTAAGGTAGTCTGCGGAGAATGAACGATCAGGAAGATGGCCAACAAAAAGCGCGCGCGGGGACAAACGTTCGACGATAGTAAATAAACTTTGTTTCAGGCATAGAATCGGGTCGTAGTGATCCTTGTCCTTCGGCGCGAGGAGGATGAACCTAGAAAGTGTTAGGAGGGGGTGGAGACGACGTAACCGTGGACCCCACCTCTCGCTGGCATGAGTGTTCGGGTATTCAAGTTCCACGGTAGGGTAATCAGTAGGGTGAACCTCGAACGACTTGTCATTGGGGTCTGCAGGGTTCTTAAAATCTACGCCACGGTCAGCCAAACACACGGCCGAGAGGTTCACAACGTACGAGTCTTGTATCCCTTGAGTATCCCCTTCACCACCTGCTCGCAACTCTTGAGGTCTGATCTCGGTATTCCATCGTCCGTTATCCAACACTCCCGCGCATCTAGTGCGTCATTTGGGGCC
>Ga0307516_10006299_pt1 | contig 13941 bp, 21 predicted proteins | sample 19_EM_MG_FD_203310 | JGI IMG/M metagenome (GOLD analysis project Ga0307516, IMG submission 203310) | Populus trichocarpa ectomycorrhiza microbial communities from riparian zone in the Pacific Northwest, United States - 19_EM | ecosystem: Host-associated > Plants > Roots > Unclassified | place... | reverse complement strand
TCCGTCCATGGTCGTGGAAGAAGTGGTGGACCTGCGGCACACGCGGCGCACTCGCATCGCTCTTGGCGAGGTCGGCCAAGTATTTCAGCGTCATGATCTCGGGGTAGAAGGACGAGTACGCCCCGAAATTGACAAAGTACTCGTCAAATGGGAGGCACCGTCTGTAGTTGCGGTCGTTCTTATTCTCGCGCTCGTGCTGGGAGCAGGCGTTCACGATGGCTGGCTCGAGGGTGGCAAAGTTCGTATATGAAGACATTGGTGGGAAGTCACCTAGGTGGGTGGAACCGTCAGGAGGGAGGACGCGGAAAAGAGATGCGGGGGTCCCGACGTTAGGGGTACATCTGACCCTCGTTCGTGCACATACAATCACGTACTAGAATCAGCCGCCTGTGTGGGATCACGCGTGGAAGCGGCAAGAGCTGATATTGATCTCGCAAGCGGCGCGGTGGTGAGCGCGGGTGCTGGTGGTCGGAGATAAGATTTATTGAGGATCGCCGCTACGAAGCCAAAGAAGGTTTCGGCACTTGCCACATCCGGGCCGGTGCCAAAATCGTCACAGTGGGCAGGGTTGACGGTGCTTTCACTGGGCCAGGGTTAGGATCCAGATTCGAGAAGATCTGAAGCAACGATGTTCAAGGTTACGGATGACATCCAACGCAATGACCAACGTACGAACGGAGCCTACATAAGGCGCCGCAAATTAGTAGTACATAACACCCAAGGTGAACAGCAGAAAGTCTATGTGATCAGCGAGCTCGAGGGGTCACACATTCGCCCTTGGTTGCTCGTGTCATCACAGGCTTTGTTTTCCTCGTCCCCTCTTCCGGCTTCGGGCAGCCTTGGCGGCTTTAACGGCAGCAGGCTTACCGATGAGGTCAGAATCGGTGGTGAGATCGGGAGAATATAAACACTCGCCTTCTTAGCTTGGGCCTTCTTGCTCGAAACCTTCTTTGGCTTCGCAGCGGCGATCCTCTTGGTTGTGGTAGTCTTCTTCGAGGAAACCTTAGGGGTAGCGGTCCCCTTAACCGCGATAGTCTCCTTAGTTATGGTGGTCCTCATGGTTATGGTAGTCTCCATAGTTGTGATAGTTTTCTTCGCCATTATGGTGTTCTTGGGGGCTGCTGTCTTCTTCCCCCTGGGTTTGTTGAGCTTCTTGGGCTTGTTGGATGGGCCCTTGGAGCTAGCCTTCCCAGACGACTTCTTCGCCATTGTCTTCCCTGGCTTCCTGTTGGTCGAGGATGGTTTCTCGATTGTGGCCGAAGTCTTCTTGGTGGAAGCTGACGGGCAGACAAACGTGTCGTTAACTTACCTCCTTTGTGGTGCTGGGAGGCCCTTCGAATAGATTGAAGACCGATGCCTCGTACCTTCGTGGCAGTGTCTCGAGAAACACTGACTTGGGCTTCGTTTGGGTGAGCAACAATGTGTGGCTGGGAGATAACAGCGCGTTTTAGTCTCTGCGCCTTCCCTGGTTGGCGCCTGTTACTTATAAGTTTCTAAGATTCACGTGCTCACAGTCTGCTCACAGTTCCCACTGCGCAGACTCATCCATTCTTTCCCGAGAAGCCTGAGTGGGAAATCCACCGCACATCCAAGGGAGTGATCCTTCAGATTGGCTTCGACAAGGGGGAAGGTTGGATGGTATTTTGCTGACCGAACATTTGGCCGTACACAAAGGAGATCGGCCGAAACTGTTTCTCACCCCGACCTCGCGCTCAGGCTGTGTTTCAAGGGTTCCACACTTTCCCCGGCTTACGCCCAGGTATACATGCGATTGGACTCTCTGCAGCCTCTAGTATTTGGCATAGATGGTCTAAAGTGTCATTCTAAAAGGCCAGGTATGTGTATCTAGCACCTGTACTCTCTACTCAGCATCTCTCCACGGGCGATCAACATTCCCTCCTTCGTCATCGGATTCACCAGCCCTAGCGGGAACCCCTGCGAGGGTGCGTTCCTGCAACCGCATGGTCAACGCGTTCATATCATCTATCCCAGCGTTTCTGTATCCCTCAGCGTAGTCTCCTGCTACATCGACCTCCTCGTTGTAGTCCCAAGAGATTTCTGCTCCCTTGCATCCGTTATTCCTGCGGACGTAATTGAGGAACGAACGCCACATGGGGTCCAGGGACAGGACCTCAGGGTTTCCGATTACAATCAACAATGCCATCGCTCGCGTTACCGCAACTAAAAATGAATCTTAGCCGACAAGCAAGGAACTAGCTCACTTGCAAACTTACCGTTGAACCGTCGAGGGTTAGCCACGAAACCGAGGGTGTGACGAACGTCGTAGTCGATGTGTTCAGAGCTGCTCCTCACCGTGGAGATGATGATGACCTTGCGCTCCTGTGGAAGCAGTTGTGGATTAAGGCTAGAAGTGGTTTTATTTCCACCTTACCTGGCCCTGGAATTCCTCGACACTCCCAACTTTAACTTCATCTGCAAACGCCCGAAGGGTGGTGCGGAGTTTCTGGACTTGTGCGTGGTACGGGGTGATGATACCTGGTAGTTGTTTGAGTACATTTAAAGGTCTAGCATAACTGCGATCGTACCAATGTCGTGGTCCGCTGGGGTAAACTATCAGTAACCTGAGTTTTATGGATACGGGCAAGGACGAACTGATTCGGTACTTCTCCTTGAGCTTCATTACATAGTCCTTGACTTCCGTGACTTCATCGATGTTGAAGAAAGATGGAGAGGACGCATCGCGATCGTCTTTCCCCACGATGCCATGGAACAAGATCGGGAATCGAGGGTTTGGGAGAATGGCTTTGTTGATGAAAGAATCGATCACCCGACGCGGAGCAAAAGCCTGCAGATCTCCCCTGTAAAACTTCTCGTTGGGAAAACTGAGAATCGCCTCGTGGGACCGGAAGTTCTTCACGAGCTTGACAACACTAGGATAAAGCGGAGTGAGCGGATCATACAACTGGAGAGCGAAAGTCGAAGAACCTGATGCCATAGTTTTGCACCTCCTCATACCCATCGCGACTCATCAGCCGTTCCAAATAACTGGTTTCAAGTCCCAAGGCCCTTGCGACGTCCGACCGAATGATTGGGCCAAGCTGCTTGTGATCGCCAGAGAGGATAACTCTGGTGCCATTATCCGCCATCGTCTTCACGGCAATCATAACCTCCGGTTCGGTAGCTTGCCCAGCTTCGTCGACGAAGATGTACCCGAAGTGACCACGTTCCATCCCTATCCCATGGAAGATTGATGCGGACACGCAGGTGGAGACTATCACTCTGAACCTCGTCATTCTCGACATCGGTGGGACGGTGTACGTCCCCTGGACACGATAAGCATAGTTTTCTAACTTGCTCGAGGTAGCCTCTTTTGGACGTGACGGCGCGTAGAATCGGAATAATTCATCTGGGGACAGCGCACCGGCCAACTTCTCCGCAATAAGGTCGGCAGCAGAGTTACTGGGGGCACAAGCCAGGATTTTGGCAAGCGGATTCTGGCGGAGTAATTGCCGAATGCCTTCAACGATGGTCACAGTTTTTCCAGTTCCAGGTCTGTGGGTAGGTTAGATGGAGATTCTGGCCCACTGAGTGCGAGGTACGTACGGGCCAAAGACGCAGAAAGGAGGTGAGCCCGCAGGCAGCCCCAGGATGGATGCAATTGCCTGGAGTTGCGCTTCGTTGGATGCAATGTTCGGGTTGTGTATCCCTCTCCGCGCCCCGAGAACGTTCGGACGAGTGACCGCACCTGTGTGTCCGGCAGTGGGGAACAGGATTCTGTCCTGCTCGAACACAGTGTCCATTGCTTGATGCTGCCGACGAATCGGATACCTGTTCAATTTAAACCGAACGGAAAATCGTTGTTGCCGGCTCGTCATCCTAAACGATCTGTTGAAGCGCAGGCCGACTTCGGATTGCCGGACGAGATGGACATATCCTTCAAACCACCTTGTTTCCCCTTGAGGTTGGATGAGTATGGCATCACCTGGAGAACGAGATCAGCGGAGAGGATCCCAGATTCTTTAGTGACGCTACCTTTGAGGACGCTGGGACGCTTTTCTGCGAGTCCGGGAACTTTCAAGCTGAGGATTGAAGTTAAGAAACTGGACACCGTAGAAGGGAGGAGGTGATTCACTAGTAGTAATTCTCGTACTGCGTCAATGTCGTGTCGGAGATGTCATATCTCTCAAGGTCATTCCTGGGGGTGGATCGTCAGAAGGGTTCAGAGATGTAAAACCTGCATTGCTTACTCCATCTGAAATTCTTCAGTCCAGAGAAGAGTTTTGAAGTGTCGGCTATAATTTTTGGAGTCGAAGGTCCTGGGGAGCGCACTGCGTTTGATTTCCTCAACCTGCGCCTTGGTGGAACCGTACTTCAGCGCAAGGGCCATATGCGCGGGAATCGGAGCCTTCGGCAACGGAACTCTCCAGGTAATTGCCGCGTTGGACTCGGGCGCCTGCGAGCCACGTCAAAATCGCCTTTGGTTCACGGGTTGAGACGGACTTACCACACCAGGAACCACATCGGTTACAGGAGGGCGGTTGGTGCGCCTGCGCGGGACGTACGGTGCAGTAGGCCGGAGGGCTGCATGATCCTCCCTGCTGCCAACTATGACACGGAGTGGCCGAACGATCACGAATTCTTTCCCGAGTTGAGTATCCTCAAAGAGAATCTCAGCACGATCTTGGTAGCGACCGCGATATGATTGAGTGAAACTGATGGTGAGGCGGGTCTCTCGTCCATAGATTATTCTATCCGCAGTGAAGTCTGCGGAAAAGCTTCGAGCGACATTGTAAGTAACCTCGATGAAAGGCAAAACGGAAAGAAACTCACGGCGAAATTCGGCCACGGTTGGAAGTCGAGGTCAACTTCACGTCGACCAAACGGACGTTGGAGCGGGGAACCGATGTGGTGACCACGAGCGTGACCGCTCTCCCAGCCAGAGCCTCCTCGAGTTCAATTATTCCAAAGTCAAGGCCCTCCGAACTTGAGACGGAGATCCCGTGTTTGTCTTTCTCCCCCTCCTCAAGCAGCGACTTGAACGCGAGGAAGCGTTGTTTGTTCGAGTGCCTCTTCGTCCTTTGGTGCCACTCCCAATTATGATTGATGATAGCGATTTGACATAACTCGCAAAACTCCGTGTCGATGCCATGTGCCTGGGCGTAAGCGGCTCTCTCCAGAGTTTTCCGGTGGGGCTTACCGGCCAAGTGGGCTTGGTGGATTTTGTCTGTTAGGCAGACCACGCTACACGTTTCACAGATGTGAATTTGGTGGTGGAAACGACAGTTGTCATCGCTGCAGCTTCCGGTATTCAAGAGGGCGCGACAAACACCAGTCATGACGGGTCGGACGGAGAAGAAAAGTGTGGCGGGGGCTGGGCCGGAATTTATATCCAGCGCCTCGTGCCGTGAAAGACCCAGCGTTGCCAAACAACGCATAACCGCCCGAGGACACCGCCCGAACGGCACGGATAAAGACGCCGCTGGCGCCCTATTGGGCCACTCCCATGAACGTGGTCATGGTGCACCAAATGACGGTATCACGAGAGAATTGCTGTTTGAAGGGACGATGTATCCTTGTTTCATATATTTCATTTATGGGGTACCGACCTCCTTGACAATATCTACCAGCGAGGATTCAAGCGCTTTCGTCCACGGAAGATTCGTCCACGTCTGCGCCGGTCGGTGACGCCAGAGCGTGGGTTGCCGTAGGTTTTGGCTTCCCGAACGCGATCTTCATCCAAGAAGGCATCGGTTTAGCCTCTTTTGGCCGGACGTAACTCGTTGCGTCCAAAGAGACGTTTAGCAGCGTGATTGCTTGACCGTTGATGGGATTGAGACTCAAAGCCTAGAAACCTTGATTAGCGGAGTCTATTATTGACGGTAATCGCGGGTACCTCGTGGTATTTGACGATAGCCCTGTCGGGGTCATCGAGAAGTTGGTAGGCGCTCCCTAGGAAGACGAGGGCTGGGACGTTCCGGGGGTCGATCTCGATCACCTTTTTGTAGGTGTCACGGGCATCCGTCAGCCGCCTGGAGTGAATAAGTTGAGGTAAGTAGATCGGCTCTCCCAACTCCAGTTAGTAACATGACGTTAATAGTACACGAACCCGATTCTTTTGTATGCGGTGCCCAGGTTGATGAATGTGTTGACCCATGATGCCTGCGACGTCTGCGTGATCTCGGCCAATTGTATCGCCTGTTCGAACAACTCGATGGCCCCTTCGTAGCTGGATAAAAGTAAAATCTTTTTGGGGCAGAGGAAGGTATTCCACGATGCTCACTCTTGGTTGTAGAACTTGAAAACCCCCCTCTCGTTTACCAATAATGGATCGACGTCACACATTGCGTGGGCACCACTGAGTGCTTCGTCCGCGTGTATGAGGTGTGAGAGCATCATCTGTTCCATCCCGATAAAAAGCAGTGGGAGATGAGATCTGAGTCCCCGTTAGTAATGCCGAGAGGCTTCGGTGCTACAGATCTACCCAGGGAAGAGACGTGAACACGTCGAGTATGCTGTGACCGCGTGGTCGTGTTCTCCTTCCGAAGCAAATGTATGGGCGAAGGCCAACCACGCGGGAGCGGAGCGAGGGTCCATAAGTGTGGATTTGCTATTGTGATCGGTCAGTCATCGTGTGCTTCGCAAAGAATACGAAAGCACCTGAAATAAGTTCGGGCGTCTTGCCACTTCTTTGCAGTCAGGTACCAAACCCCAACGGCGTACCAACTAACAGCGTTCTCGGGTTCCTTGTCCACCATCTCATGAGCTAGGATGAACAGCTTCGAATGGAGGTTTGACAGATGGTACATGCATGCAATGTGCATTGGGAGGGTGGGAGGGTGGATTGCGACGAGACCTAATATTCTTCGAGTTTGTCAAGATACAATCACACGGAGACCACCGGATGGCGTACCTCGAGGTGATCGCGAAACAATCCGCCCACCGGAATTGGGTGTATAATGCGTCTGCAAAACTATATAGCACGTCAGGGTTATCGGAGAGACCGAATTCTTCCACCAGCCGCTTTCGCGTCATGGCCTGCTCCTCCGTGTGCTTGTACTTGCGCAGCCGTGAAGTGTATATTAGGCGGATGAAATCCGCATCTTCTGGTGTCTGGTCTTTATATGAGAGGCTCTGGATAAAATCCCACTCTGAACTCGTGTAAGTGAAGGGACACCCCGAGGGAGAGACCAATCACCTTCATCGGCGGACATCATCTCTCCGTTGATCAGTTGCTCGAACGAATCGTAGCATTTGACGTCGAGTGCCAGAGCCTCCAAGAAGCACTGTTTGGCTTGATCCGATCGGTTCAGCTTGAGCATCACCAGGCCTCTTAGATGGCACATCGATGCCTCGACCTGAGTCTGTGTGAGAAGGTCTTGGTAGGGACAGGGTCAAACGTCCCTACTTTGATGCCACCGTCTACGTTTGGAATGGCAGGCCCACTCTTACCTAGGCAGCTGGGTTTAGTAGTGTTGAATGCCCCGAAATTATTGCCTACCCGAATCTCGGAACGGGTTAGATTCTCCGAGCATTTCCGTTGCGCTATGCCACTTCCCTTGCCGTACCTAGGGGTTTGTTAGGCAACTCCGTGTGGATAAAGAATAACACCACACCTGACATAACGCGGCAAGGTACCGGCAAGCCACACTCATATCGACGAGTCTCGACGCGCCATTTGGATACTCCACAGCCGCGTTGACCATGCTGCTTGGGCCAACAGGTAACCGCACTCCGTGATTAGGTGGTGACACAGGTTCGGGAACCTCTCGAGCCTTTCCCTTGCCCGAGAGTGCGGCGATGTTCGGATGGACGGTGGAAAACTGGACAAGGGGGTATGCATGGCCATTCGTCAACGGGAATTTTGTAACATTGTGGTTCACAGCTGGGGCAGGAAAAGCTCTTATTAACAATTGCTCAGCACGCGCGTATTGGTGTGTCATGAAGAACGTCTGGGCGAGCCAGAATGCATCGTTGGGGTCGTCTGCGCCGCGACTGTAAACGTCTGATCTCCGCGAGGGGAGTGGAAGGGGCTTACTCGTCCAGCTGAGGATTTTATCGCCCCAGAACGCGGCAGAATCAAAGAGGTGCTGCATTAGGGCGTCGTGTCTCCAGAGGCGCATTCTGTCAACCATCCCCCACTCGGCCTCCTCATCCTGCTCATCAGTGGTACCCTCGGGGAGATCGATGGTGTCCTGGAAGATATCGGTCGTGTCATTTGCCAAAGGGTGACGTGCAATGCTCTCCCTTGCCCTTCTGAGAGGTCGTATGGGGGAAGGTCGGATGGGTGAGACCTGTAAGATCGACCGGTTCGGATCGAGGGCCGAAAACGAGCTCGAGTTGGCCTCGATGTACGAGTTGACGAGTGACTGAGGTCCAAAGGAGAAGGAAGTGTTGAACGAGCCTCTCTGGCGCGGATTGACCCTTGGAATTGGAGGGATGAAAAAGTTGTTGGGTGGAGGAGGAGTAGAAGCCATCTCTTGATCACTTCCGTTCAGCCACAGTCGCGTTCCCACCGTGTCTCTTATGATCCGCCTACCGAGGGCTCTCCTGGACGAAATCGGCTCTTCCACCTCCGCTCACTCTGGTATTTAGCGTGTGGTACTCCTCGTCGGCAATTGGCTAAATCTTGGAATCTAGGCCATTCAAAGGGACGATTGTCGAGGAAAGATAGCCGAAAGCTGGGGCGGATCGAGAGCAAAAAACGAAAGGTTGAACATCACGCTGCGAAACAATGCGTGCAACACAAGCGACCAGCCCAGGAAGAGCACGAAGATGGCCCGGCCCCAAAAAAGCCCAGGGTCACCGCTCCGCCTCCCGAGGCAAAGGCGAAGCTCAAGAAAAAAACTCCGCTCCAAAAACTTGCCGGTAATTCCTCGGGCTACCCCGGCCCTCCGAAAACTCAGGGGGGAGACAAAGAGGATGCGTATATTCGCTACCTGGAGGGCAAACTTGGTTGGAAGAAGAACGGAGCAAAAACGAGCGCTTATGGTTCCGGCTTGGTGGATGACGGCCTTGACGGTCTGTACACGCCCTCTTTTACTGTTTCGAGCAGTTTGACTGAACCCTTCACCCGCAGAACTACTTGATGGATTGGGCGCGTTTGAATCACGGGTGGTGCGTGGACGGCTTGACGGAACCATTGGTTTTCACTAAACCTCGCCCTAGGTCATTTCACATCCAGGGTCCGATATATCCGAGGGAGAGGACTCAGGACTCGACTCTGAGACTGGGAGTGAGCTTGATGCCAGTTGGTCAGACTATAAAGTGGAGGAGGGGGACACAAGTGCGGAATCCGACGAGGATGACTACGGCGAATGGACAGGTTTCGGCCATAGCTCGGGAGCCGATGAAGATCCTACCCCCGGACCTCCAAAGCCCCACGAGGCAGCCGCAACCACGCCTACCCCTCAGTTCGGGTCCAGATACATCCCTCCACACCTTCGTAAAGAGGTCGCCGATGCTCAAAGTCAACCTTCGGAGAGCCTGGTAAAGTTGACCAAACAATTAAACGGCCTTTTGAATCGGTACGTTGCCCATCCGCTGCTCCGGCACTTATTCTGACAGGGTCCTCAGTCTAAGCGAACAAAATATTTCGTCGATTTTGGACGGCGTCGAAGAGGCTTATCGTAACCACAGTCGGAACGGCACGTACTCCCCCGTTTACCGAGCCACGCCCACTCTGACCTGGGTAAAGCGCTCTAGATATAACCTCTACGCTCACTGGCCTGATCGTCGACGGGATCTCATCACACGCCACCCACTTGGAGTCCTACGTCGTACTTTATGCAGCTCTCGTAGCTGGCCTATACCGTGTTATTGGTGTCGAGTTTGGTGGGTCCCTCTCCCTCCGATTGTAGACAGGGTTGAGCTTACTTATGATTATTAGCGGCGTACTTTGTTCAATCCACAGTTTCCGCATATGAGAAACATATGGAACCCAACCCCCATGATCAGGATGAACTGGGAAAGGAGGCCTCCAACCTCATGGTTCTAATCTCTGAGCTCTACAGCTTCCAAGTCATCTCTTGCATTCTAATTTACGACCTCGTCCGAGACTTGCTTAACAAACCTCAGCTTTTGGAGTACAACGTTGAACTTCTTCTCAAGATAGTAAGGAGTGAGTGTTTACATCCCTACCGAGCCGCTTTACTAAACTTCAGAAGATTCTGGGCTGCAGCTCCGACAAGATGATCCGTCCGCGTTGAGGGATATCATCCAACTGGTCCACTCCAAAGTCCCCGATCGCTCCGGGGATATGAGGTAAGCTGGGCTGTCTTGTTAGCATTTTGTTACCCACTAGTGACCCCTCCTTAGTTCGCGAACCAAGTTTATGATAGAAACCTTATCGAACTTGAAGAACAACAAGGCGAAAAAGGCGATCGGGGGCGGCGCCAGTGGAACTGGCGCACAGGAGGTAGTAGAAAGACTGAAGAAATTCTTATCCGGGATGAACAAGAAGCGTCACGGTGAGTATTCTTTTAATCTCACGCCTACATCCAAGACACCTTACTGTTTCTGCGTAGTGAAGCCTCACGAACCCCTACGAGTGACACTCGAGGACTTGCGTTGTGCAGGGAGTAGAGGAAAGTGGTGGCTCGTTGGAGCTGCGTGGAACGGCGACCCTCTTACTGAGAACACTGGGAATCCGACGCGGACTGAAGCTGAAGCCGATCAAGAGGACACGTTCATGAAGTTGGCTCGGAAACAGGGAATGAACACCGATATTCGGAGAAGCATATTTGTGGTGCTCATGAGCAGCGAGGTGAGCCGAGGTTTGGAATTCCTTCCCGCTGTTCTCAACCCCCCTCCCGAAAGGACTACGTGGACGCTTGCGGAAGGCTCGGACAATTAAACCTCACGGAGATTCAACAACGCGAGATCGTCCGGGTCCTCCTACATTGCTGTGGTAATGTATGTGGGACCTCCTTTCCTGCCACGATCTCCTAACTAAAGTGACTCGCACCACGCTCCAGGAGAAGGTGTATAACCCATACTACACCCTCGTCTGCCAAGAACTGTGCCGGTTTTCACATTCCTACATGATCACGCTGCAGTTTTGTTTATGGGACTTCCTTCGTGAGTTGGGGGAGAGCAACGTGGGCGGGATAGAACTGCTGAAGCGCCAAGACGAGCCTGGGTTCGCGCCTCAAGGGAAGTCAATCAGCCGCTACAGGTCGAAGAATATCGCCAGAGTGTATTCCTGGTGGGTCGCCAAGGACTGTTGTAGCTTGACCATTTTCAAGGTTTTACATTCTCGCTGTACAACATTTGGGCCGCGTGCTGACGAAGTCAATAGCCTGTCGACTTTCTGACCCTCAAGGACCAGACTAAAGGCTTCCTGAAGGAATTCCTTTTACAACTCTTCATTGACACCCAGATCTCGACACCTTCTGTGGCCGAGAATGCACAATCCATCGCTCAGAAGATTACCTCGCGGAACAGAGATACTGTGGAGGACGTTTTTCGGAAAGCGACTCCACACGAGGGGCTCAGGGCTGGGTTCCACTATTTTATCAACCACGCGTTCAAGGAAGATGTGGGAGAGGATAACAAGGGGTTCGTTGCCTGGGCAGTTGGGATATCCACAAGCGTGTTGGGGGACAATTTGTAAGGGTAACTTCGCACCGGCACCGTTTATCGTACTTTTTCAAACGCCAGCGTTACCACGACGCTCCCGCTGCTTCCGCCAAAGGTAAACGTGGGGTGTTGGATGTGCGAACTAGGGTTGGGGTTTCGAAGAGCGTTAATGATCAGTACCGGCCCGGGTGACACAGGGCACGTACTGGTAGACCAGTCCAACATCCGGTTCCAGGAACACGGACTTCAATTGATCTTCTGTGAAGTTACAAGCTAAAAAAAATCATCCTCCTGAGCGTAAAGTACGGATGGAAACTAGTCTCACATGTAATCACGAAACGACCACCGGGCTTCATCAGCGTTGATAAACGTTGAGGATACCGCCAATGTGGGGGGTCACCGTTCTCATCTCTCTTCCCAAGGGCAATTGCATCGAGAGTGCCCTTGTCGAAGATGAGATCCCAGCCGTCAGAAGTTTCGTCGTCCCGAGGAAGATCCTCTTCGAAGAAATCGTGGACGGTAAACCGAATCGAAGTCGCATCTTCTGTTTCTTTTGTCGCGGCAATAGACTTGGCGAGCGAGATCGCGTTCTCACTGTAGTCGATGCCATGTATCTTCTTGGGATTGTATCCGGCTTCATGGAGCGCGAATAGCAACGTGCCGTTCCCACACCCAATCTCGAGAATCGATGGAGATTCGGACGGGTCTGTCGAGGGAGGATATTGATCCACGGCCCAGTTGACCATTTCCTCGACTGTTTCCAGTCCGAACCTAAAACGAAGGCAGAGCGGGTGCCGGTCATCTAACGTCAGCACCCATTCGATCATCCGCAGATGACGATAATGTTACCAGACTTCTCCTTCATCGCCTATCTCGTGGAAATTTTGGAGTTCCTTGTGATACGCATTATCCCAGCTGGAGCGATCGCGTGATGTTTGGGATTGGTAAGGCATCACAGTAACCGCCCTCTCGTATGGGTACTTACTATTTTTTGGTCCCGAGCTTGGACGAGATGAAGTCCTCGGTCATACTCTCGGACGGTCTGCTCAGAGATCGATAATGAGCGTATGGCCCATGATGCAATCGTGATGCGATCTTTTGTGGCCGCCGTTGGCGATCCGAAGATGGGGACACTGGCATCGGTGAATGTCCACTTTACTTATTTGATTGGAATAAGTGAGAAAAGACACCAAAAAGCAGGAATAAGTAGGATAAGGGGGCAATAAGTGGTCAGTCAATAATCCAGGTCTATTTAGTCAAAATAAGTTGCAAACAAAGTATGGAAATAAGAGGATAAGGACCAGAAGAAAAAACTGGTTGGTAAGCACTGCACAGGCCACAAGCAATAAGTTGTGGTTTGGTAGCTTCAGCCACCCTTACCTAAATGATGACTGCCCTCCTAGGTTGATCTGACCTCATTGCTAGCGCCTTCATCCATCAAATGGTTCCTAGGAGGTGTAGCTGTGGGAACCTCGTCTCCCTCCCATCACATGGTGCTGTTGAGCTTGAGAACTGCACCTGTAAATATTGCTCAGAAAAAAATAATTTTTATACTTAAGCTGAAATGGATGTCTACACCACCACCCAGGCCCACCATCCTGTGGTCCACTGTTTCAGGGAGGTCCCAAGTGTATGTAAACAGTCTTCCAAAGTGTAATTTTGGCCTGGGATCTCCTGGGGTGACATGAACTATGTTGAGCTTTACCCAATGCCATGCCAAGCTTCTGAGGCATTGACTTTACATGCTGTCAAAATATATCCCTGGGACAAAACCAGAATGACCACCAGTCTTTGTCAAATTCACCACATTAGACCTACAAGTTATCCCTCCATTCGGTGTATTATATCTCTCAAAATGTACAGTAGATCACTGGTCACCTAGACGCTAAAACAGTATTTTTATTATTACTCATCAACAACTTCACATCGCATCAAAAAAAGAGTCTGGGTTTATAGTGTGGTGCTATACCTCTACAGCCCTACCAAAATAATAGTTCATCTGTATGATTTAGACCCTGTGGAATGAATTCGCAAGTCCGCTGTGGAACGGGCGGCCATCACTCACCTGGACAGCGTCACACCTCTTATGTCACACTCTCCCTACGCAAGGTAGGGATATTGGATGTGGAATATTGGGGTGATATGGTGTTTGCCACCCTATCAGATACATGACCCACATGAATTTGGCCCGCCCACTCGTGTGATCTGGTTGTCGAGCCACTTGGATTGGATGAGCGTGACGTGTGATTGTCACTTGGTGTCACACCAAAGTCACGATTTGAACAAGAGTCTGGGATTTTGCTCGAAGAACATGTTTTCCCACCGTGGGAAGGAAACGAGAGCGAGTGGACTGGACGCTCCGATAATGTGACACCCAGTTTATATGTTTTTTTCATTGTGCGG
>Ga0307516_10006298_pt1 | contig 13943 bp, 14 predicted proteins | sample 19_EM_MG_FD_203310 | JGI IMG/M metagenome (GOLD analysis project Ga0307516, IMG submission 203310) | Populus trichocarpa ectomycorrhiza microbial communities from riparian zone in the Pacific Northwest, United States - 19_EM | ecosystem: Host-associated > Plants > Roots > Unclassified | place... | reverse complement strand
GACTTCGCTGCGGCCTACGACAAGATCAAGTAGAGCGTGATCAAAGGGCGACCGGTTTTCCTCGCGCAAACGCCATGGCGTTTGCGCGGAGTCCTCACTGCCGCGCCATCTCGGCCTTGCCGACGCCCTCGCCATCGAGCTTCTGGTCGTCATGCATGACGACGGTCACGCGCGACAGCTTGCCGGTAAACTCGAACGGCGCAACGTAATGCGAGACCGGGCTGCCGCGGTCACGGCGCTGAGGCTCCTTCTCCGCGACGTCGTCGACCTCGGAAAAATCGCGGTCGAGATGAAACAGCTCCCATTTGTCGGCCTCGAACGGCGTGCCCGGCGGATGATAGGCGACGGCCTTCCATCCCTGATGCCAGATGCCGCGATGGCCGAACATTTCGAAATATTGCGGAGAGGCTTTCGACGGCACTGACACGTCGAGAATCGACCGCGCAAAACTCTCACCCTCGATCGGCATCTGCTGCGCGCCGGCATCCTGGTGTCGGGCGGCACCAGCCCCAACGCCTTCTGGCGCGCCAGCCGCTGCTCGCGCTCGACGTCCCAGCCGTGGGCGAACAGCGGATCGTAACTCCTGATGAATCGGCCGGAGCCTGATGCGGCGCATGGCAGGCGCCGAGCGCGACCCAGGTCAGCCACGGCAGATCGGGACGGTCTGCGAGATGATCGCCGATGAAGCGGATCGCCTGATCGATCAGGTCGGACGTCAGGTGATAGCCGTCGGCATACGTCCCGGGAGGATCAATATGCGTGTTGTCGGAGACCAGTTCCGGCGCGAACTGGTCGGTCTCGGCGTCGAGAAAGCCGTAGAAGCGATCAAAACCGCGCCCGAGCGGCCAGCCGTCGAAGGGGCCGGTGGCGCCGCTTTCGGTGAGCGGTGTCACGTGCCATTTGCCGACCATGTAGTTGCGATAGGCGTGGGCGCGCAGCATCTCCGCGAGCGTGCCGGCCTCGCGCGCGATCTTGCCGCGATAGCCCGGATAGCCTGAATCGAAATTGGCGAGACAACCAACGCCGACCGAATGATGATTGCGTCCGGTCAGGAGCGCGGCGCACGTGGTCGAACACATCGCCGTGGTGTGGAAGCCCGAATAGCGCACCCCCTCGGCCGCGAGGCGATCGATGGTCGGCGTCCTGATCTGCGAGCCATAGCAGCCGAAATCGGAAAAGCCGACGTCGTCGAACAGCACGACGAGGATGTTGGGCGCACCGTGCGGAGCTTTTGGCGCCTCCGGCCACCACGGTTTCGAGCTCGCGATGGTCTTGCAGATCGTGCCACCGAAAGCCTCTCTTCCGTTGGTGCTCATGTCTGCCCTCACCCTCAAGCCGTACCGAGATAGACGTGCTGCACCTGCGGATCGATGGCGAGCGCCGCCGCCGTGCCTGACAGCACGCTCCTGCCGACCTGCAGCACGGTCGCGAAGTCGGAGACCTCCAGCGCCAGCTCGATCGACTGCTCCGCGAGCAGGATGGTCAGGCCCTCGCGATGCAGCCGGCCGAAGGTCTCATACATCGATTCCACCACCGCGGGCGCGAGCCCGAGCGAGGGCTCGTCCAGCATCAGCAGCTTGGGATCGCTCATCAGCGCGCGGCCGACCGCGAGCATCTGCCGTTCGCCACCCGACATGGTGCCGGCGCGCTGGCTGCGGCGTTCCTTCAGCCGCGGAAAGATTTCGTAGACACGCTCCAGCAATATGGCGGCGCGTTTCCTGTCGTTGAGCGGGGTGGCGCCGAGCAGGAGATTGTTCTCGACGCTCTGCTGCACGAACAGCCGCCAGCCCTCCGGCGACAGCGCAAGACCTTTGCGCACGATCGCAAACGCGCTCTGGCCGGCGATGGCCTCGCCGCGAAATTCGATCTCGCCGGCATGCACCGGGATCAGCCCGGCGATGGCGTTCAGTGTCGTGGTCTTGCCGCCGCCATTGGAGCCGAGCAGCGCCACCACGCTGCCTTCCGGCACCTCGAACGACACGTCGGACACCCCGATCAGGTCGCCGTAACGCACGTCGAGATTCGCGATTCGGAGCAAGGGACCATTCATGGCACGGGCCCGCCCATCAGTTCGACCGGGGTGTGGCCGACGGCGGCCTTGGCCGCGCGGGTGCCGAGATAGGCCGCGATCACGGCCGGATTGCTGGTCACCTCGCGCGGGCTGCCATGCGCGATCTCCTTGCCTTGGTGGAACACCATCACGCGGCTCGCCAGCGACATGATGACTTCCATGATGTGCTCGACGATCACGAGCGTGATGCCGGAGCGATGGATGTCGCGCACCAGTTCGATCGCCAGCTGCACCTCACGCTGGGTCAGCCCCGCCATGGCCTCGTCGAGCAGCAGGACCTTGGGTTCGGTCGCCAGTGCCCGCGCGATCTCGAGCCGCTTGCGGCCGGGGGTGCCGAGCGAACGCGCCGGCGTGTCCGCCAGCCTGGCCATGCCGACCCGCTCCAGCACGGCGCGCGCCTTCTGCTCGGCAACGGCCCGCTGCGAGGTGCGCAGGAACGCGCCGATCATGACGTTCTCCAGCACCGACATGCCTTCAAAAGTCTGCGGCACCTGGAAGGTGCGCGCCAGGCCGAGTTCGGCCCGCGCCTCCGGTGGAAGGCGCGTGATGTCGGTCCCATCGAACAGCACCTGCCCCGAGGTCGAGGCGAGATCGCCGGTCAGGCAATTGAAGAAAGTCGATTTGCCGGCGCCGTTGGGGCCTATCAGGCCGAGGATGTCACCCTGCTCGAGGGTGACGCTGGCGGCGTCGACCGCCCGGAAGCTGCCGAAGGCCTTGGTGATGGCGCGCGCTTCAAGGAGCATGGGCCGCCCCCTGCTGTGGTGCCGTCGTTGGCTCCCTGCGCCGCTCCCACCGACGGTTGACCAGGGTCAGGATGCCGCCCGGCTGGAACCGCGCGATCAGGACGATGATCGCGCCGTAGAGCACGAAGGTCAGGCCGGCGCCCGAGCCACCCAGCCAATTGTTGGAGATCTCCTCGAGCGGCACCAGGATCGCGGCCCCCACCAGCGGCCCGAACAGCAGCCCAGCGCCGCCGAGCGCGGCCATGATCAGGATCTTCACGGAAATCAGGATGCCGAGTCCGGATTCCGGATCGACGAAACCGAACATGACGGCGTAGAGCGCGCCGGGGACGCTGGTGAGCCCTGCGCTCAGCATGAAGGCATAGAGCTTGGTGCGGCTCGCGGGCGCGCCGAGCGAGCGCGCAGCGCGCTCGGAATCCCGGATCGCGCGCAGGTAAAATCCCATCCGGCTGTTGGTCATCCACCAGGTGATGGCAAGCGTGATCGCGAGAACCGCCAGGAAGATATAGTAATACGGCAAGGCCGAGATGAAGGAGAGATCGAACACGTTGCGCGGCACCGTCGGACCGGAGAGGCCCACGGCCGCGCCGAGATAGGGTGTGTTGGTGACGATCAGCCTGACCAGTTCGGCCACTGCGATGGTCGCCATGCTGAAATAGTGCCCGGACAGCCGCAATGTCGGCACGCCGATGAGGGCTGCAATCGCGACCGCCAGCACGATGCCGGCGGGAATGCCGACCAGCGGCGACAGGCCGAAATGAGTGTAGGCGCCCATCGCCGCATAGGCGCCGCAGCCGAAGAACACGACGTGCCCCACCGAGACCTGTCCGGCATAGCCGCCGACGATGTTCCAGGCCGAGGCGGTGATGGCATAGAGCAGCACCAGCGCGCCGAGGCGCTGCTGAAACGGCGTCGACAGCAGCAGCGGATAGGCGATCAGGAGCGCCAGCAGGATCGAGGGCCAGAGCCAGCGCCGCATCAGGACAGCCTCATCACGACTTGCCCATCAGACCCTGCGGCCTGAACCAGAGGAAGGAGAGAAACAGCGCGTAGACCACGATGTCCTTGTAGACCGCGCCGATCAGGTAGGCGGACAGCGACTCGATCACCCCGATCAGCAGCCCCGCCACCAGCGCGCCCGGCACGCTGCCGAAGCCGCCGAGCGACACCGTGACGAAGGCAACGATGCCCAAGGTCTCGCCGACCGTCGGCACGATGTAGAAGAAGGTCGCGATCAGCGCGCCGGCCAGCCCCGTAGCGCCGGCCGCGATCGCCCAGGCGATCGCCTGCATGGTGTCGGGCCGGATGCCCATCAACTGCGCGGCCGTCGCATCCTCGGCCACCGCCAGCATCTTCGAGCCGAGCGAGGTCCGAGTCAGCAGCAGGTGCAGCCCGAGCGTCACCAAGAGCGCGACGACGCCGGCCAAGAGCCGCGAGGCCTCGATGCGCAGGCCGAGCACGGCATAGGTGCCGCCCACGATATTCTGCGGCAGCGACAGGAAATTGGCGCCGAACCACCAGAACACCGAATAGCGCAACAACAGCGCGAGCCCGAAGGTGCCGAGGATCTGCGCCAGCATCGGCCCCTTCATGATGGAGCGGATCAGGCCGAAATAGACCACGACGCCGAGCGTCGCGAGGATGATCGTCGCCAGCGGCGCGCCGACCAGCGGCCCCGCGCCGAACAGGGTGAACACCATGAACGCGACATACATCCCGAGCATGACGAAATCGCCATGGGCGAAATTGACGATGTTCATCATGCCCCAGACCAGCGTCAGCCCTGAGGAAAACAGCGCGTAGACGGCGCCCAGCAACAGCCCACCCGCGATCACCTGCACCAGAACAAACGACATCGATCAACGTTTCCAAAAAGGAAGGGCGGGATTTTGACCCCGCCCCCGCCCCGGTCTAGTACCAACCCTTGTAGGGCATCACCGGCGCCTTCTCGGCATTAGCTTTCGGCCAGACCGCGACATAATTCTCACCGTCCTGCAGCTGGATGATGACGCCGGAGGCGAGCACGTTCTGGCCCTTGTCGTCGAACTTGACGCCCTTGTAGCCCATCATCAACTGGTTCGGCTTCAGGTCAGTCTTCTGCAGCGCCGCCTGGATCTTGGCGGGATCGGTCGAGCCGGCGCGATCGATCGCCTCGCACAGCACGAAGAAGCCCTGCATCTGCCGCGCGGCGGTATCGTCCATCTCGTCGCCGCTCTTCTTCTTGTAGAGGTCGGCGATGATCGCGGTGGTCGAGCCGGGCGCGCCGACGCTCCACGACGAGCGGTTGAACACGCCTTGCGAAGACTTGCCGACCGCCTTGATGAAGGACGGATCGGAATAGCCGGCGTCGTCGGCCAAGAGCATCGGCGGCTTGTAGTCGAGCGCCTCCATGGTCTTGGCGTAGAGGATGGCGTCCGACGTATAGGAGATCATGATGACGACGTCGGGCTTCTTCTCCTTCAACTGCAGCACCTGGCTCTGTACGTCGGTGGCGTTGACGGCGTAGGAGACATCGAGCGCGACGTTGAGACCCTTGTCCTTGAAGGCCTGGGTGATGGTGCCCGCGACCGAGGTGCCGTATTCGGTGTTGTCATGCACCAGCGCGATGCTGTCGGTCTTGGCGCCGGTCGCTTTCATGTCGGCGAGAAACTCGGAATAGATCTTGGCGAAGTCGGAGGCGATCGGGGTGACGCGGAAGAACCATTTGAAGCCGCGCTCGGTGAGGTTGGCCGCGACCGACTCGCCGTTGAGGTAGGGAATGCCGTATTTCTCCGCGATCGCGCTCGTGGTGAGCGTAATGCCGGATTGGTAGGCGCCGGTCAGCGCCACCACCTTCTCCTCGGTGATCAGCCGCAGCGCCTGGTTCTGCCCGGTGGCCGGGCTGCCCTGATTGTCGGCGAAGGAGACCTCGACCTTGGCGCCACCGAGGCCCGCGAGCCCGGCATTCTTCGCCAAAGGAAAATCGCCGAGTTCGGGATGGGCGTTGTTGACGATGTCCAACGCGACTTCGAGGGCGAATTTGGCATGAATGCCGGCGCTGGCCGCGCCGCCGGTCATCGGAAACACCGCGCCGATCTTCACGACCTTGTCGTCGGCCGACGCCCCGCCCGCGCAGGCCACCATCACAACGGCAGCGGCCAGCAGCTTCAGAACATGCTTGAATGCCATGTGTTTCCCTCACCCCAAAGGACCGCCCGATTGACGGGTCTGTCCAAGACCGTCTGGCGACGGTCCGTTGATCTTGTTCTTGGCGCCAAACATGGCATGCGGGGTTGGAGCGGGCAAGCGAGCGGCCCTCTCCGTCGAAATCCGGTGTCGCTCAGCGACCCCTGCCCGCGATATGAGCAAGATCAGTGCATTGGACCTGAAGAAGCCGCACCATGCGCTTGCCAAGCCGGGGCGCAAACGAGTAGAAGACGCGGGCCAAGCCAGCGACCTGTTCGTCGCGGTCAAGCCGCGCTAAGATTCTCGCATAAAGCATTGAATTAACGAATAAAATTCGCATCTTGGGGAATGGTGTAACGGTAGCACAACAGACTCTGACTCTGTTTGTCTAGGTTCGAATCCTAGTTCCCCAGCCAACCAGGATGATCGGCGAAGTTGGCCCCGTTCGATGAACCGCCGCCGGAAGTAAACTTCGCCATTTCAGCAATAAATCCAAATGGTTCGCGTAAGTTAGCATTCAGCTCTCCATTCGCCCATGTGGAGTTCGAAACAACGAAATTGAGGAGCCGCCGCTTCTGCATCGGTTCCTCGCTGTCGAACAGGCGTTGGGCGTTCTTCGCCATCTCAAGGATGGTGACGCCCTCCTCAAGATAGTGCTGATCGGCTGATTGGCGCCGCTCGATCTCGCGCAAGCACCGGTCCTGATGCTTGCGCCAGTCGGCAGATAGGTGCTCGAACATGCCGGGGTCCACTTTCGCGTCCAGCTTATCAACGTACATTGCCTGAATGCGCGACTGGATGCGGTCGTATTCTGCCTGCAGCCTCTTGATCGCTTCCGCGTGTTCCTTGGCTTGATCCACCTGGCTGGACTTAAGGCCTTCCGAGACAAGCTGGAGAGCGGGCTCGCCAATGTCGAGTTGACGCAGCAACTCCGAGAACTTCCTAGACAGAACTGCTTCCGGGACATAGGGCTCCGGACAGCGCCCTTTGTAGCCCGTGCAGCGATAGTAGATGTAGCGGCCTTTCTTGATGTCGCCGGTCAGGGCGCAGCCACAATGGCCGCAGCGCACGAGCGTCGAGAACGCAAAGTCATTCTTCACACGGCGGAGCTTCTTCCTCTGGCGGCTCTTAAGCGCCTCCTGAACCCGCTCGAACAGGTCCATAGAGATTAATGGCATGTGGCGTCCCTTATAGATGCGACCTTTCCAGACAAACTCACCAGTATAGATGCGATTGTGCAGGATGGTATGCACGGCGCTCACGGGAACGACAGCACTTGTCCGCCGATACGAAAGGCCCGCCGCGTGAGCCTTGTCGGCAATTTCCTCTAGCGAGAGGACGCCCGGCGCATACCATTCGAACATCTTGGTGATGATGGATGCGACGGCGGGATCGGGCGCAATAATGCGCTTGCCGTCCGAGCCCAGTACGTTGAGATAGCCGAGAGGGGCCTTGGTCGGCCAGATGCCCTGCTCGGCTTTCTCCTGCTGGCCTTTGCGAGCCTCTTCCGAAAGATTGTCGATGTAGTTCTTTGCCATCAGAACTTTGATGCCGTGGAAAAATTTCTCGGATGATTTTGAATCTTGCGAGAGAACAACACCTTCCTTCACGAGGTGGATTTCAATGTTAAGCTCGTCGAGGAGCACCCAATCCTTGAGGTTACGATAAAGACGGTCGGTCTTCTCGACTAACAAAGTGCGGATGCCGGGATGCTTCTTGAGGTAGCTCACCATTTCGTTGAAATTCAAGCGGCCGCTTACCTTCGCCGTCTCCACATCGATAAACTCTTTTTCAATGATGAGGCCGTTTCCGCTGGCATAGGCTTGCAGGAGCTTCTGCTGCGCGGCGATGGAAAATCCCTCCATATCCTGCTCTTTGGAGGAGACCCGCGCATAAGCCAACACTTTATTTGACTTTGAAACGCCGCTATTTGTGGTACTAGCCTTACTCATATGCGACCTCGTGCAACGACGGCCTAGTGAATCAGCCCGGGTGCGAGAGAGCAAATCAATTCGGCATCAAGATTGCATTTTATCTCTTGCCGCAGCACGCGCGCGCAGCCTTCCACGCTTCCGCCTTGGAGGTGACGAAGCTCCCTCAACGACGCCGCACCTTGCCCGCTCCCGCTCTCTGATCGTCCACTCGCGCAGCACGGTGAAAAAGCCAACGAGGTTGTGCGCCATTTCGCGGGCATCTTCCCGGGTGAGCTCCCGCTCGGCATAGGGTTGCCAAAAGGTGCGGGTCGTTTCGAGGTAGTCGCGAGTGGGCCGATCCTCAGCGGTTCGCTTGTCCTCTGCGGTGGCTTGCGTCTGTGCGGGCATGGGATGGTGCTCTCCCCTTCGCACGTAAGGGGATCTCGCTTCCGAGACAATGAGGCTATCGTCACGCAGCGCTGGAGGTTGCGATTTCGTCCCATGAATTCCGTCATGAACGAACGCCGGAAAGACGTCTCTCGCCTTGCAATCTTCTTTCGGGGTTGCGCATGCAACCCGCAAGGTTCGGGGATCGAGAGACACGCCGTTAGGCGATCCGTTGTCGCTGGCAGGAGGAGATCCCTGCTGTTTCTCTTCCTCTGTCATGCCCACGCGCCCTCGTCAGTATCCATCGGATGGAAGCAGCGCGGAAACCAATGGCGGAAGTCAGAAATTCCAGTCATCGACTTGCGGCGTAGAATTGCTTGCGGGCGGCGGACCACGCGGCGGAGATCGCCCGTTTGCAGCGAGAGAACGAGCGGCTGCGCATGGAGCGCGACATTTTAAAAAACTGTCCAGCGCCTGGCGCGCCTGTGCGGGGTAGAAACAGCCTTGTGCTATCCTCTGCGGCTGGGAGGGTAGCGGCCGTTCGATTATTGGAGGCAAAAACCCCGTTAAAAAACATGGTCCATGGGTGCATGCGAACTTGAGAGTGGTGACGTCGCTTTGGCGGCGATCCCGATTAGGAAGATGATGATTGGCATAGCCCAGACCCTCCTGCTCATCATCGATTGGAGGATTGCCATGCCCAAGAAGACCCCTGGCGGCCGACCGGAACTGAAGACGGTCAACGTTGGCGCCGCCGCCATCGACATCGGATCAAAGATGCCCATGGCTGCCGTGAACCCCGCCTGTACCGACGCGCCTGTGCGCTCTTTCGGCACATTCACGCAAGACCTGCACGATCTGGCGGATTGGTTCAAAGCCTGCGGCGCGACGAGCGTCGCGATGGAATCGACCAGGGTCTATTGGATCCCCGCATACGAGATCCTGGAGCAGCGCGGGTTTGATGTGATTTTGGTCAATGCGCGGTACGCCAAGAATGTGCCCGGGCGCAAGACCGATGTCAGCGATGCCGCACGGTTGCGCGAGCTTCATTCCTTTGGCCTGCTACGCGGCAGCTTCCGACCTGATGCCGAGATCGCGACCCTGCGCGCTTATCTACGCCAGCGGGAGCGGCTGGTGGAATATGCCGCTGCCCATATCCAGCATATGCAGAAGGCCCTGATGGAGATGAACCTGCAGCTCCATCATGTCGTCACCGATATCACCGGCGTGACCGGCATGCGGATTATTCGAGCCATTGTTGCAGGCGAGCGGAATCCCGACGTGTTGGCAACCTATCGCGACGTACGCTGCCATTCATCCCCGGAGACGATCCGCGCGGCACTGGTCGGCAACGACCGGGACGAACATGTCTTCGCGCTGACCCAATCGCTGGAACTCTACGACGTCTACCAGGCGAAGATGCTGGACTGTGACCGCAAGCTCGAGGTCCTGATCGCGGCACTGAACAATAAAGGCGCAAAAGCGGCCAAGAAGCTATCCAAGCCACGCATCAAGACCAAACAGGTCAACGCGCCCACCTTTGATGTTAGGACCGCCCTTCACGGCGTGCTCGGCGTCGATCTGACTGAGATCCATGGGTTGGGTCCATCGTTGGCCTTGAAGCTCGTTGGCGAGTGCGGCACCGATCTGAGGGCATGGCCCAGCGCCAAGCACTTCACGTCCTGGCTGTGCCTCGCACCAGGCAACAAAATCTCTGGCGGCAAGGTGTTGTCCTCGCGCACACGGCGATCGTCCAGTCGGGCAGCCGCACTGCTGCGGTTGGCAGCCACAACCGTGGGGCGGAGCGATACGGCGCTCGGAGCATTCTATCGCCGGCTGTCGTCGCGGGCGGGCAAGTCGAAGGCCGTGACGGCGACCGCCCGCAAGATTGCGGTTCTATTCTACAACACGCTGCGGCATGGCATGACCTACAAAGATCCGGGTGCCGACCACTATGAGCAACAATACCGTAGCCGCGTTCTCGCCAACCTTCAGCGCCGCGCCAAATCGCTGGGCTTCGTGTTGCAGGCCATTCCGGCGGAGGCCGAACCGGCTGTTTCTTAGGAAGTCGATCGCGATCTTTGCTGGAGTTCCGAAATGAGATTTCGCTTCATCGAAGATCGCCGCGCCGACTATCCGGTCAGAACCATGTGCGAGGTGCTCGAGGTGTCGCCAGCCGGCTATTACGCCTGGCGCTCGCGTCCGGAGAGCCAGCGATCGGCCGCCAACCGTGTGCTGGTCGACGATATCAAGCAGGTCCATCGCGACACCAGAGGACGTTATGGCAGCCCGCGCATCCATGAAGAACTCACTCAGGGCCCGGGGCGAGCCGTGGCCGCATTGAGCGATTGATGCGCCACCACGGGATCAGGGCCATCATGGCGCGACCACGGTGGGTGCGGACGACCGACAGCCGCCACGACCTTCCGATCGCCCTGAACCTGCTCGACCGCAACTTCGTCGCCGCCGCGCCCGACCAGGTCTGGCTCGCCGATATAACCTACATCGAGACCGATCAGGGCTGGCTCTATCTCGCCGTGGTGATGGACCTCTTCAGCCGCAAGATTGTCGGCTGGGCGATGGCGGATCATTTGCGGGCCGACCTGCCATTGGCAGCCTTGCGGATGGCGATCTCGGCGCAGCGACCGGGTGCCGGCCTGATCCACCATTCAGATCGCGGCGTTCAATATGCCTCGGCCGAGTATCGCAAGCTCCTGCAATCCCCCGGGTTCAAGGCGTCGATGAGCCGCAAGGCCGACTGCTATGACAACGCCCCGATGGAGAGCTTCTTCCACACGCTCAAAACCGAGCTCGTCTATCACACGCACTATACAACACGGGCAGAGGCCACGCGTGATATCTTTGCTTACATCGAAGGCTTCTACAATCGGACCCGTCGTCACTCGGCGATCGGCTATATCAGCCCGGTCGAGATGGAGCTAAAAGTAGCTTAACCCTGTCCATTTTTTCGGGGGAGGATCAATCACCCAGATCGACGGCACCCTGCCAAACCTGGCCCTGATGCGCATCGCGGCGCATCACCGCGCGCGAGGTGATCAGATCCATTTCACCCACGCGGTTCGCCGAGGGATGTTCAAGCCGGACTATGGCGCAGTCTACGGCAGTGCCATTTTCAAGTTTTCGGCCGACCGCATCGCCCGCTTCCTTGAGCAATTCCGGGGTGCGGTCATCGGCGGCACTGGCACCTGTTTCACCCAGCGCGGCTGCCATCTGGCCTGTAAATTCCGCGTGGTGCCGGGGAAAGAGGGCAAGCCGCGGCCGGTCGCTGGCGTCGCCGATATCTGGCGCGGCGAGCGCTGGCCGAAGCATCTTCACCTCCTCGACAACGATTTCTTCGGCGAGCCGAGTTGGCCAGACCGCATCGCCGAGATCCGCGCCGGCGGCTTCAAGGTCAGCTTCACGCAGGGCATCAACGTCCGTGCAATGACGCCAGAGGTGGCCGCTGCGATCGCCAGCGTCGAATACCGCGACGATGAATTCCGGCGCCAGCGCCTCTACACCGCTAGGGACAACCTGAAGGACGAAGAGATGTTCTTCCGCGGCGTTGACATGCTCGAGGCCGCCGGCGTGCCGCCATCCACCTCATGGCCTTCATGCTCATCGGTTTCGACAAGAACGAGACCTGGGATCGCATCCATCATCGGTTCAATCGGATGGTCGTCCGCGGCGTCATGCCGTACCCGATGCCGTTTGACCAGATCTGCCGTGATCTGAAGCGCTTCCAGCGCTGGGCGTCACGGGCCTTTATCGAGCCGTCCCCTTCGATTCCTACAGCATCAAGGAAGCGAGGGTTCGTCGGCGTGCTGGAGATCACCGCGATCTCTTTGCATCGGCCACCAGTCCGCTGCCGAGGCTGCCATGAACAATTCGTTTCTGCAGCCGCGCACCGCTGCCGTTCTGGCCCGCCTGGTGGCGGCCGATGGCTCAATGACGGCTCGAGAGATCGGCAGGGACCCCGGTCTCTATCCCAACGGCAACGACGTGACATGGGCCGAACTCGGATCCTGGCACTTCCCCTGCCCCACTTCGGCTGTGCCGCAAAATGCGGCCGCAAGCCGATCCGTTACGAGATCACCGAGAAGGGGCGCATCGCCATCGCCCTTTTTCGGATCCTCGCGAACCGAACCCGCCGGCCCCAAATACATGGAGAAAAAGCCGCATCACACCACGCGATGCTTTCCAGCAGATCCTCGATCACGCCGTGCGGGCGTCGTCACCTGAGAATTTCCCCGCCTCTGGCTCGCTCGGCGCTATCGAGGAGATCCGCAGGCAGATGCTTGCCACCTCTCCCGGGGGCGCTTCTGACGAGAACACTGCACCAATCCGCGTTCGACAACTGGACGCGCTGGCTGCGCTCAATCAAACGCAGTTTGAGCATGAATTGGCCGCCGAATCCCGCCTCACCCAAGTCGTACCACAAGCTTCGGCGTCTCCGCCGGTCGCGCAAGTCCAACCGACACCGACCGAACGTGACGCAATGGCCAAATGCTTCGAACGAGCCGACCAATGCCGGCTTCCCATCCCCTACGGCGACGACCTCATGCACAGAAACGACCTGATCTATGGCGATGAGCTCGAGCGCGTTGCCGTCATGATCCGCGGAAGGGTGGAGACCAAGAACATCGGCGACGCAATCCAAGGAGCCCACGAGCGTTTGAAAAAGGGAATCGCCGACGTGAAGGCCGCTGGCCAGTCCGTACCGCTTTCGCTCCACCAGGCTGCCTAGGCATTAAGCCATGCGACGGCGAACAGTGAAGCGCCGCAAGTCGACGCGCGGACAGCGACTCCTGACGACATCCGTGCCGCGATAGAAGCGTTGTACAAATGGTTCAAGTTTCAGTCGCAGTGGAACACGACAAAACTGTAGGAGGAGGCCGGCGAGTTGTTCGGCTCGGCCTTCGACCCTGCCGAATATGACGATGTGGAGTAGAACATGACCGAGCCGAGCGCGCATATTGCCAAACCTGAACCGCGATGTCCCCACGATATGGGTTTCGATAATAACCTTGGCCCCCTGGGGTGCAGGCTAAACGTACTTGGGATCGATGTGTATGTCTGCCCACAACTGAGTGCGATCCCACCGGCAACACGCAGCAGCTCGACATTGTCGATGGTCCATGCGCCACAATCGCGCGCAAAGCCCTCGCGGCGCGACTATCGCAGCCCTCGTGCGCAGGTAGTTATCCGATGCGAACATGGGTTCTATACGCAGATTGAGTGTCACTTCGCAGGGGGGTCAGCATCTGCGTCGAACTTCCTTCATGGTTGCCGGTCAAGACGTTCCGCGCCCGGCAGGCAAAGAACGGCGGCCGAATCATAAGCGATCTATCGCGAACGTCGATAATCAGCAGCCACCGGTGAAGGAGAGATAGGATGTCGCGAGGGTTTCCGTTGCAAGACACCGGGCCTGGAATGAACGCATCGCTCGGAAGATGAAATCGAACCGGTCAGAATGCTCACCGGTCTCGAGACGCTCGACTGGGACCAGATCTTGGAGAGCTATCGATCTGCGGAACGCCTCAATCCCGAGCCTGGCCTGAACCGCGGTCGTTTGTTTTGGCACGGGTGGCGAAACCGGTTGATGGATCTCGGCGCCATACCTTGAACATAAGGCGATGCCGAATTCGCTTTGTCCCCGGTGGG